>WNFP01000873.1_pt1 | contig 23397 bp, 18 predicted proteins | sample 5400201 | NCBI WGS metagenome assembly WNFP01 (sample SAMN13153355, study PRJNA577476) | soil metagenome | isolation source: 115 cm saprolite under Madrone tree | place: USA:California | collected 2016-06-14
GACGACGCCCCACAATCCGCAGGTCGCATCTGACATCGGAAGGTCACTCCGATCGCAGCGCCTCTGTGACGTTGATGCGCGCGGCGCGCGCCGCAGGCAGCGCCGACGCGACGACCGCGGCGGCCAGCAGAACAACCGCCGAGGCGACCACTGGCGCGGCACTCGGCATCTGCATGTCCAGGAAATAGCTGCCCGCCAAACGCGCTAGCGCGTATCCGGACACCGCGCCAGCGACGATGCCTGCGGCCGCCATCACGGCACCTTCGGCGACGACACCTGTCAGGAGATGACGCGGCTGCGATCCAAGCGCCAACCGGATACCGAACTCGCGCGTGCGTGCGCTGACGGAAAAGGCGAGAACGCCTGCGACGCCGACCAAGGCAATGGCAAGAGCGACGGCCGCAAAGACTCCAAACACAACTGTGTTGAGACGATCCGGAGTGAGAACTTCGGCGCGAACGTCTTCGAGGGTAGCGGCGCGTTCAACGGGTTGGTCGACCGACATGTCGCGAATGATCCGCGTGATCGGCGTGACGAGAGAATAAGGATTTGCGCTGGTGTGGATGAAGAGGCGACCGCCAAACATTGGGCCCTCTTCAAAAGGATTATAGACCGTGAGGATGGGCCCAGGAACGACGTGCTCGTCGTCAACATCGGCGGTGACGCCAATAATGCGGTGCGGCGCGGTGCTAATCCCGGGGATGAATTTCATGACGGGATCCGTCCAGAAGACGTGGCGGTTGACAGCATCCTGATTGGGGAACATTCGTTGCGCGAGAGTTTGACTGACGATAACGACCGGTTCTTTGCTTTGGCCGTCGAGCGCGTTGAAATCACGGCCGGCGATGACGGGAACACCGAGCGCGGCAAAGAATCCGGGAGAAATAGTCCGCAACTGCGCGCGAGGATCTTCTTCCCCGGGCCCGCGAAGGTGGCCGTCCGCCGAGAACTGGAAACCAGGACCAAAACTACCGGCATCGCGCCAGGGAACAACAATGCCGAAAGCGGTCTTGTTCACACCCGGTAGCGCTTCAATGCGGCGCATCGATTCCTTGTAGAAATCGACCACTTGCTGAGGTGTTTTCCCGTAGGACATAGCGGGAACGTTGATGGCCAGCACGTGGCGCGTGTCGAAGCCGGTCTGCACCGCTTGCAGCGCGAGCAGCGTTTTGACCAATGCGCTGGCGCCTGCCAATAGCACGAAGGACGCGGCAATCTGCGTCACGGCGAAGATGCGCAGCCGGCGACTCGTACTGCCCGTGATTCTCACGCTGCCGCTCGAGAGACCGATCCCTTGCGAGGAGTCCGCCGACGGCAGACGCGGGACAAACGCCAATAGCACCGCTGCGACAACCGCCAGCCCCGCCCCGACCCAGAGCATACTCGAGTCCACGGTCAGGTCGAGCGCGCGGACCGAAAAGCGCGAGGCGTACCGCGCCAGAATGTCCACCATGGGCCGAGCGCTTAGCACACCGAGCGTCGCGCCGGCTACGCAAAGCAGGAGGCTTTCAGCCAGCAAGACTCGCCGAAGCGCGCCCGTGGTTGCGCCCAGCGCTGCGCGGATTGACAACTCACCTTCCCGCCGAACCGTCCGCGAGAGAATCAGGTTGGCGACGTTCGAGCATGCGATGACGAAGACGAGCGCCGAAGCCGCCAGCAGCACCAGCAGGACGGTCCTTGCGCGCGAAGTGATCTGGTCGCGCAATAGTTTCGCCTCGATCCGAAATTTCGCTTGCTCCGGATACTCAGCGGGATGCGCCTTGACCATCGCTCCATGCACGGCGCGGAGCTCTGCGCGTACTTGCTCCAGATCCATGCCAGGCGCGAGCCGGCCGAAAAGTTCCGTCATTCGATGAACGCGCCCATTCTGCATGGTCGCGGAAAGATGATGGGGGCTGGTGACAATGTTGGCAATGATTTCGGTGTCCGTGGGATATTGGATAGAGGGTTCGAGGACGCCGATGATAGTGGCAGATCTGTCGCCGAAGCCGCTGCCGAGGCGAAGGACTTTACCGATCACGGAAGAATCGCTCTTGAGAGTGCCCGACCAGAATCGATAGGTCAGGACGACTGCGCCAGCGGCTTTAGGACCGTCGTCCTGCGGACCGATGAGACGGCCGAGTACGGGATGCAGGCCCACCACGTCAAAATAGGAGCCGTCAACGACGCCGGCACGAACTTCCCGCGGCTCGCCGAGGCCGATCATGGTGAAACCAACGGTGGAGAACTCGCCGAAGGAAGTGAGGGTTTTGACGCTTGCGCGCAGGTCCTGAATTTCCGGCACTGAGAATGGCACGCTCCCGGGGCTGATACCAGGCGCGCTTTGTTGGATGTAAATGAGGCGCTCCTCGTCGCTGTTGACGAGCGGCCGAAGCAGCACGCCGCGAACTAAGCTGAAGATCGCGGCATTGGCGCCGATGCCTAGCGCCAACGTGAGTACCACGGTGACCGCAAGCCCTTTGGTTCGTGAGAGCGAACGGAGTGCCACTCTCAGATCGTGAAGGAATGACATGCTCTTGCTCCTTCTTCCAGGCGGTTATAACCGACCGGCGGTACAAATCCTCTGTTGGTCATTCGATGAAGCCACGTGAACTCTCGCCCTACTATACGACGAACGAAGCGCCGCGAAATGGACACGTCGAAAGAACTCCTCCACCCTGCACACAACACCCGGCGGCGCTAGGAAAATCGTGTTGTTGAGGAGATTGCAAGTGGCAATCCCTATTGCGTATCAATCTAAGTTCCTTCCCATGAATCTGTTACGCAAAGCCTCTTTCCTTCTCAAACCCATACATTGCGCGATCCTGGGACGCTTTGTCCGGATTCGGACAGCCTCCGTCGTGCAAGCAGCCGGGCATTTTCTTTGTTCGGCCGTCAAGTCTTTGCTAGGGATTCGGCAAGGCGCTCCAGGCATTGAGTTCAGCCCACTTTCATCCCCGCGAAATACGGGGCGGCCTTGGCCGTCTCCTTAATAACGCGCGTCCGCAACTTTTGTTTCGTCTTGCCGCCTTGCTCGGCGAAGGTCACGGTAGTCAGCACTTCAAAGAGAAAAGTCCAAAAGGAAACGGGTTGTTGCGCATCTTGCTTCAATCGAACGCGAACCTCCCAGGCTTCGGATGCGGGTTCGATTCCCATCGACGCTCCGGGTCATCTTCGCCAATCCAAGAAACTCGCAGTTTGCCCGTTTGATTCAAACTCACCTCGCTAGCAAGTCCTGCAAGAAATAATTAGCACGCCGTTCTAATGGCAGAGTACCGGCAGTCGTATCTCTTAGCCGTTCGCTCTTATGAAGGAACTATTTTATGGAACAACCATCTTCGCGCAACCCGCCATCCTATCCACTCAACAGCACGCTCCGTCCCCGGGTCGCACAAAGAGCTCATTCGCTCGTCCATCTTGAAGATGAGGAGGCTACTTGTATGCCCGCACGAATTGCCGCAGCTTTCACGCTGAAAAACAGGCCCGACTTGCCACTTTTCTGTGCTTTTCTGCTTGCTCTCCTATTCATTTCCGCGGCCAGCTCCATGGGACAGACGGCTGCTCACTCGCCGGGCTGGGTTGTCTTGCCCGTCGATGAATACCGGACCCTTCACGCGAGGGCCTATCCCATCGAACGCGATCCGGACCCGCCCCCCGTCGAAGCCACGCTCACCCGCGTTGACTACGACTTGCGCATCGATGGTGAACTCGCTTCCGGACGCGCGACACTGACGGTCGATGTCTTGAAGGACGGCTGGGTGCGCGTACCGGTTCCCGCGGGTCTGCTGGTTCGCGAAGCAAGGCTTGACGGCAAACTTGTTTCTCTTGTGCCCGGCGCCAGCGGCAAAGCGGGAAGCCAACTCTCCGCACTTCTTTCTCATTCGGGCCGGGCAGTCTTGTTGCTCGACATTGCCATTCCCGTGACATCCTCAACGGGCGAAGAAAGCATCACGCTGCCATCGACCGCCTCCGGCGTTACTCGCGCATCCGTGCAGCTTCCTCGCCAGGACGTGGACGTCCGGCTCACGGGCGGCCTCCTCTCTGAGAAATCCGAATCCGCGGCGGAAAGCAAGTGGATCGCTTACGCGCGCGGAAACGAAGCACTCACCTTCGCTTGGCGCAGGAAGACCGAGGACCACCGCGCCACGCAGCCTTTGCGAATGCGCGGATCGCTGACCCAACTTCTGGGCCTTGGCGAAGACTCCACCTCCATCAACGCCGAAGTGAATCTGGAGATTACTCAGGGCGCTGCGCGCGTGGCAAAAATTCAAATCCCCGATAAAGTCACGATCAATCAAGTTCTCGGCGCGATGGTAGCCGATTGGGAGGTGAAGGCCGGCGAGCTTACCGTGACCTTCCTGGAACCCGTTGAGCAAACCGCGCGATTCGTCGTGACCGGAGAAACTCGCAGCCCGCGTGAAGGAGAAATTGATATTCCCCTGCTTCGTCTTCTCAACGTCGAGCGCGAAACGGGCGGCGTGGCAGTCGAAGTCCTCGGCGCCGGGGAGATTAAGGATCTCAAATTCGAAGGGCTCGAAACCGCGGATGCGACGGACCTCGGCGAAATGGTTTCGAGTCGCCAATCACCATCGATCGCGGCGTTCCGGTTTCGCACCGGCGATTCGAAACTGGGACGCTCGCTCAGTTTGAATGTGGCGAGGTACACGCCGCAAGCCGTTCTGATGGCGAACGTCTCGGAGGCCCGCTACCAGGTTTTGATCAGCAACGAGGGCAAAACGCTCGTCCAGGCGCGCTACGCCGTTCGAAATAACCAGCGCAACTTCCTGAAGATTACTTTGCCGCCGGACGCCACGCTTTGGAGCGCATCCCTGGCGGGCAAAGCCGTGCGCCCGGGGCAGTCGCCGGACGGCAGCCTCCTTTTGCCGCTGGACAAAGCGCGCGCTGGCGAAGAAGCACCGGAGTTTGCGGTTGAGGTTGTCTACCTGAGCCGGGGCACAGCATGGAATGACAAAGGCCAGTTCAAACTGGCTCTGCCCATACTTGATCTGCCTGTCTCGCGCACCGGACTCCTTGTGTATCATCCGCCACTTTTCAAGGTGACGCCCGAACCAGGGGCCTTTCGAATGGAACCCTATGAGAATCCGATCTCGTCCGCGCTCAATCCTCCTGTGACATACAGCGTAACGGGTGCAGGGGTAGGTCCAGGCGCAGGCGGGGCAGAATCAGCGTTCTCGGGCGCTCCAGCGCCACCGTCATCAGATATGGACGCCAAAGACGAAACAAAATCCAAGCGCTCTCAAGCGGCAACTGAGGCACTTCTCGATAAATTCAGGACCGACTCGTTGGCAGGGAAGCGCGCCGGGATTCTTCCCATCCGCGTTTCTTTCCCCGCTTTCGGTCCTTCTCTTTATCTGGTCTCCGAACTGACCGGCGAAAATCAGGCCCCTTCTGCGGGACTAACGTATCAGCACGAGAAAAAGGCAGGTGGCAAATGAAAAAGATATTCGCAATAGTCTTGGCATGGATGCTGGTTCTCCCCGGCTTTGCGGCCGCGGCAGACGATGTCGTTCTGCCTCCCGTACCAGCTTCGGGTAACGTCACGCTTCCCCTCGACGAATACAACCGGCTCGTCGAACTCGCTAGCAGGCCGGCCAGGAAACCGGACACGCCGCCCGTTCCTTACACCATGAAGCGCGCGGACCTCAAGTTCCGCGTCGCCAACGAATCGGTTCAGGGGACGGTGCAACTTCAGGGAGAAATCCTTCATAAGGGCGCGACCAAAATTCCACTGACAACCGGCGTGGCCATTCTCGACGCCCGCCAGGAAGGGAAGGGCTTGCCTCTCGAATTGGAAAATGGAACGCACACGGCCGTTCTCACGGGACCCGCGGATTTCGCGGTGACACTCGATGCCGGCCTTCCGCTCAGCATTGAAGCCGGACGCGCTTCCTTCAATCTTCCCGTACCGCCGGCAGGCAGCGCGCGTCTCGCTCTTGTAGTCCCGGGCGATCACACCAACGTTCGAATCAGTCCCGGCATCATTACCTCCAGGTCCTCAGAGAATGGACAAACCGCCGTCGAAGCGACACTCGCACCAGGGCAAGTCGCCAACATCTGGTGGACGACGCGGGAAACCGCCGCTCCGGCCGTACCTAAAGAGGTGCGTTTTCTGTCGGACGTCAAAACACTCGTTTCTGTCAGCGAAGCGGACATTCGAATCGCCGCTCTCGCCGATATCTCCGTCGTGCAAGGTGAACCCTCTCAATTCGAAATGGAAGTCCCCGCAGGATTCGAATTGACTGGTGCCACCGGCGCATCGGTGGAATCGAGCGAAGTGGATTCCGGCGTTTTGACGCTGAAGGTCACCGGCCCGGCACAGCGCAGCCACCAGTTCCTGATCTCCATGGAAAGATCAATCACCGCCACGAAAGCCGACGCGCCCTTTCTCAGTTTCAAAAATGCTCAGCGGGAAACCGGCGAGGTTCTTGTCGAGGGCGCCGGAACAATTGAGTTAACGGCCAAAGAATCTGGCGGCCTGAAACGCATGGATTTCAAAGAAACGAATCCGTACCTCCGTTCGCTGGCGCGCTTTCCGATGCAAGCGGCATTTCGCTATCACAAGCAGCCGAATGAAAAGCCCGCCCTCGCATTCGAATGGACCCGCTTTCCGGACAGCAGCGTGCTCGCCGCCGTCGCAGAACGCGCAGTTGTCACCACACTTGTGACCACGGAGGGCCGGTCGCTAACCGAAATTAAACTCATCATCAAAAATCAGGGGCAGCCGTTCTTGAAAATTGCGTTGCCACTAGGCGCGAGCATTCTCTCCGCCGAAGTTGCCGGGGAAAAAGTGAAGCCCGTCGAGGGACCGGACGGCAACCGAGTGCCCTTGCTGCGCGCTGGCTTCCGGCCAGTGGACTCCTACACTGTCGCGTTTGTTTTCATGCACTCCGGCGCTCCGTTCGCGAAAAAAGGAGGTTCCGATCTTTTGCTTCCGAAAATGGACGTGCCAATCAATCTCTTGCAATGGGAGGTCTTTCTCCCCGAGCAGTACAAGGTGAAAGACTTCGGCGGTGACGCTATCGCCGCCAACTTGCTTCCCGCTGCTTCTCTGGACGTTTCCGGAGAAGAAGGAGACACCAGCGGAATGACCGGTCAATATTTTGTCCGCAACATAGAAATGGTGTCACTGCTTCCCGGACAAATGGGCGGCACCATCGTGGACGCTGCGGGAGCAGTCGTCCCGAACGCGCGAGTCACGGTCACGCACCTCGATACGGGGGCCGTTCGAAACGTCGTAACCGATTCTTCTGGCCGCTGGATCGTTTCCAACTTGTCTTCTGGACGAGTCAAAATTGCCGCCAACGCCAACGGTTTCAAGCAGCTTGTCAGCCAAATCGATTACGACGGCAGCAGGCCCGCGCCTTTCAATTCCGCTTTGAGCGTTGGCTCGGTCTCGGATGCGATAACAGTGACCGCCGAGGCTGGCCGAAACATCGTAAATTTCGAAACCATCCAGCGCGACGCGAAGAAAAATACCGAGAAACAGCAGATGGCAGCGTCCGTCAATGTTACGAATCTCCAGCAGCGTGTTTCCGGCATCTTGCCGGTTCGCGTCGATGTGCCGAGGGCAGGGAATTCGTATCACTTCGTCAGGCCGCTGGTTCTTGATGAAGAAACGAAAGTGACATTCACTTACAAATCGAAATAGTCTTCATCATCGAACCGCAGAAGCAGGTTCGCGGTTTGGCGCACGCATCGCGCGATCCAGCGATTGCTTTTCTTCCCGATCGAGCGGGCGAGTTGCGCCCTTTGGCAGATCGCCCAGGGCTAGCGGCCCGATGGCGACACGCACGAGCCGCAGCACTTCAATTTTCAATTCTTCGAGCATCCGGCGGATTTGGCGATTCTTGCCTTCGTCCAGCACAATTTCGAGCCACGAATGGCGCTCGCCTTGCCGCAGCACGCGCACAGTTTTTACGCGCAGGAATTCGCCATCCGCGGCGCGGATTCCGTTTCGCAATCCCTGCAACAACTTTTCATCGGCGATGGCGCTGATTTGCACGTGATACGTTTTGTCGAGATGTGTCTCCGGCGCGGTAATGCGCGCCGCCCATTCCGAATCATTTGTCAGGAGCAGCAAACCTTCGCTTGCTTTATCGAGCCGCCCGACCGGCGCAATCCACGTCAAGCCTTCCGGCAAATACGCATACACAGTTTCCCTGTCTTTTTCATCGGACGCAGTGGTAACAACACCACGAGGTTTGTTGAGAGCAAGATAAATTCTGGAACGGCCCTCTATTGGCTGGCCTTCGATTTCGATCCGGTCCTTTCCCAGGCGCACCGGCGTTTGCGGATCGCGCCGCACAGCTCCATTCAGTTTCACACGCCCTGCAACAATCAGTTCTGCTGCGCGCGATCGCGAGCAATAGCCGAGTTTCGAGAGCGCGCGGGCCAGCCCTACTTTTTTCGACGGGCTGACTTCCTGTTTGTTCTTGCCTGTTCTCCGTTTCACAGCTCGCATCATTTTGCCGGCGCCGCCGGACCTGTCGTTGACGCTGGCGCCGCATCTGGCGGCGATTTCGGCGCTTCGTGCTTCACCGCCCCATACCGCGCGGCCAGCCATTCCCGGGCTTCTTCAGGCTTGTAATTGAACGGTCCCATCCCGCCGCGATAGGCGATGCGGCCGCTCTCATCAATGATGTAAATGCGTTCGGGCCACGCGGCGTACGCATCATTCGCGGCGTTGCCCATATCGTCGATTCCGAAGGGCAAGGGAAACTTGAATCTCTTGGTGAAATCATTCGCGATCGCCACCCGCTGCTCCAGCGTTTTCGGTTGCGCGTAGCAAACGTCATCCTTCACGTTGGATTTCATCTGCCATTCGTCGGTAGGATGCGCCTCGCGAACGTAAACGGTCAGGAAATCCGCGCGCTCTCTGTAGTCCTCATAAATCTGAACGATGTCGCCTACCTGGCGGCGAAAAGGCGGTCAAGTAAAACTCCCAAACACCAGCACGAGCGGCCGCTCATGGGTTCGTTCGCGAATGTGAAAACGGCTAACGCCATCCAGTGCGACAATCCGCGCGTCCGGCGCATCGCTGCCCACTTTGAGCGTGCCGCGATGCATGTGCGGCAGGGCGTAACGCACCATTCCGTAAGCGTCCTTCGGGCTTCCCGCCATGTAGGACAGCGCGGCAAAAGCGGCGACGAGGAGCGTGCCAAAAATTCCGGCTGTCCATTTCCAGAAACGATTCATGCCATCTTGCTCCAGCCCTCAAATTTGGACAGACACGAAAAGAAAAGCCCACGCGGAGCCGTCAAGGCGTCATACCGGAGCGCTTCCGCCGGTGCAAGTTAGTATCGAGTTCAGGCGGCAAAAATAGTGCATTTGTATTAGCGGCCGTCCTTCGCGCGCAGCTTGTCGCGCTCCTGCTTGTAGCGCGCTAATGAATTCTCTATAACCTTGATCGCAGCGCAGGCAGGCCGAATATCTTCCACCTGGACTTGCTTGCCTTCCAGTTGCTTGTAGTCCTGAAAAAAACGCTTCAGAACGAGCAAGCGGTGCGGCGGCAGTTCGTTGGCCTCGACGTAGCTGTTGAATTCCGGATCGTTTGTCGCCACGGCGATGACTTTGTCGTCGCTCGCTCCGGAATCGATCATGGTCATCAATCCAATGGCCCGCGCTTTGATCAGCGCCAGCGGCTGCACCGGCTCCTGGCACAAAACGAGGACATCGAGCGGATCGTTGTCGTCGGCATACGTCTGCGGGATGAAGCCATAATTTGCCGGATAGAACACCGCCGAATGAATAATGCGATCCACTTTCAATAGTCCACTCGGCTTGTCCAATTCATACTTCACGTTGGAGCCCAGCGGAATCTCGATGACCGCTTGAAAATCCCGCGGGAGGTCGTCCCCGGGAGAAACGTCGTGCCATGCATGGAGCATCGGTTGCAATCCTTGGTGGCGGAATGGCTGGTGACATTATGTCCTGACATGGCCCTGAGTGCCAGAATACGGGAGGAGCAGGCAGGAGAGAAATCTTCAGGTTGTGCGACGGATTATTCATATCTCAACGCAACCATAGGGTCGACGCGCATGGCGCGACGAGCAGGGACGGCACACGCAACGAGTGCAACAATCGCAAGCAAGGTCATGACGCTTGCCAATACAAGCGGGTCAAGCGGCCGGACACCATAGATTTCGCTGGCCACAGCTTTTTGCAAGGAGGCGGCACCGATAATTCCCAAAACAAGCCCGATGGCGACAAGTTGGAATCCCTCCCGCAAGACAAGCCTGAGAATGCCGGTCTGGGTGCTGCCAAGGGCGACGCGAATGCCAATTTCGCGTGTACGTCGTGCGACCAAATACGCCAGCACGCCATAAATACCGAGCGATGCCAGGAACAAGGCGACTCCGCCGAAGGCGTTGGCCAAAAGCATAGAGGTCCGGCGCGAAGACAAGGAAAGGTCGATGCGCTCCGACATGGAATGGACGTCGAAAACCGCCAAGTCGGGATCCATGCGGGAGATTTCTGCCCGAAGGGCGCGGACGACGGAGCCGGGATCGGCAGCCGTCTTGAGGGCAAACGTAAAACCGTTGGCTGGCGCCTGGGAATTTGGGAAATAGTAACCGCCGACGGGTGAGCCGGAACCGTCGAGATTCTCATAGCGTAAGGTGCGCGCGACACCGACAACGGTCAGCCAAACGGTATGCTCGTCAATTTTCAGAAGATCCTTGGAGTCCGAAGGCATGTACATACGGCGGCCGACGGGATCGCGATCCGGCCAGAAATGCTGCGCCAGGCGTTCATCCACAACGACCACGCGGGGGGCATTCTCATTGTCGCGCTCATCGAAGCTGCGGCCGCGGACCATGTGGATGCCCAGGGCTTCGAAATATCCGGGCGTCACAGAAATGTTCAATGGAGAGATCAGGGACTCCCCGGGCTTCATCTGGTAGCCCTCTGCGAGAATCACGCTGTCATCGTGATTGCTGCCAAGGGGAATGGCATCTGTAGCGCCTGCGATGGAAACTCCGGGGATGGCGCGGACGGCGGGGAGCGCGCGGTTCATAAAGTCGCGCAAAAGTTCAGGCTTGGTGTATCTGGAGCGCGGCAGAGCGATGGAGGCGGTAACCACGCCGTGGGAATTAAATCCTGGGTCGACCTGCGAGAGCAGGCGAAAGCTGGCGAGAAGCAGGCCCGCGCCCACGAGTAAGGCGAACGCAAATCCAATTTGGGCGGCGACAAGAAGTTGACGGACGCTGCGCGATTTTTTTCCGGTGGTACCGGTGCGGCTGTCCTCATGCAGCGCGTCGCTGATGCCTATACCGGAAATGCCGGCGATGGGAAAGCTCCCGACAAAAAGTCCAGCGGCCAGGGAAAACACTAGAGAGACGAGAACGACAGTGCCGTCCATATGAACTTCGCCGGCGCGCGGAAAATGTTCCAGGCCGATGACATTCAGAGTTCGCAACAAGACCGCACCGAGGGCGATGCCACCCATGCCTCCGACCAAAGCTAATCCTAAGTTTTCGACAATCAACTGGCGCATGAGTTGCGCGCGGCCTGCACCCAGGGCGATGCGCGTGGCCAGTTCCTTGCGGCGCAGAGCGAGCCGCGCCAGCGCGAGGTTGGCGATGTTCAGTCCGCCAATGAGAAGGACCAGGAATGCGCCACCCCACAAGAGATATAGAGTCCTTTTGACGCCGGCCGTCAACATGTCCTGCAGGGGTTTGACCTCGGTGTGAAATCCGGCGTTGATCACGATTTCTTTGATCTCCGGGAAGCGCTCGAGATTTTCATTGTTCAAAGCGTTGACCTGTGCCTGAGCCTGCTGCAGGGTCGCGCTGGGCTTCAAGCGCCCGATGTGATACCAGTTGTTGCTATGATGAACGGTCTTCTGTTCCGCAGTGAAGGCGAGCGGCATCCACAGGCGAACGTCCGGGTCAATAAAGTTAAAATCGGGAGGCATCACGCCGACGATTTTGAAGGGCCGGCCGCTGATGCGCAGTTCCCGGCCAAGGGCGGATTTGTCTCCGGCGTACAACTGCCGCCAAAGTCCATGGCTGAGGATAACCTCTTGATCGGCGCCGATTTCGCCTTCTTCTCGCGTGAAAGCGCGGCCGAGGGCGGGAGAAACACGCAGCAACTCGAACCAAGACGGTGTGACCAGCATCCCGTGAATCTGCTGCGGCGAACCGTTCAGCTCCACAGTTTGATCGCGCTGGCGGAAGACGGCCTGGCTGTCAAAAACCGTCATTTCTCGAAGGCGGTCGAAGTAATCACCGGAACTGCTGTTGTTGGTCCCTGTGACACCGGCTTTCGGGTATTCGTTGGAGGTGATCAAGATGGAATTCGCGTCCGATACCGGCAAAGGGCGCAAAATGACGGAGTTTACGATGGCGAAGAGAGCGGTGTTGGCGGCGATGCAGACGGAAAAGGTGAGAAGTACGGTTAAGGCAAAGCCTTTGTCGCGCCATAAAGAACGCATGCCGTATTTCAGGTCGAGGAGAAAGGTGTCCATGATTCGTGATCCCTCCATTGCTGAGACTGTGATCTGCTAAATGCTAAGGCGGCCCGGGCCCCTAGGAATTAGTACGCATCGACGAAGGACGAAGTTCAAAGTCAAATGCACGCTAAACATGGAGCGCGGTTCAGGCCCGGGCCTTGTCGATCATTTCTTCCCAGATGCCTTTGGATTTGAGGATGACTTCCACGAGTTCGCGGGCGGCGCCTTTGCCGCCGTCGGCTTTGGTTGTGAAATGGGCTGCGCGGCGGACTTCCGGAGTGGCGTTGTGGACGGCAACTGCCAGTCCGACGCGCTTCATCACCATCAGGTCAGGCAGGTCATCGCCAAGAAAAGCGACTTCCGATTCCTTGGCGCCGGTCTTCCGCAGGACATCTTCGTAAGCCGCGATCTTGTGCCCCTGCTTCTCGTAAACAAACTCGATGTCTAGCTCTTTACAACGCCTGCGCAGAGCCGCACTGGCGCGGCCAGTGATGACGCCGGTGCGGATCCCGGCGGTAGCGGCGAGTGTGAGGCCCTGACCGTCGTGCGCGTCAAAAGTCTTGATCTCAAGCGCTGAACCGTCCGATTGGGACAGTAACGTGACGCTGCCATCCGTCAGTGTTCCGTCCACGTCCATCAGCAGGACTTGAATCTGCTTTGCTCTTCTCGCCAGTTTCTCCGGAATCTTCTTTCCTCGCTTGGCCAATGCTGTCTCCCCTCTTCTTCTCTGCGTTGAATTCCTTCTGCCTCAAACCACTACATCAGCTCCAGCGTCCACAAATCGTGCAGATGCACCACGCCCAGCACGCCCTTGGCCTCATCGGTAACCACGATGGACGTAATCTTGCGCTTCTCCATCAGGTTCAACGCTTCGCTCGCGAGCAGGTGCGGTCCGATTGTCTGCGGGCCCTTGGTCATGCACTGGCCTGCGGTCATCTCCAGCGTGGCCCCGCGATGTTTTTCCATCAAGCGCCGCAAGTCGCCATCGGTCAGAATTCCCGCCAATCTACCGTCCGGCTGCAGGACCGCCGTCATTCCCAGGCCCTTCTTGCTCATCTCGTGAATGACGTCCGGCATCGACGTTCCGGTGGAAACACGCGGCAGCGCCTCTCCCGCGTGCATCAGGTGTTCGACGCGAAGCAGTTTCTTTCCCAAACGTCCCGCGGGATGCAACGCCGCAAAATCGTCATGACGAAAGTTTCGCCGTTCCAGCAACGAAACCGCGAGGGCGTCGCCCACGGCCATCGCCACGGTGGTGCTCGCCGTGGGCGCGAGGTTCAACGAGCACGCTTCTTCCTTCACGCTGACATCCACCACGACGTCGCTGGCCTCGGCAAGCGTCGATTGCACTTTGCCTGTCAGCGTCACCAGCGGTATCTCCAGCCGCTTGAGCGCTTCCAGCAGGCGAATTATCTCTTCCGTTTCTCCGCCGTAGGAAACAGCCAGCATCGCGTCGCCGCGCGCGAGCATGCCCAGATCCCCATGCAGCGCTTCGGCCGGGTGCAGGAAAAAGGATGGAGTGCCGGTGCTCGATAACGTCGCGGAAATTTTCCGCGCAATCAATCCGGACTTGCCCATTCCGCTAACGACGACGCGTCCCTTGCAAGCAAAGAGCAGTTCGACGGCTTTTTCGAAGCTGGCGTCCAGCCGCGCCAGGACATCCCGGATTGCCTGCGCCTCAATCTTGAGCACACGCCGCGCTGTCTCCAAGCTCATTTCTCGCTCCAGCGGCGGATCACCGAGTTGAGACCCTTTAATTTCATGAGCAGGCCAAGGAGTTCCGACAGCGGCAGGGCATTGGGTCCGTCCGAAAGCGCTGCCGCCGGGTTGTCGTGCGTCTCCAGAAAGATGCCATCCACTCCCGCGGCCACGCCGGCGCGCGCCAAAGGCTCGATAAACTGCGGCTGCCCTCCGCTCGCGTGGCCTTGCCCACCGGGGAGCTGCACGGAATGCGTCACGTCATAAACAACCGGGTAGCCCATCCGTTGCATGATCGGGAACGAACGCATATCCACCACGAGATTCTGGTATCCAAACGAAGCGCCGCGTTCCGTCAGGATGATCTTCGTATTTCCCGTGCTCGCCACCTTCTCCGCGACGTTCCCCATGTCCCAGGGCGACAGAAACTGCCCTTTTTTTATATTTATGATGCGGCCCGTTTTGCCCGCAGAGATAAGCAAATCTGTTTGGCGCGCCAGGAACGCCGGAATCTGCAGCACGTCGCAAACTTCCGCCGCAGCTTCCGCCTGCGACGCATCGTGGATGTCGGTAAGAATCGGCAGTTTCAGTTCGGACTTGATCTTGCCGAGAATCCGCAAGCCTTCCTTCAGCCCTGGGCCGCGGAAGGCCTTCACCGAGGACCGGTTGGCTTTATCGTAAGACGCCTTGAAGATGTAAGGCACTCCGGCATCGGCCGCGATCTTCGCAACCTTCTCCGCCATCATCCGCGCGTGCTTTTCATTTTCAATCACGCACGGCCCCGCAATCAGGAACAGGGGATTACCGCTTCCGAGGCGCAACGCTCCCAGGGCAATTTCGCGAGTCATGTTCATACGAGATGGGGAAAGGTCTGCAAGCTACTTAGGCTACGCAGCCAGGGCTGCGATTGCAACGATTTAGGCAGTGACGTGCGGCGTGATCCCAACGGCCTGCGCGCGCTTAGGCTCGGGCACGGGGCGCGCTTTTTTTTTCTTGAGCTCCAGCGCCGCGCCGATGAACGCCGCAAAGAGCGGATGCGGCTCCAACGGCTTGGACTTGAATTCCGGGTGGAACTGGCAGCCGAGGAACCATGGGTGGTCTGGCGCCTCGACAATTTCCACGTAATTTTCGTCCGGAGTGCGGCCCGTGATGCGCAGGCCTGCGGCAACCAGCGTCTTCTCGTAGTCGCGATTGAATTCGTAGCGATGGCGGTGCCGCTCGCTGATCTCCAGTTTGCCGTACGCTTTATGTGCAAACGATCCCGGTTCCAGCTTGCAAGTCCAGGCGCCCAGCCGCATCGTGCCGCCCATTTCATCCACGCCCAGCAATTCGCGCAGCTTGTAAATAACGCGGTGCGGCGATTGCGGATCGAACTCGGTGCTGTCCGCCTGCTTCATGCCGGCTACGTCGCGCGCGTATTCGATCGTCGCGCACTGCATCCCCAGGCAAATCCCAAAGAACGGCACCTTGTGTTCGCGCGCGTATTGGATCGTGTGGATCATTCCTTGAATGCCGCGTTTCCCGAAGCCGCCGGGAACTAAAATGCCGTCATAGCCGTGCAAGCGCGACGCCGCGGTCGCCGGAGAATCAATCTCTTCCGCCTCGATCCATTCGAGGACGGTCTTGTGATTGTGTGCCAGCCCGCCATGCAGCAGCGCTTCGCGCAAACTCTTGTACGCATCTTCGAGTTGCACGTACTTCCCGACCACCGCAATCATCGCCTCGCCCGCCGGATGATGCATCCGTTGCACCAGGTCAAGCCACGGCTTCATGTCCGAAGGCCGCGCTTCCAGCTTCATAAGCCGCAAAATCTGTTCGTCCAGGCCCTCTTTGCTGAGTTCCGCGGGCACTGCGTAAATCGTGTCGACGTCTTCCATCGAAATCACGCAGGATTCCGCCACGTTGCAAAACAGCGCAATCTTTTTCTTCAACTCCGCTGGGATGTGGTGGTCGCTGCGGCAGAGCAGGATATCCGGTTGAATCCCGATGCTCAGCATCTCTTTCACGCTGTGCTGCGTCGGCTTCGTTTTTAGCTCGCCGGCCGCGGCGATGAACGGCACCAGCGTGACGTGCACGAAAAGCGTGTTCTCCGCGCCTAGCTCGAGGCGCATTTGGCGGATCGCTTCCAGGAAGGGAAGCGATTCGATGTCCCCGACCGTCCCGCCAATCTCGACAATCACGACATCGACGCCTTCGGAGACTTTCCTGATCGTCGCCTTGATCTCGTCGGTAACGTGCGGAATCACCTGCACTGTTTTTCCGAGATAGTCTCCGCGCCGCTCCTTCGTGAGGATGGTTTCGTAGATGCGTCCCGTCGTCCAGTTATTGTCGCGGGAAAGCTTGGCGTGCGTGAACCGCTCGTAGTGCCCCAGATCGAGGTCCGTTTCCGCGCCGTCTTCGGTCACAAACACTTCGCCGTGCTGAAAGGGGCTCATCGTGCCCGGATCGACGTTCAGGTACGGATCGCATTTCTGCAGGGTGACTTTGAAACCGCGACTTTCGAGGAGACAACCGATAGAGGAGGCAGCTACGCCCTTTCCAAGCGAGGAAACAACACCGCCGGTTACAAAGATATATTTTGGCGCCATCCTTATAGCCCGCGTTGCTTTGCCGGGCTTGTTTGCCCTCCATAGGAGTGACGTACACATAATTATCGTAGGAACCCGCAATTCTGTCAAATCGAACTCTTCGCGCCCTAAAATCGTCATTTTTTCTCCCCGCGAGCGCGAAACCTTTTCCTGGGGAACGGGTTTGTAAGTATTGGGGAATACTCTATGGGTTCAGCTGTCGGGCAGCGGTAAGTGTTGTCGCTCAGGAAATTTTGCTCTGCATTCGGAAACCGCTACCAGGGGATTCGCCATCTAACGGACTGAACCTTTTGCCTTGCGCCCCGGAATAGTCATTCCGTTTAGTGCCCGCAACGCGGAAAGGTTTCGAGTGGGACTCTTGCACGTGGGAAAGGGCTATGAAAGCTAGCATACAAAGCAGGACAGGCGCATTTGTGCTTGGGATCGCACTGGCGTTCTGCATTTTCGCGAACGCCCAGCAAGCGAAACAGCCTGACGCGCAGCAGCTTCGCTCCTATGATGTGAGCCGCGAAGGTTCTCTTCTTGGCACCGTTGTAAAATTCGAGTCAGCCTCCAGCACGCCTCCGATTGGCGCTCATCTCTTAGTGCAGACGGCTTCCGGCCAGGTGGATGTACATCTCGGCAACGCCAAAGTTCTCCAGGCCGGTCATCTCGAATTGAATCCTGGCGATAGCGTGCGCATCGTCGGCGAGCTATTGACCCTCGGTGATAGCACTTACTTCGCCGCCCGCGTTGTACAGAAGGGCGCCCAAGCCGTTGCCGTTCGCAACACAAAAGGCTTCGTCCTCTCTCCTGCCTCTGCGATGACGCCAGCACAAAAGGAAGCCCTGCGAGGTGTGCGATGAAGCGCCTCTTCCTAATTTTCACCGCAGGCACAGCTCTCTGGACCGCCGCCTGCGGCGGCGGCAACGGTTTTGTCAACCCGCCGCCTCCCGTCGGGAAATACAGCACCGCCAGCTTGAAAGGCCAATACGTCTTCGTGACCAACGGTGAAGTTTTCTCGGTAGGAGCCATCAATGCTACCCCGCTCGCCCGAACAGGAGTATTCAACGCCGATGGGCAGGGCAACATTACCGCGGGCGTCGAGGACGTGAATGCCGATGGAACTATCACCCTCGCTCTTCAAATCTCCGGCGGAAGTTACACCGTGAATGCCGACGGTCGTGGCGCGCTCACTTTGAACATCACCGCGAACGGCACCACATCCTCCATCGACTTTGGCATCGTTCTGACCTCCACGAGCGACGGCCTGCTGATCGACGAGACCTCCAATAGCAATCAAGCCTCCACCGGCAGCGGCAATTTTGTTTTGCAAACCGGCGGACCATTCACCGTGGGCTCAGTCGCAGGGCCCTACATATTTGACTTTGCGGGGCTCGACGGAAACCAGACAAACCTGTGTCCTTGTCCGGAATCTTTTGTCGGGCAATTTGACGTAAACAGTGCCGGGACCATCAGCACGGGCTTCTTCGATGACAACGACGATTTTCTACTTTCGAGTGGAGCGGTTGTCGGCAATTTTGCCCAGGACAACCTGAACCCTTCATTTCCCATTTCCACCACTGGCCGTGGCGTCGCACAAATCGCCGGACAAGACTTTGTTTTCTATATCGTCGACGCAATGCGCGTTCGATTCATTAGCACCAACCGTGGAATGTTGTCCGGCGACGCGGTGGCCCAAAGCAACACTGTGCCAGCACAGGTGAGCAGCATCAGCTCCAGCTTTGCTTTCATCGTTGCCGGCAGTTCCGGCAGCGGCGGCGTAACCCGAGTCGGCCGCTTCACCTCCAACGGTGCAACCGTTACAAACGTCCTTCAGGACACCAATGACGCCGGCAGATTCATCCCGACGAATAGCACGACCACAGCCAGCATTAGCCTCGACCCGGCGACTCCCGGCCGCGGCACGTTTACGTTCACGGATCCGAACTTCACCAATGCGCCTTCCAAATATGTTTTCTATCTGAGCTCCGCAACTCAAGGAGTCCTTCAGGAACAGACCTCGAATAACAGTGGTGTTGTGAACGTTGCCGATGGCAGCATCACGGCGCAGACCGGCAGCCCGTTCTCGAGCGCCAACATTGTGGGAACTTACGCGTTCAATTGGAGCGGCCTGAGCCTCCAGAACGGTGGCTCATTTGCAGTTCAGGATGAAGAAGACATCGTCGGGCAAGCAACAGTCTCCAGTCTGAGCCTGAGCGGCGCCGCGGACATTTTCCAATTCCAGAGTGTCGCGCCCGTCTTCGACCTCGTAGCTAGCGGTGCCATTTCCATCGCCGGCGACGGAACCTCAAGCACCGGCAGCTCGAGTCGCAATACCATGAGCGTCAAACTCGTCAAGAGCAATTCAACGACGGTCAATTTCGTCGTTTACTTTGTTAATCCCCAACTCGCATTTTTCGCCAATAATCAGGACCCGAATCGCATCGTGGCCGGAATCATGAAGGCGCAACAATAGGCTAGGCCCCGATCATTTTCAGTCGCAGAGCGTTGCCCGGCGGAATCCCCGCCGGGCATTTCTATTTCTGCAGCAGCTTTTCCACGCGCGCAACGTCTTCCGGCACATCCACGCTCACCGCGTCGTGTTCCACTTCCGCCACGCGAATCTTCCATCCGTTTTCCATCCAGCGCAGTTGCTCGAGCTGTTCGATTCTTTCGAGCTCGCCCTCCGGCAGCGTCGGATACTCCAGCAAGGCTTCACGTTGAAATACGTACAGCCCGAGATGTTTCAGATGCCGCACTTGAATCTTGCTGGCCCGATCCCGCACCCAGGGAATCGGTGCGCGAGAGAAATAGATCGCGTTCCCGTCAAAGTCCAACACCGCCTTCACCACATTCGGGTCCATGATGTCGCCCGGCGTCTTGATCGGCGTCGCCACCGTGCTTATCGAAGCCTGCGGCTCCTCCAGCAGGGAATTGACCGCCACATCTATCGCCTGTGGATCCAGGAGCGGCTCATCTCCCTGCACATTCACGAATACGTCGCCCTCTTCGCGCGCCGCGACTTCCGCGACCCGTTCCGTGCCGGTGCGGTGTTCGCTCCGCGTCATTCTCGCCTCGCCGCCAAATCCCTCCACCGCCTTTACAATGCGTTCATCATCTGTCGCCACAATCACGCGGTCCGCTCGCTGTGCTAGTTTGGCGCGCTCATAGACCCGCTGAATCATCGGTTTTCCCGCCAGCAATACCAGCGGCTTCCCCGGCAACCGGGTCGAACCGTACCGCGCCGGAATCACCACTACCACCTTGCCCGCTGTCATGGAATGTGTTTCTCCATTGGATTTGTTTCTCTATTTTGCGGAGTTTTTGCGTCTTTTTTGCAGTCTAATCATCTCAGGCGATGAGGGAATGTGAGGATGCTACCACACGCCGCTCAATCCGGCCGGCCTATCGAGCTGTGCAATACTGAACAGCGAGCATTTACCCTTGTGTTCGAGAATCCGAGTGGTAGAATTTCAGTTAGTCTGAACCGCACGGCCATCCCTGCAGGCCGGGATGGAGAGGGTGCCGTGAAACGCGATTTACTGGGTGTTCGCGTCCTGTCTTTCTTATTCCGCTTCCTGCTGGTCGTTTGCCTGTCCATGTTCTACGCCGTACTCCCTGCCGCCGCTCAATCCGACTCCAACGAAAACAAGTCCAAGGACGAAGGCAAGCGCGAGGAAGCCAAGGAAATCAAGAAAGATGACATACGCAAAGATACGCCGGGCACGCCGTTTAAGCCCGGAGGATTGATTCATTTCGATGTCGATCTCGCTCTCATCAACGTCACCGTCACCGACCCCTACAATCGCTTGGTCACGGGCTTGGAACCTGACAATTTCCGCGTCTATGAAGATAGCATCGAGCAGGAAGTGGTCACCTTCTCTGCCGAAGATGTTCCTATCTCCATCGGTGTGATCTTTGATTTCAGCGGAAGCATGGCCAACAAAGTGGCCAAGGCCCGCGAAGCCGCCGTCCAATTCTTCAAGACCGCCAATCCCCAGGATGAATTCTTTCTCGTCAGCTTCAACGAGCGCGCGGAATTGACCAGTTCTTTCACCAACAGCGTGGAAGACCTGCAGAGCCGCATGATGCTCACCGCGCCCAAGGGCCGCACCGCGCTCCTCGACGCCATCTATCTCGGGCTCAGCCAGATGAGGGGTGCACACAACGCCAAACGTGCCTTGCTCATCCTATCCGATGGAGGTGATAATCATAGTAGGTACAACGAAAGCGATATCAAGCGCTTGGTGAAGGAAGCCGACACGCAGCTCTACGCCATCGGCATCTTTGACCCGCTTGGTTATCGCAACCGGTCCCCGGAGGAACTGAGCGGTCCGTCGCTGCTCAGTGAAGTAACCGAAATGACCGGTGGCCGCGTGTTCGCCGTGGAGAAGCTGGATGAGCTGCCGGATATTGCTTCAAAAATCGGTATGGAGCTGCGAAACCAATATGTCCTCGGCTATCGACCAAGCAACAAGGCTCACGACGCGCGCTGGCGCAAGCTCAAGATCAAGTTGCGCGCACCTAAGGGACTTCCGCCGCTCAGCGTCTATTCCAAGACCGGGTATTACGCCCCCAGCCACTGAGCTCTTCGGGCGTCTCTTTTCTTCTTTGCGCTATTTCTCTCTCTTGATCTGCGCCGCGGTTGTCTTCTCTTCCGCTGCCTTTGCCCAGATTCCCATCCCCAATTCCGTACCGCCTCCGCCCAGCCAGGACTCCAACGCCGGCAAACAAGGTTCGAGCATCAAGGTTGACGTTAACCTGGTCGTCTTGCACACGACCGTTCTCGACGATCGTCATCGCTTCGCGGACGGCCTCAAATCGGAAAATTTCCGCGTCTTCGAAGACAAAGTCGAACAGAAACTCTCCGTCTTCAAGCGCGAGGACGTGCCCGTCAGCATGGGGCTGGTGATCGACAATAGCGGCAGCATGCGCGACAAGCGTCCGCGCGTAAACGAAGCCGCCATCACTCTCGTGCAGGCCAGCAACCCTAACGACGAAGCCTTCGTCGTCAATTTCAACGACGACTTCTACCTCGATCTCGACAAGGATTTCACCAATAGCATCCCGGAGCTCAAGGAAGCTCTCGAACGCATCGATTCACGCGGCAGCACCGCCCTGCGCGACGCCATCCTCGGCTCTCTCGATCATCTCAAGAAAGCTTCCAAAGACAAGAAGATCCTGCTCGTCGTCACCGACGGCGAAGACAACGCCAGCCGCAATTCCCTCGAGAGAATGATTCGTGAAGTCCAGAAGACCGATACGGTGATCTACACCATCGGACTCCTCGGCCAGGAAAACAAGAAGGAAGCCAAGCGCGCCCGCAAAGCCCTCGAGCAAATCTCGGCGGCCTCCGGCGGCCTGGCCTTCTTCCCGGAAAACGTCGATGACGTGCACAACATCTGCGAGCAGGTTGCACATGACATTCGCAACCAGTACATTCTGGCCTACTATCCCACCAACATCCGCCGCGACGGGTCCTTCCGAACCGTCCAAGTGGAAGTCATTCCCCCGCACGGCCGCGGCAAACTCGTCGCCCGCACCCGCAACGGCTACTACGCCCCCGCAGAAAAGTCTTCCGCCGCCGGCAACTGACGATTTTAACTCTTGCTACTTACTCTTCTCTTGGCAGACTGCTGGCCAGCACCAAAGCCCCTCCACACAGGGCCAAGATTTCAAATCCGCTGGTCCACGGACCTGGATCGTGCAGTTGCGCTGCGATGCGAGGGATGTGAAGCAGCAGGAAGAACAGAAGAGTTGTCGCCCCCAGGAGCTTTGCCGCAATGTGCGCTTTCTTCCCCAGGAAGATCGCCGAGCCCGCGACAACGAAAAAGATGCCGGTCAGATACGTCCAGATTGGCCGTCCTGGAAACCAGGGCGGGCCTACCCGGATTGTGAGTCGGGGGTCGAAGAAATGTTGAATCCCAAACGCTACGAAAGCCATGGCGAAAATGTATCGCCCGAACTTGAGGAACGGATCAGCGATTTCGCGCTCGTATAGGGGAGAAGCGCTGGCCAGAATCCAGGCGCCTCCACACATCGCCAGCGCCACGAATCCGCTGGTCCATTCATTTCCATCGCGCGAATTCGTGACGATCCTCGGAATGTGCAGGAGCACCAGGAAGAGAAAAAACATCACTCCCAGCATCGTTGCCGCCGGCCGTGCCATTTCTTCGTAGAGAATACCGGCAGCGGCTGCAAAGAACGCTATACCGACAAAGTACGCCCAAAACAGCCGCCCCGGCATGAACGCGGGCACCAGTCCTGCGATGAAGCCACCATACAAGAAATGTTGCACCCCGAAAACAACCAGGGAAACCGCAACGAAAATTCGTCCAACCGTTTGGCTTTTGTCCATGATGGCGAGACTCGGTGTCGTTTGCATTCTGCAGCCGCAACGTTAAGCAGTCTACAGGAGTTCGCCCGCTGCGTGTCACCCCATCGGGCGCCGCATCCTCGCGCTCTTCGAGAAGGCGAAATAGTTGTCAGCCCGTCGCTCAACCTCGTAGAAGACCGGGGTGGCTTTCAAACGGTCGGCAAGCAAACGAAAGAAGTCAGGGACGGATACGAAGTGCCTAGCCAAAAACTGACCCGAAGGCTCAGCTCAGGACCTGCGATTGGCGTCTATCGAGCTTTCTTCTCGCGGGGATACTACGTCTCAGTCCTGCACTTTGGTCC
>WNFP01000875.1_pt1 | contig 23382 bp, 18 predicted proteins | sample 5400201 | NCBI WGS metagenome assembly WNFP01 (sample SAMN13153355, study PRJNA577476) | soil metagenome | isolation source: 115 cm saprolite under Madrone tree | place: USA:California | collected 2016-06-14
CCACGCGGCATGGCTGGATCAGGCTTGCGCCCATTGTCCAATATTCCCCACTGCTGCCTCCCGTAGGAGTCTGGGCCGTGTCTCAGTCCCAGTGAGGCTGATCATCCTCTCAGACCAGCTACTGATCGTCGCCTTGGTGAGCCGTTACCTCACCAACTAGCTAATCAGACGCGGGCCGATCCTTCGGCGATGAATCTTTCTCCTTACGGACGTATCCGGTATTAGCCCAAGTTTCCCTGGGTTGTTCCGAACCGAAGGGTACGTTCCCACGTGTTACTCTCCCGTCTGCCGCTCCGTATTGCTACGGCGCTCGACTTGCATGTGTTAGGCCTGCCGCCAGCGTTCGCTCTGAGCCAGGATCAAACTCTCAAGTTGGATGAGAACTTTTCCCGGCTGATCACAACGTTTGACGAGGTCCCACTCCCGTCGAGGCGGCCTGACCAGCGCGCGCGATTTGCATCGCACACGCCGGCGCCCGCTCGCGACAGGGTGTTGACCTGAAACGTCGACCGCCGAAGTCTCGTCCGGCCGCTCCCCTCGAAGGCACAAGTCCTCGTTCGGGGAGGCGGCGCGCAGGGACTCCGCCGTCCACGTTTCTCTTTCTTCCGATTCACCTGTCAAACAGCCCGGGACCAGGGCGGTCCCTGCTCCCCGGGGAGCCGGAGAGCCGTCGAAGCTTATGGCCTCCGATCGAAATCGGATGCCTGGTCACCAATATCATTGATGAGCTTCGAAGACGCACCGTCGCACCGAGGCGGCGGCGTGCCGTTAGGAAGTTATATAGGCGTGCGGACTGCCTTATGTCAACGCCCGACAGGGTGAAAATCCACCCCTCCCGGTGCAATCCGGCAACAGCCATCTTCTTAAATGATATAGGGCGGTTAGCATGGGTTGAAAGGGTTCCCTGCGCCGCACTGCGGCCATATTCCTCCGTCCCTCTTGTCGGCGCAGTGGGAGGTGTCGCTTCGGGGGGAATTGCGCCGACCTCACGTCGTCCGTGACGCGCGGCGTTGCCCATCGATTAGGCCAGAAGAACGAGGACACGGTCGTTGACAGACCGTGAAGGCGGCGGCGTGCGCCGGTCCTTCAAGTCAACGCCCGTCGTCCCGGTCGCGTTTGACACCGCGCTGTTGCGGTAAATCGCCCGCGGGCGTGGGCGCAGGGGATGTCGGGCTTGGAGCAGGGCAAACGACACGCGGCGCTGCGTTCGAACTTCGAGGCCGAGCACATCGATCTCGGCAGCGAAGCACCCTTGTCGGTCGACGGCGAGGGCAGCGGCTTGGTGGACCGCCGGCGCGTGTCGGTCCAATGGCTCAGCGGCGTCATTCTCACCGGTCTTTGCGGCGCGGCACTCATGAGCGGCGCCGTTTTTGCAGCTCTCGACGGAGAAACCAACTTCGCGACCGTGCCGGAACGCGTGGAAGGCGCTTTGCGCGGCGCCGCGGGTGCCATCGCCGAACGCGTCGCCAACGCCACGCGCAAGGCCGATCGGCTGCCGCCGCCCGGGGAGGCCAATGCCGCGCGCCAAGTCATTCGGGTGTCGACAACCACTCGCGGCAGCGGCAATCGCGAGATCGTGCGCGTGCGTCCCTTCATCCGTGTGGCGGGCAATCTATCGCTGTCGGTATCCGAGCTCTCCGCCAACATTCCTCCCTTCAACGCACAGAAGATGGCGGCCCAGTCAGAGGGGATTCCGGTCAGCGCGCAAGATGCCGCCGGTGCCCAGCCCGACGCCGAGGTCTCATTCGTCACGCGCGACCTCAACACCGTGTTGCCGCGAGCGAAGATCGCCGCGGTCGCATCGGTCGATGAGGTACTCGCGCGCGTGCGCGAGGCAGCGAACTGGGATGGGAAACTCGGTCAAAAGCTACCTCTGCTTGCGAGCGCCGTTCCCCCGACGCTCACCGCGTACGCCCCGGAGCGGCAGGCCGACCCCTATGCCGGTTTCGAACCGCGCATCGTGCCGGAAAACGTCAGTCTTCTGCCGAAGACCACGGCGCAGGTGACGGGCGGCAACGCCTGGAACGAGCGCACGATCGTCCTCAAGAAGGGCGATTCCGTCTCCGCGTTCCTGCGCGAGATCGGTGCGACGGCGGACGAGATCAAAGCGATCACGGCGGCGTTTGGCGGACGCGGAAAGGACAGCAGCCCGCGCGACGGCTACAAGCTGCGCGTGTTGCTCGCACCCGCAAGCGACGGAATACGGCTGCGGCCGGTGCGCGTCGTCATTGCCACCGACACCGCGGTCGAGGCCATGGTGGCGTGGTCGGAGCTCGGCAAATACGTCGCCGTCGATGTGCGCCACGCCAACAGCGTCGCAACCTCCAGCAGCGACGAGGATGACGACGGCAAGGGAGTTCGGCTCTATCAGAGCATCTATGAGACGGGGCTGCGCAATCACATACCGCGCCCCGTGATCGACGACTTCGTGCGCATCTACTCCTACGATATCGACTTCCAGCGCAAGGTCCAACCGGGCGATTCCTTCGAGGTCCTATTCGCCGGCGAGGACGAGAATCCCAGCGAGAACAGGAAGGCGGAGGTGTTGTTCGCTTTGCTGACAACCGGTGGGGAGACCCGAAAATTCTATCGCTATCAAACCGGCGACGACAATCTCGTCGACTACTACGATGAGAGCGGCAAGAGCGCGAAGAAGTTCTTGGTCCGCAAGCCTGTCGCGGACGGCAACATGACGTCCGGCTTCGGCGGGCGTAACCATCCCCTGCTCGGTTACGACAAGATGCATACCGGCGTCGACTGGGCCTCATCGACGGGAACCCCGGTGTTTGCCGCGGGCAACGGCGTCATCGATAAGATCGGCTGGGAAGGCGGCTACGGCAAATATATCCGCATCCGGCACGCCAACGGCTACGAGACGGCCTATGGTCACTTGTCGGCTTTCGCGCGCGCCGTGGAAGCCGGCAAAAAGGTGCGCCAGGGGCAGGTGATCGGTTACGTCGGCTCGACCGGATTGTCGACTGGCGCGCACCTCCATTACGAGATTCTGATCAACGGTCGCTTCGTCGATCCGATGAAGATCAAGCTGCCGCGCGGCCGCGTGTTGGAAGGCGCGCTGCTCGCAGGCTTCGATCAAGAACGCACTCGGCTCGAAGCGATGATGACCCGCGCCACGCCCTCGCGCTACGCGCAGACCCGCTGAGCGCGGACAGACGACGGTTGCTCTCGTAACGCCCGTCTTCCGATCAGGCCGCGGCTGCGAGCTTGCCGTTGAAGGTGAGCCCCTGCTTGTCTGCCGAGACGACGACCTTCTCGCCGTCCTTGATACCCCCCGACAAGATCAGTTCGGCGAGCGGATCCTGCACCGATTTCTGGATCACGCGTTTGAGCGGACGCGCGCCATAGACGGGGTCGTAGCCTTTGTCGGCGAGCCACTCGCGTGCCGAGGGTTCGAGCACGATGGTGATCTTGCGGTCCTCGAGCAACTTGCGCAGCCGCGCCATCTGGATCTCGACGATCTTGCTCATCTCGCTGCGCTTGAGCCGGTGGAACAGGATGATCTCATCGATCCGGTTTAGAAATTCAGGACGGAAATTCGCGCGCACCACCGCCATGACCTGATCGCGCACCGCGTCGGTGTCCTGGCCCTCCGGCTGGTTGGCTAGATATTCGGAGCCGAGATTCGATGTCATCACGATGAGAGTGTTGCGGAAGTCGACGGTGTGACCCTGTCCGTCGGTGAGACGGCCATCGTCGAGCACCTGCAGGAGCACGTTGAACACGTCCGGATGCGCTTTCTCGATCTCGTCGAACAGCACAACTTGGTACGGCCGCCGTCGCACCGCCTCGGTCAGCGAGCCGCCTTCCTCGTAACCGACATAGCCCGGGGGCGCGCCGATCAGGCGGGCGACCGAATGCTTCTCCATGTATTCCGACATGTCGATACGGATCATCGCCGTCTCGTCATCGAACAGGTATTCGGCCAGCGCCTTGGTCAATTCGGTTTTGCCGACGCCGGTCGGGCCCAGGAACATGAACGAGCCGATCGGCCGGTGCGGATCCTGCAAGCCGGCGCGCGCGCGGCGCACCGCGGTCGACACCGCCCTGACCGCTTCCGCCTGGCCGATGACGCGTTTGGTGAGCTGCTCTTCCATGCGCAGCAGCTTTTGTTTCTCGCCTTCGAGCATCTTCTCGACCGGCACGCCGGTCCAGCGTGAGACGACTTGAGCCACGTGATCGGCGGTGACCGCCTCCTCGACCATGGCACCTTTGCCCTCCGCTGCCTCAATACTCTTGAGCTTCTTCTCGATTTCCGGAATGCGACCGTAGGCGAGTTCGCCGGCGCGCTGGTACTCTCCCTTGCGCTGCGCGTTCGCGAGCTCGACCCGCAAATGATCGAGCTCGGTCTTGAGCTTTTGGGCGTCCGAGAGCTTCTCTTTCTCGGCCTTCCACCGCGCCGTGAGATCGGCGGAGCGCTTTTCGAGCGCGCCCAGTTCCTTCTCGAGCCGCTTGAGCCGCTCCTTCGAGCCAGGATCGTTTTCTTTCTTGAGCGCCTCCTGCTCGATTTTGAGCCGCACGACCTCGCGATCGATCGAATCGAGCTCCTCCGGTTTCGAATCGACCTGCATCTTGAGCCGCGCCGCCGCCTCATCGATCAGATCGATCGCCTTATCCGGAAGAAAACGGTCGGTGATATAGCGGTGGGACAGCGTGGCCGCCGCCACAAGCGCCGAATCGGTGATGCGAACGCCGTGGTGCTGCTCGTATCTGTCCTTCAAGCCACGCAGGATGGAGATCGTATCCTCGACGCTCGGCTCGTCGACGTAGACCGGCTGGAAACGTCGGGCGAGGGCGGCATCCTTCTCCACGTTCTTCTTATACTCGTCGAGCGTGGTCGCCCCGACGCAATGCAGCTCGCCGCGCGCGAGCGCCGGCTTGAGCAGGTTGGAGGCGTCCATAGCGCCCTCCGCCTTGCCGGCGCCGACGAGCGTATGCATCTCGTCGATGAACAGGATGATGCCGCCATCCGACGACGTCACCTCTTTAAGCACCGCTTTGAGCCGCTCCTCGAACTCGCCGCGATATTTCGCCCCGGCAATCAGCGCGCCCATGTCGAGCGCGAGCAGTTTCTTGTCCTGCAAGCTCTCCGGCACGTCACCATCGACGATGCGCTGCGCCAGACCCTCGACGATCGCGGTCTTGCCGACACCCGGCTCGCCGATCAGCACCGGATTGTTCTTGGTGCGCCGTGAGAGCACCTGGATGGTGCGCCGAATCTCCTCATCGCGCCCGATCACGGGGTCGATCTTGCCGTCACGGGCCGCCTGGGTGAGATCACGCGCGTATTTTTTCAACGCGTCGTAGGCATTCTCGGCCGAGCTCGTATCGGCCGTGCGGCCCTTGCGCAGCACATTGATCGCCTCGTTGAGATTTTGCGGGGTGACGCCGGCACGCGCCAGAATCCTTCCGGCCTCGCTGTCCTTCTCGAGCGCGAGCGCGAGCAGCAGCCGCTCGACCGTGACGTAGCTGTCGCCGGCTTTTTCCGCGACTTTCTGGGCTTGATCGAATATCCGCGCCAGCGCCGGCGCCAAATAGATCTGACCGGCGCCACTGCCGGACACCTTGGGAAGCTTGGCGAGCGCCGCCTCGACCGCCGTCAGCGCCTCACGCGAGCGGCCGCCCGCGCGCTCGATCAAGCCACTGGCCAAACCCTCGGGATCGTCGAGCAGAACCTTGAGCAGGTGCTCGGGCGCAAACTGCTGGTGGCCCTCACGGAGCGCGAGCGACTGGGCAGATTGAACAAACCCACGGGCGCGGTCGGTGTATTTTTCGAAATCCATATCAGCTCCCTCGGCCTGCCGCTCGCGCCTGCGGCGCGAGGGGTCTCCGCCATCGTTGACCTAAGCCAAATACCTGCGGGCGATCAATCGGCCTGAGCCCCGATTAGCGACGTTTCCAGGCTATGTGGGAGCGTGCCGATTGACGCGGTAGAGGTGACTGGCGATTTTCGATTGCCGCCTAGCCAGGCGACGGTCGAGCGGCTAACAAGCACGCCATGGGCGATGCAAGTCCAAAGATTCACGCCATCTACCGCTACCCGGTCAAAGGACTTTCGCCAGAGCCCCTCGCGCGCGCAACCCTTGCCGTCGCGGAGACCTTGCCGGGGGATCGTCTCTACGCCATCGAGAACGGCCCGTCCGGGTTCGATCCTGCCGCGCCACGCCATCAGCCCAAGCAGCGCTATCTGATGTTGATGCGCAACGAACGCCTGGCCCGACTGCGCACCCGGTTCGACGACGCGAGCCACACGCTTGCCATCGAGACAGAGGGGCGCGAAGCCGCGCGCGGCGACCTACGCACCGCGGAAGGCCGCGCTGCCATCGAGCGATTCTTCGCGCGCTTCTGCGCCGACGAGTTGCGGGGCCCGCCCAAGGTGCTGCACGCACCGAGCTTTAGTTTCTCCGACGTCGCGCGAAAAGTGGTCTCGATCATCAACCTGTCCTCGGTGGCGGCCATCGAGGACGTGATCGGGAGAGCGGTCCATCCGTTGCGCTTTCGCGGCAACGTCTACGTGACCGGCTGGCCGGCGTGGCGTGAGTTCGATCTCGTCGGGCGGGAGATCGCGCTGGGAAAACGGGCGCGGCTCGGGATCATCAAGCGCATCGTGCGCTGTGCGGCGACCAACGTCGATCCCGACACCGGCATTCGGGATCTCGCGATCCCCGACACACTGATGCGACGCTTCGAACATGCCGACTGCGGCATCTATGGCGAGGTCGTGGAGGGTGGGGAAATCGCCGTGGGTGACGAGCTGAGCAACTGAGCCGAGCGCAGGCAAGGCCGCGCGGTTACCGGCCCACCGCTTTAGCGGCTCCCCTTACGAGGTGCAGCGCCGCTCCGCCGGCTGAGCAGAAACACGCCCTGCTCGCCGAGCAAGTTCCAGGTCCACCACGGCGTGTTGAACCGCAGCGCCCGTCCCCAGGCGTCCAGCGCCACCGATTTTTCCATCCTGGCGCCCACCACATGGCAGAGCTCGCGGAAATCCTTGATGGTGCAGAAATGGATGTTGGGCGAATCCCACCACGCATACGGCAGGTTGTCGGTGCGGGGCATGTGCCCGCCGAACAGGATCTGCAGGCGGATTCTCCAGTGCCCGAAATTGGGAAACGACACGATACCATGGCGGCCGATGCGCAACATGTGCTCGAGCACGACGCGCGGATGGCGGGTCGCCTGCAGTGTCTGCGAGAGCACCACATAGTCGAAGGCGTCATCGGGATAGTCGGCAAGGTCGGTATCGGCGTCGCCTTGCACCACGGCGAGCCCTTTTGCCACGCATTCGTTAACGCCCTCGCGAGAGAGCTCGATGCCGCGGCCGTCAACGCCGCGCGTCTCTCCAAGCAGCCGCAGCAATTCGCCGTCACCGCAGCCGACATCGAGGACTTTGGCGCCGGGCGCGACCATGTCGGCAACCGCCAGCAGGTCGACGCGTGCACCCCCGGGCATTCGCGCCGCCTCCGCCATCGTCAAATCGTGCTTGACGCGCATCAGCATGGTCATCCCCGCGCGGGTCGAAGGCCGCGCGCCTTGGCTGCGCCTTCGAGAAACCCGCGCACGATCGCGAACAACTCCGGCTCCTCGAGCAGGAAGGCATCATGGCCCTTATCCGTCACGATCTCGGCGAACGAGACACGTGCGCCCCCGGCGTTGAGTGCGTGCACGATGGCCCGCGAGTCCGAGGTCGGAAAGAGCCAGTCCGACGTAAAGGAAATCACGCAGAACCGCGTCGGCGTGTCTTTGAAGGCGTTGGCGAGCACGCCGTCGTAATCCGCCGCGAGATCGAAATAGTCCATGGCGCGGGTCAGGTAGAGATAGGAATTCGCATCGAACCTTTCGACAAAGCTGATGCCCTGGTGACGCAAATAGCTCTCCACCTGAAAATCGGCGTCAAACGAGAACGTCGGATTGTTCCGGTCCTGGAATCGGCGGCCAAACTTGCGGTGCAAGGCTGCGTCGGAGAGGTATGTAATGTGGTTGCCCATTCGCGCGACCGCGAGTCCGCGCCGCGGATTGGCGCCCTCTGCGAAATAGCGACCATGCCGCCATTCCGGATCCGCCATCACCGCCTGCCTGCCAACCTCGTGAAAGGCGATATTCTGCGCCGAATGGCGGGTCGAGGTCGCGATCGGCAATGCCGAGAACACCCGTCGCGGGTAGCTCGCGCACCATTGCAGCACCTGCATCCCGCCCATCGAGCCGCCGGCCATGGAGAACAGCGAGGCGATACCGAGATGGTCGAGCAGCATGGCCTGCGCGCGTACCATGTCGCGAATGGTGATGACGGGAAAATCGAGACCCCACGGCATGGCAGTCTTCGGATTGGTCGAACCCGGTCCGGTGGTGCCCATGCAGCCGCCAACCACGTTCGGGCAAATGACGAAATAGCGCTCGGTATCGATCGGCCGGCCGGGCCCGACCATGGTTTCCCACCAGCCGGGCTTCTGCGTCACCGGATGCAAGTTGGCGACGTGCTGGTCGCCGGTGAGCGCATGGCAAATCAGCACCGCGTTGCTGCGCTCGGCATTGAGCGTGCCGTAGGTCTGATAAGCGATCTGAAATGGAGCGAGCTCGATGCCCGCATCGAGTGAAAGCGGCTTATCCAGGCCAAAACGGACGACGAGCGAATGCGGATTGTCTGCTTCGCGCGCGCGGTCGGCGGGATCAAATGCGACGCTGAACTCGGCCTCGACCATCATTGCGACCCGGCCGGCGAAACGGCCGCCGATCTATGCGACCGCCTGAACTTGGGCCGCGACGCGCTTAGATAGGCCGCACCGCGCCGCTGTCAATGTTTTCTTTGCTTTAGACCGTTGCCCCACTTATCAATGCCACGCCCGCCGGCGGCCGCTGCCAGGCGAGCAGCCGGCAAAAAGTGCCATGGTGAAACCGCCCCAGTCTGAAATACCTTCGCTTCCCGAGCTGCGGCGAGAAATCGACCGCATCGACGAGGCGATGCATGAGCTTCTCATGGAGCGCGGCGAGATCATCGATCGCCTCATTGCTGCCAAGCAGACTCAGGAAACGGGCTCCGCGTTCCGCCCGGCGCGCGAAGCGGAGATGATGCGACGGTTGGTCGACCGTCACAAAGGGATCCTGCCGCTCGACACCGTCGAGAGTATCTGGCGGGTGATCATTTCGACATTCACCTACGTGCAGGCGCCGTTCTCCATTCACGCCGACCTTTCGGCGGGAGACGCAGCGATGCGCGATTCCGCCCGTTTCCATTTCGGCTTCACGGTACCTTTCATTCCGCATATGGGTGCCGCGAGCGTGGTCGCGGCTGTGTCCGAATCCAGGGGAGATCTCGGTCTGGTGCCCGCGTCCATCATGGCCGGCGTCGGCGCCTGGTGGAGCGCCCTCGAATTCGAGTCGGCGCCCAAAATCATCGCCCGCTTGCCGTTCGTCGATCGTGCCGACCATCCGGCCGGAGTGCCCGTATTCGTCGTCTCGCGGGCTGCGGCCGAGGCAATGGCCAAGGAGGTGGAAGTATGGAGCGTGCGGGTTGCCGGCTGGACTAGGGCGGTGGCGCAGGCTCTTGCCCCGCTCGCCGAAGTGCTTGCCGTGCCCGATCGCGGCTTCGATGGCGCAGCGCTCCTGATCTCCGTCCCGCACGGCGGCTGCATCGATCGGGTGGCGGACACGTTGGTTAAGGCGGGCACTTCGGTGCGCGCTACGGCCCTCGTCGGAAGCCACGCAACCCGCTATAGGGTCTCCGCCGAAGACGCCGTCCCAACCGGCCGGTGATTTCCGGAGTGTGACATGTCCGTCCTGCAGCGTCCGCAACCGCGCCCCGGCGTGCTCGCGATCGATCCCTATGTACCGGGAAGGAGCACGGCACCGGGCGTCGGTCGCGTGTTCAAGCTCTCATCGAATGAAACGCCGCTCGGGCCTAGCCCCAAGGCGGTCGCCGCCTATCACGCGGTCGGCGAACATCTGGAGGACTACCCTGACGGCGACTCCACCGCGCTGCGTGAAGCGATCGGCCGCGCCTTTGGGCTCGATCCCAATCGCATCGTCTGCGGCGCCGGCTCCGATGAACTCTTGAACCTCATTGCTGACGCCTATCTGCACGATGGTGACGAGGCGATCCACACCACCCATGCTTTCCTCGTTTATCCGATCGCCACGCGCGGTTCGGGCGCGACACCGAGCGTGGCGGCGGAAAAGAACCACACGGCCGACGTCGACGCCATGCTCGCAGCGGTCAGCGAGCGCACGAAGATTGTCTTTCTCGCCAATCCCAACAACCCTACCGGCACCTACGTGCCGTTTGACGAGGTCAAGCGGCTGCATCGGGGGCTTCCCCCGCATGTGCTGCTCGTGCTCGACGCCGCTTATGCCGAATACGTGCGCCGCAACGACTACGAGGCCGGCATCGAGCTCGTCGCCACCTGCGAGAACGTGGTCATGTGCCGCACGTTTTCGAAAATTCATGGGCTTGCGGCGCTCCGCCTGGGCTGGCTCTACGGGCCGGCGCACGTGGTCGATGCGATTAACCGCATCCGCGGCCCGTTCAACGTCAATGCAGCGGCAATGGCAGCAGGCATAGCCGCGCTCGAGGACGGCGCGCATGTGGAGGCGTCTCGCGCACACAATGAAAAGTGGCTGGCTTGGCTCACGGCCGAAATCCGCAAGCTCGGGCTGGAGGTGACGCCCAGCATCGCCAACTTCGTGTTGATCCATTTCCCGGAAACTCGCGGCCGTACGGCGGAGGACGCCGACGCTTTCCTGACGCGTCGCGGCCTGATCTTGCGTCGCGTCAAAGCCTACAAATTGCCGAATGCCTTGCGCATGAGCGTCGGCACGGAGGAGGCGAACCGGCTCGCGGTCGCCGCGCTCGCGGAGTTCGTGGGGAAGAAGGCGTGATGGGCTGTCCCAATCCGTCTGTCTCGCTCCATCTCCCTGCCTTCTCCCGGGATGCGGGAGGCGTGAGCGCCCGTATCGCCCGGCGAGATCGCACCCCATGAAGGCCCCGCTATTCAATCGCCTCGCGCTGATCGGCATGGGTCTGATCGGCTCCTCGATTGCGCGTGCCGCGCGCACGCAAGGCGCTGCGCGCTCGATCATCGCCACTGCCCGTTCGGCCGCAACGCGCCGGCGCGTCGCCGAGCTCGGCCTTGCCGATCAAGTGGTCGAAACCAATGCAGCGGCGGCCGAAGGCGCAGACCTCGTCATTGTCGCCATTCCGGTCGGCGCCTGTGGCGCGGTGGCTGCAGAAATCGCCCCGCATCTTGCGCCGGGCACGATCGTGTCGGACGTCGGCTCTGTCAAAGGCGCGATCCTGCGCGACATGTCGCCCCACATCCCCCCCGGCGTGCATTTCGTGCCCGCCCATCCTGTTGCGGGCACGGAGAACTCCGGCCCCGACGCCGGATTTTCCGAGCTGTTCGTCGACCGCTGGTGCATTCTTACGCCTGCGGTGGGTGTCGAGGCGGCCGCGGTTGAACGGCTCGCCGCGTTCTGGCGCCTGCTCGGCGCGAACGTGGAAACGATGTCCGCCGAGCACCATGATCTCGTGCTCGGGATCACGAGCCACCTGCCGCACCTCATCGCCTACACCATCGTGGGTACCGCCGATGAATTGAGGGAGGTGACGCGCTCAGAGGTGCTGCAATTCTCGGCCGGTGGCTTCCGCGACTTCACCCGCATCGCGGCTTCTGATCCGACGATGTGGCGCGACGTTTTTCTTGCTAACAAGCAAGCAGTGCTGGAAATGCTCGGACGCTTCAACGAAGATCTGGCCACGCTGACGCGCGCCATCCGCCGCGGCGATGGTGAGACCTTGTTCAAGCAGTTCAGCCGCACACGCGCGATCCGCCGGGCCATTGTGGAGATCGGGCAGGATTCTGCCACACCGGATTTTGGCAGGCCTCATCCCGAGCTTCCGCACTTGCCATTGCCGCGCCCTTACGCGGCCGAAGAATGATTACGTCCGCTCAGCTGGATATGAGCGCGGCTCCCACGCGTCCAGCGCTGAGGCATACAGGCAAAACTGTCTAATAGGCGCCCCAATACGGCGGCACGCGATAGTAGTTGTGAATCTCGACTTCGCGGCTGCGGTCGCCCCAGTCGAACTCTTGGTCGGCGGCAAACGAGGGCGCGCGCTTCAATTCATCGTCGGTGAGATCGAGATGATAGCCGCCGAGGTTGCGGTCGTAAGTCAATCGCGCCCACGGGATGGGAACGTGCTTCTGTCCCATACCGAGAAAGCCGCCGAAACTGAGCACCGCGTAAGCAACATTGCCGCTGAGCTTGTCGATCATCAAGCGCTCGATGGTCCCGATCTTCTCGCCGCTGGAGCGGCGCACCGGAGTGCCTTCGACGCGATCACTGGCGATTAGACTGTGAGATTGGGGAGCCGACGTATCGGTCTGCATGGTTGCCTCCATCACTCATTCCACCCCCGTTAAGGATTGCTCAGCCGAGAAACGCCTTGCAGCGGCGGGCCGTTCCGGCCATCAAAACAGCGGCGGCACCACGCCCACCTGGAACGGGCCAAGGAAAATGGCGCCGTCGACGAACCGAACCGGAAAGGCTACGGCCGGCTTGCCTTCGAGCGTGGTGCGCTCCCCGAGCGCGGCGATCAGACCGGGGGCGGCATTCTGGCGCGCGACATCTCCAAGCCCCGGAACCAAGCGATCGAGCGCGTTGAACGTTGCCCCGATCTGACCCTCGCTTAGGGTCCGATCGATATCGAACATCTTCAGAACCTTTGCGATGCCGACGACGGTCACCTGGAGCTCGCCGTCCAAACCGCCCCGTGGCGTGAGCTTGAGCGCGCCAGCGCCCGTCGCGATCACGTCCTGCTGCGCCAATCGCGCATTATCGATGGCAACTGCCCCGTCACGGGCCTGCCATCCCTTGAACCACAATGGCCAAGGCTTGGGAGAGATGTCATCCACCCCGCGCAGCGTTGCTGTAATCTCCGCATCGATCGGCGTGGCGGCCAGCGCACGCAGCTTGTCCGCGATGGCCGCGTCGAAAATGGCTTCGAGTTTGTCGACGACGGCGGCATCGAGCCGCAACACGGCTTGAATAGTGGGATTACCGGCACCGGAGGCCGGAGCTTGCCGGCCATGCAATTCCAATCGTCGCGCGCCAAGCACAGGGTCGTTGCCGGCGAGGCTCGGGGCGCCCACGCTCGGGCCGACAAGGACTAGCGAGACGCGCTCCACACCGGAAGGCAGGCCGCGCACGCTGCCCTGAGCGACATTCCATTGCACAAGGAGGGCGGGCGGCCGCCCGGGCTCGGAGATTTGCAGCGGAGCGGTGAACTCGCCGATGACGAGTTTTGGGTCATAGGCTTGGACTGCGACCTCGGCGAGGGGGAGCTTCAGCTGGAGCGTCGGCGCGCCCTTGAGCTGCAAACTGGCACCGCCGCAGCGCACCTCGATGCGAAAGGGATAACCCCCGATCGATTGTGAAGCGCAATCCTGTGCGCGGCCGGCCTGCCCTGCGCTCTCGCGCCATGCGGCCAAATCCGCCTCTGCGCGCGCCGCAGCATAGAACCAAAATCCGGTCCAGGCCGCGGCGAGCACCACCACGACCGCGAATGGAACGAACAGCAGACGGCGGCGGACGGCCGGAGTGGGCGCGGAGTGCGGCATCGCATGGCGCTCCTCTCTCTTAAGAGCGGCGGCAATCCAGTTCTCACGGCACGCCTTCATCACACGGCGCTGACGGGTGCCGTTCCCCATGTGCGCCGACTTGCGCGCCGCGGCCAATTCCTTGATATCACATCCATGGACCCGAATGCTTTTGACTCGGCGCAAGACCTGTGGGTGTTTGCCTATGGCTCGCTGATGTGGCGGCCGGAGTTTCGGTTCGTCGAGCGGGTCGAGGCGCGGCTCGTCGGCGCTCATCGAGCGCTGTGCGTTTATTCCTTCGTCCACCGCGGAACACCCGAGCGGCCGGGGCTCGTGCTGGGTCTCGATCGCGGTGGAACCTGTCGCGGCATCGCTTACCGTGTGCCCGCAGCCGAACGCGCCAGCACCATCGCCTATCTGCGCGCGCGCGAACAGGTCACTTCCGTCTATCGCGAATGCACGCGCCCGATCTGGCTCAAGCGCGATCCCGAGCAGCGGGTGCCGGCGCTGTGCTACATGGTCGACCGTGGCCACGTGCAATATGCCGGCCGGCTTACGCTCGAGCAGCAGTTGCACCACGTTCGTCAGGGGCACGGCCAGTCCGGCGCCAACCGCGACTATGTCATCGCCACCGTCGGGGCGCTGGAGCAACTCGGCTACCGCGAGACCGCATTGCATCGCATCGCCGAGCGGCTGACCGCAACGCACGACTTAGCCGCGGCGGCGGCAGCCACGCCGGCAGTGTGAGGCTATTTCGACAAAGCGCGGCGTGCATATGCCGCCCCGGCGCGGGCGGCTTCAGGGCGATGGCGCAAGCGAGGTATCCCGCGTTGCGTGATGGGAAACTTCGTGCTCACCCTCGGCGACGAGCCGCGCGGTCGCAGCTTCGATATCACCCTGCAGCCGCTCGAAGAACGCCTCCTGCCCAAGCCCCGGCGGGATGGGATCCAGCACCTCCACCAGGATAGTCCCGGGATAGCGGCGCATCGAACGCCGCGGCCAAAACAGGCCGGAATTGAGAGCAATCGGAACGCATGCAACGCCCAGCTCGGAATAGAGCCGCGCTACGCCATACTTGTATCTGGGCTCGGCTCCGGACGGCCGACGGGTTCCTTCCGGAAAGATGATGATCGGACGATTGCGCGCCAGCTCTCGACGCGCGCGGGCGTTCATCTCCGCCAGCGCCTGGGAGCCCTTGCTGCGATCGATGGGAATCATCCCAGCCTTCCAGGCGTACCAACCGAAGAACGGGATCCACATCAGTTCGCGCTTCATGATGAAGGCTGCATCCGGCAGGATCACCAGGAGCGCAAACGTCTCCCAGAGCGACTGATGCTTGGCGGAGACGAGCGCGGCCCCCGACGGAATTTTTTCCAGGCCGCGAAACTCGGCCTTAACGTCGCAAACCACCCGCAACAGCCAGAGATTCGTGCGCGCCCAAAATCGAGCGATTGCGATAATAGCCCAGCGCGGCATCAGCAGCGTCGGCAATGCTGCTATGATCTGCACGAGCAGATTGAGGTAGAACAGAAAGTTAAAGACAACCGAGCGAATGACGATCACGCGCGTAATCCACTGTTCCCACGATCATCGCCCCCAAGAGTGAGACGTCGGGCCAGTGATCTTACCCCAGCGCCCGCGCCCAACCAGGGGCACCGCTAGCTCGCGTCGCGCATCTCTGGGTCAGGACTTAGTCCCATGCGAACCTTGGCGAAAACGAATTTCACGTACTCGATAAACATGCGGCGCATCGTCGCCAACCGCTCGGAACGCTGGCGGTCCGTCACAACCGGAAACGGCACGAGGGCGATGTCGGGCAATTGGTGCGCAATCTCGGCGAGCGCCCGCGGCATGTGATAGTTCGAGGTCACTACGATCAGGGAGCGGAAACCACGGCTTTCGGCCCACCGCTTGGTCTCCAGTGCATTGCCCAGGGTATTGAGCGAGCGGTCGAAATCGACGCAGCAACGCACCCATCGGTCGAACTCGGGATTAAGACGCGATATTTCCTTGGAATTGGTGGCACGATAAGCGCCGCTGATCAGAAGCCGTTTGCCGCGTCCCGACGCCAACAGTTCGATGGCGTCGGCAATCCGCGAGGCGCCGCCCGTCAAGGCGACAATGCCGTCCGCGTTACGGTCGAGCGGGACTTCCTCGGCCGGCACGTGGCGGATGAACCAAATAAAGCCAACCCCGATCAATAGCGCCAGTAAAGCGCAGAGCGCGAACGTCAGCCAGCCGAGGCGCCGCACAAATGCAGGGGACGTCGACCGTCCGGTGGCATGAGGTAGTCCAGCCGCTCCATCATCGGTGTTGGATTCGACGGTCGGCATCTCTTCTGCACCCTTCCACATCATAGCGCAAAATTCCGCGCCGACGACAAGGCAGCTGCGGGAAGCGGCCTAATCAATCATTTGAATCGTGCGCTTGACCGTGCGGTGCGAGGTTGCGGCAGTGACGCAGGCAATAACGCCGGCTTGCGCCAGCATTGCCAAATACCCCGGCACTCCAATGGAAGAGGTACCAAACAGAGCCGAGAACTGCTCGCCCGCGGCCGCTCCGATGAACCAGCCGCTCGTGAGCTCGGCGAGCACGAAAAGGGCGATGGCAATGCCGCCGCCGATCAACCCGCCCTTGAATCCCAATCGCAGGAAATGCTGCTGAAAGTGCCGCGCGATGAAACCGTCCTCGGCGCCAATGAGATGCAACACCTCGATCACGGGGCGGTTGCTCGCGATAGCGGCGCGGGTGGCGAAGACGACCGACAGCACCGTGGCGCAAAACACGAGCGAGAGGAGGCCCATCCCGAGTACAACCACTGCGCCGGCAATGGCACGCATACGGTCGACGAAGCTGCGATGGTCATCGAGGCTGACACCTGGGATTTGTTCAGCGAGCGTCTGGCGCAGTTGCGCCACATCGGGGCTGGCTCCAGGCGCGATCCGCACGACGATCAGCCGCGGGACCGGTAAATCATCGAGCTGAAGCCCGCTTCCCAGCCACGGCTCGAGCAGTTGCGTGGCTTCTTCCTTGGAATAGGGTCGCACCTCGGCAATCCCCGCGGAAGCGCGGGTGATGATGGCGGCCTTGATCACTTCCATCTCGATGTCGCGACCGGCCACCGGCCGGATCTGGATTGTGATCTCGCGCGCCACATCGGCTTGCCATTCGTTCGCGGCGGCGCGCACCAGCATGACCGAGCCCGTGGTCAGCGAAGCCAAAAACGTCATGATGGCGACGACCGCGACGAGCGCGCGGCCTGAAATCGTCGCTTGCGGCACGATCGGGGTCTCGACGCGCGACAGTATCGACGACGAGAGCCCGCCCTGCGCGTCGGCCTTGCGATCAATGTCCCCGTTCACGTCAGTCGTAGACATGTAGACGACCCTCGTGCAGCACAAGGCGACGCGCGTTGATCTGATCCATGAGCGCGATGTCGTGGGTGGCAATCACGACGGAAGTCCCCGATTTGTTGAGTTCGATGAACAAGCGCAACAGCCGCTTCGCCAGACTGGGATCGACGTTGCCCGTCGGCTCGTCGGCAAGGAGGAGCTGTGGCCGCGCGATCACCGCCCGCGCGATCGCGGCGCGCTGCTTCTCTCCGCCCGAGAGCACCGGCGGCAATGCGGAGATACGATCGCCGAGGCCGACCCAGTTCAGGAGTTCGACGACCTCCTCGCGATAGGATTCTGGCGACTGCCCGATCACTCGCAACGGCAATGCGACATTCTCGAATGTCGTCATATGGTCGAGCAGCCGGAAATCCTGAAATACGATGCCGATGCGCCGCCGCATGCTTGCCAGCGCGTCCTTGCTGAGGGTAGCGACATCGTGGCCGAACAGCGTGACCAGTCCGCGCGTGGGCCGCAGCGAGAGGAACAGCAGGCGCAAGAGCGAAGTCTTGCCGGCGCCGGAGGGGCCGGTGATGAACTGGAACGACCGCGCATCGATACGGAACGTGAGATCGCGCAGGACCTCGGGACCGAGGCCGTAACGTAATCCCACGTGTTCGAACCGGACCACATTGCCTCTCCCAAACGGCGATGCACGCTTGACAGGGACGCGCGACCTTAAGCTGGGCGTCGAGGGTTTGCGAATTGGTTAACCGAGACCCCGCACCCGTCAAGCCCGCCTGCATTGCGTGCGAGACGAGGCCGTGCAGCGCGGGTTGCTAATGGACGAGGAGGAGCCCGAATCCTTCCTCTGTCTTATGTCCGGGGTATCAGAAATCCCGCAGCAACCGCTCGATATAGTCCAGCTCGAGCTGCGGACGGAAGTTCTCCCCGAAGCGCCGCCGCAATTCCTCGAGAATGCGACGCGCGCGCTGCACGTCGATCTCGCCGGGCACCTTGACTGTGGTGTCGTCGCCATAGTCGCGCCCGCGCAGCGGCCTGCCCAACGGATCGGTGTCTTGTTGCGCGCGCGGCAAGCCGAGCCGACCTGGCTGGCCGTTTGGACCGGGGCCCAACATCCCCTGCTGCTGCATCGACTGGGCCAGATTCTGCGCACCGCGCCGCAACGCTTCGAGCGCGCGGCCTTGTGAATCGACCGCGCCGTCCGCATTGCCTTCGCCGAGCTGGCCTTCCGCATCGCCCATGGCCTCGCCGGCGCGGCCCAACTGATCCATTTCGCCCTGGCCTTGCGGGCCCTGCCCGAAACCTTTCTTGCGCAGCTCCTCCATCAGGCGCTTGAGCTGATCGCGCAGCGCCTGCTGATTTTCGCGCAAATCTCCCATCTGCCCGTCCGGCTGGCCTTGTTGGCCTTGCTGTCCACGCTGGCGGTCGCGCCGCTGGTCCTGGCCCTGCTGGAAGGTCCGATCGCGCAATTGCTGCTGCTTGCGAATCAAATCGCCGAGCTCGTCGAGCGCGGACATCATGTCGTCGTCGCCGTCACCGTCCATCTGCTGCCCCGGCCGGGCCATCTGCAGATTCTCCAGCATCTGTTGCAGGTCCTGCAGCATCCGGCGCGCAGCATCCCTGGCGCCGGAGCGCGCCATCTGTTCGAGTCTGTCGATCATGTTGCGCAGGTCCTGCGGGCGCAGCTGACGTGCGTTGGGATCGAGCGGCCGGGCGAGTTGCTGCGGATTCTTGCGCAGCTGCTCTGCCAGCGCCTGCAAGAACTTATCGAGCGCTGCGCGCAACTGATCGGTGAGCCTCTTGATTTCCTCGTCGCTGGCGCCGCGCTCGAGTGCCTGCCGCAGCGCTTCTTCAGCCGCGCGCAAGGCCTGCTCGGCGTCTGAGACGCTGCCGTCCTCCAGATGCACCGCCATGTCCCACATGCGTCCGACGACGTCGCGCAATTGATCGTCGGTCTTCGCGCGCGCGAGTTGCCAGAAGATCGAGCGCAGCCCGAGATAGACGTTGGGCTCCATATTGAAACGCTCGGGCGCTAAGGTGAGCGCGTCGAGCGCGGTTAGGACGCTTGCCTGGGCATCGCCATCGAGCGCCAGTATCCGGCGCTGCTCGACCAGCGCTCGCGCCATCGGTTTCGAGAACGGCCGCTCCGGCAAGCGGAATTCGAACGCCGCGCTCTGACCTTCATTGCCGGCTTCGTCGCGCGCGGAGAGAATCATCGAGACATCGGTCCCCGCCCAGGGGTGCTCGGTCAAATCCTTAGTAGTCTGTCCGACCGCGTTCTTGGTGCGCGCCTGCGGCAACACCAGCGGGAAGTCGGGCGCATCATAGAGCGGGCGGGCGGGGTGGCTGTTGGTCCCCTCGCTCGTCTGCAGCTTGAACAACGCATGCGCGCCGACGACGCCGTAATCGTCCTCGAGCTTATAGGAGAGCTGCAACGCGCCACGCGCCTGGCCCTCCGGCTCCTTGGCGAGCGCGATGGTCGGGGGCTTGTCGGGGATGGCAGTAAATTGCCAGGTGAGGTCGCCGCCAGCGGCCCCGCGCACGGTGGCCGCGCCGGTCTCCTTGATCACAAAACGGCTTTCTTCCGATCCGTTTGCGTTGCTGCTTTGCGCGCCGGCGGCAGCCTCGGCGAGGCCGCCGCTCGTCGCAACATCGAGGTGAATTCCGCTCGCACGGATCACAAGCATGCTTCCCGCCGGCACCGACAGCGAGGCGGCGGTCTGCACCGGCTCGCCCGGTCGCAGGCCCGGCAGAATCACCGGAGGCCGGCCCGTATAGGGCGGCGGACTCACCCAGGCATCGATGCGGAAATTGGCGGGTTGCATCACGCCCTGCCAGTCGAAGGCCGCGGCGATGCGCTTCATCCGCTCACCACCGGCAGCAAAGAACGTCGCGACCACCAACACCGCCACTAAGGCGCGCAGGGCCAAGGGATCGCGCAGCGCGAGCCGGGGCACTGGGATGCCGGCTCTCAGCGTCTTGGCCGCACGCAAGGCGCGTTCGATATGCGCGCGCCAGAGAACGATGGAATAAGAATCCTCGCTCGGGGCCGCGATTTCGTCCGCAATTGCGGTCGCTGGTCGATGCGGTAAGCCGGAATTGCGATCGAGCCGTCGCAGCCCCTCGGCGCGGCTCGGCACGCGCAACATCAACAGCGGCGCAAAGGCGGCCGCGGTGAGGAGAAAGAAGATGCCAAGCCCGATGGCGCGAGCGATCGGCGGCATCCAAAGCCAGAGCCCGAGCCACGACACCGCCAGGAACAGGCCGATGACGGTGGCAACCGATGCCAGCGCCGGCCATAGCCTTTCCCAGAAAATGGTCCAGCGCGCCCGGACGAGCGCGCGTGTGAGCACGTCACTGCCCGCGCCCTGCGGCAGCGGGACTGGTTGGGAGTTCGCGGCGTCGGCGGGCCGATCGGTCAAGCCCATCTCCAGTAAAGAGAATCTGCCAATCTTAACATGCAACCGCCCCTCTGCCAGCGGGGAAAAGGAAGGCACTTCCTGATGAAAACGGCGCCTATACGATATGGTTCGGCGCCGCTCTAGAGCCAAGGGGGCAGGCGGTCGAGCGCGATCAGGTCCGCAACCTCCAGGCGCGGCCGCACCAGCGCCCATTCATTTTCCCGCACAAGCACTTCCGGCACCAATGCGCGCGTGTTGTATGTGCCGGCCTGGACGGCGCCATAGGCGCCGGCCGTCATTACCGCGAGCAAATCGCCGGGCCGGGGCTCGACCATCTCGCGCTCGAGCGCCAGAAAGTCGCCCGATTCGCAAACCGGCCCGGCCACATCGGCGACGATGCGGGCGGCGTTCGGGGCCGGCTCGCGCACCGGACGAATGTCGTGATGGGCCTCGTAGAGCGTGGGCCGAATGAGATCGTTCATCCCGGCGTCGACGATGACGAACGTCTTGGCCTCACCGCGCTTGAGGTAGAGCACGCGGGTCAACAGGATGCCCGCATTGCCGACGATCAGACGTCCCGGCTCGAAGATGAGCGTGCAGTCAAGGTCGCGCGTCGCACGCTTGACCATGGCGGCATAGGCCTCGGGATGGGGCGGCGGCTCGTTGTCGTCGCGGTAGGGAATGCCGAGGCCGCCACCCAGGTCGATATGGCTGATGGCGTGGCCGTCGGCGCGCAAGGTGCGCACGAAATCGGACAAGAGCGCAAAAGCATCGTCGAACGGCTCGAGCTCCGTGATCTGGCTGCCGATATGCATGTCGACGCCGGTAACCTCGACGCCCGGGAGTTTTGCCGCGTGGGCATAAACGTCACGCGCGCGGCTGATCGGGACCCCGAACTTGTTTTCGGACTTGCCGGTCGCGATCTTGGCGTGGGTTTTGGGGTCGATGTCGGGATTGACGCGAACCGAGATACGGGCGGTGCGACCTTTGCCCTTGGCGATGGACGACAGCAGCTCGAGCTCGGCCTCGGATTCGACGTTGACGCAGAGGATGTCCTCATCGACGGCGAGCGCGAGCTCGGCCGCCGTCTTGCCGATGCCGGAGAACATGATCTTGTCCGGCGCGATGCCGGCAGCGCGCGCGCGCTTGAGCTCGCCTTCCGACACCACGTCGGCGCCGGCACCGAGCGCGGCGAGTGTCTTGATCACCGCTTGGTTGGAATTCGCCTTCATGGCGTAGCAGATGAGCGCCTTCACGTCGGCAAAGGCGTCGGCGAACACCTCGTAATGACGCCTGAGCGTGGCGGTCGAGTAGCAATAGAACGGGGTTGCGACCGCCCGCGCGAGATCAACGAGATTGACCGCCTCGGCGTGAAGAACGCCGTTGCGATAGACGAAATGGTGCATGGCGCGGGCTCAGTTGAGCAGCCAATCGATGGGCGTGCTGCGTTTTGGTCCTTGCGGAATGACCTTGCCATCGGGCCCGATCGCCGGCTCGAGGTCCGGTCGCGAAACGCTGGTGTCGGCGGCCGTCGCTCCCGGCGGTGGGTCGAGCCCGCCTTTGCGTCCGCAGCCGGCAAGGCCGAGCGCGGCGACAAGCGCCGCCATGGCTGCAATCCGGGCAAGGCGCAGGTCAGACGAAGAACTCAATTCGGGCCCTCCTCAATCGGCGGCACCATAGCAGATCAGACGCAAGCGGCGACAGCGTGGCGAAACTACCCCATTCCGGTGCGGAACAAGGAGTTTATCAGCGCCCCTTTGCCAAGGCCTTAAGCCACCTGTTCGCTTGCCGGCGCACGTTCTTCGGGGCGGTGCCGCCATGGCTGGCGCGGCTTTTCACCGAATCGTCGACGGTGAGCACCGCGAACGCGTCCTTGGTGATGCGCTTCTCGATCGCCTGCATGGCGGCGAGCGGCAATTGGTCAAGCGGAACATTCTCCGCCGCCGCCTTGGCCACGATTCGCCCGGTGACATGATGCGCCTCGCGGAACGGCATGTCGTGCGTGCGCACCAGCCAGTCGGCGAGGTCGGTCGCGGTGGAATAGCCCGCAGCCGCGGCTTGGCGCATGCGCGCGACATCGGGCGTCATGTCGCGCACCATGCCGGTCATGGCGGCAATCGACAGCATGAGGGCGGAGAGCGCGTCCATGGCGCCTTCCTTGTCCTCTTGCATGTCCTTCTGGTAGGCGAGCGGCAGTCCCTTCATCACGATCAGCAGCGCCTCGAGCGCACCGATGATGCGCCCGGTCTTGGCGCGTACAAGCTCGGCGGCATCCGGGTTGCGCTTCTGCGGCATGATGGAGGAGCCGGTGGTGAAGCGGTCGGAGAGCGAGATGAGGCCGACGAGCGGCGAGCACCAGATCACGATCTCCTCGGCGAAGCGCGACAGATGCACCGCGGTGATGGCGGCGGCGGCGAGCGTCTCCAGGACGAAGTCGCGGTCGGAGACGGCATCGAGCGAATTGGCCATCGGCGCGTCGAAGCCGAGCGCCTTCGCCGTCATGTCTCGGTCGATCGGGAACGCGGTGCCGGCGAGCGCCGCGGCGCCGAGCGGACAGAAGTTCGCCCGCTTGCGCGCATCCGCGAACCGGCCGCGGTCGCGCGCGGCCATCTCCACATAGGCGAGGAGATGGTGCCCGAAGGTCACGGGCTGCGCGGCCTGCAAGTGGGTGAAGCCCGGCATCACGGTCGCGGCGTGTTCGAGCGCCTTCTCCGCGAGCGCGCGCTGGTAGGCGGCCAGAGCCGCGTCGACGGTGTCGACCGTGGCCCTGATCCACAGTCGGAAATCGGTCGCGACCTGGTCGTTGCGCGAGCGCGCGGTGTGCAGCCGCCCCGCCGCCAGCCCGATCAGCTCGGCAAGCCGGCTTTCCACGTTCATATGGATGTCCTCGAGCGCGCGCTTGAACTTGAACTTGCCGCTCTCGATCTCTGACAGGATCGTGTCTAGACCGTGAGCGATCTTGCGGGCATCGTCGGCCGTGATGATGCCTTGTTTGGCGAGCATCGCGGCGTGGGCTTGGCT
>WNFP01000944.1_pt1 | contig 23353 bp, 24 predicted proteins | sample 5400201 | NCBI WGS metagenome assembly WNFP01 (sample SAMN13153355, study PRJNA577476) | soil metagenome | isolation source: 115 cm saprolite under Madrone tree | place: USA:California | collected 2016-06-14
TGCGCCCCCAGGCGCACGTGGTGCTCAAGCAAGGCCAGGCCGGCTCTACCGACCTCGCCGAAGAGCTCCGCCAGCACGTCCGCTCGCGCTGCGCGGGGTTCATGGTCCCCAAGCTCGTGCACTTCGTCCAGGAGCTCCCCAAGACGGCGACGGGCAAGATCCAGCGCTACCTGCTGCGTGGCGAATCCCAGTGAAGGTCAACGGGGTCGAGCTCTACGTCGAGGATACCCAGGGACCGGGTGCGCCCGTCGTCTTCTCGCACGGCCTTCTCTGGAGCACGAAGATGTGGCGGTTCCAGATCGCCGCCTTCCGCGGCGCCCATCGCTGCATCGCGTTCGACCATCGCGGCCAGGGCAGGAGCGAGGTCACGCCCTCCGGCTACGACATGGACACGCTGGCGGAGGACGCGGCGGCGCTGATCGAGCAGACGGGGGCGGCGCCGGTGCATTTCGTCGGACTGTCGATGGGCGGGTTCGTGGGCCTCCGGCTCGCGGCCCGCCGGCCGGAGCTCTTGCGATCCCTCGCGCTGCTCGGCTCCGCCAGCGATGGAGAGCTCTGGCGCAAGGTGCCCGGCTACGCCGTGATGAACTTCCTCACGCGATTCGTGGGCGCGCGCCCCTTCTTGCCGGCGATCCTGCCGCTGATGTTCGCGCGCCCGTTCCGGAAGGACGCGGCCCGCGCCGAGCTGAGGAAAGGCCTGGTTCGCGAGCTGCTCGCCAACGACCTGGTGGGGATGCGCCGCGCGGTGAGCGGAGTGATGTTCCGCAAGCCGGTCTCCGACGCGGAGCTGGCGAAGATCCACGTACCGACGCTGGTGATCTCCGGCGCGGAAGACGCGGCCATCCAGCCGAAGCGGTCGATGCGGACCGCCTCGCAGATCCGCGGGGCGCGCTTTTTGGGAATCCCGCGCGCCGGCCACAGCGCGTCGCTGGAGGAACCGGACGCCGTCAACCGCGCGCTGCGGGACTTCTGGCAGTCGCTGCCGGCGGAGAAGGTTGTGTTCGCAACGAATTCAGGATAGGCCGTCCGGGTGAAGGAACCGGTGGGCCTGCTGATCGCCGCCGCGCGGCGGCGCATGAAACGCGCCGTGCAGGTCCGGGTCGCACCGCACGGCCTGAGTCCGCAGCAATTCTGGGTTCTGATCCACATCGACGAAGCGGAGGGGCCTTCGCTGGGCGAGGTCGCGGCGCGCCTGCGTCTGGACGCGCCCACGGCCTCCCGCGCGGTGACACAGCTCTTGCGCCGGAAGCTGGTGAAGGCGGAAGGGGACCGCGGCGACCGCCGCCGGGTCCGGCTCTGGCTGACGCCCCAGGGCCGCGAGCGCATCGCCGTGCTCCGCCGGGTGGCAGCGGACCTGCGCAGCGCGACGGTGCACGGCTTGACGCGCGACGAGGAGGAAGACTTGCGCCAGCTGCTGCGGAAGCTGATCGCGAATCTCGACACGCTGCCCGGCCTGTAAAACGCGCCGCCGCCGCCCACTGAGAGGCGAGGATCGATGTCCGCCTTTTCAAGTGTGTGCCGCGAAACGAGCAGTGCCGTAGCCGGTGAGATACGCGCTGGCGCACCACCGGCCGCGGTGTCCCCGGAGGAACAAGAGGCTGGACTAGTCCGCCCTCCCGGCGGTACGCCTGCGGCATGGCGGACGGAGACCATGACTGGATGAAGGTGACGTTCGGCGGCGCGGATGACCTCGGGAACGAGTTCATCTATGACGGTGCTTGGTGCCGTCGGTGCGGGGCTCTCGACTTCGGCGAAGGCGGCAAGCCTGAGAAACCTCGCTACTGGACGGTGGACCCCTCAAGTGGAACTCATCGGGTTTGGACCCGCCTGCCGCCGTGTCTCTCTCCAGGCGGACTTCGGGCGGTCACGTGACGGCCAGCGGCTTGATCGCGTTGGTACCCGCCCCCCTGAGTACTGGATGCTGCGAGTCGGAATCTGGCGGCGCAAAGGCCCGACCAGCCCGACTCCTCTACTCCAGGGGCTGCTGCGCGGCGAGCGGCTCCAGCGCGCCCAGCACCGCGGCGCCGTAGTGGCCCGCTCGCGTGCACGCCTCGACCGCTGGAAGGCCCTTCGCCAGGAAGTACGTCAGCGCGCCCGCGAAGCTGTCTCCCGCGCCGTACGCCCCGCCGCCCTTGCCCGGCCGCGACGGCGCCGGAAACCGCTGCCCTCCGTCCGCCGTGTACACGACCCCTCCCGCCGCGCCTTCCGTCAGCACCAGCGCCGCCGGACGCTGCGCGGGCGGGAAATCTTCCAGCGAGCACTTCTCGCGCGGGTCCAGCGCGCTGCCCACGACTACGTCCGCGCGAACGCCGGATCGCAGCAGAGACACCCGCCTCCGGGCGGTGACCACCAGGAGCCGCGCCGCCCGCGCCGCGACGATGGTGTCCGGATCCTGCCCGGTGAAGTAGGCCGCGTCGCACGAGGCGAGCTCCTCCCACGGCAGGGGATCCGCGCGCTCGGGATGCAGCGGCTCCCCGATCACCACGATGGTCCGCTCGCCGTCCGGCGTGATCATCACCACGTCCCGCGTATGCGAGCTCTGGCGTCGCGCCGCGAAGATGCGCGCGCTCGTGGCCGAGATGCGGCGCTGGACCGCGGCGCCTGCCTCGTCGTCGCCCAGCGCGGTGTAGAGCAGCACTTCCGCCGGCGACCGGGTCAGCTGGAAGAAGGCCACCCCGCCGCCGCCGCCAGGGAAGGAGCGGGGCTCCTCGAGGTGCGCGATCTCGCCAGGACGCGGCACCGCCGGCACGCGTCCCAGCGTGATGTGCTCGACGTGCCCGATGACGGCGATGCGCACCCGCGCATTCTACTTCGACAACAACTCTAGAACCGTCGCGGAACGGCCGCGGGCCAGCACGGCTTTCGCCGCGCTATTTTCCCGCGGCCGGCAACGTGCTCGCCGCGTTCACCGGTGTCCCCGGTTTCACGTCCCCCGTCGCGGGCGGCGGATCGATCACCAGCGGGCACCCCGTCTTGGGCTTGGGCGTCGGGAACCAGCCGTTGCTCTCCGTGCACACGTACCGGCACACGCCGCTCTCCGCCCGCCCCTCGTCGTTCACCACGCACTTCCCCGGATTGTCGATCTCCAGCAGCGCGCCCTTGATCAGCCCCTTCTCCTGCAGCTCGGGCTCCGCCGCGTACGCCTTCTCTAGATCCGCCCGCGCGGACGGATCCCGGTGCTTGCGCACGTACTCGATGATCAGCTGCTTCGCCTCCCAGAACGTCTCGGTGGGGAGCATCTGCGCGAGCTGCGCGTTGGTCTTCCAATCCTTGACGTTCATCAGCCGCCAGAGCGCGCCCAGGTAGACGTTCTTCCGCGCCTTGTCCTTGTTCGCCAGCGCCTTTTCCATCGCGGCGACGGAGTCCTTGCCGCCCTCGTAGTACAGCGCGTCGAGAGCGAAGCAGGCGTAGACCGGGTACTCGTCCTTCACCACCGGGCACTTCTCCAGCACCTCGACGTACGCGGGCACGCCCTCCGGGCCGACCGCCTTCACCACCCGCTCCACCGTCCTCGGCTCGTTGCCGCGGATGCAGTCGTGCGAGATGGCCGAGCGCCGCGCCACCTCGTTCAGCATCTCCTGCCTGGGCCGCTTGTCGCGCTGGATCCCGATGGCGAACAGCCTCGCGTTCTGGCCCTTGGGAAAGCACTCCGGCGGTTTCAGGTCCGGCTCGAGCTGCTCGATCTCTTTGAACTCGCGCGCGTGCTTCGAGTCCGCGCTGTTGTAATCGTAGTAAGCGTACCCGCCCAGGGCGAGCACAGCCGCGCCGATGACGACCGTCCGGATGTTCATGGCGGCGGATGCTACGCCCACGGCCGGGCAAGGGGCAAAGCGGACCGCAAAGAAGACCGTCAACGATACTGAATGGTTTTCGACGCAGGGCGGCGTGACCGTGCTAACCTGCCCGGCCCTCATGCTGCACGAAGCCCACCGGGGCGACTGGTCCGACGCGCTGGAACGGGGTCGCATCGTGCATTTCTCCCGATGCCCGTTGCCGCTCCCATCCAGCGAAGATCAGGAGTTTCTCCGCCAGGGTCTCGCGTCCCATCTCCGCCGCAAGAACGTCAGCTATTACCCCGGGGCCGAGCGGCTGACCGGCCTGCAAGCGCAGCGTCCGATCCTCGATCGGGCGCTTCGCATCCTGCGCGCGCATTCCTTGCGCGTGCGCGACTTCCTCCAGCGCGGGATGCCGGAGTTTACCCGGGGGTGGACGGTGGGGACCTCCAGCTTCCGCCCGATGGAAGAGCAGGGCAGGGGGCTCTCCGCGCACGCCAGCAACGAGCTGGTCCATGTCGACGCGGGCGCTTACGGCGCGACCCACGGAGATCGGATCCTCCGCTTCTTCGTCAACCTGAATCCCGAGGTGGAGCGCGTCTGGATCAGCAAGGGCAACTTCCAGGACCTGCTGCGGCGTCACGGCGAGGAGGCCGGCGTGCGCCGGGGAGGCCTCGAGCCCGGCCTGCCGGAGCGCGCCCTGGGCAGCGTCCTGCGGGCCACGCGCCGCGCGTTCCCCATGGCGCGGGTGATCGACACCTCGCCGTACGACCGGCGCATGCGGCAGTTCCACAACTGGATGAAGGACACTCCTTCCTTCCAGGCCCCGCCGCACCAGCGCTTCGCCTTCGCCCCGTTCTCCGCTTGGATGGTGCTCACCGACGGCGTCTCGCATGCCTGCATCTCCGGGCAGCATGCGCTGGTGGACACCTTCCTCATCCCCCTCGCGAATTGCAGGCTTCCCGCCCCGTATCACCTCCTCTCGGAAGCGGCGTGAACAAGACCGTCCTGGTCCTCCGCTTCAGCGCCGTCGGCGACGTCGTGCTGACCGCCCCGGCCATCCACGCCCTGAAGACGGCGTGGCCCGACGCCCGCATCGTGTACGCGGTGAAGCAGCGCCTTTCCCATCTGGTCGAGCACAACCCCAACGTCGACGAGGTGCTCTCGCTGCGCGATGGCGAAGGCCCGCTCTCCTACGCGCGCCGTCTGCGCGCCGTGCGCCCGAGCGTCGTCCTCGACCTGCACGGCAAGATCCGCAGCAAGATCCTCCGCGCCCTCCTTCCCGGCGTTCCCAAGGTGATCTGGCACAAGCGCGACTTCCGCGACACGCTTCCCGTCAAGCTCGCGCTCCGCCCGTACCGCGCCTCGATGCTCTTCGCGCACCGCTACCACGCTGCGGTGGAGGAGGTGGTCGGGCGCGAGCTGCCCAAGGGCAAGCTGCAGTACTTCCTCGGGCCCGAGGACCGCTCGGTGGCGGACGCCGTGCTCCGCTCCGCCGGGATCGATCCGCTGCGCCCGCTCGTCGGGCTCTCGCCGGGCGCGAACTGGGCCACCAAGCGCTGGCCGATGGAGCGATTCGCCGGCCTGGCGCGCCGGGCGCTGGGCCGCGGGCTGCAGGTCGCCGTCCAGGGCAACGAGTCCGAGTCGGAGCTGGGCTCGGAGATCGCGCGGCTCGCGCCCGGAGCGGTGGATCTCTCGGGCAAGCTCGACCTGCGCGGCCTGGGCGGCTTCATCGCCCGCTGCGTCGCCTTCGTCGCCAACGACAGCGGCCCGATGCACATGGCGCGCGCCCTGGGCGTTCCGACGCTGGCCTTCTTCGGCTCGACCGACCCGACCATGTTCGACTTCCGCGGCCACGAGATGCTCTTCGCCGGCATCCCCTGCGCGCCGTGCTCCTTCTTCGGGCGCAGGCGCTGCCCGCGCGGACACTTCCGCTGCATGCTCGACCTCAGCGAGGATCGGGCGTGGAGCGCGCTCGAGCCGCTGCTCTCCGCCGGACGGCTGCCGCTGCTTTCGGCGTGAGCTGGCCCCGCGCGCCGCTCTTGATGGTCTCCAGCTCGTCCCGCACCGGGCCCGCCGAAGGGCTGATCTCGCTGGCGCGCGAGCTGCGTGCCCAGGGTCTGGACGCGCGCTTCGCCGGCGACACGGTGCGCCCGGGCGAGAACATGGGCGAATCGCTGGCGCTGGCGGGCGTCCCCTGGGAGCCGGGTCTCCGCCTCTCCCGCAAGGCGCGCCTGCGCGACGTCGTCCACGACGCGAAGCTGCTGACCTCCTGGGCGCGCGAGGGCCGCTACGACGTCCTGCACGCGGCCTTCGCCCACGATCACGCGCTCGCGCTCTGGGCCGGGCGCCGCGCGCGCAATCCCGACCTCCGCGTGGTGCGGGCCGCGCAGCGGAGGGTCGACATGACGCCGGGCGCGCTCCGGCAGAGGCTGTGGGCGCTGCGGAGATCCGACGGAGTGATCGTGCACAGCGCCTCCTATCGGGCGGCGCTCCTGGCGCAAGGCCTGGATCCCCTGCGGGTCGCGCACGTCGAAGGCGGCGTCGACGGCAATTGGTTCGCACCCGGCAAGGCCCCCGAGCTCCGCGCACGCTGGGGGATCCCCAAGCAGGCCCCCCTCGCGGGAATCGTCGCCCGGATGAAGCCGGAGCGGGGCCAGCGCGATCTCCTCCGCGCCTTCGCGCAGGCGCAGCGCGGTCTGGGCGATGCATGGCTGGTGCTCGTCGGCCGGGGCGAGGACGAGCCGGCGCTCCGGACGCTCAGGAAGGAATTGGGGCTCGAGCGCGTCGTCTTCGGCGGATATCTAAAGGGGCCCGGCCTCCTGGAGGCGTACCGCGCCCTCGACGTCGGGGTCTGGCTGCGGGAAGGAAACGACGGCGCCTGTCGCGGCGTGCTGGAGGCGATGGCTTGCGGAGTCCCGATGGTCGTCGGCGACGACGGCGCGCCCCCCGAGCTGGTGGGCGAGACCGGTTGGGTGGTTCCGCCTGGCGACCCGGGCGCGATCGCGGCGGCGCTGCAGGCGCTCCTGGGGGATCTCCAGCGCGCGCGCCGTCTCGGCGCTGCCGCGCGAGAGCGCGCATTGTCCTTCACTCCGCGCCGGGCAGCCGACGCGACGCTCGCTTTCTGGCGACGGCTTCGCGATCTGCCGCTCTCCGCTTGACTCCAGATGTGCTAATGCGTTAGCACATGCTAATTCATTAGCAGGCGGGTGCCGCATGGAGCTGGGCAGGCGGGAACGGCAGATCATGGACGCCATCTACCGGCTGGGCCGCGCCACCGTGGCCGAGGTCCGGGCCGAGCTGCCGGATCCGCCGAGCTACTCCGCGGTCCGGGGGATGATGCGCTTCCTCGAGGACAAGGGTCAGCTCCGGCACGTGCAGGACGGCGTCCGCTACGTGTACCTGCCCACCGTCACTCCCGCGAAGGCGCGCAAGTCCGCGCTGGAGCGGCTGGTGCGCACGTTCTTCGGCGGGTCGGCGCGCGAGGCCGCGGCGGCGCTGATCGAGGATTCGCAATTGGAGAAGGACGATCTGGACCGGCTCCAGAGCCTGATCGAGCAGGCGCGCAAGGAGGGCCGCTGATGGAAGCGCTGATCGAGCTGTTCTGGAAGTCCTCGCTCATCCTGGCCGCCGGCACCGCCGCTGCGCTCCTCGCGCGCCGGGCTTCGGCCGCGACCCGGCATTTGATCTGGGCGGCTTCGCTGACCGGCGCGCTGGCGCTTCCTCTCGCGGGCTCGGTGTTGCCGCGCATCCGGGTGGCGGCGCTCCCGGCGGAACCGGAAGTGTTCCAGCTCTCCGCGCCGCCGGCGCAACCCCCGAACCCCGCGCAGATGCGCCGGGCAGCGCGGCCGCGCGCGGCAGAAAAGCTCGAGGTCGCCGCCGCCGCCCGCCCCGCGCCTCTGGTGGCCGGCATCGAACGACCGCGGATCGATCTCGCAACCGTCGCGCGACTGGTCTGGGCGACGGTCGCGCTGGCGCTCCTCCTGCGCATCGCGGCCGGCGACCTGCAGCTCCGGTCGGTCGCCCGCAAGGCCCAGCGCGCGGTGGCGCGCGAGTGGCTGGAGCTCCTCCGCGAGTGCTCCGCGCGGGCCGGCGTCCGCCGCGAGGTCGCGCTGCTCCAGAGCAGCGAGGTGGAGGTCCCGATCACGTTCGGCACCCTGCGGCCCTGCATCGTGCTTCCTTCCCGCGCGTCCGAGTGGAGCGCGGAGCACAGGCGCGCCGTCCTGATCGACGAGCTGGCGCACGTGGAGCGATACGACGCGCTCACGCAGCTCGTCGCGCGGATCGCGTGCGCGCTGCATTGGATGAACCCGCTGGCCTGGGCGGCGGCGGCGGCGATGCGCAGCGAGCGCGAGCGCGCCTGCGACGATCGCGTGCTCGGCGAAGGCGCCCGTCCCACCGATTACGCCACCAGCCTGCTGGAGGTGGCCCGCAGCTCGAGCCCTGGCCGCGGGCGCGCCGCGCTGGCGATGGCGCGAAAGGCGCTCGAAGGGCGCTTGCTGGCCGTGCTCGACCCCGCGGTGGATCGGCGTCCGGTTGGGAAGCGAGCCGCCGTAGCCGTCGGTTGCGCCGCCGCGCTGGTGGTGATGCCGCTGGCGGCGGTCCGGGCGGAACGGGCCGCGCCCCCGCCGAAGATCCGGGGACACCGTACGGAACCTTCGTCGGAGTTGCGTATGGTGTCCCCAGATCCGGGGCGCCGGCCGGGGCTGGCGCAGGTGACGCCGGTCACTCCACCGACGTCGAGCACTCCTCCGACTCCTCCCACGCCAGCCACTCCGCCGACCCCGCCGGCGGCTCCCGCGCGGAGCGGCCAGCACATCGAGAGCCACGACGGCGCGCGGAACTGGACCTCCAGCTGGTCGGACGGCAACCGCTCCTCCGTCTTCCACGTCCGCGGCGAGATCCGCTGGAACGACGATGCCACCGACGTTGCCTGGATCTCGTCCGGCGGCTCGCTCGACTTCACCGTGCACGAGGGGAACGATCACTGGCACGCCGAGATCTTCCCCGGCTCCTCGGGCTTCACCCGCACCCTGCTGGTGAACGGGACGCAGCGGCCCTGGGATTCGCGATGGTTCGCGCGCGCCCTCGAGGACCTGGACAAGCACAGCGGCTTCGCCGCCGACCTCCGCTTCCCCAAGCTGTACCGCCAGGGCGGCGCCCGCGCCGTGCTCGATTACGCGAGCACCATCGACGGCGACTACGCCCGGCGCCGCTACCTGCAGCTCCTCATCGAGCGCGATCCGCTGGAGGATGCGACCGCCGTGGCGGTGTTCCGCGCCGTGGAGGGCATGTCGGGCGACTACGACAAGGCGGAAGTGCTCAGGTCCGCCGCCGCCAAGGCGCGCCTGGACAGCGAGGCCAAGCGCGAGGCGTTCCTCAGCGCCTGCTCCGGAATCTCCGGCGACTATGAGCGCGGCCGCGTGCTGAAGGAGATCATCGCCCAGCCGAAGCTGTCGCCGGAGCTGGCCCGCGGCGTGCTCTCCGCGGTGTCCAAGATGGGCGGCGACTACGAGAAGGCGCAGGCGCTGACCGCGCTCGTCCAGCGCCACCCCGTCGACGCGCAGGAATACCTGCGCAGCGCCGCGAAGGTGGGCGGCGACTACGAGCACGCGCGTGTGCTCAAGGCGCTGATCGGGTCGCGCAAGCTGGACGGCCCCGCCCAGATCGAGGTCGTCCGGCAGGCGCGGCGCCTCGGCGACTACGAGTCGGCCGAGACGCTGGTCGCGCTGACGGGCAGCATCCGCCTGACGCCGGAAGCGCAGCGCGAGTACGAGTCGGCGGCCGAGCACCTCGGCGACTACTCGCGCAAGCGCGTCCTGGCTGCTTCAAGGCGGTAAAGGCCGCCGGTCCCTTGCAACACCGGGCTTCTGATAGGCCCTAAGCCGCCTTCGGCGGCCGGGCCTAGAAAGATCGCGTCTCGTTGATCTGCATCTGCACCATCTTCACCTTCGGCGCGGACGTCTTCAGCGCCGTCGCGAACTGGCCCGGCGTGCCGGTGAGGATGGGGAAGGTCCCGAAATGCATCGGGACGGCGCTCTTCGCGCCGACGTCGTGCGCCGCCAGCGCCGCGTCCAGAGGGTCCATGGTGAAATGACCGCCGATGCAGCTCAGCAGCACGTCGGGATGGAAGCGTTCTCCGATCTGCTTCATCTCGCTGAAGTAGGCCGTGTCGCCGGTGTGGTACAGGGTCGGGCCGCCCTTGATCTGGATGACGAATCCGATCGGCGATCCGCCGTACAGGATGGGGCCGTCCGGAGCCGCCTGGAACCCGGAGCTGTGCACGGCCGGCACCAGCGCGACGCTCACCTCGTCGTTCAGCTTGATCACACCGCCGGCGTTGCCCAGGGTCTGCATTCCGGCAGCTTCCTTCGGCACGCCCGCGGCCACCAGCTGTCCACCGAGCTCGTACGCGGCGACGATCTTCGCGTTGGTCTTCTTCTGCAGGGCGATGGTGTCGCCCACGTGATCGGAGTGGCCGTGCGAGACGAGGATGTAGTCGAGCTTCTGGATCTTCCCCAGCGCCGTGGGGTCCTGGTTGGCGGGGTTGGTGATCCAGGGGTCGATCGCCAGCGTGGTCCCACCGGGCGTCTTCACCACGAACGCGGCGTGGCCGTACCAGGTCACTTCGGTCTTGCCTTTGGCCGCCCCCTGGGCGAAGGCGGGGAGGGCGGCGAGAGCGAGGAGTGCGAACGTCTTCATGTCGGTTCCTTTCATTCCGGACTCGATCGGCCCCGGCATCTATCGCGTCCACAAGCCGGTTGGCCAGACGAGTTTTGCGCTGGTGCGGAGTTTCATGGAGGACGTCCGTCGCGCGGGGATCCGCCGCGATCGGCTTCCGGTCTGCCACGGAGGCGCGCTCGATCCGTTCGCCGAGGGGTTGCTGCTCCTGCTCGCCGGGCCGATGACCCGGCTGATGGACCTGCTCCATCCCGTACCCAAGACCTACGTTGCGGAGATCGCCTGGGGATCGGAGACCGACAACGGCGATCCGCTCGGCCGCGTCGTCGCGCGCGGCGATGCCTCGCCATTGACGCCATCGCTCCTGGAGGGGGCGCTGGCGCCATTCCTCGGCTGGCAGGACCAGGTCCCGCCCCGGACGAGCAACAAGCGCGTGGACGGCGAGCGCGCGTACCGCAGGGCGCATCGCGGCGAGTCGTTCGAGATTCCGCCCTCGCGCGTGTACCTGCACGAGGCCCGCTGGATCGCGCACCGGCTCCCAGCCTCGAGCACGCTCCGGCTGGTGACTGGAGGAGGCTACTACGTCCGCTCGCTGGCGCGGGATCTGGGCAATGCGACCGGCGCGCGCGCGCACCTCGCGGCGCTGCGGCGAACGGCGATCGGGCCGTGGGAGGATCCGCCCGCCGGCCAGCGCGTCTGGACGCGCGGCGAGGACCTGCTCCCCTGGTGCCCGCTCGTCCATGTCGATGCCTCGGAAGCGAAGGCGCTCCGCGGCGGAAAAGGCATCCAACGCCGTCCCCTCGAGGCGCCCTCGTGGTCGCTGCCGCCCGGTTTTCCGGATCCGCGCGCACCGATCCGCGCCTTCCAGGACGGGGATCTGGTGGCGATGCTTCGCGAGCGCGACGGCCTGCTCGTCGCGGTTCCCGGTCCTTTGACCGGCCTGGCCCGCCGCGGGCGATAATGGGCGCCATGAACCGGCTGGAAGGCACCTGCCACTGCGCGAACATTGCGATCGTGCTGGAGACCGAGCAAGACCCCCGCTCGCTGCCGCTGCGGGCTTGCGATTGCAGCTTCTGTCGCCGTCACGCCGCCAGGACCACCGCCGACCCGGCGGGGCGGGCACGGATCGGCGTCCAGGATCCTTCGTTGCTGTCGCTCTACGTCTTCGGCTTGCGCACCGCCCAGATGGTGGTGTGCGCCCGCTGCGGCATGTACTGCGCCGCCGTGCTGCGCGAAGGGGACCAGGCGTGGGCGGTCCAGAACGCCAACCTGTTCCTGCATCCGGCCTTCGACCGGCCGGCCCAGGCGGTCTCGTACGAGGGCGAGACGCCACAGGAGCGCATCGCCCGCCGCAAGCGGGTGTGGACACCGGTCGTCTCGGATCCGCTGGCCCCGGCTACTTGAACTTCGAGAGCACCGACAGCACTTCGTCGATGTCTGCCTCGGTGTGGTCGGCGGAGACCTGGAACCGGATCAGCTGCTCGCCGCGCGGCACCACCGGATGGTTCAGGCCTGTCGCCAGCACGCCGTTCTCGCGCAGGAAGGCCACCAGCGCGCGGGTGCGGTCGGTATCGCGGACGAGCAGGGGGACCACCGGATGCTGTCCGGCGATGGTCTCGAATCCGAGCCGCACCAGCCCGTCGCGGAACCGCTGCGTCATCGCCCGCAGGTGCGAGAGCAGCTCGACGCCCGCGCGGCCACGGATGAGATCGAGCGCGGCGAGCGCGGCGGCGGCTTCTCCGGGCGCGATGGGATTCGAGTAGATGTAGAAGGGGTTCTTCTCCCGCAGCCAGCGGACGACGGCGCTGTCGGAGACGATGTAGCCGCCGTTCACCCCCATGCCCTTGCCCAAGGTGCCGATCAGGACGTCCGCCCGCCCGCCGGTGACCTCCTCGGTGCCGCGTCCGGTGGTCCCGAACGCCCCGACGCCGTGCGAGTCGTCCACCACCAGGACGCATCCGCGGGGGAAGCGCGCGTCGTACTTGCGGCACAGCTCGCCGATGCGATCGACGGGCGCGTGGTCGCCCCGCATGCTGAACACGCCGTCGGTGATCACCAGCGCGCCTTCGGCCTGGTCCGCGCACTCCTCGAGCTGATCCTCCAGGGCGCGCAGATCGAGGTGGCCGTACACCTTGCGCAGCTTGTGCGGCGCGAGCTTCATGCCGTTGACGATGCAGTTGTGGTTCAGCTCGTCCGAGATGAGCGCCGTCTCCGGGCTGCCCAGGCTGAAGAGCACTCCCGCGACCGCCGTGTACGCCGATCCCGTCGCCATCGCCGCCGGTCTTCCGTGGAAGTCCGCGAGCGCCTGCTCCAGCTGGAGATGCGGCTCGTAGGTACCGCTGATGAACCGCACCGCGCCCGGTCCGACGCCGTAGGCCCGGGAAGCCGCCTCCTCCGCCTTGATCAGCTCCGGCCGCAGCGAAAGCCCGAGGTAGGAGTTCGAGTTCATCCGGATGAACTGGCGCTCTCCGAATCCCTGGAGAAGGAAGCGCGGGCCCCGCCCGCGCTGGGCGGGCTTCACCGACGAGACCACGTGCTCGGCGCCTTTCGCCGTGCCCGCGTCGTCGAGATGCTTGAGCTGCGCCTTCAGGTCTTCGATCAACTTCTCCAGAGGCATGGCGTTTCCTCAGTGGAGCTTCTGCAGCATGTCGTCCACCATCGCGTCCAGCCCGTAGCGCGGCGCCCACTTCCACTCCTCGCGCGCGGCGCTGTCATCGATGGACTGCGGCCAGGAATCGGCGATGGCCTGGCGCCGCGGGTCCACCGCGTACTCGATGTGGAAGGCGGGGATGCGCTTCTTGATCGCCTCGCCCAGCTCCGCCGGCGTGAAGTCCATCGCGCCCAGGTTGTAGGCGTTGCGGTGGATGAGGCGCGAGGGCTCCGCTTCCATCAGCTCGATCATCGCCCGGATGGCATCGGGCATGTACATCATCGGCAACCGCGCATCGGATTTCAGGTAACAAGTGTAGACGCCGTGCTGCAGGGCCTGGCGGAAGATGTCCACCGCGTAGTCGGTGGTCCCGCCGCCCGGCTCCGTCTGGTACGAGATCAGGCCGGGAAACCGCAGGCCGCGGGTGTCCATCGCGAAGCGGCGGTGGTAGTCCTCGCAGAGCATCTCGCCCACCACCTTGGTGACGCCGTACATGGTGGTGGGGCGCTGGATGGTGACCTGGGGCGTCCGCGTCCGCGGCGTGTCCGGACCGAAGGCGCCGATCGAGCTGGGGAAGAAGAGGGCGCACTTGTACTGCCGGGCGGCCTCGAGCACGTTCACCAGCCCGTTCACGTTGAGCTGCCAGGCCTGCAGAGGGCGCGTCTCGCCGACCGCCGAGAGCAGGGCGGCCAGGTGGTAGATGGTGTCGACGTGGTGGATCTGCATCACCCGGGTCAGGTGGTGGGGATCCATGCAGTCCACGAACTCGAAGGGGCCGCCGTCGCGCAGGGCGGGGTCGCTGGGCATGCGCACGTCCGTCGCCACCACCGCGTCTCCGCCGTACCGCTCGCGCAGGGCCAGCGTCAGCTCCGAACCGATCTGCCCCACCGCGCCCGTGACCAGAATCCGCTTCATCTCCGCTCCGTGCCGGACGAGAAAGTTGCCCTCCATAGCAGGTCGGGCGGGGCTTGTGCACCGTTTCCGTCAGCCTTCCCGCTCCGGCATCTTCCGGGAGAAGGTCGCGAACAGGATCAGGTCGTAGGCGGCCTTCAGCACCCCGGCACAGACGAGCGGCCAGCCAAACAAGCTGTTCTGCAGCAGCACGCCGGAGAGGAGGGGGCCCACCGCGGAAGCGAGGCTGCGGGGGACGTTGGTCACGCTCGCCGCCGCCGCCCGCTCCTCGCGCGGGACCATGGCCATCACGTAGGTCTGCCGGGCGGGCACGTCCATCTGCGAGAGCATCGCCCGCAGCAGGAGGAAGAAGGTGGCCAGCGGGAGGGTGGGCATGATCCCCGCCACCAGCAGGAAGAGGTTCGAGGGCAAGTGCGTGTAGACCATCGTCCGCACGTGGCCGATGCGGGCGACGACGCGCGCGGAGACGAGCTGCGAGAACGAGGAGAGGAGGTTGACCGCGAAGAAGATGGCGGCGGCCGTGCTCACCGGGAGCGCGAAGCGCCGGAAGAGCCAGAGGGCGACGATGGATTGCACCACGAAGCCGCCGCCGAAGGCGTCCAGCGAAAAGAGCCCCGCGAGCTGCAGGACGACGCGGCGTGACTTCTGCAACGGCGCGCTTCGCGGCGCGGCCGGGGGCGGCTCGAGGCGCGGAGAGAGCTTGCGGTAGGCGAGCGCGCTCCCCGCTCCCAGAGCGGCGTAGACGAGGAAGGCGGCGCGCTCCGCTTGCCCGGCCGAGGCGGGCGCCAGCGCGTCGGGCAGGCCGGCCGCGAGCGATCCCAGCGCTCCCGCGAACGCGCCCGCCAGGTTGTACCAGGCGAACAGCGTCGTCCGATCCGCCGGCGCCGCCGCTTCCGAAAGCACCGCCTGCTCGGTGGGAAGGAAGAGCGTGACGTCGCCGGACGACGGATTGAGGGTGCCCAGGAACGCGACCACCACGAAGGCCCAGAACCCGGTCACCAGGTAGAAGGCGATCCCGGTCGCGCACATCAGGGCCGCCGAGACCAGCAACACCGTCCGGCGCGGGAACCGATGTCCCAGGAGCCCCACACCGAGCAGCAGCGCCGCCGACCCGAACAGCGTCGCGGTGGCGATGGCCCCGATCTGCACCGGCGTGAACCCGAGACGCGAGAGGTAGCTGGCCAGGAGCACGCTGGCGAGCCCGTCGGCGAATCCGCGCGCCGCGCGCGTCCCGATCAACCGGACCGCATCGGGCACCGCACTCGCTGGCAAGAGTCGCGTCATCCGGGCCTGGGGGCACCATACGTAACCTTCCGTAGTTTCGGGGACACCATACGTATACGTACCCTGACATGAGATTCCCCGAATCCCGGCGGCGGATCCCTGGCTAGAATCGGGGTGTGCTGCGCGAGGATGCACAGCAGGCCGGCGGAGCCGGCACCGCGCAGGAGGATCCGATCTGGCGGTGCGCTGCCTGCGGCGAGGACGTGGCGCGGGATCGGGACCGCATCTCGCTGGACGGCGCACAGACGCGCGCGTTCGTGAATCCGGACGGCTTCGAGTACGTGATCGCGGGCTTCGCGCACGCGCCAGGCTGCCTGGACGCGAGCGAGCCGTCCTCGTACTGGAGCTGGTTCCCGGGCTGCTCGTGGCGCATCTGCGTCTGCAAGGCTTGCGGCGCGCACCTGGGTTGGCGCTTCAGCGGCCGTGCCGCGTTCTACGGGCTGAGCATCGACCGCCTCACCGCCCCTTGAACGTGCCCAGCGCGTACGGGACGGCCACCTCGACGCGCAGCGTGCGCGGACCGAGCGTGAACGGGACGAATCCGCGCGAACGAAGCAGCTCGATCTCGAACGGCACCCAACCGCCCTCGGGGCCGATCGCGATCACCGTCCGACCCGACTGCCGCACTGGTGCCCCGTCCGCGCCGGGATGCGCGAGGAGGCGTCCGGTCCCCGGCCAGAGCGCGTCGAGCTCGTCCTCGACGAACGGGCGGAACCGCTCGCGGACCAGCACCTCGGGCAGCCGCGTGTCCCTGGCCTGCTCCAGTCCGACGATCAGCAGCTCGCGCATCGAGTCGGGGCGGAGGACGCTGGAATCGAAGTAGCTCTTCTCCACCCGCGCCGCGTTGACCAGCACCACCCGGTCCACTCCCAGCGAGGCCACCGCGGGAAGCACCTTGCGCAGCGCCTTCGGCCGGGGAACCGCGAGCAGCAGATCGACACCCGGCCGCTCGGGAGGAGGCTCCTCGAACGAGGGCCGCAGGACGATCTCCTCCTCGCCGGCCCGCAGGACCTCTGCCATACCGACCAAATCGCCCAGCAAGCCGACGCGCAGGAGGTCGCCTTCCGCCGCACGGAGGACTTCCAGCGCATGCCGCAGGCGCCTTCCAGTCAGCCGCGCGGTCCCGTCGGGTGCGAGGTCCGCTGGTTCCAGCAGGAGCAGGTTCATCGGCGCGGCCCGCCGGCGATTGTAGCGGTACAATGTGCCCGTGCGCCTGCTGCAGCACCGGATCGCGGGTCCGGAGCCGTGCCCGTACCTCGACGACATCAGCTCGTCCACCGAGACGATGCTGATGACCGGCGTGACCTGCGCCGAGCTCGACGAGCTGCTGGAGCGCGGCTGGCGCCGGTTCGGTCCCGTCTACTTCCGGCCCGTCTGCACCACCTGCGACGAATGCGTCTCGGTGCGCGTGCCGGTGGCGAGCTTCGTCCCCTCCGACAACCTGAAGCGGGTCCTGCGGCGGGCCGCGCACGTGCGCATGGAAGTGGGAGAGCCCGTGGTGGACGACGTCCGCCTGGCGCTCTACCGCCGCTGGCACGAGAGCCGCGAGGAGGAGCGAGGCTGGAAGCCGGACCGGATCGGCATCGAATCGTACGCGATGCAGTTCTGCTTTCCGCACGCGGCGGCGCGCGAGTTCTCCTATTGGGAGGGGGACGAGCTGATCGCCATCGGCATCGCCGACGAGACGGCGCACGCTCTGTCCGCCGTCTACTGCTATTACGATCCCGGCCGCGCCCGCCTCTCGCTGGGGACGTACAACGTGCTGCGCGCCCTCCAGTACGCGAGCCACCGCCATCTCGCCCACGTCTACCTGGGCTATCGCGTCGAGGGCTGTATCTCGCTCCAGTACAAGGGCCGGTTCCGGCCGCAGGAACGCCTCCGCGGCCGTGCCGACGGCCCGCTTGCCGCGCGGTGGGAGCCCGCTTGAAGCTCCACCAGGAGACGCTGCGGCTCGAGGGGCGCGGTCCAGGTCTGCACGACGTGACCGACGCCGTCCGCCGGGTGGTCACGGCCGCCGGAGTGCGCACCGGGCTCTGCAACGTGCTCGTGCAGCACACCAGCGCGTCGTTGGTGGTGCAGGAGAACGCCGACCCCGCCGTCCGGCGCGACTTGCAGCGGTTCCTCGCGCGCATCGCGCCCGAGGACGCGGACTACGAGCACGACGCCGAAGGCCCCGACGACATGCCCTCCCACATCCGCGCCGCCCTCACCCGGACGGCCGAGACCCTCCCGGTGAGCGGCGGCGACCTCGCGCTCGGGACCTGGCAGGCGCTGTATCTTTGGGAGCACCGCCGCTCGCCCCATGCGCGCAGCCTCGTGGTCACCGTCTGGGGGCAATAGCCGCGGCCGCCGTAGGCGGCTTAGCGGCTACGCCTGAGGATGATCATTCCGTGGTCGTCGTGAGATCTGTTCCTGGCCGCTGTTTTTCATGCGCGCCGCGCGCCCCAGGCCCTATGCTTCAAACATGAAGTTCAACCGCCGCATGGGCCGCTACCTCGACGACCTGCGCAGCCGAGAGGTCGAGGCGGTGGTGCCCCCGCCCGGTCCCGCCGTCCAGATCGTCCAGGCCGGTGGCTGCTTCCTCCTCGGCGGATTCGTGAAGAAGCCGCACCTGAGCCCGGCGGACTTCCCCGACCAGACCGGCCTGGAGTGCAGCGCCAACCGGCTGCGCATGGAGTCCATGCTCGACGCGCGCCTGGTCCGCACCTGCCCGCTCTTGCTGCTGACGGCCGGGCTGATGACGGCGCGCGCGGTCTCCGCGGCCCTCTCCAGATACCCCGGCCGGTTCAACGTCATCCTCTCCTACGACGGCGAGTGCTGCGCGGTGCGGTTCCACAAGATCCGCGCCCGCCAGCGCTGGCTGGCCGAGGATCTCGAGGAGTACGTGGACGAGGGTGTGCTGGTGTTCGAGGCTGGCTCCGAGATGCCGCCCCCGGCGCTCTTGCCTGCGTGAGACGGCGGACGGCCGTTCTTTTGCCCGACGGGGCACTCTGGCGCATCTTGAGGACATGGAACGCGACCAGCCCTCTACCGAGGAGCGCTCGGGCGGCATGCCAGCCAGCGAGGAGCCCACGCAGAACGCGGAGCAGCGCCGCCCTGTGATCGGCGTCATCGGCGACGGCCTGCCGGGGTCCGAGCGGGAGAGGGCGGCCGCCGAGGTCGGCGCGGAGCTCGCCCGCGCTGGCGTCCACCTGGTCTGCGGCGGGCTGGGCGGCTGCATGGCGGGCGCCTCGCGCGGCTACAAGCAGGCGAACGGAGCCGGCATCTGCCTGGGCATCCTCCCGGGGACTTCGCGGACCGAGGCGAATCCGTGGGTCGACCTGGCCATTCCCACCGGCGTCAACTCCGCCCAGGGGGCGTTGGTGGCGATGGCGGTGGACGGCGCCATCGTGCTCGGCGGCGGGGGAGGGACGCTCAGCGAGGTGGGCCTGCTGCTGCGCGACGGCAAGCCGGTGATCGCGCTCGACGGGACGGGCGGAGCGGCGGAGCTCGTGGGAGGACAGCAGCTGGGCAAGGTCAGCGTCCGCCTGGCGCGGAGCCCGGCCGAGGCAGTGCGGATGGTCTTGGACGCGCTCCGCGACGCGCATCCGGCAAAGGCGCTGGAGGTCTCCGAAGTGCAGACGGCATAGAACAGGCCGCCGGCTAATCCAGCCCCGACGCGGCCTGCCGGGTCCGGGTCCAAGCCGGCGCCTCGCGCCCGAAGTACTCCGCGATCTTCTCCTCCACCTGCTCCTCCCCGAACAGGATCCTGCAGGCTTCCCTCAGCCCCGGCGCAGCCCGGATCTCCTCCCGCCGCACCACCAAGGCGATCTTCGACCGCCGCCGGAGGAAGTCCTCCAGCTTCACCACCATCTCCCGCCGCGCCGCCTCGTCCAGCTCGCAGCGGATGTACTCGCTGGTCTCGATGATCACGTCCGCCTGGCGCGGGTCGCGGCGGATGGCCTCGAGAAGCCCGAGCGCTTCCCGGCCGTATCTCCGCCACAGGCGCGAGGAGAGCTTCTCGGTGGACTGCGGCGAGGTGAGCGCGTCGAGCGCCATCAGATTCGCCTGGTGGAAGTACTCGTCGCGCACCGGCTTGGGAGGCTCTCCAAACCAGCGGCGGCGCGCGTACGGCAGCACCACGCCGAGGCGCCGCACTTCCGCGCAGATCTCCTCGCCGACGTTCAGCGAGTCGGTGAGCTTCCCGCCGAAGATGGTGATGCGCCCGCGGGGCGCGTCGATGTCCAGCGCGTGCTTGCGCGAGAGCTGGGTCCAGTCGCGCCCGCCGTTGCCGCTGCCGGACACGACCAGGGGGCGGACCCCGCAGCGCTCGGCGATGATGTCGGAGTCCGCCAGCGGGCGCGTGAGCCGCAGGCGCTTGTTGATGTTCTCCAGGACGAAGGCGCGGTCCTCGGGCGTGACCTCCACCTCGGGACGCTCGACGCGGGTGTCGGTGGTCCCGATGCAGGTCTTCCCTCCCATGGGGATGACGAAGAAGAGGCGGCCGTCGTCGGCGAAGAAGGTGAGGACGCGGCGCCTGGGCGTCAGCTTGTCCACCAGGATGTGGATGCCCTTGGAGAACACGTGCCGGTGCGCGGTGGAGATGCCGTCGCGGGCGTTCACTTCGTCCGCGTAGGGCCCGCAGGCGTTGATCAGCAGCTCAGAGGAGATGCTCAGCTCCCGGCCGGTGGTCGCTTCCCGCGCCCGGGTCACCCAGCCTTCCTTGGTCCGGGTGGAGCCCAGCGCCTCCACGTAGTTGGCCGCGACGCATCCCCAGTCGAGCGCCGCCCGGATGAAGCCCCAGACGAACCGCGCGTCGTTGTCGTGCAGGTACGCGTCCGAGTACTCGAACCCGCCCGCGAGCCCGTTGGGCTCCACGATGGGCTCCTCGAAGGCGATGTCGCGCACCGAGAGCAGCCGCGGCCGCCGGGTGAAGAACCCGCCGATCATCCAGTAGAGCCAGGCGCCCAGCCAGAGCTTGAACCGGTTGTGGCGGAAGCCGCGCGCCACCGAGGTGAAGAAGCGGATCTCCTGCACGCTGCTCGGGTACGAGCGCAGGAGCTTGTTCCGGGCCCGGCAGAGCTTGCGCACCAGGCGGAACTCGTAGGACTCCAGGTACTTGATCCCTCCCCAGGCGAGGTTCGACGACTGCTGCGAGGTGGTGCCCGCGAAGTCGGCGCGGTCGATCAGCGCCACCCTCACCCCGCGCGCGGCGAGCGCCGCCGCCGACACCGCGCCGTTGATCCCGCCGCCGAGGACGAGGACGTCGAAACGAAGGGTGGCGAGCTTGTCCAGGTTCGTGTCGCGCAACGTCGGCGCGGGCTGGGTCATGGGGCCAAGATACACCGGACCCGCCTTCCGGCCGCGTGCGACCCGTCACGGCGCCCGTCTCCCCAGCGCGCGGCCGATCTGCTCCCAGAGCGCCCGGAAGCGGGCCTCGTCGAAATGGGAGCCCGACTTCAGGAAGGTCGCCCCGGCCGCCTCCGAATGGCCGATCACGTCCAGGTGGTCGCCGAGCACGATGCCCGCCGCCCGCCCGTCCAGGGTCTGCGACCAGGCGGGCACGATCCCGTCGTTCGAGGTGGGCGTCAGCGGGATGTGGCGCCCGCCGATCCAGGGCCCTTCCGGCACCCGGAGCGAATCCGGAGGAGCGTCGGCGGTCAGCTTCCAGGTCACGTCGTAGAGCAATCGCTGCACCGGGGTAGTGATGAAGGCCCAGGGCGAGAAGCCGGCGCGGGGACCGACGGATACGAAGCTGACCGGGGCGACGGCATCGCTGCCCCGCAGGGTCCGGTTCAGCTCGCGCATCGCGTCCGGCGTGAGGTCCTCGACGAGCTGGTGGTCGCGCGCGACGTCGCCGAGGAAGCGGCGGATCTGGTGCGCGGTCTCGTCGTCGACGTCCGCGAGCTGGGCAATGACCTCGTCGGTCGGAGTGGGCTTCTGCTGGGTGACGCGCTTCGCCAGGTTCCAGAGCCCCGCGACCTGTCCCGCCAGCCGGAGGCGCCGACGGCTGGCCAGGATGCTCCCGAACCAGAGGGTCGGCGCCGCGAGCCACGCCGTGCGCCCGGCCCTCCGCGCCAGCGGCGTCCCGTGGAAGGGCGCCGACAGCGTGACCACCGAGGCGATGCGCGAGATCATCTCCCCGCGCTCGGGCAGGGCGGCGTAGCCCGGGTGGGCCACGAGTCGCGCATCGAGCCCGCCGGTCGAGTGCCCGACCAGGTGGAGGCGTTCGACGCCGGAGCGAAGCACGTCGGCCGTCTTCAAGTACAGCGTCCGCGCGCGCTCCGCGAGAGATCCGGCGGGAGGCGGCTGGTGCACGAAGAAGCGCAGCGGGCGCAGGTGCGCGCGCAGGAGCGCGTCCTCGACGCGCGCGAAGTACTCGATCAGCGGTCGATCCGGATGCCCGAAGGCGCCGAATCCGAAGAACCCGGGCACGAAGAGGACCGCGTCCACCGGGCCTGCTTCGCCCAACCGGGTGCCGCCGTCCAGCCCGATGGGTATGATTCCGCGCCGTGCTGCCCGGCCCGATCGCCCCCATGCTGGCGAAGCTCGCCACCAGCCTGCCGGAAGGCGAAGGCTGGATCTACGAGCCGAAGTGGGACGGGTTCCGCGCGCTGGTCTTCCGCGACGGATCGGAGCTCTCGCTGCAGAGCCGCGATCTGAAGCCGCTGAACCGGTACTTTCCCGAGCTGGAGGAGCCCCTCTTGCGGCAGCTCCCGCAGCGCTGCGTGCTGGATGGGGAGATCGTCATCGCCGGGCCCCAGGGGCTCGACTTCGATTCGCTGTTGCTTCGCATCCATCCCGCGGCGTCGCGGATCAAGCTGCTGGCTTCCGAGACGCCGGCATCCTACGTCGCCTTCGATCTGCTCGCCCTGGACGGCGAGGATCTGCGCGAGGCGCCCCAGGCGCGGCGGCGGGAGCGGCTGGAGCGCGCGCTGGCGAAGGTGCAGCCGCCGCTGTACCTCACGCCCGCGACGCGGGACCGGGCGGTGGCGCACGACTGGTTCTCCCGCTTCGAAGGAGCCGGCCTCGACGGCGTGGTGGCGAAGCGGGAGGAGCAGACATACCAGCCCGACAAGCGGACGATGCTGAAGGTGAAGCACCAGCGCACCGCCGACTGCGTGGTGGCGGGCTTTCGCTGGCACAAGAACGGGCCGGGGACGATGATCGGCTCGCTCCTGCTCGGGCTCTACGACGACGCGGGGAAGCTCCACCACGTCGGTGTCACCTCGTCCTTCACCGCCGCGAAGCGGAAGGAGCTGGTGGGGGAGCTCGCGCCCCTGCGCGAACGCGCCACCGAGCAGCATCCCTGGCGCGAATGGGCGCAATGGAGCGGCCACCAGCGCATGCCCGGCGCCTCGTCGCGCTGGAACCAGGGAAAGGATCTCTCCTGGGAGCCGCTGCGGTTCCGGCACGCGACCACGTTCCTGCGCTGGCGGCCGGACAAGCCGCCCGCGGAATGCCGGTACGATCAGCTGGAGGTGACGCCGCCCGCGGAGCTGAAGCAGATCTTTGGTGCAGCTCCTTGAACTTGTCGACTCTCGCGCGGCCCCGGCTATGCTGGCCTCGTGCCGGCGCGGAAGGAACTGCTGCGGATCGAGGGCCGCGAGGTGCCCATCTCCAATCCGGAGAAGATCTACTTCCCGCAGCGCGGGTACACGAAGCTGGACGTGGTCCGGTACTTCCTCGCGGTCTCGGACGGCGCGCTGCGGGGCGCCGGCGGCCGGCCGATGGCGCTCAAGCGCTACGTCAACGGAGCGGAAGGCGAGTTCTTCTACCAGAAGCGCGCCCCCGACGCCCGGCCGCCCTGGATGGAGGTGGTCGAGCTCAAGTTCCCCTCCGGCCGCACCGCCCGCGAGTTCGTCGTCCGCGACGCGGCGCAGCTGGCGTGGATCATCAACCTGGGCTGCCTCGACTTGCACCCGCATCCGGTGCGCGCAGAGGACCTCGACCACCCGGACGAGCTGCGCGTCGACCTCGACCCGGTTCCCGGAGTGCCTTGGCCGCAGGTCCGCGAAGTTGCGCTGCTGGCGCGCGAGGTCTTGCGCGAGCACGGGCTCGTGGGCTGGCCGAA
>WNFP01002911.1_pt1 | contig 23350 bp, 19 predicted proteins | sample 5400201 | NCBI WGS metagenome assembly WNFP01 (sample SAMN13153355, study PRJNA577476) | soil metagenome | isolation source: 115 cm saprolite under Madrone tree | place: USA:California | collected 2016-06-14
ATGAGCGTGCTCTGCGTGGCCGAGCCCTATCGCGCCTTCGTCGAGGTCGCGCGGGCGCTCTATCCGGATGCCCTGCGCCCATCCTCTTTATTCGAGGCGAGCGGCGTGGCGGTCGGCGCCTTTGTCCATCCCAGCGCGCGCATGGAAAACGGCGTGACCGTAGATCCCGGCGCCGTTGTCGGTCCGCGGGCCGAGATCGGAATGGGCACGGTTATCAACGCAGGCGCCGCAATCGGGCCCAACGTACGCATTGGCCGCCACTGCACCATCGGTCCCAACGTGTCGATTGCGAACAGCTTGATCGGAGATCGCGTGGTCGTGCATCCCGGTTGCGCGATCGGGCAAGATGGATTTGGCTATCTGATGGGCGCAACCGGCCACCGCAAGGTGGTACAGGTTGGCCGGGTCATTATTCAGGACGAGGTGGAGATCGGCGCCGGGACCACGATCGATCGCGGCGCCAACCGCGACACAGTGATCGGCGAAGGCACCAAGATCGACAACCTGGTTCAGATCGGACACAATGTAACGATCGGCCGCCACTGCATCATCGTTTCCCAGTGCGGCATCTCCGGCAGCGTCGTGATCGAGGATCGCGTCATCTTGGCCGGGCAGGTGGGTCTCGCGGACAATGTGAGGATCGGCGAGGGCGCAATCGTCGGAGCGAGGAGTGGCGTCATGTCCGATGTGCCGGCGGGCGAAAAATGGTTCGGCTATCCGGCAATGCGCGGCCGTGAGTTTCTTCGCAGCATGATGACTTTGCGGCATTGGGTGAGCAAAAATGATGCTGCGGGCCACGAGGACGAGAGTCCCGAGGCTGGGTCCTTGCAAGGGGATGAGCGGCCCCGGCGCAGTCGATGACCAAACCGGCGACCACGCTGGAGGCAGCCGACATCGCGGCGATCCTAAAGGCGCTGCCGCATCGCTATCCGTTTCTCATGGTCGATCGCATCATCAAGATGCGCGGCGATGAAGCCGCGGTCGGCATCAAGAATGTCACCATCAACGAGCCGCAGTTCCTCGGTCACTTCCCGGGCAATCCCGTCTTTCCCGGCGTATTGCTCATCGAGGGGATCGCGCAGACTGCGGGCGCCATCTGCGTGCTGTCGCAGATGGGGGGCGATCATCCCAAGCACGTTTATTTCCTCACCATCGACAAGGCCAAGTTCCGCAAGCCGGTGGTGCCGGGCGACACGATCGAGTTCCACGTCAGCAAGCTCGCCCGGAAAAAGAACATGTGGTGGTTCCGCGGCGAGGCGAAGGTCGCGGGACAAACGGTTGCCGAGGCCGAAGTCGGCGCCATGGTCGCGTGAGGTCGACAATGGCGGCAATCGATCCGACCGCCCGCATCGAACCGGGGGCGGTGATCGGCGACAACGTATCGATCGGGCCGTATTGCGTCATTGGCCCGCACGTGCAAGTCGGGGACGGTTGCAAGCTCATTGCTCACGTACATATTGCGGGGCATACCACAATCGGCCCGCGCACCGTGCTTTATCCATTCGCCTCGCTGGGCACTCCGCCGCAATCCGTCAGATACCGCGGCGGCCCGACCCGACTCGTGATCGGCGCCGAATGCGATATCCGTGAAGGCGTCACCGTGAATACCGGGACCGAGGACGATCGCGGCGTAACCGAAGTCGGAGATCGCTGCTGGCTCATGGTAGGGTCCCACGTCGGCCATGACTGCAAGATCGGCGACGACGTAATCTTTGCCAACAACGTGGTCCTGGGCGGCCATGTGACGATCGGCGACTTCGCGGTGTTCGGCGGCCAGGCAGCTGTGCGTCAGTTCGTGCGTATCGGCGAAGGCGCAATGGTTGTGGGGCTGAGCGGCGTGCGCGCCGACGTGATCCCCTTTGGCCTCGTCCAGGGTCCGCTAGCGGATCTGATCGGCCTCAACGTCGTCGGCATGCGGCGGCGCGGAACTACCAAAGCCGATATCCATCGGCTCCGAAAAGCGTATGAGGCGATGTTCTTCGGTCGCGGGACCTTCCGCGAACGGCTCGATCAGGTCGCGGCAGAGAGCGGCGCCGATCCGCTGGTCGCCAAGGTGATTGCGTTCATTCGTTCGGGCTCGCGGCCGCTGACCATGGCCATCCGTCGCGCGGCGACGGGCGAGGAAGCATGACGGAGGCAGTGCCCGTCAAATCAGCAGACGAGGGTGCGCTGGCAATCATTTGCGGCGGCGGAACCCTGCCGTTTGCAGTTGCCGATGCGGTGATAAAACACGGACGGCGGGTCGTGCTTTTCGCAATTCGCGGCTGGGCGGATCCAAAACGGATCGTGGACTATCCGCATTACTGGACGGCGGTCGGGCAATTCGGCGCGTTTTGCCGGCTGGCGCGGGGGGAAGGCTGCCGCGATGTCGTTTTCATCGGCTCGATGGTGCGGCCGGCAATCTGGCAGATCAGGCCCGATTTCAAGACGCTGCGGCTCTTGCCGCGCATCTTCGGCATTTTTCGCGGCGGCGACGACCATCTGCTCAAAGGCGTCGCCGCGATTTTTGAAGAGCACGGTTTTCGCCTCGTTGGAGCACACGCAGTCGCGCCGGAAATCTTGATGCCGGAGGGCGCGCTCGGGCGCGAGCGCCCGAACGACCGCGACCGCGCCGACATTGCCAAAGGCCTTGCTTTGCTCAGCGCGGCTAGTCCCTTCGACGTTGGGCAAGCAGTTGTCGTGGCTGATGCGCGCGTGCTGGCGATCGAGGCAGCGGAAGGGACCGACCGCATGCTGGCACGCGTGGCCGAACTTCGCCAAAGCGGACGCATTGCCTCGGGCCGGGGCGTGTTGGTGAAGGCGGCAAAGCGCAATCAGGATCGGCGGCTCGATTTGCCCTCGATTGGCCCGCAAACGGTCGAAAGCGCAGCGCGGGCAGGGCTCGCCGGAATTGCGGTCGTCGCCGGCAGCACGATCGTCGCGGAGCCCACGCGGATCGGCGCGACCGCAGACCGTGCCGGGCTGTTCGTGCTCGGTGTGCGCGAGCAGGCGGCCGAGCGATGACCCTCCCGGCACGGGGCACGCCCGCTTCCGAATTCATCGATGTTTTTCTCGTCGCGGCCGAGGAATCCGGTGATCGGCTCGGCGCCGCGCTGATCCGCGCGCTGCGGGAGCGCACCGGCGAGCGAGTGCGCTTTACCGGGGTCGGGGGCCGCGAAATGGCTACCGAAGGAGTGGCAAGTCTCTACGCAATCGATGACCTTCCGCTGATCGGATTCAGCGCCATCCCGCGACGGCTGCCAAGAATCTTGCGCCTCATGCGTTTCACAGCCAAGGCCGTGGTGGCGCAGCGGCCGCACGTCCTCGTCATCATCGATAGTCCTGGTTTCACCCGCGGCATCGCGCGGCGGGTGCGCGCCGCGGACCCGACAATCGCGATCGTCGAATACGTCTCACCCTCGGTCTGGGCCTGGCGGCCGGGCCGCGCCAGGGTGATGCGCGCTTATATCGATCACATCCTGGCGCTGCTGCCGTTCGAGCCTGCAGTGCACCAGCGGCTGGGTGGGCCGCCCTGCACGTATGTGGGTCATCCGCTGGTCGAAGAGGTCAAGCACCTGCGCCCAAGCAGCGAGGAAGCGCGTCGCCGCCTCGCTACGCCACCGGTCTTGTTGGTGTTGCCGGGCAGCCGCGCGGGCGAGATCGAGCGGCTGCTTGGCACCTTCGCCGGCGCGGTGATGCTGGTCTGTGAGCGGCTGGGGCCGCTTGACCTCGTGGTGCCGGCCGTTCCGCATCTCGCAGATGTGATCCGCAGTGCCACCGCCCAATGGCCGCTGCGGCCGCGGATCGTGTTTGACACCAGCGACAAACAGGCAGCGTTCCGCGTCGCCACCGCTGCCCTCGCCAAGTCCGGCACCGTCACGCTCGAGCTTGCGCTGGCTGGTGTGCCGATGATCGCGGCCTATAAGGTTTCCGCCATTGAATACATCACGGTAGGGCGCGGCATCTTGAAGCGAATTCCTTCGATCATCCTGACCAATTTGTTGCTCGGCGAGAACGTTGTGCCGGAACTGCTCCAGCACGATTGCACGGCGGAAAATCTCGCGGCCGCCCTGCTGCCGCTGTTGAGCGACACGCCGCAACGTCGTCGCCAAATCGAGGCGTTTTCCCGCCTCGATGCCATTATGCAGGTCGGATCGAGCGCGCCGGCGCAGCGCGCCGCCGACATCGTGCTCGCTGAGGCACACCGCGCCATGCCAGCGCGATGATCAAGTCCTGCCGCGGCTTACGCGGTGGCGACGAGCGTTGATTGTGCGCCGTCCGGAGGATTACTTGCGGCGCGAGATCGGCACGTAATCGCGCTGCCTGGCACCGGTATAGAGTTGGCGTGGCCGGCCGATCTTCTGGTGCGGATCCTCGATCATTTCCTTCCACTGCGAGATCCAGCCAACGGTGCGGGCAACCGCGAAGAGAACCGTGAACATCGTGGTGGGGAAACCCATCGCCTTGAGCGTGATCCCCGAATAGAAATCGATGTTCGGGTAAAGCTTTTTCTCGATGAAATAGTCGTCGTGGAGCGCTATCCGCTCGAGCTCCAGCGCGACGTCGAGCAGCGGATCGTCCTTGACTCCGATCTCGCTCAGCACTTCGTGGCAAGTTTTCTGCATGATCTTCGCGCGCGGGTCGTAATGCTTATAGACCCGGTGGCCGAAGCCCATGAGACGGAAGGGGTCGTCCTTGTCCTTGGCGCGGCGGATGTATTCCGGGATGCGCTCGGGCTTGGCGATCTCCCGCAGCATATTGAGCGCCGCCTCGTTGGCGCCGCCGTGTGCGGGGCCCCACAGGCACGCGCAACCCGCCGCGATGCAAGCGAACGGATTGGCGCCGGAAGAGCCGGCCAGCCTCACCGTCGAGGTCGAGGCATTCTGCTCGTGATCGGCGTGCAAGATGAAGATGCGATCCATCGCGCGGGCGAGAACGGCATTGGGCTTGTAGTCCTCGCATGGCACCGCGAAGCACATGCGCAGGAAATTGGTCGCATAATCGAGGTCGTTTTTCGGATAGATGAAGGGCTGGCCGATCGAATACTTGTAGGCCATCGCCGCAATCGTCGGCATTTTCGCAATCATGCGGATGGAGGCGATCATCCGCTGAGTGGGATCGGAGATGTCGGTCGAGTCGTGATAGAACGCCGAGAGCGCACCGACGCAGCCGGTCATCACCGCCATTGGGTGCGCGTCGCGCCGAAAGCCCTGATAGAACCGGCTCATCTGCTCGTGCACCATGGTGTGGTGGGTGACACGATTGTCGAAGTCGGCTTTCTGCGCCGCGGTGGGGAGTTCGCCGTAGAGCAGCAGATAGCAGGTCTCGAGGAAATCGCCGTGCTCGGCCAACTGCTCGATCGGATATCCGCGATAGAGCAAGATGCCTTCATCGCCGTCGATATAAGTGATCTTCGACTCGCAGCTGCCGGTCGAGGTGTAGCCGGGATCGTAGGTGAACATGCCGGTCTCGGCGTAGAATTTGCCGATGTCGATGACCGCAGGACCGATCGTTCCATCGTAGATCGGGAACGTGGTCTCCTTGTCGCCGGCGACGAATTTGCCGGATTTGATGTTGGCGCCGGTCTTCGCATCCATGATCGTGCCCTCGGTTATATCGCCCGGCGAACCCGTATCTCCCTCCAGCAGCGGTTAGGTGCGTTACCGTTTCCGAATGCCCGAAGGGAGCCCGCTTTTTGCGTAGCCCATCCCACTATGCACTGCAAGACGGCGGAACCGACGAGGCATCCGCGCCGGATCGCACAAACATTATGTGGAGGCTCCTCGTGCGTTCGGCCAGAGCATCTTCCGCTCGCCCGAGCGGGCGGTTTAGCCGTTGGCGATCGTCTGCATGGCTTGGTCCTCCAGCCGGCCAAGGCTTTCGCTCTTCCCCAGCACCGCCAACACATCGAAGATGGGGGGCGAGGTCGTCCGCCCTGTAAGCGCAGCGCGCAGCGGCTGTGCGACGCTGCCGAGCTTGAGCCCCTTGCGCTCGGCGAAGGCGCGCACCGCCTGCTCGGTCGTTTCCGCGCTCCAAGGTTCGAGCGTCTTGAGATCTTCTGAAAGCTCGCCGAGAAGCCCCCGCGCCTCGGCGGTGAGCAGAGCGGCTGCCTTGTCGTCCAGGGCGAGCGGGCGCTCGGCAAGAATGAAGCGGGCGCCGTCCGCGAGCTCGACCAAGGTCTTGGCCCGCTCCTTGAGTCCGCCCATTGCCGCGAGCAGCTTGTTGCGCATCTGCGGGGTCAACTTGGCGGCAAGCTCACGTCCGCCCGCCATGTGCGGCAGCGCGCGTTCGAGCTCGGCGAGAAGATCGGCATCGCCGGTCTGCCGTAAATAATGGCCATTGAGGCTCTCGAGCTTGGCAAAATCGAAGCGCGCGGGCGAGCGTCCGATCTGCGGCAGATCGAAGGCCGCCATCATCTCCTCGGTCGTGAAGATTTCCTGGTCGCCGTGGCTCCAGCCCAGCCGCACAAGATAATTACGCAGGGCCGCCGGCAGATATCCCATGGCCCGGTACGCATCGACCCCGAGCGCGCCGTGGCGCTTGGACAATTTCGACCCGTCAGGTCCATGAATGAGCGGAATGTGCGCCATCACCGGAACGGGCCAGCCGAGCGCGTTGTAGATTTGGGTCTGACGCGCGGCATTGGTGAGGTGGTCATCGCCGCGGATGATATGCGTCACGCCCATGTCGTGGTCGTCGACGACGACGGCGAGCATATAAGTCGGAGTGCCATCCGAACGAAGCAAGACGAGATCATCGAGGTTCTCGTTCTGCCAAACCACGCGCCCCTGCACCTGGTCCTCGATCACTGTCTCGCCAGTCAGCGGAGCCTTGAGCCGGAGCACCGGCTGGACCCCGGGCGGGGCTTCGGCCGGGTCGCGATCGCGCCAACGGCCGTCATAGAGCTTGGCACGGCCCTCGCTGCGCGCCTTCTCGCGCATCTGCGCGAGTTCCTCTGGCGAGGCGTAGCAAAGATAGGCACGGCCCGCGTCAAGCAGCGTGCGAGCGACCTCGCGGTGGCGCTTGGAGTGCGAAAATTGGTAGACGGTGGCGCCATCCCAATCGAGCCCGAGCCAGGTGAGCCCGTCGAGGATCGCGTCGATCGCGGCCTGGGTGGATCGTTCTCGGTCGGTGTCCTCGATCCGCAGCAGCATTTTTCCGCCGCGCCCGCGGGCGTAGAGCCAGTTGAACAACGCGGTGCGCGCGCCCCCGATATGCAGGAAGCCGGTGGGCGAGGGAGCAAAGCGTGTGACGATGGTCTCGCTCATGGCGCTTGATTTTGTGGGCCCCCTCACCCTCGCGAGGGAAGCACGCGAGGCCTCGCAACCCGGCAAGCCGCAGATGTGGGCTCAGCGCCGTCCGTGTAGCACAGAAATAGCATAGCTCAGCAAAGGTTTTGCCGATCAACGGTCTTGGCGCGTGCGTGCGGATTTGGCACATAGGCCGCAGCGTCGACCGGGTCATCCAGCATGACGGAAGCACCAGCAGTCGAGACGGACACAGGGCGTGACTTCATCCGCGATATCATCGCGGCTGATCTTGCCGCCAAGCGCCACACGAGCGTGGTGACGCGCTTTCCGCCGGAGCCGAATGGATACCTGCACATCGGCCACGCCAAGTCGATCTGCCTCAACTTTGGTGTCGCGCAGGAGTTCGGCGGCCGTTGTCATCTTCGCTTCGATGACACCAATCCAACGAAGGAGGAGCAGGAATATATCGATGCGATCGAGCGCGACGTGCGCTGGCTCGGCTTCGACTGGGGATCGCACCTCTACCACGCATCCGATTATTTCGATCAGCTCTACGCGTGGGCCGAGCACCTGATCCGCACCGGCAAGGCCTATGTCGACGACCAGTCGCAGGAGGAGATGCGGGCGAACCGCGGCACCCTAACCGAGCCCGGACGCAACAGTCCGTGGCGCGAGCGCCGTGTGGAAGAGAACCTCGACCTTTTCCGGCGCATGCGGGCGGGCGAATTTCCCAATGGTGCGCGGGTCCTGCGCGCCAAGATCGACATGGCCTCGGGCAACATCAATCTGCGCGATCCGGTCCTCTATCGCATTCTGCATGCGAGCCATCCGCGCACCGGCACGGCATGGTGCATCTATCCAAGCTACGATTTCGCCCACGGCCAATCGGATGCAATCGAGCACGTCACCCACTCGCTCTGCACGCTCGAATTCGAAGATCATCGGCCTCTCTACGACTGGCTTCTCGAGCATCTTCCGGTTCCATCCCGCCCGCGGCAATACGAGTTCGCGCGCCTCAATCTCACCCACACGGTGTTATCCAAGCGCGTGCTCACCGAATTAGTGCGTGGCGGGTACGTCACGGGCTGGGACGACCCGCGCATGCCCACGCTCGCAGGGTTGCGCCGGCGCGGTGTCCCGCCGGAGGCGGTGCGCGACTTCGTCAAGCGGATCGGGGTAGCCAAGGCCAACAGCGTGGTCGATATGGCCATGTTCGACTTTTCCGTGCGCGAGGTTCTCAACAAAACGGCCTTGCGGCGCATGGCGGTTCTGCGTCCGCTGAAGGTCGTCATCGAGAATTATCCCGAAGGCCAATTCGAGGAGATCGACGCCGTCAACCATCCCGACAACCCGGCCGCGGGCACGCGCCGCCTGCGCTTCGGCCGCGAACTCTATGTCGAGCGTGACGACTTCATGGAGAACCCGCCGAAGAAATTCTATCGGCTGTCCCCCGGACGCGAGGTTCGGCTGCGCTACGCGTATTTCATCACCTGCCGCGAGGTGGTGAAAGCTCCCGCCGGCGAGGTGATCGAGCTTCGCTGCACCTATGATCCGCAAACGCGCGGCGGCAACGCGCCTGATGGGCGCAAGGTGCAGGCCACTCTGCATTGGGTCTCGGCGGCCGATGCCATCACGGCCGAAATTCGGCTCTACAACCAGCTGTTCGCGCGAGCGGACCCGGACGTCGGCAACTTCGCCGCCGATCTCAACCCCGATTCAATTGAACTCCTGACCGACTGCAAGCTCGAACCCGCGCTTGCGACGACCAATTCCGCCGAGCCTGTTCAGTTCGAGCGGCAGGGTTATTTCTGCCCGGATCCGGATTCAATGCCCAATCATACCGTGTTCAACCGCACGGTCGGCCTGCGCGATACGTGGGCGAAGGTGAGCGCCGGGCCTGCCGCTCAACGCGGCGCGTAATGGCGTAATTCGTTACGCAGAAAATTGCCGATCCGTTTGCCGCGATTGCGCAGCACGCGCAACAGGCCCGCATCGACGAAATAGGTGTGGAGGATGCTGTCTCGGGTCCTCACTTCAGGACCCACCCGATCGGCGGAGTGCCAGGTGTCGTCGCCTACGGCGAAGGCGTAGCCGGAATTGGGAGCAAATTTCATTTGGGTACGCTTCGGCAAACTGCCATCGGCAAGCTTTTCATGGAAGATCGTACCGATATGGGTGTGCGATGCATCGCGCGGCAAGAACAGTTGCACCGTAATTCCCTTCCAGCGCGTATCGGTATGTGGATCGATCTTGTAGCCAGGCACGTCTCTGGTGAGGATGGCGATCGGGTACATGCCCACTTTGGCGTAGTGGGGCCCGAAGCGACGGGCAAGCGCGGGCGCGAGCCTGCGCACGAACGCGGCCTTCACCGGTTCTGAGCAGAGCGCGCGACCCACGACGTCCCAGATCACCCGTTTTTCCGCCGGCAGATGCCGGATGTATTCAGGGAAAAGATCGATCTTCACCCGGGTGGGGGTGCCGTCCGCCAGCACGTTGCACTGGTTTTGACCATAGAGCGGCCGGTAATCCGCGGCTTCGGGCATCCCCGCCAGCATCGACGCATAGACATCATCCGGAAAGACCCGCTCCAATTGAAGATGATAGAACGGCGCCTCGCCCGCGCGCGCACCATCGATCGATGTCACGATGAAGTCGCACAGACGCGCGACGGCTCGAGCGCGATCCGCGCGCCTGAGTTCAACGCCTTGATCCATATCCGCCTCGGGCTGCCATATCTCGTGCGTACAGAGCGCAGCACAATCCGGAATGCGCTTGCCGTATTTTGCCACCCTCTCTGCACTGCGCGGTTACCACAACCGAACGCTCGGGATCAACCTGGCAACCTGCGGGTCACCTGTGCCACATCGAAAAACGCCGGACGCTGGCCATGCGCTGCCTTCATCGAACATGAGCGCTGTGGATGCGGGCACCAGGCTATGTCAGGACCGGCGGCAGTGTGTACTATGCGCGGGTAAGACGCAGCGGGGCCGTCGAGGAAGCGCGCGATGGTCGGGCAGGGCAGGTCGCGCGGACGGGCCGAGGCATGGCGGCCTTGGATTGCGACCGGACGCAGGCCCGCACTGGCTTGGCCGCAGGGCCTCACCGATTTTGCACGACGGGCTGCGCAGCGCATCCAAGACTGGACAGCCGCCGAAGTCGCCCCTGGCCGGCTGGTGCCATGGTTGGCGGTCGCCTTCGGTTGCGGCACCATCATCTATTTCGCCGCAGAGCGTGAACCCGCACCGTGGGCGGCAGCCGTCCTGCTTGGCGCAACGGTGCTTGCGGCAATCCTGTGCCGGCATCGGCCATTTGCGTTCCCGACAACCGTAGGTGTCGCCGCCGTGGCGGCTGGATTTGCAACCGCCACGATCAAGCGGGAGATCATCGTCCATCCGGTGCTGTCGGCCCCGGCGTGGAACGCCGAGCTCGCAGGCTTCGTCGAGGCGCGCGAAGAGCGCGAGCGCTCCGACCGCGTTGTCGTTCGCCTCGAGCGCAGTAGCGGGGCGCGCTTGAGCGAAAAGCTCGAGCGCGTGCGGGTGTCGGTGCGCAAGGGGACGGCACCGCCGGTGGGCAGTTTCATCGAATTCAAGGCGCGCTTGTCTCCGCCGCTCGAACCGTTGCGCCCCGGCGGGTATGACTTCGCACGCGACATGTATTTTCAGCGCATCGGGGCCTCGGGCTTCGTGCTTGGCCCGGTTCGGACGATTGAGGCGCCGCACGCTGCGGGCCTGCGTCTGCGCTACGCGGCATTTATCGAAGGCATGCGTGAGGCCATCGACAAGCGAATCCGCACGATCCTGCCCGGCGACAAAGGCGCGATTGCCTCGGCTCTCATTACCGGCAAACGCGACGCCATCTCGACGCCGGTGAATGAAGCCATGTACGTGTCGGGCCTCGCCCACGTACTCTCGATCTCGGGCTATCACATGGCGGTCGTGGCCGGGATTACGTTCTTTGTGCTGCGTGCGCTGTTCGCGCTCATGCCAGCCTTCAGCAGCCGTCACCCGATCAAGAAGTGGGCGGCGCTCGCCGCCCTTGGCGCAGCGGCGTTCTACCTCGTGCTGTCGGGGGCGGAGGTCGCGACCCAGCGCTCTTTCATCATGATCGGTATCGTGCTCGTCGGGGTCATGATCGATCGCCCGACGCTCACGTTTCGCACGCTGACGGCCGCGGCGTTCGGCGTGCTCCTGCTTGCACCCGAAGCCATCGTTCATCCGAGCTTCCAGATGTCGTTTGCAGCGACGCTCGCGCTCGTCGCCGGTTACCAGCAGGGTCTACCCTGGATGAGCAAGGGCGGCGACACGCCGCTCGCCGCGAAGATCGCGCTCTGGGGCGGCCGCGAGATCGTCGGCCTGCTCATCGTCTCCTTGCTCGCCGGCACTGCAACGATCCCCTACATCGCTTATCACTTCCACCGCATCTCCCCCTACGGCGTGGTCGCCAATCTGATTGCGATGCCCATCGTATCGGCCTGGATCATGCCGATTGGAATTCTCGGCTTGATGAGCATGCCGCTCGGGCTCGACAGCTGGTGCTGGTGGCTCATGGGCGCGGGCATCGAATGGATGATGCTCGTAGCGGCCTGGGTGACCAGTTTCCCAGGAGCGCTCGGGCGCATGGCTGCCTTCGGCGCGAGTCCTCTGCTCATGTGCACGGGCGGGCTCCTTGTGCTCTGCCTCTTGCGGACGCCGTTGCGTTTCATCGGGGGCTTGATCATGGGCGGCGCCATTATTCTGATGCTTCGCGCGCCCCAGCCCGATGTGCTCGTCGCCGCCGACGGCAGCGCGGTTGCGCTGCGCGGCGCAAACGGCCGGCTTTCCATGATCAAGTCCGGCAACGATGTCTTCGCGTTCCGCGAGTGGCTTGCGGCCGACGCCGACCCGCGCACGGCGAAGGACGACACGCTGGGCGAGGGAATCAGATGCGATGCGGCAGGTTGTATCGGCAAGCTGCGCGACGGCTCACTCGTCGCCATCGCGAAGACCAGCGAGGCCTTCGAGGAAGACTGCCGTCGCGCCGTGGTGGTGGTGAGCAGCCGCGATGCGCCACCCGGATGTGCCGCCTTGGTCATCGATCGCAATGTCTGGCGAGGCTCGGGAGCGATGGCATTGCACCGACGCGGCAAGGACTTTGCGATCGCGGCCGCGCGTCCCCGAGGCTATGACCGTCCGTGGGCACGCGCGGTTGCGCCGGACGCCGTCGCGCTCGCGCCGAGCCGCGCGGCGTCGCCGCAGCCACGCGACGCTACGCCGCGCGCAGACGATCTGGAGCCGGGAGATTGAGCGCTTGCGTTTCCTCTGCAGCGAGGAGCGCGAGAATCAATACCGCCGGAACAATCCCACCAGCTTGCCCTGAATGCGGACGCGATTGGGCGGAAGAATGCGGACCTCGTAGGCGGCGTTTGCTGGCTCGAGTGCAATCGAGGCGCCGCGGCGACGGAAACGCTTGAGGGTGGCCTCTTCGTCGTCGATCAGCGCGACCACGATGTCGCCGGTATCGGCGCCCTCCGCCTTCTTGAGTAGCGCAATGTCGCCGTCCAGAATGCCGGCCTCGATCATGCTGTCGCCCTTGACCTCGAGCGCGAAGTGCTCGCCGCTCGAGAGCATGTCGGGCGGCATGTTGATCACATGGCTCTTGGTCTGGATCGCCTCGATCGGCGTGCCAGCGGCGATGCGTCCCATCACCGGCACTGCCACAGGGCGGCCGCTTTCGTCCTCAGAGGCGGTGCGCACCCGGCCGAGATTGCCCTCGATCACGCTTGGCGTAAACCCGCGCGCGCGGCCCGTCCCGATGCCGTGGGCGACCGACTCGGGCAGCTTGATCACCTCGATGGCGCGGGCCCGATTGGGCAGCCGGCGAATGAACCCGCGCTCCTCCAGCGCTGTAATGAGGCGATGGATCCCGGATTTCGAACGCAAATCCAGCGCGTCCTTCATCTCATCGAAGGATGGTGGCACGCCGGTTTCTTTCAGGCGCTCGTGAATGAAGCGCAGCAGTTCGAACTGTTTTCGGGTCAACATTTTTGCATCCCCCATTGCGACTCGCCGAAACAAATCATGAACAGACAGTATATGTTCGATATGTGTTCCGCAACCATTTAATTTGAGGTGAACGGGCGCGTGGAACTTGCGGGAACTTGACCCACGATCGGCCAACCTGGCCGGCATCGCTGGTGGTACCGCAACTCGGCCTTTGAACGACCATCCCGGTTTGTTCGCGGCCCGAAGCGGCTACTTCCGTTTTCGTGCCAGAAACGCCCTTGTGTGCGCGAACCGAAACGCCTCGCGCAGCATCGGGACGAATGTCAGCGGAACCGCGAGGTGTCTTGACCGGCCCGGGCTGTGACGGATGTAGGCGTCCTCGACGTATTCGAACTCGCCGAAAATCCGGCGCAGCAGCACTGCGATCTGCCGCCCGGACAAATAGTTGACGCCGTACGTCGTGAACAAGCGAGAATATTGATATGCGCTTCGATGGGGCGCCATTTCGAGGGGAAGATGTTGAGGAATGCGCCGCCGGGTTTGAGCACGCGATGGATTTCCGCATACGCCAATTCCTGATCCGCGACGTGCTCGAAGACAGATGTGGCGAAGATGAAATGGAACGTATCGGCAGGCCAAGGGAATTCGCTCATCCTCGGGTAACCGCCGGCGTTGCCGGGGATGGGATCGAAGCGGAAGCGTTCGCGGTCTTTCGGTGCGCGCAGAGCGACGTAATTTTGCAGGTCGTAGCCGAACGCGTTGCAATATCCTGCATCGAGATATTCGTAGGTGTGCCGGCCCGATCCGCATCCGTAGTCCAGGATCATGCTGTCCGGCGCGAGCCGTATGCCCCTGGATTCGAGGATCGCATCGTAGAACGCAACGACCTGCTGTGCGCCCTCGTCTTCGATCATCGGTCTTGAACGCCTTCCCGCGGCCGTGGCGCTACGGCGCCAGGCGGATGATGGAGCAGCTCTCGCCCGCCTTGGCGGCCGGGGCAAACGGCGCGCGTACGAGAAGACAGTCGGCGCGCGCAAGCGGCATGAGCATGGAGCTATCCTGGACCGGCGCCGGCGTCGCGACCGGAACGCCGTCGGGGCTAATCGCCAGCGTCGCGCGCAGGTAGTCGGCGCGCTCGTCATTTGCCGGCAGATCGCAGCCCAGGCGCGCCGTCTCGGTCGGGGGAACGACGTCGCTGCGCCCTGCGAGCCGCCGAATGAGCGGAAGCAGGAACAGCACCGTGCAGACATAGGCGGAGACTGGATTGCCCGGCAGCCCCAGGACGTGCATGCGGCCGAGCCGACCATGCATCATCGGCCGGCCAGGACGCAGCGCCACCTTCCAGAACGACAGCGCGAGTCCTTCGCTCGCCAGCGCCTCGCGCACGAGGTCGTAATCACCGACCGAAGCGCCGCCCGACGTGACGAGAATATCGGCACCGAGATCGCGTGCACAACGTACCGCAGCGGCGGTCTCGACGAGGCGATCCGGCACGATGCCGAGGTCGACCACCTCGCATCCCTCCTGGCGCGCGGCCGCCATGGTGGCATAGCCGTTCGAATAGACGATTTGGCCGAAACCAGGCGTCCCGCCGGGCATCACCAATTCATCCCCCGTTGCCAGCAGCGCGACCTTGGGACAGCGATGCACCGGTACGGTGGGATGGTTCATCGCCGCCGCGAGCGCAAGATCCCGATCGGTGAGGCGACGGCCCTTGGCGAGCAGCACCGCGCCGCTTTTGAAATCGAGGCCCTCGACGCGCACATGCTTGCCTTTGCCAGAGGGGGTGATGACGACGACGGCCTCGCCCTCACGCGAGGTGTTCTCCTGGATGACGATCGTGTCGGCGCCCGGCGGCAGGACACCGCCAGTGAAGATGCGCGCGGCTTCGCCGGCGCCGATCGTGCCGCGAAACGGATGTCCGGCCGCGACTTCCCCGATGATCTTGAGTTTGACCGGCACTTTGGCGACATCCGCCGAACGCACCGCGTAACCATCCATCGCGGAAACGTCGGCCGGGGGCTGGGTGCGCAGCGCCGCGACATCGGCGGCGAGCACCCGCCCGTGGGCGTCCGCGAGCGGCGTGGCCTCGGCCGCGAGCGGCTCCGCATCCGCGAGCACGCGGGCGAGCGCCTCTGCGACCGGCATCAGCGCCACGAGCCTACTCCTTTGCTCGATAATGTCCCGATCTGCCGCCGCGCTTCTCCAGCAGGCGGATGCCCTCGATGCGCATGCCGCGCTCGAGTGCCTTCACCATGTCGTAGATGGTCAGGCAGGCGACCGCGACTGCGGTCAACGCCTCCATCTCCACCCCGGTCCGGCCAGTCACCTTGACGCGCGCGCGCACGTTAAGGCCCGGCAGCTTGCGCTCGGGCGCGATATCGACGGTGATGTTCGAGACGGGCAGGGGATGGCAGAGCGGGATCAGCTCGTGCGTGCGTTTTGCCGCCATAATGCCGGCGAGGCGAGCAGCCCCCAGCACGTCGCCCTTTTTGGCGTTGCCGGCAAGCACGACGTCGAGCGTTTTTGCCGTCATCACCACGCGGCCTTCAGCGGTGGCCACGCGTTCGGTCGCGGCCTTTTCCGACACGTCGACCATGCGTGCCTCGCCGCCGCGGTTTAGATGAGTGAGTTGAGGCGCGCGCGCCACCGCTCACCCCGCGGCGCCGACGCGGCGCTCCTTGCGAATGAGCGCGCGTGTCGCGGCTTCCACGTCGCGCTCGCGCATCAGGCTTTCGCCGACAAGAAAAGCCGAGATGCCGATCGACGCCAGCGATGCGAGATCGGCAGGGGAGAAGATGCCGCTCTCTCCGATGGCGATACGGCCGGCTGGGATCCTCGGCGCCAGGCGCTTGCTGACCGCAAGCGTCGTCTCGAACGTCTTGAGGTTTCGATTGTTGATCCCAATCAGCTGCGAGCGCATCCCAAGCGCCCGTTCGAGCTCGGCTTCGTCGTGTACTTCCAGCAGGGCATCCATGCCGAATGCCTGCGCGGCCTGTTCAAGCTCCTGGGCGGCGTGGTCGTCGACGGCGGCCATGATGATCAGGATGCAGTCTGCGCCCCATGCTCGCGCCTCGGCGACTTGATACACGTCATACATGAAATCCTTGCGCAGGACCGGGAGCTTGGTCGCAGCGCGTGCTGCGCCGAGATGTTCCGGCTTGCCTTGAAAAGACGGCGCGTCGGTGAGCACCGAGAGGCAAGTCGCGCCCCCGCTTTCATAGGCGCGCGCCAAGGCGGCAGGGTCGAACTCCGCCCGGATCAGGCCTTTGGAGGGGCTCGCCTTCTTGATCTCTGCAATCAAGGCATAGTTGCCTGCCGCAAGTTCGCGCCGAATGCCAGCGGCAAAGCCGCGTGGAGCAGGAGCCGATCTGGCATCGGCCTCGATCGTGGCGAAGGAGCGGGCGCGCTTGGCCGCCGCAATCTCTTCGCGCTTGTAGGCCTCGATCTCGGTGAGAATGTCCGCCATCGGGCATTTACTCGGGTCTTGGACCGGTGTGGCGCGCGCGGAAAGCCATCTTCCGATTCTCACGCATTCGAAATCGCGACCAGACGTTGGAGCCGGGTGGCGGCCTCGCCGGAATCGATGGAGGCCTGCGCGAGCGTAAGCGCTCCTTTGAGATCCTTGGCACGCGCCGCGACCATCAGCGCCGCGGCTGCATTGAGGATGGCAACGTCGCGGAAAGCGCCGCCCTTGCCCTTGAGCACGTCGAGCAGCGCCTGCGCGTTCTCCTTGGCACTCCCGCCGCGCAACGCCTCAGGCTTGACCCGTTGCAACCCCAACTCCTCGGGCGTGATCTCGAACGTGCGCACCGCGCCGCTCTCGAGGGCGGCTACATAGGTCGGCCCCGCCGTGGTGATCTCGTCAAGGCCGTCCGAGCCGTGCACGACCCAGGCCGATTCGGAGCCTAGATTCTTCAGCACCAGCGCGAGCGGTTCGATCCACTGGCGCGAGAATACGCCGACCATTTGTCGCTTGACTCCGGCAGGATTGGAGAGCGGGCCCAGGAGATTGAAGATGGTACGGGTACCGAGCTCGACCCGCGTGGGGCCGACGTTCTTCATGGCCGGATGATGCGCGGGCGCGAACATGAAACCGATGCCGGCTTCTTTGATGCAGCGGGTGACGCCCTGCGGCGTCAACTCGATGTTCACGCCGAGCGCTGCGAGCACATCGGCGGCGCCCGAGCGCGACGAGAGCGCTCGGTTGCCGTGCTTGGCGACCGGAACGCCGGCGCCGGCCACGATCAAGGCGGCACAAGTCGAGATGTTGAACGAGCCGGAGGCATCGCCCCCGGTGCCGACCACGTCGATGGCGTCGGGCGGCGCTGCGACCCGCAGCATCTTCTCGCGCATTGCGCTTACTGCGCCGGTGATCTCGTCGACCGTTTCGCCGCGCACGCGCAGCGCCATGAGGAGCGCGCCCATTTGCGAGGGCGTCGCCTCGCCCGACATCATGGTGTCGAAACCACGGGCAGCCTCCTCCCGGCTCAGCGTAGCGCCGGTCGCAGCCTTGGCGATCAATCCCTTGAGTTCCTCGGTCACTTTGGCGTCTCACGAAACACGGCGGCTCGCCCGAACGCCAGTCGGCGCGCGGCCCCTCGCGGCGTTCCAGGCGCCGGCGATGTCGAGAAAGTTCTGCAGCATGAGATGGCCGTACTCGGAGGCAATGCTCTCAGGATGAAACTGAACACCGTGCACCGGCAATGTACGATGCGCCAATCCCATAATGAGACGGTCACTGGTCTCCGCGGTGACCGTGAGCTCGTGCGGCAAGTTTGCCCGCTCGACCACGAGAGAATGGTATCGCGTTGCCTTGAACGGCGCGTTGATGCCGCGGAATATGCCGTTGCCCTGGTGCCTGATCTCCGAGAGCTTGCCGTGAACCTGCGCCGGAGCGCGGATCACTGCGCCGCCATAGGCTTGCCCGATCGCTTGGTGGCCCAGGCACACGCCGAGCAGGGGAACCGCGGGCGCCGCCTTGGCGATGAGCTCGAGGCAGATGCCGGCGTCGCGCGGGGTGCGGGGACCAGGCGACAGCACGATCGCCTCCGGCTCCATCGCCACGACCTGATCGGCTGCGATTTTGTCGTTGCGATAGACCACCACGTCCGCCCCTAGTCCGCCCAGATAGTGGAACAGGTTGAACGTGAAGCTGTCGTAATTGTCGATCAGGACGATCATGCTTTCCGTGCCCGGTCAGGGTCTTAGACGCGGGTCTTGAGGGAATCAAGGCGCCGGGGGGCTTGGCCTCGGCCGCTGCTCTCGCGCAGCGCGCAAGGCGAGCAAACGGCTCTCGGTGGCATTCCCGCACAAGGAGGGGAGACGGTCCTATGACGATCAGGCGCACTTGGCTTGCCCTGGGACGGCAGGCCGTTTGTTTGGCCATCGCGGGCGCATTTCTCGTTTCGGCCGCGGTCCTCGATCGATCCGCGGGGGAAGAGTCCAGCGAACCGCCCTCGCTCGAGTCGATCAAGGCCTCGCTGGACGAGATCGAATCCGGCGTCGACAGCGAAGATGTCTTGCCGGAAACGCTCGTGCGTTTTCGGCAAACTCTCAATACGGCAACGGAGACACTTCGCGCCCGCATCGACGAGCTCGAGCCTCGCGTTCATGAGCTGGAGGAGCGCGTGAAGCAGCTCGGCCCCGCGCCCGCGAAGGATGCGCCGCCCGAGAGCGCCGACATCGCCGGCCAGCGCGAGGAGCTGACGAAGCAATTCGCCGAGCTCGACGGTGAATTGAAACAGGCCAGAGTTCTCTCCCTCAGAGCGGATCAATTGAGCGAGCGCGTGTCGCAGAAGCGTCATTCGCTATACGCCAGAGAGCTGTTCGCCCGCACCCCCAGCGTGCTCGATCCCTTCTTTTGGATGGACACGCTGCGGGCTTTCCCGATCGAATTGCGCAACGAACGAGCGGTGTTCCACGCGTGGATGGCCGAACGCGGTGACCGCCTTCCCTGGAGCGCGGCAGTTTTGATCACGCTCGCGATCATCGCAGTTGCGATCATCTTGAGCCGATGGTGGTTCCCCCGACTCCTCGCTTTTCCGACGGACACCCGTTCGGCCAAAGCTTGGGCGGCGTTATGGGTGTTCGTTTGGTTCACCGCCCGCACGCCACTGGCAACTGCGGGCGCGTTGTTCGCATTCGAGGCGCTCGGCCTTTTGACCGCCCGCGTCGAACAGATCGCGGAAGGGCTACTTGCCTGCGTCACGGCGGCGAGTTTCGCTTACGGCGTAGCCCGCGGCCTGTTCGCACCGTGGGAGCCGCAACGGCGCCTCGTGCAGGAAGATGATGCCACAGCGCTCTGCTACCACAATCACCTGGTCTGGTCCGCGCGCGCGCTCGCCGTGCTGATCGTGTCACAGGTGGCGCACAAGACCTTGTTCGCGCCGCTGATCATCACGGTTGCCACGAATGCACTGTTCGCAGCGGTAACGGCGGGCTTTTTGGCCCATCTCGTCGTCCGGCTGCGGCAAATCCGCAAGGAGCGAGGGGAGCCGCTCGTTGTTGCGGCCTGGGCCCATCCGCTGGGCTTGCTGCTGGCGGTGCTGATCGCCCTCGCGCTCGTCGCGGGTTATGCGGGCCTTGCCGCATTCGTCGCGTTGCGAGTGATTGTCGCCGCGGCAGCGTTCGGGGCTCTCTATCTGCTGCTCGCGATCACACAGACGCTGTTTTCCACGATCGGCGAGCAGAGCCCCAAAGGGCAGACACTCGCTGCAAGCCTTGGCATCAGCGCTGGCACGCTTGGCTTTGGCGGCGCGCTGCTCTCGGCAGGCATTCGAGTGATGCTGATCCTGGCGGCGTTCCTCCTGATCATCGGCCCTTGGGAAGTATCCACCGCCGACCTGTTCGACACGGTTCGCAACATCCCGTTTGGATTCAAGATCGGCGAGATCCACCTTTCGTTTGAAACGATGCTGACGGGCGCCTTCCTGCTCCTCCTGCTCCTGGTCGTTACGCGCATTGTACAGCGCTGGCTCGAGACGGAGTTGCTGCCCCGAACCAGATTGGAGCCAAGTCTTCAGCTGTCGATCGTCACGATCTTCGGCTATGTCGGCGCGATCACGGCGATCGGCATTGCACTTACGGGACTCGGCTTCGATCTGCAGAAGATCGCCTTGATTGCCGGCGCCCTCTCCGTCGGCATCGGTTTTGGCCTGCAGTCCGTCGTGTCCAACTTCGTATCCGGTCTCATTCTGTTGACCGAGCGGCCGATCCGCGTCGGCGACACGATCGTGGTCAAGGGGGAAGAAGGATGGGTGCGGCGCGTTCGTATTCGCGCAACCGAGATCGAGACGTTTGACCGGGCGAGCGTCATCATTCCGAACTCCGAATTCATCACCGGTGTGGTCAAGAACTGGACGCGCACCAATACCTTGGGCCGTGTCGTGATCAAAATCGGCGTGACTTATGACAGCGATCCGGTTCAGGCGCGCGCTATCTTGCTCGAGATCGCGGGGGCTCATCCGCAAGTCGTGCAGTCACCGCCTCCGGGAGCATTCCTGTTGGGCTTCGGGAATATCGGGCTCGAATTCGAATTGCGGTGCGTCGTCGCCGATGTAGAAAAGAGCCTCTCCGTGCGCAGCGATCTGCATTATGCGATCATCAAGCGGTTTCGGGAGGCGGGGATCGAGATCGCCCGAGCGCCCTGAGAAATCAAAGCGAGTCTTTTCGGCATTGCAGCCGAGGCGCGATGGCGGCGAAAGCCGAACCCATAATCACGGGGCACGGAGATGGATTCGGCTTCGACAAGTGATACTTTGCAACCCTAGCTCCGATCCGATAGGTTGGGCATACGAGCTCTCTCCTTTTGGTGCCAGCTTGCGCAGGCTCGCGAAGGTCTAGCGCGAACTCCGGTTATCAATGCCGCCCCTATTTCGGCGCGCGTAACATTTCGGCGGGTTGACGATGCGCCAGATGACATTGGTCGCTTTTCTGCAGGCACAGAACTGCACCAATCTTCCGTGCTCCTGGCGCCACCCGCAGTCGCGTATGGATGCCTGGTCGGCGGACTACTACCGGCATATCGGGCGGGTGCTCGAGGAAGGCAAATTCCATCTCGGCTTCTTCGATGACCGGCTTTCGATGCCGGACATTTACGGACATGACCATGCGCACACGGTCCGCCACGGCATCCGTTGCGTGAAGATGGACGCGGTGACCGTGCTCACGGTCATGGGCATGGCGACCGAGCGGCTCGGTCTCGGCGCAACCTATTCGACGAGCTATTACGAGCCGTTCCATGTGGCTCGCCTGTTCGCCACGCTCGATCTGATGACAGACGGGCGCGCGGCCTGGAACGTCGTCACCTCATTGAATGACGGCGAAGCTCAGAACATGGGCCGCGACGAGGTGATCGAGCACGACCTGCGCTACGATCGGGCCGACGAATTCATGGAGGTGGTGTTCGGGCATTGGGACAGCTGGGAGGACGACGCGATCGTCCAGGACAAGGCGGCCGGCCTGTTCGCCCATCCCGACAAAATCCATCGCCTCGATCACAAGGGCCGCTTCTTCCGCTCACGCGGGCCGTTCACCGTGCCGCGCTCCCCGCAAGGCCATCCGGTCATCATCCAGGCGGGCCAGAGCGGCCGCGGCAAGCGCTTCGGAGCGCAATGGGGCGAGTTGATCTTCGTCGTCTACCCGAACATTGCTGTCGGCAAGCGCGACTATGCGGGATTCAAGGCGGAGGTTGCCGGCTGCGGCCGCAATGCCGAGGAGGTCAAGATCACGCATCTGATCAACACGGTGGCCGCCGCGAGCAGGGCGGAAGCCGAGGACAAGTGGGGCGTCATCAACAAGCTGCCGCTCGAGATCGATGCGCTCTCGCTTCTCTCGGAAGCGCTCAACTTCGACTTCTCGACCAAAGGCATGGACGAGGCGTTCACCGACGAAGAGATGGCGGCAATTTCCGGCCTGCAGGCGATCCGCGACCGGGTCGTGCGCGCGAGCGGCAACAAAAATCCGACGGTGCGAGAGTTCATTCACTATACCGGCCGCGGCCGCGTACACGATCCCATTGTCGGCGGTCCGAAAGAGATCTGTGATCAGCTCGAACAATGGTTCGTCGAGCGCGCTTGCGACGGCTTCGTCGTTTCCGCGACCCATGTTCCCGGAGCCTACGAGGATTTCGTTCGCTTCGTGGTGCCCGAGCTTCAGCGGCGCGGCCTGTTCCGCACGGCCTATACGGGAAAGACCTTGCGCGAGAACCTGGATCTACCCGTGCCGCCTGCGGCCGCGTGGCGAGGAATACACGCTCAACGGCGCGAGGAAGCTGGTTGAGTTTCGCGTCTCGCCCCGATTTGCTTCAACCGCTAATCCGAAGCCGGCAGCTTGCCGAACGCATCCTCGAGATCGACCGTCACAGGAACCTTATGGTCCAACGACCCGGGTGCTTTCCACGTCTCGGCGACGAGCCGATGCGCGCCGTCAAAGTGGAAATCTGCCGAAAGCGTCGGCTTGCCGTCGATCATGTCGCTAAATGGAGCGATGCGTTTTTTCTCCCGGCTGTACGCCATCATCGGAAAAGACCAGGGTGAATGACCACCCGATGATGACATGCTGTAGACGAAGAACTGCGAGTCGGGCGACCATTTTGCATTGACGACATAGTAGCCGTTGGTGCCGCGCGGCGATGAATAATCCTTCGAGGTCACGGTATCGCCGTTGCTGGTCCGAATCACGACGCGACTTTCCATATCCGGCGTAGCATAGAGGCTCACATCGACCGGGAGCACGAGCGCGCGCAGTGCGCCGTCAGGGGACGGGTAAATCCGGGGTTTGAGACTGCTGCAACTCGATTCCGGTCGCGGGCTCGACAGCAATCTGTGTCCGCTGCAGACCACCTCGGCCAGCGCGGGCGCCGGGACGAGCGTCGCCGACGACAGGCCCGCAATCGCTAGACAAATCACCAACGCAAACCGCATGTCGAGACCCAAGATCTTCCGCCGCGAATAAGCAGACAAAGGCTATGGCGGAACGACGCCCTTTCGCCGTCCCCGCCTCCTACCTAGACTGTCAGCATCGCGACTGGGCGGGAAGAGCTGTCGCCGCCCGTCTTGTGGCATCACGACCGCTTGAGCGAAGCGAGGACCACCTGCGGCGATGGGCATGGCTGAGGTCTCGCGCCGCATTCCAGTC
>WNFP01003941.1_pt1 | contig 23347 bp, 22 predicted proteins | sample 5400201 | NCBI WGS metagenome assembly WNFP01 (sample SAMN13153355, study PRJNA577476) | soil metagenome | isolation source: 115 cm saprolite under Madrone tree | place: USA:California | collected 2016-06-14
CAGGGACTTCACATCGAACGAATATCGGCTCGCCTTGAGGTTCGGTAATTTGCTCACAAGCGGTAAATGCGTCTCGACGTAGTATTTCCGGAAATGTGCGGGATCCTTGGGATCATTGTAAAGAACGAGCATCTTGTGCATTAATTGCCTCCCGATTTCATCTGACCCGCCTTCTTGCCAAGGCCAAGCTTTGGAACGAAGCGGACCCTAGCAGACGGTCTGGGTGCGGGAAGGCAAATGTCGGTGACGGCTGCGCCCAAGGACTGCTGGCTGAGTGCCAACAGCGGACTCCTTATCAGGCACCAATAAAGGGAAATGTCTTCAGGTCTTGGGGTTGCCTGTTCTATCACGCGACACCGCATCGATCAGCAGTGGCTGAATGATTGGATTGCTGATAAGGTCGCAAACGTTTCTGGGGACGGCTGGATGCGCATTCTAGTGGTCGGAGCCGGCGCGCTGGGCGGGTATTTCGGCGGATGCCTCATTCGCGCCGGACGCGACGTCACGTTCCTGGTGCGCTCGCGCCGTGCCGAACAACTCGCCCGCCAAGGCCTCCGGATCGTCAGTCCTCATGGCGACTTCACCATTCCTGCGGCCACTGTTCTGGCTGGTGGTATACGCCAGCCATTCGATCTCATTCTGGTTGGTGTGAAGTCCTATTCACTCGACGAAGCCATGGATGACTTCGCCGCGGCCGTTGGTCCAACCACCATGATCCTGCCGATACTCAACGGCATGGGGCATCTCGACCGGCTCAGCGCGCGACTAGGCGCCGATCACGTATTGGGCGGTATGGCGAATATCAGCGCCAGCATTGATGCCGAGGGTCGCATCGTCCAGTTTTTTCCCATCCATGATCTGTTATTCGGCGAAATCTTGGGCGGCTTCAGCGACAGGACGCGCGCGCTGGAGGCTTGTTTCGACAGTGTGGGCTTCAATGGACGTGCCAGCGATGGAATCATGCAGGACATGTGGGAGAAGTTTGTGCAACTGGGTCTCGGCGCCGGAATTACTTGTTTGATGCGCGCCAGTATCGGCGACATCCTCGCCGCACCAGGCGGACGAGAGGCGATGTTTCAAATTTTTGATGAATGCTGCGCCATCGCTACCGCCTCGGGGTTCAAACCGAGGCCGGCCTTTATCGAGTTCGACACGGCCCTGATCACCACAGTTGGATCGCCGCTGAAGTGGTCGATGCTGCGAGACATCGAGCGGGGCTCGACCACCGAGGGAGAGCACATCCTGGGCGACATGGTAGCCCGAGCCCATGCCCTTGGCATCCCCGCGCCGGTCATCAATCTGGCGCGCACGCATGTCGCTGCGTATGAAATAGGCCGCTTGCGCACCGTCGCCACATCGTGACGTGTGGACGAGCGGAGCCCATGTCCGCTTCGTTCCCATCATTCGGCCGCGGCGGACATGACTTCCATCTGTTCGTGAAGAATAACGCCCGAGAGCGGATCGAACTCGCCGCTCCAGGGCGAACGATCGAGAACCGCCCTGGTGTGGACATATCCGGCGTCCCATCGCTGCCTGATGCCGGACGGACTGAAGTCGATGTCCTTGGTGTGGCTCTCGCGATCGAGTTGCGGCGCCAAAAGCCGCACCACATGCATCCGCGTCGGACAACCGTAGCCGGCCAGCTCCTTCACCGCATCGCTGTTACGCTCGGACGCAGGCAGCCGCGCGGCGAGTTGGCTGATGACATGACGCAGGCGATGCGCCTGCTGCTGTCGGGCAATGTGACTCGCGATCCGGCTTGAATACTGCACGTCCTTGTGGCGGTTAAGCACTTCCGCCATCGTGGTCGGCTCGGCGCCCGCTGGATTCCACATGTGAACGGCGAAGATCAGCGAATTTTGGCGCGGGTTGTCATCGAACACCGCTTCGGTCGGCGTGTTCGAAAGAATGCCGCCGTCCCAATACAACTCGCCGTCGATTCGGATAGCGGGAAACGCCGGCGGCAGCGCGCCCGACGCCATGACGTGTTTTACGCCGAGCTCGCAGTCGCGGCTGTCGAAATATCGCATCTGGCTGGTTCGGACATGCGCGGCGCCGACCGTCAGCCGCGGGCTGCATTTGTTCACCAGATCGAAATCGACCAGTTCGGTAAGGGTCTGTTCGAGCGGCTCGGTGGAGTAGTATCCGGCCCTGTCGGCGCCAAGCGGATAGTCGTTGCCGGCATGGGCAAGTGGATTGGGCCTGAAGAAGCCGGGAATTCCGTTTGTTACCGTCGACCAATAGGACAGTTTTTCGTTGAAGCCGGGGAATACGTCGCGAAAACTCCAGATCGGCTTTTGCTCCATCCGCTTCCAGAATTCCTGCAAGCGCGACACGCGGTTTTTAGGCGCATTGCCCGCGATCAGGCTCGCATTGATGGCGCCGATCGACGTGCCGATAATCCAGTCCGGCTCGATCCCAGCCTCGTGCAGCGCCTGATAGACGCCCGCCTGATAGGATCCCAGCGCGCCGCCGCCCTGCAGTACCAGCACGACCTGACCGGGGGGCGCCCGGCTTAGCTGCCCGATACTCTGTGAGGATTGGTTATCTTGAACAGTGTTCATCTCACGCTCTCCTAGCCTGCCTGTCGCCTTCTCTGATGTTCGCCAGCCGTTTGGTTTTGTTACTGTCACGTTTCAGTGCGCGGTCCAGCCGCCATCGACCGGCAAGGCGATCCCGGTGATCGAAGCCGCCGCGTCGCCGGCGAGAAATACCGTGAGCGCACCTAATTCTTCGACGGTCGCAAAGCGCTTGTTGGGTTGCTGCGCCAGCAGCACATCGTGGATGACCTGCTCGCGGGAAATTCCATGCGCCTTTGCCTGGCCGTCGATCTGGGCCTCGACCAGCGGGGTATAAACATAACCCGGGCAGATCGCGTTGCAGGTAATACCTTGCTCGGCGGTCTCCAGCGCCGCGACCTTGGTCAGGCCGATGATGCCGTGCTTCGCGGCGACATAGGCCGCCTTGAATGGCGACGCGACCAGCCCATGCGCGGACGCGATATTGATGATGCGGCCGAACTTGTTCTTGCGCATCGCCGGTAGTGCCGACCGCATCGCATGAAACGCCGACGACAGGTTGATTGACAGGATCGCGTCCCATTTCTCGGCCGGAAACTGATCGAGCGGGGCGACATACTGAATCCCCGCATTGTTGACGAGCACGTCGAGACGGCCATGCTCGGCCAGCGTCGTTTCGATCATCTCGCTGATTGCCGCCGGCCTGGTCATGTCAGCCGGCGAGTAACTTACCTTTACATCGTAATCAGCCGATATCTGGTCCCTGGTCTTGGCGATCTCGGAGCCAACGCCGAGGCCGTTCAGCACCACGGCTGACCCGGCCTCGGCCAGCGCGCGGGCGATTCCGAGCCCGATGCCGCTGGTGGATCCCGTGACCAGCGAAACCTTGCCGGCGAGAGAGCGCAAGGCCGACGGCGCGCCTTGCGTTTTCAACTGAATGTTCATCGCAAATCCTTCCTTTGCCCTTTGCTGAGTTCGGCGTCTTGCACAGCCGTGATCCAAGCCGAAATCTGCATGGTGGCCGGGATTTATGGAAATGCCCATTGGCTTCCGAAACGATAGGCTGGCGCTATTGCGTTACCGATGTCATTGCAGGGCTTTGTCGGGTAGTATCTGGCGAGATCAGGCCAGGGCACGATCATGGAGATGCATCAGGTTCGCTACTTCCTCGCCGTCGCGCGTGTGCTCAACTTCACCCGAGCCGCCGACGAGTGCAACGTCACCCAGCCGTCGCTGACGCGGGCGATCAAGCAGCTTGAGGCAGAACTGGGCGGCGATCTGTTCCGCCGCGAGCGCCCGGCCGCGCAATTGACCGAGCTCGGCCTACGTATGCATCCGCTGCTCAAGCAGTGCTGCGATGCCGCGACCGGAGCGCGACAGCTCGCTTCGGCCTTCAAGAGCGGTGAAGTCGGGACGCTCAGAATCGCGCTTGCCCATTCCATTGACCTGGCGCTCTTGATTCCGCATCTCGACCACATCAAGCGGCTGTTCAACCGTTTGGAATTCCGCTTCCTGCGCGGCAACAGCTGGGAAGTCGGGGAATATCTCAAGAAAGGCGAAGCCGAGCTCGGCATTGCCGCTGAAATCAGCGAAGAGTGGGACCGGCTCGATGCCTGGCCGCTGTTCACCGAGGACTTTCAACTCGTCGTCAACAATCGCCATCCGTTCGCGGACCGCGAAGTTGTCACCTTCGAGGATCTGCAGACCCAGGAATTACTGTCGCGGACCTTTTGCGAGCATGCGGATCGGTTGGGCGCGTCGTTTCGCGGCCACGGCATCGATGTAGAACACAGCCATGGCATCTCGTCGGAGCGGGATCTAATCGAACTGCTGGAAGCCGATATCGGCGTCGCCGTAATTCCCCGCAGCGTGTCGACGCCCGAAACCCTGACGCGGGCAAACCTTGACGGGCTCGACATCCGCCGCACCGTCCACCTCTATGGCGTCGCAGGGCGCGAGCGCACCGCCGTCGCATCAGCCGTGATGAGAATGCTGCGTGGCGCCGACTGGTCGCACATTGGCTGAGGGCGTCAAAAGCAGCCGAGCGGCGTATTAACCTTCCCAACCCTGGTCTGCTTTCTTCAACGCAGCAATCAGATCGTCGATTTCCATGCGCTTGCGGAAGTCGGGATCGACGAACCGCGCCTTCACCAACCCGTCGCGGCCGACCACGAAGGTCGCGGGAATGGGCAGCACCCAGCCGTCATTGCCATGAAAATTCGACAAATCCTCATAGGACAGCAGTTGCTGTATTTCGGTTCCCAGCCAAATCGCGAGATTCAGCGATAACGCGTAGCCGTTATCGAGGTCGGTCAGAACCGGGAATGGGGCGTGAGAGTCGGATTTGAATTTCTCGGTAAATTCCTGAATCTCGGGCAGGATCGCGACAACCTGACCGCCCGAGGCCTTGATCCGGTCATAGGCCTGGATCACGGCTCTGACGTTCAACCTGCAATATGGGCACCAGTGACCGCGATAAAACATCACGGCAACCGGCGCTTTTTCCAGAAGCGAATTTAGACTGATCAGCCGGCCGGACTCGTCAGGCAATATGAAGGGCGGCATCGGATCGCCCGGCCGCGGCGCGTTTTCGCCGCCGCCGTTTTCGCGGAGCCGCGCCACCAGGCGATCGACCGCTTCGCCATAGGCCGGAAAGAACTGTCGTCCTGCCGCCGCGTAAGCTTCCAGTTGCTCTCTCAATGTGCCTTCCATGTCGCGACATTCCTGGAACGCAAGTTTGAGACGCTGGGCATTGGCGGGCGATAACGACGTCATGTCTTGCTCCGGCGGCTTGGGTTTTCCGAACTCATTGACAGAACCGTGGCCGGCGTCAGCCGGCGCCGAAGTCCGATTTCCCGGACAATGTTATTTTCCTGTATAGGCCGCCTGCAAGGGCGGCCTCGTCGCTGGCGCATAAAAAAAACGATACCGTCGTTCTCAGGGCCGATAGAAATTGCCGGTTGGATCGAGTGTTCCGGACACCATATACATCTGGCCGCCATCCATGAAGAACACGGTATTGTTTGGCACCTTTCTGGCCTCCTTTATCATCGCGTCGTGATTTTTGGCTCCTGACGCCATCGCCATCGCCGTCATTTTTCCGGGACCGACATACATATAGGCCATGCCCGGGTTGAATTCCCAGGGTACCTGCGAGAACGCCGACGTCGCCATCGCCGCGAGCGTGGCGGCCGCAACCAAGGTTTTGGATAAAGTGGTCATTGCAAGCTCCTCCGAATTGACGTGGACGCCCGCCAATCGGGCGTTGCCCCAATCAGAGGCTGAATTTCCGAGACTTAGAAATGCCGTTGCACAATCGATTTGATAGCCGTGAAGCATCGCTTGGGCGGCAATAGCGCGCGGCTATCGACTTGAGAGCGACTGTGTATTTCATATTGCCAGATGGCGCGTTCATTCTGTTCCCGAAGCCATGCTGCCGGTAACAGGAGACGTCACATGAAGAGTCGTATTGTAAATCTCTACACATCGCTATTATTGATACTGATTCTGGTGTCGGCCGTTTCCGTCGCAAGGGCGGATAGCGATGATGGGGTCGTCCGGGTAAAAAGCGCAGTCCCGATGGGCGAGGCGATCGCCCGCATCAAGACCGACATCGCCGGCAAGGGCATCAAGTTCTTCATCGAGATCGATCAAGCGAAGCTGGCGGCCGACGCCGGAATCAAACTTCGCCCTTCAACCCTCCTGGTATTCGGAAATCCGCCGCTTGGGACCCAGTTCATCACGTCGAACCCAAACGCCGGGTTGGACTGGCCGGTCCGCTTGCTGCTGACGCAGGACGACAACGGCGAGGTATGGGCGGTCTGGACCGATTTCGAGTGGATCGCCAAGCGTCACAACATCAGGGACCGCGCCGCGCAGTTCAAGATGGCGACCATGGTCGTTGAGTCGATCACGTCGACCATCAGGAACAAGTGACAGCCTCGACAGGCCGCGCGTAAAGCCAGGCCGCGTCAGCGACCGCGGCCTCCATACGAACTTCAAAAATTGACTGGAATCACCATTGGGCGGGACAATGCAATGAGATCTGAAAAATTCGACGTGGTGATTCTTGGCGGCGGCAATGCCGGCATTGGCGTTACCGGCCCGGTCAGACGCGCCGGAATGTCGGTCGCCATGATCGAATCGCACGACCTCGGCGGGACCTGCCCGAACCGCGGTTGTACGCCGAAGAAGGTTCTGGTCGCCGCCGGCCACGCGCTGCACGAAATCGAGCGTGCCGCCATTCATCGTATCTCCGTCGGCAAGCCGAAGCTGGACTGGTCCGCATTGATCGGCCGCGAAAAGGACCTGATCAAGGATATCCCTGCGAACCTTGAGCGCTCGATGGGACGTCGCAATGTCGAGGTGATCAAGGGCCACGCCGCTTTCGCCGGACCGAATGCGATCCGTGTCGGCGACCGCCGCCTTGAGGCAAGCCACATCGTGATCGCGACAGGATCGAAGCCGCGCCCGCTGCCGATTCCGGGCGCAGAACTCATGATCACTTCGGACGAAATGCTGAGCGAACGCGAGCTCCCAGGTTCGGTGATTTTCGTCGGTGGCGGCGTCATATCGCTGGAATTCGGCCACGTTTATGCGCGCGCCGGCGCGGATGTCACGATCCTCGAGGCGCTACCGCAACTGTTGCCCGCCATGGATGCCGACGCCGTCGCGCGCATCCAGACCGAGAGCGAACGCATCGGAATTCGGGTCAAGACAGCCGTCAGCGTGAAACGGATCGAGCCTGCGAATAACCGGCTGCGGGTCGTCTTCACCCATCACGGCACCGAACATGCGGCCGAGGCCGATCGCGTCGTCAACGGTGCCGGACGCGTGGCCAACGTCGACACGCTCGATCTGGCGGCGGGAAATGTCGAGCACAGCAACGGCCGCGTGGCGGTGGATTGTCATTTGCGCTCGACCTCCAATTCTCAGGTCCATGTCTGCGGCGACGCGGTGCCGATTTCTCCGCAGCTCTCGCCGATCGCGACGTACGAGGGCGATATCGTCGGCCGCAACATCGTGGAGGGGCCGAAATACAGCCCGAACTACGAAAGTATTGCGACATCGGTCTACACCGTGCCGGCGCTGGCCGCTGTCGGCTTGACCGAGGCCGCCGCAAACCAAAAGGGATTCGCGATCAAGGTTCATAGCAACGACATGCAGGGCTGGTTTTCCGCCAGAACCTACGCGGAGACTGTCGCCTGGTCGAAGATCATCGTCGACGAACCCACCGACCGTATTCTAGGCGCGCATTTCGTCGGGCACGCCGGTGAGGAACTTGTCAATATCTTCGGGTTGGCGATGCGCTTTGGCATCACCGCGACCCAGATCAAGGACACCGTCTACGCCTACCCGACGTTTTCCTCCGACATCAAGCACATGCTGTGACGCTGTTGGCTCGCGCGCATAGCGCCGCGCTATCGATTCAAGAGCCAACCGGCATTTCCTCAAGCTGGAAATCTCGACGATGGTAAGCCGTATAGCCGGCCAGATCACCTCGAGGCCAGGGCAAAACAGAGGAGACCACGACATGTTCAAACACACGATAAATTCACGCGCGCTCTGGCAGGGACTTGCACTTGCCTGCGTCATCGCCGGATCGACCGCCGCGACGTCGGTCGCCTTTGCCGGTGAATGTCCCGCCGACAAGATCAAAGCCTACGCCCGCGAGAAGGTCGACCTTAAGCCGGTCGGCGTCACCGACGTGACCCTGGGTTCGATCAATCTCGAGAAGCAACCCGCAAACATCAAGGACCGCGAGTTGCGCTTCCGCAAGCTGACGATCGAGCCCGGCGGCATTGTGCCGTGGCACAGCCACGACGACCGGCCGGCCCTGATCTATGTGCAGCAGGGTGAAATCGTGGAATATGCCAGCAACTGCGCCGAGCCTATTCTGCACAAGGCTGGCGATATCAGGCCCGAGGTTTTCGGCACCTCGCATTGGTGGAAGAATCTCGGCACCCAAACCGTCATTCTGTATGTCGGCGATGTCCGCAAGGATCCGCACGACCACAATATGTAACGAGCGCGCCCACGCCTCGTTGCCGGATGTGACGCCCTGGGCCGTGTTTGCCCCGCACGCCCAGGCGTCACGTCCCCTTTGTCCGAACCTTGCGAGGAGCAATGAGCCATGACGGACATATCCGCGGAAATGAAATCCGAAGATATCGAAATGCGCGGTCATTCGCCGGGCGCGGCGCTGCGATCGTTCGTCATCGGCCTGACGGCGTTTTTGACTGTGGTCGATCTGTTTGCAACGCAGGCCATCCTGCCGTCGCTGACCAGGCATTACAACGTGACCCCCGCGGCGATGGGCTTTGCGGTCAACGCCAGCACCATGGGGATGGCCGTGGCCGGGCTTGTCGTCGGCTTTTTCAGCCAGCACATCGATCGGCGGCTCGGCATTCTCTTGAGTCTGGCCTTGCTCGCTATTCCCACGACCCTGCTAGCGGTCGCGCCTAACCTCACGGTATTCACGATTCTCCGCATCGCGCAGGGCTTGTGCATGGCATCGGCGTTCGCGCTGACGCTCGCCTATCTCGGCGAACAATGCAGTTCGATGGATGCCGCCGGCGCATTCGCGGCCTATATCACCGGCAACGTTGCGAGCAACCTGATAGGTCGCCTGGTTTCCGCGGCGGTCGTAGACACGTTCGGGCTGGCATCGAATTTCTATTTTTTTGCTCTGTTGAATCTCGCCGGCGCAATTCTGGTGTATTTCACCATCCATCGCGTGCGTCCGATGCATTCGATGCCAATGTCGCAATCGCCGTTCGCGGCGATGATCGCTCACTGGCGCAATCCGGCGTTGCGCGCCGCGTTCGGCATCGGCTTCTGCATCCTGTTCGCCTTTATCGGGACATTCACCTTCGTGAACTTTGTACTGGTGCATCCGCCGCTTTCGCTGGGACGAATGGAGTTGGGTTTTGTCTATTTTGTCTTCCTGCCCTCCATCGTGACGACGCTCCTTGCCGGAAGCGCGGTGGCACGCTTTGGAACGCGCCCAGCGATCTGGAGTGCGCTTGCGGTTGCGGCAATCGGGCTACCGCTGATGCTGTCCTCGCATCTTGCGGAAGTCTTGGCCGGCATGGTTCTGGTCGGGATCGGAACGTTCTTCGCGCAGGCCGCCGCAACCGGCTTTGTCGGTCGGGCAGCCGTTGAAAACCGCGGCGTCGCAAGCGGGACCTATCTCGCCTGCTATTTCCTTGGTGGCCTTGTGGGCAGCGCGGTTCTCGGGCAGCTTTTCGACCGCCTGGGATGGACCGCTTGCCTCGCCGGTGTCGGCGTATCGCTTGCCGTGGCCGCACAGCTTACGGCGCGTCTTAGGGCGTGAGTCCGGTTCGGGCGCAAAGCGGACATGGGTACGGCGGATTACCGAGCTGGCGACGGCGCCCCTTGAGCGTTTCTTGTCGCGCGCGGGAAATAAGTGTCAGCAAGCCCCCGGCAGATGGTCTTCAGGAAATTAACCTGATCCGATCCGTCGTGCTTTCCGGGGAACTCATGATCTGCACTTGCTGGTCGCTGAATCAAGCTTAACCAAGTTCGAAAAACCGGCTACTAAGCCTGGCACAAAGCCGGAAATTTCAGGTAACCTATGATCCAATTGATGCTACAGGGCGCGTATTCGATGTTATGTGTTATCGACCAAGGATGACGATGCGCCTTTGCCAGCAAATCTTTGCCATTGCCTTTATTTTCCTTGCAACCCCCTCAATCGCCGAGCCGTCCCTTGGCAGCCGATTTTTGCAGCATGCTCAGAATTCCAGACAGCACACGGCAACAGTTTTTGTCTCCAACGAGGCCAAACAAGAAGAACCCGACACCGACATACTGGCGTTGATGTCGGGGAAGTGCAGCATTCTCAGAGTCGCGGGACGCGATTTCGCGTGCAGGGCCGTTGCCTTCTTCCATGGCGAACAGGGCCGGGCAAATTTTACGATCGCGCTCGACGATCCGACCGACGACAGTCACATCATCACCTTCTCGGGTCAGAATAGCCGGAGGGAGCAGGATAATCTCTACGAACTCCAAATCGACCGGATGCTGCTGAACTCCAAGCACAGGCCCAGGGTCGATGGCCTGCCGGTGCCGATCGTTGAGTTATCGGCCGGGATATGCAAGCAGCTCGGAAGCTTCGCGACCAGACAGGTTTCCAGCATCTCCTGCAGCGCGATCGACGGAAATGGCAAAAAGTACGAGCTGCAGTTCGAATCCGACGGCTCGCCGATGAACGTGCGAAAGATCAGGCGGTCCTCCCAGGTGACGGAACGGCGCCGTGCCAAGCAAAAAGAGCAACTCGATTGCCGTCTCAAGGCCGATCTTGCGAAGATCCTGCCTAGAGACCGGACGGCTTATATTATTGGATGCCTGGAAGCGGATAGCAAAGAACCTACGCCGACCGCGGATCAGTAAGGCGGCACTGCAACCAGCCCGCGCCGAAAAACAAGGGCCGCCGGTGGCACGGCGGCCCTTTGCCCTTCATGGATGTCTAACACCTGAACCGGACACCCAGATCAATCGACTTCCTGCACCACAGTGCGAGTACCCGGATCCACCAGCATCACACGCTCACCGGAATAGACGTAGCGATACTTGGTGAGGGACGGACCCCAATCCGACGGCACGGCCACGAGTTCGACATCGCTCGGCACCTTGGCGCCAACGACGATCTTTTCCTTCGTCGCAACAGGGCGAACCTTGTGCTCGGTGATGTAGCTCTTGATCTTGGTTCGATACTGCGGCTCGATCTGAACCGCCGCGGGCGCCGCGCCCGTCGTGGTTACGGTGGTTTGAGCGTTGGCCATCGTCGCGGCAAGCGACGCCACCGTAGCAAGCAATAGTAGCCTCTTCATGATTGTCCTCCTGAAACCGCACCAGATGCGCGGCAGAACAAGAACAGATGTCGCAGCTTCCTGTTCCATGAATTGGAGTTCCGTCCCGCTGCAAGTGAAAGTTCCATACGGTTGCGGGTGAAGAGGCCGGGGCTGCGGCCGACCTTGTTTGCCGCCGGAACCCGCCGGGTTCCGCCGCCCATGGATGATGGAACCAATGGTGGCGTTGCAGGTGCGGCCGCGTTCTGCGCCGGCAACGGACCTAGCGCTCAGTACGGCTGTATGAGCGCTGTGCCTGCCGCTCCTGGTCCGCAATGGTCAGGACCAGGAAGGTGAGCCCTGCCAGGAACGCAATAAAAGCCAAATATGCCAGCCTCATGCCTCGCTCCCGCAGGTCTTCAAGAAGAATGCGTAATGAGGGCCGTCGTTCCGGGGTGGACTGGAACCGGCCACATGGCATGCGCCTGCCTCGGCTGTTCGCGCTTGCGAACGAATCAGGTCAGCAGCGGTTCAGGGCGCCGAACGCTGGTTCCCCTCTAGTTGAACGATAGCGCGGCGCGCGGTGTACATGAGCTCACCCAACGTGGTTCGGCCGCTGCGCGCGCATTGAATCAGTTGCTCGGCGATGAACTTGTGGCTCTCATGATCGCCGCCATTCGGTAGCTCCGCGCATACCTCTTCAAGCACAACGTCCATATTTGCTTGGGTGCGTTCGCTAAATTCAACCATGCCCGGCTCCATCATCAGGATGCTGCAAATTATGCCGGAATCTTCGAAACCGCATAGGGGTGAACCAACCTATGGTTTCCCCAATTTCGCTGTGCACAAAAGTAAACTTCCGCTGCATTGCAACGGCGATCTGCGGCGAAATCCATTGCGCCGGCAGATATTTTTTTCGTGTTGAGCAGGAGCAAAGTACCGCGGCAAAGCATTGATTTCCTGTCGTGCAGAGTTGGTTGTGAGCTCATCACCATCACGATTTCAATTGCGCGGCGGGAGGCCGCCGAAAATTTCTCATCCCTCGACGGCCTCCATTGAATCACATCCTACTATGGCGGAGCACGTACAATGCAGTCTGATCAATTGCTGGTCGCATGTCCAAAATGTCATGCGTGGCCCATGGCCGTCCATGCAGGGAAGAGGAGATGGGTGTCGGATGCGCCCATGGTCCGATTTACATGCGCCAAATGCGGTCATCAGGAAGAAGAGCGTCTTGGCGGTTCTTATGCCAATAGAGAGAGCTCGCGGCGGCACGAAATTGCAGGCGGCGGTTTCTAGATGCTCATTGTTCGAGCGTGCGCCTGAAACTTCCGCCTGGCGTACAAACTTTCCTGGATGAGCCATCCAAATCTAAATTGCGCGATCATTAAAAGTGTCAGTAGCGAGCTCGTCTGTCCTTGTCATTGCGAGCCAACGGGTTGCGCGAATGCGCGCCCAATGCCAGGCTTCCCGAAGCAATCCGGTGTGAGGGTGGCAAGGCGCCTCGCTTCGTCGCTGCGCTCGTCGCATTGACGGCAGAGTGCTAGTCAGAGCCAGCGATTGGAAATGACAGGGAGAGAATCAATGTTCGGAAACTGGATTGTTGTTGCGCTCGTGATCACAACGCTGACGAATGCCGCCATTTTCGTGGGTCAAGTCTCAACTTCGGCAAATGCGCGCAGCGCGGGAACGGCCGCCAGCAAATTGCTGGACGACGACGATTTTACAGCCGGGCTTACAAAGCTCATTCGGAAAACGGTTCGTGATTATTGCAGCGTTGGCAAGAAGGATCATATTGATTGTTAGGCGCTCCGTTCGAGCAGCGCCTTGAAATCGGCGCGGGCGCGTTGCGCCTCGTGCCGCGCGGTTTCCGAGGCGTCGCCGAGGCCGAAATAACCGTGGATCAGGCCAGCGCCATGATGGTACTTCGTCGCGACGCCTGCGGCGGCAAGCGCGTCGGCATAGGCCTTGCCCTCATCGCGCAGGGGATCGAACCACGCCGTGCAAATCACCGCAGGCGCAAGTCCCGCGAGATTTTTGGCGCGCAACGGCGAGACGCGCCAATCCGTGCCGTGCGTCGCATCGGCGAGATAGTGACCGGCGAACCATTCCATCACCGCGCGCGACAGGAAGTAGCCCTCCGCGTTTTCCGCGCGTGAGGGAAAGTGCGCGTTCTGTTCCGCCTCTGCATAGTTTCCAACGACGTCGGTCACGGGATAGACCAGCAGCTGCGCGGCGAGCTTGATCTCTGCGTCGCGACAGGCGATCGCCACGGTCGCCGCCAGATTGCCGCCGGCGCTGTCCCCGGCCACGCCTAGGCGGGATTTGTCTGCGCCGAACTCGGCAATGCGGGCGATCACATCGCGCGTCGCGGCGAAGGCATCCTCGAACGCGCCGGGAAAGCGCGTTTCCGGCGGACGCCGGTAGTCGACGGAGACGACGATGGCGCCGGTCTCGATCGCGAGCAGACGCGCCTGTCGGTCATGGGTTTCGAGATCGCCGGCGACCCAGCCGCCGCCATGGAAGAACACAACCGTCGGCGATTTTTCATCCGAGACGCGGTAGACGCGCGCGGCAAGCGGTCCGGCCGCGCCTTTCACTTGCGTATCTCGTGCGCTCGTGACTTCCGGCGGCGGAATGGCGGTGCGCGACGCGGCGAGCGCGCGAAGTTGATCGCGCGCGCTCTGCGGCGTCATTGTCTTGGGATCGCGGAGCGGCAGCAGTGGAATGATCTGGGCGATAACGGGATCGAGCGGTGTAGTCATGCGGGCCCCGGTGCGAAAGGTGTACCAGCATATGGTCCGCCCGCGGCTCCGGCAACACGGTCATTCGGGCGATGTGCACTTGCACGCCGAGGGCGCGAGTAGGGTCTATCATCGTGGCGCTCAATTGTAGAAGAACCGTTCGTCGCTGCTGACATAAAGCGACAGCCTGTCGTACAATTGGCAGGCCGGCACTGACGAACGTCAAGCGGACAATCTGATGGCGTTCGCTTGGTATTGACTTGGCAGCCGGCGGTTGCGCTGGGCATAATCCGGCGACACACGGGGTCCACGGCCGCGAGGGAGCTTGTTCATGTCTGCGGAGATTGCCGACGTACGGCAGGTGCAGGGGTACTGCAGTCTTTGCATCGCCCGTTGTGGCACCGTCGCGACTGTCGTGGATGGCCGCTTCGCACGCCTGGACCCCGATCCGACCCACCCAACCGGCGCAGCGATTTGCGCCAAGGGCCGAGCCGCTCCCGAACTGGTCTATCATAAGGATAGATTGAAGCACCCGCTGCGTCGAACACGGCCGAAGGGCGACCCCGATCCGGGATGGGAAGAGATTTCGTGGGATGCGGCGCTCGACCAGACCGCCGCCGCCATGCGGCGCATCGCGGAGCAATATGGACCCGAAGCGGTCGCCTTCAGTCAATCCTCCCCCTCGACCACCGCCATCGCGGATTCAGGCGCCTTCCTTACCAGACTGATGAATGCTTTCGGCACGCCGAACCTGGTGTCGGCGCTGGAGCTGTGCGGATGGGGACGCGGTTTTGCGACCCGCTACGTCTTCGGCGTGGGCAGTGTGGCGACCGGAAGCGCCGGCGGCGCGATGGCGGACATTGCCGAATCCGGCTGTCTTATCCTGTGGGGCTATAATCCCTCGTTTTCGCGCATTACCCACGCGACCGCGACGGTCGCGGGCCTGAAACGCGGAATGAAGCTGATCGTGATTGATCCGCGCAACGTCGGGCTTGCCAACAAGGCCGATGTCTGGCTGCGCGTGCGTCCTGGAACGGACGGCGCCCTGGCGCTGGGTCTGGCCAGCACCATGATCGAGCGAGGGTGGTACGACGAGGAGTTCGTCCGGGCGTGGAGCAACGGACCTCTCCTGGTGCGGTCCGATACCGACAGGCTGCTGAAAGCAGAGCATCTGGCTTCCGCCGGTGGCTCCGGACAATTCGTTGCCTGGGATACAGTGTCCAACTCCGTCGTTACCTATGATCCGGCCGCGGGCCGCTACCAGGCGCCAGGCGGGCATCTTGCCCTGCGCGGCGAATACAAGGTCGCAACCGTCGACGGTACGGTCAGCTGCCGCCCTGTGTTCGATCGCTATGCCGAGCTTTGCAAAAGATATTCGCCGGAAGTGATTGAAGCGACATGCTGGATTCCTCCTGGCCAATTGGAGCAGGCGGCACGCACGATCTGGCAATCCCGGCCGGTCTCTTATTATGCCTGGAGCGGGCACGAACATCACGCCAACAGCACGGAGACGGCGCGGGCAATGGCAATGCTCTATGCATTGACCGGCAGTTTCGATGTGGCCGGCGGCAACGTGCTGTTTGCTGCCGTACCGGCCGCGTCAATCGCCGGAGAAGAGTTGCCCGCGGCCAGGCGGATTGTTCCGGCAATCGGTTTTAACGAACGTCCGCTCGGACCTGCACGCTTTCATCACGTCTCCACGCGGGACTTCTACCGGGCTGTCCTGGAAGGTGTCCCCTATCCGGTGCGCGGACTCATCGGGTTCGGCTCCAATCTGCTGCTCGCTCAAGGCGATCCCGTTCGCGGGCGGACTGCACTCGCGGCACTCGATTTCTACGCCCATGCCGATCTGTTCATGACGCCCACGGCCGCGCTTGCGGATATCGTGCTGCCTGTGGCGTCCTGCTTCGAACGCGAGGCTCTCAAGATCGGATTCGAGATCAGCGAAGAGGCGCAATCGCTCGTTCAGCTTCGGCAGGCGATCGTTGCCCCGCCCGGCGAGGCACGGTCCGACACCGAATTGATCTTCGGCCTCGCCGCAAGTCTCGGCCTTGGCGAGCATTTCTGGAACGGCGATGTCGATGCCGCCTACCGGCAGCAGCTCGGTCCGAGCGGCATTAGCCTGAATCGGCTTCGAGCGGAACCTGCCGGATTGCGAAGGCCGCTGACCACCCGTCACATGAAGCACACCGTAAGCGACGAGAAGGGAAACCCGCGCGGCTTCCCGACCCCGTCGCGAAAAATCGAATTCTGGTCCGAGACCTTCCTTGATCGCGGCTATCCGCCCTGCCGGATTTTGTTGAGCCGCCAATCGGCCCGGTTGCGCGCCCCGACCTGGCTGCCTCCTTCCCGTTGATCCTGACCTGCGCCAAACCCAGCCTGTTTTGTCAGACCCAGCATCGCGCATTGCCATGCTTGCGCAAGCGCGCTCTGGACCCGGAGATCGAGCTGCATCCGGCAACCGCCGCGGCACGCGGAATCAACAATGGAGATTGGGTTGCCGTGCGCACCCCGGCCGGCGGGATGCGAGCCCGGGCGCGGTTCAGCGAAAAACTCGATCCGCGCGTTGTCGTCGGCGAGCATGGCTGGTGGCAAGGCTGCGAGGAATTGGGAATAGGCGATTCCGATCCGTTCGATCAGAACGGCACAAACTTCAACCTAACGGTCGACCCCGCCATTCGTGATCCCGTCAGCGGCACTCCGTCCCACCGATCCAATCTATGTGAAGTTCAAGCGGTGCGAGGGCTTCGCGAAGGGCTGTAGGAGCGATCTGCCGCAGCCTGGCACCGAGCCACGGAGATCAGCGAACCGGCCCGAGGCAAATGATCCAACTCCGTCCCGCACTCTTTGCGCTTTGCATGTGGGGGGCCATGGCTGCCGGTGCAATCGGAGCGGCCTTGATGTAACGGTTGCTCTCGCCAATCAAACACTTCGAAGGAGCAGACTGGTGTCGATCACAGCTCAGGGGCCCCGTACCCTTTACGACCTGATCTGGGATGATCATCTGATTGACAAGCAATCAGACGGCACCTGCCTGATCTACATCGACCGCCACCTCGTCGACGAGGTGGACAGTCCGCAGGCATTTGCGGCGCTGCGGCTTGCCGGCCTCAGGGTCCACGCGCCGGACAAGACGCTACTGGTAGTCGACCACAACGTGCCGACTTCCGACCGCCGGAATCCCAATCCGGATCCTGAGAGTGCCGCGCAGATTGCCTACCTGGCGGAAAACGCCAAAATGTTCGGGCTCGAATATTATGATCAATTCGACAAGCGCCAGGGTATTTGCCACGTTGTCGGCCCCGAGCAGGGTTTCACGCTGCCGGGACTGACGCTTGTGTGCGGTGACAGCCATACCTCTACTCATGGCGCATTCGGTGCGCTCGCCTTTGGCATCGGCACGTCGGAGACGGAGCATGTGTTTGCCACGCAGACGCTGATCCAGTCCAGATCGAAGAATATGCGCGTGGTTGTTGATGGCCGGCTGCCGCCGCACGTCACGGCGAAGGATCTGGCGCTTGCCATCGTCGGCGAAATCGGTGCTGCCGGCGGCAGCGGCTACGCCTTGGAATATGCCGGCGAGGCGATCCGCGCCCTTTCGATGGAAGGGCGCATGACGATCTGTAACATGTCGGTGGAAGCAGGCGCCAGGATCGGCATGGTCGCGCCGGATGAGAAAACCTGCGAATATCTCAAGGGACGTCCCAAGGCCCCCAGGGGCGCTGCATGGGATGGTGCCATGCGCTATTGGGAGACGCTGCGCAGCCACTACGCCGCGCATTTCGACCGCGAAATCAGGTTGGATGCAGCAAAACTTCCGCCGCTCGTCACCTGGGGCACAAATCCGGAGCAAGTCGTTGCGATCACCGGACGCGTGCCGATTCCGGCTGAGATTGCCGACCAGAACAAACGGCGCGCCGCGATGCGCTCGCTCGAATATATGGGGCTAAAGGGCGGCGAAAGGATCACCGACATCGCGGTCGACCGGGTATTCATTGGATCGTGCACCAACTCGCGCATCGAAGACCTCCGCGACGTCGCGCGCGTGGCGAACGGCAAGACGGTCAATTCCAGCGTCGGTGCGATGATTGTCCCGGGCTCCGGCCTGGTGAAGCAGCAGGCCGAGGCCGAGGGCCTGCACAAGATATTCATCGAGGCCGGCTTCGACTGGCGTGAGCCCGGCTGCTCGATGTGCCTTGCCATGAACCCCGACAGACTCAAGCCCGGCGAACGCTGCGCCTCGACCTCGAACCGCAATTTCGAGGGCCGCCAGGGCTATAAAGGCCGCACGCATCTGGTGTCGCCGGCCATGGCGGCGGCAGCCGCGATAACCGGCAGGTTCGTCGATGTGCGGAACTGGGACTAAGGCACGGGTCACCGCTCAAGGCGCGCCTGCACGTTCGAACCCCGGGGCAATGCGGTTAGAGCCAGATGCGCATTTTGGAAAGGGGCGACGCTCGCTGATCACCGTATGCCAAAATAGAAAGTTGTGGTTAGCTTCATCTAGCGCCAAACGATGGGGGCAGGCCATGGAAATTCAGGCACTCGGCTACCTCGGTGTCGGTACAGCCAGACTCGACGACTGGACATCGCTGGCGACCCGGGCCCTGGGGATGCAGCCCGTCGACCACGGCGCGGGCATACGCGCATTTCGCATGGACGATCGACGCCAACGGCTGGTCTTCGACAGCACGATGCCCGACAGCACCCGTTATTTCGGCTGGGAGGTGGCGAACGCCAAGGCACTTGACGCGCTCGCCGCCCGGTTGGAGCGGGCGGGCGTCGCGGTCCGGCAGGAGCCGGCGGTGCTGGCCGATCAGCGTTTTGTGTCGGGCCTGATCTCTTTCCTCGATCCCTCGGGCAATCGGCTGGAAGCGTTTCATGGCGCGGCGGTGGCTGACACTCCGTTTCGCCCGGGCCGCCTGATTTCCGGCTTCCGGGCCGGTCCGCTCGGCATGGGACACGTACTGGTCCTGGTGCAGGACATGACCGCGGCGCTTTCGTTCTACCGTGACCTGCTTGGCTTCCGCATCAGCGACTATACGAGCGCTCCGATCAACGCCTGTTTCCTGCACGTCAACCCGCGCCACCACAGCATCGCCCTCGTCGAGGCGCCGGTGAATCGCATGCACCATCTGATGGTCGAACTCTATTCGTTCGACGATGTCGGACAGGGCTATGATCTGGCGCTGATGGACCGCGAGCAGATTGTCGCGACGCTCGGCCGCCATAACAATGATTTCATGACGTCGTTCTACATGCGCACGCCCTCGGATTTTTTCGTCGAGTATGGGTGGGGCGGCCGCGACGTCGATGATGCGACCTGGCAGCCCCAGGAACTGCCGAGCCTTGCCAGTTTCTGGGGGCATGACGGATTGTTCCGCGCCGCCGGCGGTGAGGAGCCGCCGCCCGTCGATCTGAGGCGTGGCGCACCGGAGCAGGCGGTGCGCGCACCGCTGCAAGTGCTGGATGGCAACTACCAGCGCCTGAAGGGCGTCTGCCCGTGGTGGGATTCGGTGGTCGCAAGGCAGTAGGCGGAGGAATGCGGCAGCGCTCGTGCGCAGGTTAATCCTCTCGCCCCAGCCAGGCCTTGCTGAATCTCCGACAGCCGTTCGAAGAAGAGGAAGAAGCTGCAGCAGGTCGAAGTTGCGACGATGGTCGGTCGTGCAGGCACGTCAGCATGATGACGTGACGGGTAACGCTGCGCTCTACCCATCCTGGGCGCTAACCGGATTTCGTTGAGACACGTGGAGCAGGTGCGCCGCAATATAATTCCGCTTGTTTCCTTGGCGGGACATTCGGCGTTTGGCCGTCGGACCAGAGATGGGCTATGCTGGCCGCTCATTGGCAATGAATGAGAAGTCAGGAGTCGGCGCGAAAAGGTTACCGAAGCGGGGGCGGCATCAATGATGACATTACCGGAGCTGGCGACAGACGCCCTGGAAGAGTTTCTCGGCTCCTACATGCGCGGTCGGTTCGGGTCTTCGCAGACGCGCTTCGTGGAGATGGTGCCGAACGCCGCTCGCCTCGCGCTCGAATGCATTGGAAATAGCGACGCTCTCTACCACAATGTCGAGCACACGATGCTCGTAACGCTTGCGGGACACGATATCCTCCGCGGTCGTTCGTTGCACAATCACATGACCGCGGACGACTACGCGCATGTCATCATCGCCTGCCTTACCCACGACATTGGTTATGTGCGGGGCCTGTTCAAGGATGACGACGCGGACGGCTTTGTGATCGATTCGACTGGCAGGAAGGTAACCTTGCCGCGCGGCTCATCGGACGCCGGCCTCATGCCTCACCATGTCGACCGATCGAAGCTTTACGTGATGAATCGGATCGAAGCCGTTGGTCCGCTCAACAGGCAGCGCATTGCCGATGCGATCGAGGGCACCAGATTTCCTCCCGTAAATGACGGGGAATGCGATGAGGAGGCCTCGATCGTTCGAGCGGCAGATTTGATCGGGCAACTCGGAGATCCCCACTACCTCAGGAAAGCAAACGCGCTTTACTATGAATTTGAAGAGGTGGGCATCAATCGCCAGCTTGGCTATGAATCGCCCGCCGACATCGTTAATCGGTACCCGCAATTTTATTGGAACTGCGTGGCGCCTCATATTCAGACTGAAATACGTTATCTCAACATGACGTCGAGCGGACGGCAGTGGATCGCGAGCCTCTATGGCAATGTCTTCCGCGCCGAACGTGAAATCTCGCTTTCCGGCCCACAAAACTAGACCTGCAGGGTTCCGCGATCGGAGAATTCCCCTGACTGGAAGGCCAGGCGTGTGTGACAACTGTAACAATTCGGGCAACCCCGCGAAATCGTTCTGAAACGAAGCGCCGCTAATCCACGGCCTTGTCAACGGCCTCCCGCTGGAGGCGCTTAACCGTGATGGCCCAGATGAGACGGCGAGATTTCATGACGCTTTTCGGCGGCGCGCTGGCGTGGCCGCTCGCCGCGCATGCGCAAGCGCCGACGAAGCTCTATCGCATCTTTTGGGTGTCCACTGAAACCCAGCCCGACCCGTTCCTGGAGGGTTTTCGTGAAGGGTTGCGCGCGCGAGGCTACGTTGAGGGAAAGAACCTTGTCTTTGAGCTTCACTACGCGCCGGGTAATCACGAGGCGTTGCGCCAGGTGGTATCCGAATTGCGGCGCAGCAACGTGGATCTCGCCGTGTCGAGCGGTCCTGCAACGCGAGCGATCACGGCGGTAACGGACGTTCCTGTCCTGTTTGCCCAGAGCGGCGACCCGGTAGCGCTGGGCCTAGTCAAGAGCCTCGCGCGGCCAGGTGGTAATTTCACGGGTGCGACGTTTCTTTCGCTGGAGCTCGCGGGAAAAAGGGTTGAGCTGCTCAAGGACATATTTCCAAAACTCCGGACGCTTGCGGTGCTGTCGAACACGGATCATCCCGGAGAGCCATCGGAATGGCGGACTACTCAGGAGGCAGCCAAAGGACTGGGCATCGTCCCGCTCTATTTGCCCTTCGTCGGCGTGGGAGGATTGGACAGCGCGCTTGCCGCGGCCGGGGATGCGCGCGCGGATGCGATACTCGTTTTCCCGGATCCCGCGACGATGATGCAGGGAACCAAAATTGCCCAGTTCGCCATCAAGCACCGGCTGCCTTCCATGTTCGGATGGAGCGAATATTGCGACGCCGGCGGCCTCATGAGCTATGGCGCGAACCAGCGCGCAACCTATTTTTGGCTCGCGACCTACGCCGACAGGATCCTGCGCGGCGAAAGTCCCGCCGATCTTCCTGTTGTGCAGCCGACAAAGTTTGAACTGGCCGTCAATCTCAAAACCGCCAGGCAGCTTGGCATTGAATTGGACGCATCCTCTATCCTGTTCCGGGCCGACAAGGTGATCGAGTGATGCCGCAAGGTCCAATATTGGTGCGGCTTCCTGTGACTCGCCCGCGTCGCTCGCTTTTCTTCAAGTACTTCGTCACGCTGTTTGTCGCAGTGGTGGTGCCGCTTATGCTCGGCGCTGCAAGCGAAGCGTGGTTCGGCTATCGAGACCAGCGCCTTCATCTCAATGAAATTCTTCAGGCAGAGTCCCGATCGGCGGCCGAAAGGATACAGGATTATATCGATGGAATACGCGATCAGCTCGGTCTGGCGGTCCAGTTTCCGTGGATCGAAGGCCAGGATGATCGCCACCGGATCGATGCGTTGCGTCTGCTGCAGCAGATGCCGGCGATTGCCTCGATCGCGCTGGTCGACCAATCCGGAACCGAACGTGTTTTCGCATCCAGATTAAGTCTGAACAGGATCGGTCGAGGCGCGGACATGTCGGCAGATCCCGCGGTTGTCGGCGCGCGCGATAGCAAGGTCTGGTACGGACCCGTTCGATACCAGCACGATTCCGAGCCCCACATGAGGATCGCGGTCGCGGGAAACCTTCCGTCCGCCGGGATTGCCATCGCCGACATCAACCTGAAACTGATCTGGGATGTGGTCGCTGCGATCAAGATCGGCGATACCGGCCATGCTCTCATCGTCGACGATTCCGGACGTCTTGTCGCCCACCCGGACATCAGCCGGGTGCTGCGCGGTAGGGCCGGGTCGGACGACTTCAGCAGGCTCAGGTCTGTAGTGGACGCGGCGAATGGATCGACGGTCGTGACCACCGGCGATGACGGCACGCCTGTCGTCGCGCTTTCGGTGCGCGCCGCCAATGTGGGTTGGACGGTGATTGCGCAACAGCCGGTCCTGGAAGCGTTCGAATCGATCCGCGCGGCGCTCTGGCGCTCTTTGGCCCTCATCACGATCGGCGCGTTGTTGGCTTTTGCCCTGGCCTATTGGCTCGCGCGCCGCATGTCGGGACCGATCCGGCAATTGGAGGACGGAGTTGAACGGGTCGGCGCCGGGCAATTCGATCATCGCATCACGATCGCGAGCGGCGACGAGCTGGAGCAATTGGCAAACCGCTTCAACCAGATGGCGGAGGAGCTGGGAGTCTCCAGGCAGAAATCCGAGCGCATCGATCGCCTGAAAAGATTCCTTGCGCCACAGGTGGCTGAATTGGTTGAACACTCCGATCAGCGGCTGCTGGACGGACAGCGGCGTGAGGTTGTCGCGATTTTCGGCGATTTGCGCGGCTTCACCGGTTTTTCCGCGCGCGCCGAACCGGATGCTGTCATGGCGGTGCTCGCGGAATATTATGAAGCCGTTGGAGCCGTCATCACCCGCCATGAAGCTACGCTGATCCGCCTCGCGGGGGACGGAATGATGGTCCTGTTGAATGCGCCGGTCGCCTGCG
>WNFP01001559.1_pt1 | contig 23276 bp, 26 predicted proteins | sample 5400201 | NCBI WGS metagenome assembly WNFP01 (sample SAMN13153355, study PRJNA577476) | soil metagenome | isolation source: 115 cm saprolite under Madrone tree | place: USA:California | collected 2016-06-14
AACTTCTGGGCGCTGTTCGGCGGACGAAAGGTGACGATCATCTCGATTGGCAACTAGCCTCCGACGTCGCCCCCGTTCGATGCCGCCGCCGATGATGGCGATGTCAGAGGCCTGAGTCACGGACGGGAGGATAACAGCAGGGCGCCGGTTTCACCAGACGTTTGATCCGCGGCGACGACGGCGGAGGGGTTGTCATGGCGGGCGGCTTCGTGTAGTGCTATTCGCACACAAGCGGCTCGAGGTCCACGGGAGGAGACAGCGTCATGCCGAAAAAAGAGATCGTCAAGGTCAATGCGGCGGCGGCGAACCCGAACCTGTCACTCGCCACGAAGTTCGGCGGCCTCGTCTTCGTGGCCGGCCAGACCGGACGGCACCCGGTCACCGGCGAGCTGGGCAAGGACGTGCGGGAGCAGACCCGCAACGTGCTCGAGCGGATCAAGACGATCCTCGGGGCGGCGGGCACGTCGCTCGACAACGTCCTGACCGCGACCACGTACCTGACCCGCGTGCAGGACCTGGCCGCCTACAACGAGGAGTACGCGAAATACTTCCCCGCCGACAAGCCGGCGAGAACGACCGTGACGGTGGCGGCGCTCAACTCGCCCGATCTCTACATCGAGATCACGGTCACCGCGTGCATCCCGAGCTGAGCCGGCGCGTATGAGCGGCATGAGCGCGCTCGCTAACTGGAGCGACGAGATCGGCAGGCGCGCAGAGTCGATGATCGCGCTTCGCCGCGACTTCCACCGCCACCCGGAGCTGTCGTTCCAGGAGAAGCGGACGGCGGAGATCATCGCTGAGCGCCTGCACAAGGCCGGCCTCGAGGTGCGCACGGGCATCGCGGGCACCGGCGTCGTCGGCATCCTGCGCGGCGAGAGGCCGGGCAAGACGATCGCGTGGCGCGCCGACATCGACGCGCTGCCGCTGACCGAGATCCTCGACGCGCCGTTCGCGTCGGGGACGCCGGGGGTGATGCACGCGTGCGGCCACGACGGCCACACGGCCATCGCGATCACGCTCGCCGAAATCATGTCGGCGCGCCGCGCTGAGGTGCCGGGCACGGCCGTCTTCATCTTCCAGCCGGCGGAGGAGCTGCTCGGCGGCGCCAAGCCGATGATCGAAGCCGGCGTGCTCGACAACCCGCGCGTCGACGAGATCTACGGACTGCACCTGACGACACAGGACCGCGCCGGGAGCGTCAACGTGCGGCGCGGGCCGACGATGGCGTCGGGCGACGGCTTCACCGTGGAAGTCACCGGCAAGGGCGGCCACGGCGCCTATCCGCATCTCTCGGTCGATCCGATGACGGCGGCCGCGCACATCCTGATCGGCATGCAGTCGCTGGTCACCAAGGAGGTCGCGGCCAAGGAGACGGTGGTGCTCTCCGTCGGCCAGATCCAGGCCGGCACGAAGAACAACATCATCCCCGACAAGGCTGTGATGCGGGGTACGCTGCGCACGTTCGACTTCGACGTGCGCGAGCAGATGCTCGGGCGGCTCCAGTCGTTCGTGGCCGATATGGCGCGCGCCTACCGCGCGGAGGCCCGGCTCGACCTCACGATGGGCTGCCCGCCCGTCGTCAACCCGGACCGCGAGGCCGGCCTGGTGCACCGCTGCGCCGTCGAGGAGCTGGGCGAGGCGGCGGTCACCGAGGGCCCGCCGGTGATGGCCAGCGATGACATGAGCCTCTTCCTGCGCGCGCGGCCCGGCTGCTACTTCCGCGTCGGCATCGCGCCCGCGCACGGCCGCGCGGCGCCGCACCACGCGCCGGAGTTCGAGATGAACGAGGACGGGCTGCCCACCGGCCTCCGCGTCGCCCTCGGCGTCATGCGAAGCCGCCTCGCCTCCCAGGAAGGCTAGCTCCCGGGCGGGCGCCGGACATCGAGCACCGGCAGGGCGCTCGGCCACTGCCGGCGGTACCGCGAGTCCAGGCACTGGCGGCCGCAGGCGACCTGCCCCGGCTCGTCGAAGGCGCTGCAGCGCTTCACGGCCGCCACTCGCGGAAATCCGAGGACGCGCTTCGTCTCGAACTCGACCTCGACCTCCTGGTTCTTCGCGGCGCACCAGAAGGTGCGCCTGGACGTCCTGCTCCGCTCCGCCTTCTCGTGACACGGCATGTAGAGGTCCCGTCGCGGTTCGCGTCCCGCCAGCGGAACCATTGTCAGCTCGAGCTCGGCCAAGAGATCGTGTTCCATCCACATGACGGCACCTCCCCTGTCTGGAGTCCTGTCGCTTCGCTATTGTCCTCACTGAGACGCCTACAGGGCCATCCGTCATTTGGCCCAATTTTCTGGGTCAAACGCACCAGGCCGTCCGTCGAGCCGGGGCCGGCGTGCGCGGCGCGTGCTCGCGTGGAAGTGCTAGACTCCCCGGCCATGGATATCCAATTCCTCATGGTGCCCGGCGCGCCGCCGCCTCCACCCACGGCGCCCTACAGCCACGCCGTCCGCGCGGGCGATTTTCTCTTCGTCACGGGGCAGATGCCGTCGGATCCCAAGACCGGCGACCGGCTCGTCCCCGGCGGCATCGTCGAGCAGACGCACCAGGTGATGAGGAACCTCCAGACGGTGTTGGCGGGCGCGGGCACGAGCCTCGACCGCGCCGTTTTCGCGCGGGTCTACCTCGTGAACTTCCAGGACTACGCGGCGATGAACGGAGTCTACGCGACGTACTTCACCGCCGGGCGCATGCCCGGCCGCACCTGCGTCGGCGTCACGGGCCTGGCGCTGGGCGCCCTCGTCGAGATCGACCTCATCGTCAAGCCGTAGCGATGAAATCGCGTATCGCCGACATAGCCCTGGCGGGCGCGTCGACGAGCACCGTGTGTCCACACGCCGGGAAGCGCTCAAAGCGAACCAGGTGCGCGGGCAGGGCCGCGGCGAGATCTTCCTGGCATTCGATCGGCGTCATCGGGTCCTCCTCCCCGCCGAGCACGAGGACCGGGCACCGGATTTTCGGTAGGTCGGGGAAGAAGTCGAACGTGTTGCCTTCGCCGCCGGAACGCGTGAACCACTGCGTCACCTCCGGATGCCTAGCGCCTCGCAGAAGCCGCGCACGTCGTCGCCCCACTGATCCAAGGTCCAGCTCTCCCGCGGCCCGGGGTCGCTGCGGCCGTTTCCCCGTTGATCCAGGAAGACGACCTGCGCGATATCGGCAAGCGATGAGAGCACGGGCTTGTAGATGGAATGGTCGAAGCCGGGACCACCGTGGAGAAGCACCACGGTCGGCCTCTCCCGCATCGCGGGGCCGTCGGGCACGAGGCCGGAGCCTTCGACGTCGAAGAAGAGCCGCACGCCATTGACCAGCACGCGCACGCGGCTACCTCGCGGCCTCCGCCGCCGAATTCCAGGCTCGTCCTCGAAGGCGCCGAACGATGAAGTGCGTCCGCATGTCGGCTCGATCCGGGCGGGTCAGTCGAGCTCGAGCGTGATGGGACAGTGATCCGAGCCCTGGACGTGGGGCATGATACCGGCCGCCTTGACGCGTCCGCGCAGCTCGTCGGAGACGAAGAAGTAGTCGATGCGCCAGCCGACGTTCCGCGCCCTCGCGCCGAGCCGCCGCTGGTCCCACCAGGTGTAGTGCCCGGGCTCGCTCACGAAGAGCCGGAAGGTGTCGTGGTAGCCGTGCCCGAGGTACTTCGTCACCCACGCCCGCTCTTCGGGCAGGAAGCCCGGGCTCTTCTCGTTCTCCTTGGGACGGGCGATGTCCAGCTCCGTGTGGGCCGTGTTCACGTCGCCGCACACGATGACGCCCTTGCCGGCCTTGCGCAGACGCTCGGTCAGCTCGAGGAACTCGTCGTAGAAGGACATCTTGTGTGCCAGCCGCTCGGGCCCCATGCCGCTGTTCGGAAAGTAGACGTTGAAGAGGTGGAAGCCCGGGTACTCCGTGTGGACCACGCGCCCTTCCGCGTCGAGCGCGCCCGCGCCGAAAGTCGTCTGGACGGACAGCGGCTCGGGCCTCGTGTACGTCGCCACCCCGCTGTATCCCTTTTTCTCGGCCATGCTCCAGTAGGAGCGGTACCCTCCAACGTCCTTGATCTCGGGCGTGAGCTGGTCGAGCTGAATCTTTGTCTCCTGGACGCAGAGGATGTCGGGCTGTTCGGCCGTGACGAAGTCGAGAAAGCCCTTCTTCCATGCCGCGCGAATGCCGTTGATGTTCCAGGAGATGAGCTTCATCCGCGAGCCGTCTCCATGCGCTAGCCGCGCCCCATCGTGTAGAACTCGCGGTTGGGCTTCATGTCGGCCAGATTGGCCATGCGGTTCGAGAGGTTGAAGAAGGCGGTGACCGCGCCGATGTCCCAGATGTCCGAGTCCGTGAATCCGTGCTCGCGGAGGCGCTCGAAATCCGCGTTGTCGACTTCGGCCGAGCGCTCCGTCAGCTTGACCGCGAAGTCCAGCATGGCGCGCTGGCGCGGGGTGATGTCGGCCACGCGGTAGTTCGCGCTGAGCTGGTCGGCGAGGACGGGATTCTTGCTGAGGATCCGGAGCGCGGCGCCGTGGGCGACGGTGCAGTAGGTGCAGCCGTTGACGCGGCTCACCGCGAGCACGATCATCTCGCGCTCGGCGCGCGAGAGCTCCGACGGTCCCTTCATCAGCACGTCGTAGTAGTGGAAGAAGGCGCGGAAGTGCTCCGGCTTGTACCCGTAGGCCAGGAAGACATTGGGCGTGAAGCCCGCCTTGGCGGCGTTGGCGTCGACGACCTTCCGGATATCCTCCGGAAGGGTCGCCGGGTCGGGCACGGGGAAGCGGCTGATCGGCGGCGCATTGTCGCTCATGGCGGCACTCTCCTTGGAGGCGAACAGTGAAGCCCCGGTCGATGACTCGGCCGGGGCTTCACGATCTTGACGGCAGGCGCGGACTAACCCTGCTGGATGGCGCTGAGCCTCCAGGCATTGGGCCCGACCGGCCGCACGAACGTCCAATACTCCTCGAACTTGACGGGCTCGGCGCGGCTGCCTTCCACCACCTGCCCGGATCGCTCGTCCACCGTGTAGTCGAGCAGGTTCGCCAGGAACTGCACCGTGACGTAGTCCTGGCCGCTTTCCTGCCACGCCTCGGTAACGGTCACCGAGCGGACGGCGATGTTCTCGAGCCGGTTGATGCGCCCCTGGCCGCGGAGGCGGTCGCAGTCCTTCTGGAGAATGTCCAGCATCTCAGGCGTGATCCCGCCCGAAGCCTGGCTCATGTCTCGCGCCATCCACGCGGCCTGCACGCGGAAGAAGGCATCGGAGGCCGTATCGGCGAACCGCGCGGGGTCGAACGACGCGTCCATCTGCCGGATATAGCCCACGCCGCGCTCGAGATCGCTCGGGCCCGTCTCGACGGCCTGCGGCTGGTACGTTTGCGCCTGCGACTGCCACTGGGTCCCGGCGCCACCCTCTCCATAGCCTCCCGCGGGCACCGGCGTCGCTTGGCGGCTTCGCATCATCCTGAAGATGAGATAGGCGCCGCCCGCGATGAGCAGGATTTCCAGGAGGCCGATGCCGCCGCCGTGGCCGAAGAACATGCTGCCCAGGAGCCCGCCCAGCGCGAGACCGGCCAGGCCGCCCATGAGAGCCCCGCCCCATCCGGGGCGTTGCGGCTGAGCCGGCTGGACCGGCGAGGCCGGCGTTGAAGGCTGGGTCGGCCTCGACGGGCTTGCCGGGGACGAATAGCTGCGCGAGCCGCGACCGCCGCTTGGGCTGCCCGAGGGCACCCGTGCCCATGCGTCGGCGACCATCAGCACCGGGGCCAGCGCCAGCGCAAAGAGACACGCGAGGGCGAGTGATCTCTTCATTGAATGTTCCCCCTTGGGGGTTTCCCCCCGCTTGGGCACCGGGTAGGTTCGACCTTCAGCACGGTCACAGTATAGACGATGATGGGACGCGCAGGAGTCAAGACGAGGCCGCCCGGCGCAGCCTGTCCATGATCGTGAGCCCAAGGCCCTCCCGCGGGACGGCCTCCACGAAGATGCCCTCGACGCCCGTCGCGTCCAGTTCCCTGAGGACGGCGAAGAGGTCACGGGCATAAGCGCCGAGATCGTCCGGCATGATCTTGACCCTGAGCCCGGGGCGCTCAAGGGTGATTCGCCGCTGGGTCATCAGCGCCACGGGCCGCCCGGCCTCGATCCAGGACGCGATCACGGTCTCGCCAGTGCCCGCTTCAATGATCGTGACCTGGGCGCGGGGAGCGTAGTGGCGATACCGGAGGCCGGGTGAGCGTCCGGCGGCCTCGTCGTCGTCGCCCCGAAGCTCGCCGACTTCGCCCAGGCAGTCGCGCAGCTCTTCGAGCGTCACGCCGCCCGGCCTGAGCAATACCGGCGGATCCGTCGTCATGTCGAGGACGGTCGATTCGACGCCCACGGGAGTCGGCCCTCCGTCCAGGATCAGCTCGATGCGGCCGTCGAGGTCGTCTCGCACGTGCTCGGCGCGGGTCGGGCTGGGCCGCCCCGACCGATTCGCCGACGGCGCGGCGATGGCGCGGCCGCTCGCGGCGATGAGTGCGAGCGCCACGGGGTGCGCCGGCACGCGCACGGCGACCGTCTCGAGCCCGCCCGTCGTGACGAGCGGCACGGCGGCGGCGCGCGGGAGAACGAGGGTCAGGGGCCCGGGCCAGAACCGCGCGGCGGCATCGAGCGCGCGCGGCGGCACGCGCGCCGCGACGCTCTCGAGCGCGTCGACGCTCGCCAGGTGGACGATCAACGGATTGCCGACCGGCCGGTCCTTCGCCTGGAAGACGCGCGCGACCGCCGGGCCGGACATCGCGTCTGCGCCGAGCCCGTAGACGGTCTCGGTCGGGAATGCGACGAGCCCGCCCGCGCGGATCACCTCCGCGCCGCGAAGGACACCTGGCTCGTCGGCCTTCAGAAAGTGCGTACGCATGATAACGGTGTGGACGCCGACCCTACCGGAGCCCAGACCCGGAGGCAAGCCGCCCTTGACAGCCTCGGGGGCGCGCCCCTAGCGTGCGTCTCAAGGAGGATACACATGGTCAAACGACTGATCGCCCTGACCGCGGCCCTCTTCCTGGCGGGCTCTCTCGCGGCCGTCCCCGACCTGCACGCCCAGGCCAGCAAGAGCACGCTCGTCGACATCAACTCTGCCTCAGACGATGAGCTCAAGGCCCTGCCGGGCATTGGCGAGGCCTACTCGAAGAAGATCATCGCCAACCGGCCGTACCAGCGGAAGGACCAGCTGGTCTCGAAAAAGGTCATTCCGGAGGCCACCTACAACGGCATCAAGGACCAGATCATCGCCAAGCAGGTCGTGAAGAAGAAATAGCGCCGACTGGAACTTTCCCCTCCCCGCCCGGTCTAAGTGGGCACATTCCCCGGCTTCGACCGGGCAAGGAGGGGACATGGACACGAATCGCAGGCAGTTCCTGTGCGGATGCGGGATTGGACTCCTCGGCGCCGTCGCGGCGCCGTCGCGGGCCCGGGCGGACCGGCTCCGCGTGCTCGGCGAGACTACCGACGTGGACCGCCCGGCCGTCGCCAGCCAGGTCAGCCCGGAGTTCCAGCGCTGGATGCGCGCCGCGCGCACGGGCCACGCGGCGGGCCACGGCGGCCTGCTGGTCTTCTGGCTCACCGTCAAGGACCAGGCGCCCTCGCTCGACGTCGCCACGCTCGACGAGGCGCGCAAGTCGGGCGCGCTCCTGATCACCGAGCGCGACCAGGCGACGGTGCCCGAGCTGATCATCGAGAATCGCGGCAAGGGCCATGTCCTGCTGCTGGCCGGCGAGATCCTGGTCGGCGGCAAGCAGAACCGCGTCCTGCGCGAGGACATCCTCCTGCCGCCGCTGAGCGGACCGCGGCCGATCGGCGTCTACTGCGTGGAGCAGGGGCGCTGGAACGAGGGCCGCAAGGAGTTCGAGAGCAAGGGCAGCCTCGCCCAGCCGGGTCTCCGGTCGAAGCTCATGGAGCGCCCCGACCAGGGCCGGGTCTGGGATCAGGTCGCCAAGGCCGCCCGGGAGGCCGCGCCCGCGTCGCAATCACCGACCGGCAGCTATCAGGCGATCTACGACGACAGCAAGATCAAGGATCACACGGACGAGATCGAGCGCGCGGCGCCGCTCCGGCCGCCCGCGCTTGCCCACGGCGCCGCGGTCTTTGCGGGCCCGTCGATGTCGGGGCTCGACCTCTTCCACTCACCTGGGCTCTTCGCGCGCGAATGGCCCAAGCTCCTGCGCGCCTATGCCGTGGAGACCTACCAGAAGATGCTGCCGCGGGACGTCCCGGAGGCGAAGCTCCGCGCCCACGTCGAGGCGCTGTTCGCCCAAGCGGCCAGGGTCGAGGGCTCCGTGCGAGGGAACGCGGGCGTGGGCCAGCTCTTCGAGTTTCGCGTGGCGGGCAATCGCGGCGCCGCCCTTCTCTTCGAGGGGCGCGCGATTCACACGGCCATCCTGTGACTCCTACTGGATGCCGAGCAGCTCGACTTCGAAGATGAGGGTCGCGCCGGGCGGGATGACGTTGCCCGCGCCGCGATCGCCGTAGCCGAGATGGGCGGGGATGACGAGCTTGCGCTTGCCGCCCACTTTCATCGTGGCCACGCCCTCGTCCCAGCCCTTGATGACGCGCCCCTTGCCGATAGGAAAGGAGAACGGCTCGCCGCGGTCCACCGAGCTGTCGAACTTCTGGCCGCTCTTGAGCCACCCGGTGTAGTGCACGCTGACCGTCTGGCCGGGCTTGGAGCTGGTACCCGTGCCCTCCACGATGTCGACGTATTCGAGCCCGCTGGCGGTCTGGATGAGCAATTCGTCCATGGTGTGCGGTTCCTCCCGGGCGGCACCATAGCACGTACAATGGACACCGTGACGTACAGTTGCGCGTTCTGCGGCGAGGACAACGAGGTCTTCGTGGACCCGAGCGGCGGCAGCCGCCAGACCTTCACCGAGGATTGCACGGTGTGCTGCCGGCCCAACCTGATCACGCTCCTGATCGACGGGGACGACGTCAGCCTCGACGCGGTCCAGGAGTACGAAGCGTGAGAGAGCCGCGCCGGGCCGGCGTCAGCGGTAGCGGTGGCCGACCAGGGCGGACTCGATCGAGCGGCGGTCGGCGCGCGTGAGCGCGCGCGTCATGGCGGGCGTCAAGAGCTTCGTGTGCGGGATGTCGACCAGGTACTCGGGGATCCACCAGAGAGACTTCTCGGACGTCATCCAGCCCGGACGCGTCCGGTCGAACCGCGCGAGGTTGACCGGACGCGAAAAGGTGCGGAGCGTCCGCCTCCCTCGCACGTCGACGTAGCCCTCGAAGTAGCTCATCGCCAGCTCCCGGAGCCCCCGGTACACGGGCTCGCGGTAGCGCAGCCCCGCGTAGTTCGACTTGGCGACCGCGCCCCAGCGGCCGCGCTGCTGAAAAACCGCGATCACGTGGTCGGTGTCGTCCGGGACGGATTCGAAATCGAGGAGCAGCGACGGGAAGCCCAGCACCCTCAATGCCGTGGCGGCGAAGATCGCGGCCTCGAGGCAGTGCGCCGTGCGCTCGCGCAGCACGCGGCGCGGCGACCAGGCCGTCTCAGCCAGGTGGTACGGCATGGAATCGAGCAGGCGCTGGACCCCGCCGGGGCTCTTGAGGCCGCGGAGGATCCAGAGCTCGCGGGGCGTGAAGCCCCACGTGGACCTCAATGCGTCACCGGAGGCTCGGCACGCTCCGGGGGCGGCTCGGCGGGCACGCCCGCAAAGCGCTCACGCAGCGTCATCCAGAGGTTGAGGCGCGACCAGTCGGGCACGGCGACGTATCGCTGGCGGGCAGGGTCGATCCACGGATTGGGGAAGAATACCGTCAGCATCTGCTCGCCCCGCCCGTTCCACATCCGGAAACCCCACGAGCCTGCCCGGCCGCCGCGGTCGAGATTCCGGAAGAACGCCGCGCGGTCGCAGCGGCGCCACTGCGCAAGCTCCGGCGGCGTCGGCAGGCGCGAGCTTCCGGAATGCGGGCCGATGCAGAGATGGAAGTGCCAGGACTCGCTGCCGGCCACCTGCACAGTGACGTAGCCATCGAGGAGCGAGATCGCGGGCTGCGCGGCGAACCGACCCTCGAAGACGGCGCCCTCGATGCAGGGGCCGAAGATGACGTGCCGCCAGTTGACCTCGAAGATCTCGCCGAGGAGCGCCATCAACACGGCCTCGGAGCACTCGACGTCGAAATATTCCGTGGTCGTGCCGTCGAGGTTCACGGTGGTCGTGGCCATGGGCGGAGCGCGCGCAGACAGCCTACGGCCGGAGGCCCGGCTGCGGCGGCAGCGGGCCAAACGTGTTCGGGGCGGGCCGGACTGGGACATAGAGCACGGACGGCCTGCCCTTGGCGCCCTGCGGATAGAGGTCCATCAGGTCGTAGACCGTGCGCGGCATGTCCGTCGTCACGGGCAGGCCCAGCTCCTTCGCGTTGACGACGAGGATGGGAAAGTCATGGGTCCAGCGCCCCTCGGAGAGAATCGTCGCGATCTCGATCGATTTCTTGCGGGAGTAGTGCTTGCGCAATATCTCCGAGACGAAGTACGCGACCTGGATGCGCGCCTTCTGCGCCACGTCGGCCAGCACCAGCATCTGGTCGCTGACGTTGGCCGGGCCCTTGATCTCCACCATGCGCACGATGGAGGCGGCGGGCATCTCGCCGATCTGCGGGTCCACGGGCCCGAGCACCGCGTTGGCGTCCATGACGATTTCGTTCGCCGCCAGCGCGATGATGGTGCCCCCACTCATCGCGTAGTGCGGCACGAAGACCGTCACCTTGCCTTTGCGCTCCGACAGCGCCTTGGCGATCTCCTCGGCGGCGAGAACCTGGCCGCCCGGCGTGTGCAGGATGACGTCGATGGGCTGACCCTCCGGCGTGAGCCGGATGGCGCGGAGCACGGCCTCCGAGTCCTCGATGGTGATGTTGCTCGAGACGGGGACGCCGAACACGCTGACGGTCTCCTGCCGGTGGATCAGCGCGATGACGCGGGACTTTCGCTCCTGCTCGAATCGCTTGATGACCTCGGCGCGCTGGGAGGCGAGGCGGCTCGGCGCGAAGTAGACCTGGTGGATCAGTATCGCCGCGATAGTGATGAAGAGCCCGGCCTTCGCCAGGGCGAGCAGGCCCTGCACCCACGCGGCCCACGCGACGCGCAAGGCGGCTCCGCGCTTACTCTGGGACGCTGTTCAGCACGTAGAGCGCCGCGATCAGGTTGGTGCCCTCGGGGAACGGGCCGAACCACTTCTCGTAGATCGGCACGACCTCCGCGCTGCGGTACAGGCGGATCAGGACGCGGTCGACCGCCAGGCGGAAGCTCGTGTCGCCCCGGCGGATCATGAACGCGTAGGGCTCGTACGAAATGAAGGCCTCGAGCAGCGCCACCTTGGCGGGGTTCTTGGAGCTCTTGGCCAGGCGGACCAGGAGCGCGCGGTCCGTCGCGTAGGCGTCGACCTTGCCGTCGTCCAGCGCGCCCATTCCCTCGGCATGATCCTTCACCCCCACGAGGGTCACGTTCGGGATCGACAGCTTCGTGACGACGTCGCGCATGGCGCGCTCGGTCGTCGTGGTCGGGATGACGGCCACCCGCTTACCGGTCAGATCCGTGATCTTGTTGATGCCCGCGGCGGTCGAGACGAGCAGGCTGCCGCCGTCGAGGAAGGTCAGCGCCGTGAAGTCGACCTGCTGCATCCGGGAGAGCGTCTTGGTCGTCGTCCCGCACTCGATGTCCACGGTGCCGTTGATGACGAAGGCGATGCGGTTCTCCGCCGTCACCTTGACCCACTTGACGTCGAGCTGCGCCAGACCCAGCTCTTTCTTGACGCCCTCGGCGATCCGCAGGCAGAGATCGATCGAGTAGCCTTCCGGCTTGCCGCCCGCGCCCACGGCGGAGAACGGCGCCGACGTCTCCGTGTAGCCCATGGTGATGGCGCCGGTCCGCTTGATCCTTCCGAGCGTGTCCTCCTGCGCTTCCGCGATCGCGGGAACAGCGAGGAGGAGCGCCAAAGCCGTCGAGATCAGCAGTCGTCGCATGGGAGTCTCCCCTACTCGGGCAGGCCGTTCATGAGGTACATGTTCAAAATGATCGGCCCCGCGGTGGTCATCGACCCGAAGGACTTCTCGAAGATCGGCGCCACCTCGCCCGACCGGTACATCGCCGCGAGGGCGCGGTTGACCGAGAGCCGGAAGGCCGCGTCGCCCCGCTTGAGCATGAAGCCGTGGGGCTCGTAGGAGAAGAATTCGTCGACCAGCGCGAGCTTCTCGGGATTCTTCGAAGTCCGGCCCATACCGATCAGGATGACGCGGTCCGAGGCGTAGGCGTCAGCGGTGCGGTCGTCGAGCGCGGCCACGCCCTCGGCGTGGTTCTTGACCGGCACGATGGTCACGCTGACGCCGCGCTTCGAGAGCGCCGTCGCCAGGGCCTTCTCCGTCGTCGTTCCGGGAACGACGGCGACGCGCTTGCCTCCGAGGGTGGCCATCCCACTGATGCCGGACGCGTCGGTCACGAGGAGGCTGCCGCCGTCGATGAAAGTCATGAGGCTGAAGTCCACCTGCTCCTGCCGGGAGAGCGAAGCCGTCGTGGCGCCGCACTCGAGGTCCACCGTGCCGTTGGCGACCGACTGGATCCGATTCGCCAGCGTGACCTTGACCCACTTGACCTGAAGGTTCGGCAGGGCGAGCTCCTTCGCAACGCTCGCGGCGATGCGCGTGCAGAGATCGACGGAGTAGCCCGCCGGCTTGCCGTCGTCACCGACGAAGGCGAAGGGGCGCGCGTCGTCGCGATAGCCGAGAGTGATCGTGTTGGTGGACTTGATCTTCTTGAGGGTGCCATCGAGCTCGGCGCCCAGCGCGGGCGTCCCGAGGAGCAGCGAGGCCAGCGCGAGCGGCATCAGTGAGCGGAGCATGCAGGGATCCTTTCCGATGACAACATTCGAAGCCGAAGGCACCGTAGCATCTTTGCCCGCCGAGGCGCAACCCCGGGCGCCCGCGTTCAGCGCTTGATCGCGATCCGCGGCGACGGCTGCCCGACGTGGATGTGCGCGCCGGATGTGGCACCGGGCACCGCCGTCCACGCCGCGATGAACGGGATGCCGGCCGCGCGCAGGTAATCCATCAACGCGCGCCCCTCCGGGCTGTCGGGATGCACGGCGACATCGAGCGCGTCCCTGTGATCGAGGCCCATGCGGTCGTGCAGGGGGGTCTGACCGTAGGAGCTTATCGGCAGGGCGTGGCCGAAGCGCGTCATGAAAAACTCCTGGAGCTTGGCCGTGCCGGACTTGAGGGACCACGCCGCGGTGCCGTTGAAGCGGATCAGCCCCGCACGCTGCTCGAAGCCCCCGGGCCCGAGCGGCGGCAGGCCTGCAAGCGCGCGCGCCGTCGTCGCTTCGGCCAGCGCTCGGTCGACATCGAGGATCGCGCGCCGGGTCTCCGAGACCTTCTCGGTCGCCCGCTCGACGGCCGCCTCGGTCTCCTCGAATTCCTTGCGGGAAATGATGCCGCTTCCCAGGAGGTGACGCCGCTCTTCGCGCCTCTTGATGGCCCGTTCGAGCTCGAGCTCCTCGAGCGGCAGAAGCCGATCGAGGGTCACCCGATACTCCTTGAGCACGGTCACGACTTCGGCGGCGCGCGCTCTGGCCGACGTGGGAGCAGGTCTGGTGTCGGCCGCCCAGAGCGCGGGCGCCGCCATAGGAATCGCGGAGAGGATGGCGAAGACGAGCAGCGTGCGGACGAAGCTCACCTCTGCCGCGGCGGGTGGGCCCGCACGGTGGCCTCGTCGATCTCGGTGCCCCAGCCCGGGCCTGTCGGCAGTGTGATGTGCCCGTCCTTGATCGCGGGCTTCACCGTGACGAGATCGTCGTGCCACGGCACGACGTCGGGATCGGTCTCCATGATGCGCAGGTTGGGCACGACGGCGCAGAAGTGCGCGCTCATCATGGTCGCCAGCGGGCCGTAGAAGTTGTGCGGCGCGACGTTGATCTCGTACGTGTCGGCCATGTTGGCGATCTTGACCGACTCCCCCACCCCGTTCCACGGCGTGTCGATGATGGCCACGTCCACGGAGTAGTTCTCGAAGTACGGGCGGTAGTCGCGCCGCCCGTAGAGGCTCTCGCACGAGGCGACGGGCATGGGGCTGCGGCTCCGGATGTACTGCAGCGCCTTGGGGTCCCGCGTGTCGAGCTCGACCCAGAGCAGGTCGAAGGGCTCCATGGCGCGCGCCATCTGCACGAAGCCCTCCGTCTTGTAGTTGAAGTTGAGGTCCACGAGGATGTCCACGTCGGGGCCCGCGCCCTCGCGAAAGGCCGCCAGCTGCTCCCGCACGGCCTTGATGACGTAGCGCTCGGGATTCAACTCGGGGAATCCCTCGCCGGTCCGCGCGAAGCCTGGCGCGTAGTTGCGCGGGTTGTCACCGAACAGCAGCGCATTGGTCTTGAGCGCCGTGAAGCCCTTCGACACCACTTCCTTGCCGAGCGCGACGATGTCGTCGAGCGTCTTGACCGGCGGAATCTGCATCTCCTTGTAGGCGCGGACGCGATACGTGCCGCAGTGGGACCAGTACAGGCGGATGCGCTCGCGCACGGGGCCGCCCAGCATCTCGTACACGGGGATGCCGAGCGCGCGCGCCTTGACGTCGAGCAAGGCGTTCTCGATGGCGGCGATGGCCTGCTGGATCACGCCCCCGGACGACTGGCGCCTGACGGCGTACATGTGCGCGACGTGCGCCTCCCAGGCGCGCGGGTCCTTGCCGATGACGGCGGGCGCCAGCCTGTCGATCACCGCCGACAGGCCGGGCCCGCCGAAGGTCTCGTTGTACTCGCTCCAGCCAACGAGACCGGTGTCGGTCGTCAGCTTGAGAAAGTCGAAATTGCGCGTGCCGGCATCGCAGTGCAGCGACTCGATCTTGGCGATCTTCATCGGGGCGTGTCCTCCGAGCCCCGAGAGTAACGGGGATGCCGGACGTCAGCAAGTGCAGCGTCGGGGCAAGTGCCGTGTCAGCGCGACGCCACCCTGGAGCCGCGCATCACTGCGTAGCCGCGCGCCGCCATCGGGTACGATTTACCGCGTGCGGTCCGGGGATCCCTCAGGCGGTGGCGGTCTTCAGGTCGTCGAGCTGACGACGGACGCCGGCGACCATCGAGGCCAGGTCGGAGGTGAGCATGATGAGGTCGAAGCCGCGCTTGACCGCCCCGGCGGCGAAGGCCGCGCTCGCGCAGTGCATGCACGCCTTGATGCCGTGCTTGTGCGCCGTGTCGCGGATGCGGTCGCAGGCCGCCAGGTGCACCGGGTCGCTCTTGTCGGGACCGGGCGGCAGGCTCAGCGCGAACGACAGGTCGGCCGGGCCGATGTAGACGGCGTCGAGCCCCGGCGTGGCGCAGATCTGGTCGAGGTTGGCGAGCCCCTCCGTCGTCTCGACCATGCCCATGATGACGATTTCGTCGTTGGCCTTGGCGACATAGTCGGCGCCGCCGTAGTGCACGGCGCGCACGGGACCGGAGGATCGCATGCCCACCGGCGGATAGCGGCACGCGGCCACGGCCTTGGCCGCGTCCTCGGCGGTGTTGATCAGCGGCACGAGAATGCCGTAGGCGCCCAGGTCGAGCGCCTTCATGATGGTCGCGGGGTCGTTCCAGGGCACGCGCACGACGGGCACGGTGTCCGTCTGCGAGATCGCCTGGAGCATCGGCAGGACATCGCCCATATCGGTCGTTCCGTGCTGCATGTCCACGACCAGGGCGTCGAAACCCTGGCGCGCCATCACTTCCGCGGTGAAGCTGTGGGAGACCGAGAGCCAGCCCATGGTGACCCACCGCCCGTCCCGCCACATCTGCTTCATCTTGTTCGGTCGCACTGTCGCACCTCACCCGGTAGGAGTAGCCGGTCGCCCGGCGAGGCGCGAAGCGTATCACATTTGGAACTCCGCGATGGCGTGGACCAGCGCGCCCATCGTGCCCTTCTGGGCCTGGATCCTGGCCTCGACGCCCTGCTCGGCCAAAGCCGCCTGGCAGACGGGTCCGATCGAGGCGACGACGACCCTGTCGCGAAGGGCTCCCGCGAGCTCGCGGTGCTGGCCGAGCTGCTCCGCCACCATGAAGAGATGCTTGACCTGGGGCGAGCTCGTGAACGCCACAACGTCGATCTTTCCCTCGAGAAGATCGCGGACCAGCCGAATGAGCGGCCCCTGGTCCTCCGGGAGCGCCCACTCGTACAGCGGAATGTCGAGCACGGTGGCGCCACGCGCACGGAGTCCCTCGTGCAGGACCGGGCTGTCGTCGCCGTAGAGCTGGACCGCGACGAGCTTGCCGTCGAGGTCGTGCCCGACCAGCGCCTGCATGATGCCGTCGGAGGTCGGCTCTCTCGGGGACAGGTCGAGCCGAACGCCCGCCTCGCGTAGAGCGGCGGCGGGCTTGGGTCCCCGTGCCGCCACCACCATCTTGCCCAGGGCCGCTCGCAGGGCGTCGCCCCTGCCCTTCTCGGCCGCCAGGGCGAAGAACGCGCGGGTCCCAACGCCGGTGAGGAAGATGATGATCGAGACTTCATTGCGGCAGATGCGGGAGAGGATTTCGAGCGCCGGGGCGAGGTCGCGGCGCGGAACTTCCCTGACCGCGGGCGCGGAGTACGGAACCCCGCCCTGCTTCGTGATGAGGCTCGCGAGCTCGGCGGCGCGCCGGGCTTCCGTGATCGCGATGACCTTGCCGCCAAGCGAGGCCACAGGCGCGCCTGTCAGTCGTCCACGCCGCGAGGGGGCGGCCCGGCCGGGACGTCGCGCGACACAGCGGCGACCTCCTGGCCCGCAGCGAAGCCGCGCAGCTCCTCGTCGGTGCGCCGGGAGGCGAACTGCCGGAAGCTCTCGTCGTTCCGACGCTCGCCGAGAAATGCGCGCATCAGCCGCTCGATGGCCGCGGGCACCTCCGTCGCTGGGGCGCGGTAGCCGATGGCCCGGGCCCGGCCCTGGTGCTTGCCCACGGCGCCGCCCACGAAGAAGTAGTAGGCGTCGACCATCTGCCCTTCGACCTTCGCCTTCTTCCCTTCGAGCCCGATGTCGGCGATCCAATGCTGACCGCAGCTGTTGGGGCAGCCCGTGATGTTGATCTTCACGTGCTGGTGGAAGCCCGGCAGCCGCGTCTCGAGATCCTCGACCATCCAGCGGGCGAAGCCCTTGGTCTCGGTGAGCGCGAGCTTGCAGAATTCCGTGCCTGTGCAGGCGATCGTGCCGCGCCAGAAAGGCGAGCCGCCGAGCCTGAGCCCCGCGGCCTCGAGCTCCTTCGCCAGCGCGGCGGTCCGATCGTCGGGGACATTCAGGATGAGCAGGTTCTGCATGTTGGTCGTCCGCAGCTCGCCCGTCCCGAAGCGGTCGGCGAGGTCGGCGACGGTCCGCATGTCGGCGGGGCTCATCCTCCCGCGAAGCACGGCCACGCCCGCGTAGGAGTAGCCGTCCTGCTTCTGGGCATGGATCCCGACGTGGTCGCGGTACACGTCGTCGGGCGGATTGTCGGCGACGGCGGGGTCGAGCCTGAAGCCGACGCGGCGCTCGAGCTCCTGGAGAAAGCTCTCGGCCGTCCAGCCGTGATTCAGGAAGAGAAACTTCAGCCGGGCCTTCTCCCGGTTCTGGCGCAGCACGTCGCTGTCCCGGAAGATCTCGGAGATGCCCCTGACGACCGGCAGGACCTGGTTCCAGTGCACGAAGGCGTCCAACCGCACGGCCAGGTGCGGGTCGGTGGAGAGCCCGCCGCCGACGCGCACAGAGAAGCCGATCTCGCCCGTCTCCGGGTGACGAATCGCGGTCATGCCGACATCGTTGATCTCCGGGTACGAGCACCAGGCTCGGCACCCCGTGATCGAGATCTTGTATTTGCGCGGCAGGTTGTAGAACTCGGGATTGCCGTTCAGCATCCGGTTGGCCGCCTGCACGAGCGGCGAGGCGTCCACGATCTCGTCGGCGTCCACGCCGGCCACCGCGCACCCGGTCAGGTTGCGCGTCGTGTCCCCGCAGGAGCCCAGCGTGTTGAGGCCGCAGCGCCAGAGGCTCTGGAAGATGTCGGGCAGGTCTTCGATCCTCACCCAGTGGAGCTGGAAGTTCTGGCGCACCGTGATGTCCGCGATGCCGCGTGCGTACTTCTCGGACAGATCCGCGATCGTGCGCAGCTGGTGGGCATGGAGGATGCCGTTGGGAATGCGGATCCTCATCATGAGGTAGGGCACGGCCTTGCCCTCTCCGCCCTTGCCCCCCACCGCGCCCACGCCGTCGCCCTGCGTGTAGATCCCCCAGAACCGGAAGTAGGTCTGCAGCCAGGCCGGCGGGATGGACTGAAATCCCTCGCGGGCGAAGCGGACGATCTCCGTGTACGCCTCCCAGGGGTTCAGTTCGCCCTTCAATCGCTCGATCTTCTGGGCCTTGGTTTCTTTCACTTCCGGCGCGGCCGGCAGCGGCGCGCCCTTCGCTTCGGCGCCGTGCACCCAGTCCCGCAGGATCTCGGCGACCTCCGGGCGGGCGAATTCCGACGGCAATGGCTCCCCACGACCGAGGAACTCGCGCACGAGCGCTCCGCTGAGCGCCATCCGGTCGGCGGGCAAATGCGGGCAGGTCTTGGGCGAGGTCACCGTCTCGCACCGGCGGCAGTAGAAGGTCTCGTCGAAGAACAGCGGGACGATGCCGAGCTCTTCAGGCGTGAACCGCCGGAAGATCTCGTCGACGGTCAACGGCGCCGAGTCGGTTTCGATGCCGGCGTACTCGCGCCCGACGATGAAATGGGAGCAGCCGTAGTTCTTCCGGACGAGCGCGTGGAAGAGCGTCTCCCTGGGGCCGGCGTAGCGCATGGCGCCTGGGAAGACCCCGAGGACGACCCGCTTGTCCGGGTAGTACTGCTCGACCAGGATCTTGTAGCAGCGGAGCCGGACTTCCGAGGGAATCTCGTCGAGCTTCGACTTGCCCACGAGCGGGTGGATCAGGAGGCCATCCAGCGGCTCGAGCGCGCACTTCTGCATGTATTCGTGCGCGCGGTGGATCGGGTGCTGGCTTTGGAACGCCACGATCGTCCGCCATCCAAGCTCGTGGAAGCGCGCCCGCATCTCCGCGGGGTCGAGGCGGTACGGCTCGAACCCCTTGAGCGGGGGGCGCGCGATCAGGTCGACTTTGCCCGAGAGGCAGACGTCTCCGCGGGTGAGCTGGTATGCGGCGCCGGGATGACGCGGGTCCTCCGTTCCGTACACGAGGCGCGCCTCCTCGCGTCCGTCGTAGCTGAAGCGCTCCTCGAGGTGGAGGATGCCGAGAGGCTCTTCCCACGGGCTCACCAGGGCGACGTCGTCGCCGTCTCTGAGAGCCTCCGCCGCGGCTCGCCGCACCGCCAGCGTAATGGGCAGGGTCCACGGGACGCCGGAGCTGAGCCGCATCTCGCCGAGCACGCTCCTGTAGTCGGCCTCGCCCATGAACCCTTCGAGCGGGCTGTAGGCGCCGCCGGTCAGGAGCTCGAGATCCGACATCGTCCGGGCGTTCAGCGCGATGCGCTTGAGGGAGGAAGCCCGTTGACGGGCCTCTTCGAGGGCGTCGTCACGGAGGACCCGGTTGACGAGCTTCCCGCCGTGGGGAGCGACGATGCCGTTCAGAGAGACGTCTGCCATATGCCCTGCCCTCCTGCTGGGTTGTCCCGTATGAACCCTAATTAGTACCTTCTTGATCGGCAGAGTCAAGAAGTTATTTAGGCAGGAAGGACAGGAAGTTACGGTTTGATGACCCTCACCGGCGAGCCGTCGAGGTACGCCTTGATGTCCTCCAGGGCATGGCCGTAGAAGATCCGGTAGGTCTCGGCTGTGACATAGCCCAGGTGCGGGGTGATCGCGATGTTCGGGAGCCGGCGGAACGGGTGATCGAGCGGCAGCGGCTCCTCGTCGAAGACGTCGAGCCCGGCGCCGGCGATCGTTCCGTCGCCCAGCGCCCGGATGAGCGCGACCTCGTCCACGATGGGGCCGCGCGACGTGTTGACGAGGTAGGCGCTTCGCTTCATGAGACCGAGCTCACGCGCCCCGATGAGTCCCCGCGTGCGGTCACCCAGGACCAGGTGGATCGAGACGATGTCGGACCGCGCGAGCAGCTCGTCCCTCGTCACGAGCGTCGCCCCCACCTCCTTCGCGCGCTCCGCCGTCAGGTTCTGGCTCCACGCGAGCACCTCCATCTCGAATGCCTTCCCCACCCGCGCCGCGCGTGAGCCCAATGTTCCCAAGCCGAGGGCGCCGAACGTTTTGCCGTTCAGGCCGAGCCCGAGGCTCGTCTGCCACTTCCCCTCGCGTGTCGCGCGGTCCTCGGCAGGAATGTGCCGCATCAGCGACAGGATCAGCCCCCACGCCAGCTCCGCCGTCGGGTACGGCAGTCCCGCGGTTCCGCAGATGACGACGCCGCGATCGGCCGCCGCCTTCATGTCGATGGACGCATTGCGCATTCCCGCGGTGATCAGGAGCTTGAGCTTGGGCAGCCGCTCGAGGAGGCTCCGCGGAAACGGCGTCCGCTCGCGAAGCGCCATGACGATGTCGAAGTCGGCCAGCCGCTTGGCCACGGCGCCCTCGTCGGCCAAGTGGTCCTTGAACACCGTGACCTCGGTGCCCGCGGGCAGGTTCTTCCAGTCGGCCATGCCGAGCGCCACGCCCTGGTAGTCGTCGAGAAGCGCCACTCGCGCCACGCTCAGTCCTCCTCGCTCATCGGGGATCGTCGCCGAATCGGTACTCGAGGGTCAACCCGTCGAGCGCCACCTTGAGATCGCCGCCCAGCTCCTTGTCGACCGCGGCCAGCACGTCGTCGAGCTGATCGGGCCGGCTCGCCCCGACGATGGCCGAGGTGATGGACGAACTCGCGCTCGTGCCAGTAGCGCTCCTGGTACCGGCCGGCCGCAGTGCCAAGCGTGAAACGGGTGCCCGCCGTCGGGCCCGCGGCCCTCCGGTGCTTGCCGGAGAGGAAGCCTCCCGCGAGCGGATTGTAGGGGATGACGCCTATGCCCTCTTCTCCGCAGAGCGGGAGCAGCTCGCGCTCGATCTGACGGAATAGCAGGTTGTAGCGCGGCTGTACAGAATCGAAGCGCGCAAGCCCAAGCGCCTCGCTGCGACCGAGCGCCCGGGCCACCTGGTAGGCGTGGTAGTTCGAGCAGCCGACGTAGCGGGCCTTGCCCGCGCGCACAACGTCGTCGAGCGCGCGCAGCGTCTCGTCCATCGGCGTCTTCGGGTCTGGGTGATGGATCTGGTAGAGGTCGACGTAATCGGTGCGGAGCCGGCGGAGCGAGCCCTCGATGGCGTCCAGGATGTGCTTGCGCGAGGCGCCGCGGTCCCATGGCTTGGCGCTCATGGCGCCGGAGCACTTGGTCGCGACCACGAAGTCGTGGCGCCGGCTCTCGAGCCACCGCCCGAGAATCTCCTCCGTGCGCCCCACGGTCTCGTAGGAGCCGCCCAGCGGATAGACGTCGGCCGCGTCGAGAAAGGTGATCCCGCCCGCCGCTGCGCGATCGAGAATGGCGATCGAGGCGGGCTCGTCGCATTGCAGCCCGAACGTCATCGTGCCGAGACAGAGACGAGACACCTGCAATCCGGTGCGGCCGAGGCTGACGTGGCGCATAGGGCCCAGAGAGTAGCGGGGATGCCCACGATCGGCAAGTGGGCGCGGCTTGACGGGCGATCGGGCGCGGCGGAAAATCGCTAGCCATGCGCGCGCCCGCCGCACCGCTCTCCTCCGCCAGCATCGTTCGCCGCTACTATGGTGTCTGGCTGGTCTACTCGCTGGCCGGCGGCTTCCTGGCGGGCGTGTACCCGCTCTTCCTTCGATCGCGCGGCCTCAACCAGTTCGAGATCAACAGCGTGCTCGCGATGTACTTCGCGGTCACCTTCCTGCTCGACGTGCCGACCGGCGCTTTCGCCGACGCGATCGGCCGGCGGCTGGCGTTCGTGCTCGGCTGCGCCCTGCGCTGTGTGGGCTTCGGCTTCTACTTCCTCTCGCATACCTACGTGCTCTTCCTCGTCGCCGAGACGATCGACGCGATCGGCACCACCTTCTGCAATGGCGCCATCGACGCGTGGGGAGTCGACGCGCTCGACGAGGCGGGTTTCGAGGGCACCAAGGACCGCCTCTTCTCGCGGGTCTTGCAGCTCTCGAGCGGGGGCTTCATGGTCACGGCTCTCATCGGGGCCTTCGTGGGCCAGGTGGACATCGCGTGGCCCTGGCTCCTCGGCGCGGGCGGCTTCGTCATCAGCGGGCTTTGCGGCATGCTGCTGCACGAGCGGCCGCGGCTCGCCTCCGGCGGCGGACACCGCGCGATGCGGGAGGCCATCAGGGTGCGAATCGGCGCGGGCATCCAGCGAGGCTTCGGCATCCGCTCGGTCCGGCTGCTGAGCTTTGCCGAGGCGATCATCCTGGGCCTGTGGGCGCCGTACTGGCTCGAGTGGCCGCTGCTCTTCAAGGACGGCTATGGCGCCGGCGTCTGGGTCGTCGGCGGGATCTTCTGCGTGCTGGGCTTCGGGCGCATGATCGGCGCCGAGGCCGCGGCCCGGGTGGTGGGCGTCGCGCCGCGACGCGCGCACCTCATGAGCGGTCTCCTGATCGCCTCCGGGCTCCTGCTGGCCGGAGCCGGCTTCGCCGCAGGCCGGCCGAATGTCGCGCTCGCCCTGCTCTTCCTGATGAACATCTTCCAGGGGGCGCGCGAGCCGCTGGCGCTCAGCTGGTTCAACGAGCAGCTCGAGCCCGGAGAGCGGGCGACGATGCTGTCGTTTCGTGGCACGATGGCCACGGCCGGCGGCGCGGTGGGGCTGTTGCTGGGCGGAGCGGTCGCCGACCTGCGGGGCATCCCGTTCGCCTGGAAGCTGGCGGGGACGCTCTCGCTCCTCGCTGTCCCCTGCTACCTGGCGTTGAGGCCCCGGCCCGACCTGGAGGGCCCGCGATGACCGCGTGACGAGGCTCGCGTGAGCCGCGGACGCGAAGGGATCTTGCGGTATCCTAGCGGCGCTGGAGACAGAATCCACGAGAGGAGCGTCCATGAAAGCGGAGGAATTCGAAAGCTTCGACGGGCTCGGGCTGGCCGAGCTGGTGCGCGGTCGCGACGTGAGCCCGGCCGAGCTGCTCGATGCCGCCGTCTCGCGGGTGGAAGCCCGTAACCCCGAGCTCAACGCCGTCGTCACGCGCATGTACGATCAGGCCCGCGCGGCCATCGCCGAAGGCCTGCCGGCCGGGCCGTTCACCGGCGTACCGTATCTCCTCAAGGATCTGGGCGCCCACTACACCGGTGCCGTGACCAGCTTCGGCAGCACGCTTTTCAAGGATTTCGTGGTGGACCACGACAGCGAGATCACGGCTCGGCTCCGTCGCGCCGGTCTCGTCATCTTCG
>WNFP01001088.1_pt1 | contig 23255 bp, 17 predicted proteins | sample 5400201 | NCBI WGS metagenome assembly WNFP01 (sample SAMN13153355, study PRJNA577476) | soil metagenome | isolation source: 115 cm saprolite under Madrone tree | place: USA:California | collected 2016-06-14
TGGTCGGAGGAGACGATGTCCGCGGGCAGCGCGTCGTTCACCTCGTCGTAGGTGAGGAAGCCCTTGTCACGGCCGAGCGCGAGCAGGTCCTTCACTTCCTTGCGCTCGGTGGCCTTGCTGCCCTTCTTCGCCGGCGCGAGGTCCTCGTCGTCGTCGTCGTCCTCGTCGACGTCGGCCGCCGCGACCTCTTCGTCGTCCCCGACGTCGGGAACCGGCGCCTCGACCTCGCCTTCCTCGCCCTCGAGATCCTCCCCCTCCTCCTCCTCGACGCCCTTCCCCGCCTTCTTCGCCTGCTTGGGGGCCTTCTCCTTCTCGCCGCGCCTGACCTTCGCAGCGGGGGTCTCCGCCTTGGCAACCGCCTTCGCCTTCTTCGGCTCGGGGGCGGCCTTCTTCTCGCGCTTCCCCCTCTTCGCCTCCGCCCTGGCGGGTGCGACGTGCTTCTTGCGTGCGGCTGTGGACTTCTTGTCGGCCATCTCGGTCAACTCCAATTGGGCTGCGGCGAGCGGGGAAGGTGGGAGATTAATGATGAGAGGGGCTTACCGCCCTTTTTTTTCAGATCGTTTCAAGGTGTTGGAACCCGTGGCGAACGGCGCTGCTTCCGCTCCAGGGCGACGGTTTGCGCATGTTTTCGCACAAGGTTGGTCAGACGCTTCGCGTCAGTCTGATCGCCTGCCTGCTCCATCTCGGCCACCGCGTCGAGGACGCGTTGCCGGAGCGAATCCGGCTCGACGGCGCGGATGGCCCCCTGCGCATCGTGCCCGGCGCACACCGCGTCGGCAGCCTCGCGCAGGGCGGGCTGGACGAACTCTCCCACGGCCCCCGAGTGCGCCAGCTCGGTCGCCAGCTCGGGATGGCGGACGACGGCGGCGAGGATCACCAGCTCGGCCTTGAGCACGGAGAGCGGCAGGGGCCGCTCCGGCGTCCGGGCGGCGCGCTCCGGCGGGGGCTTCGAGGGCGGTGCAGGGGGCTTTCCCGCCAGCGCGCGGCGGATGGCCTCGACGGGCGCCCCGATCATGGCGGCCACCTTCTCCACGTACAGGTCCCGGGCGAGCGGGCTGGGTGCCGCCTGGACGATGCCCTTGACCGCATCCACGGCGCGCACACGCGCCTCGATGGGCGCACCTTTCGGCAGCTGTCCCAAGGCGCGATCCAGCAGGAACTCGAGCGACGGCTGCGCCGAGGCCAGGAGCTCGCGGAACCCCTGGACTCCGACCCGGAGCACCGTCTCGTCCGGATCCTCTCCGTCGGGCGGCACGAGCACACGGGCCGGAACTCCCTGGGCGGCGGCGATCTCCGAGGCGCGCTGCGCGGCGCGCATCCCCGCGGCGTCGCCGTCGAAGACGAAGACCAGCTCCTTCGCTCCCGCCTTGGTCACCAGCTCCAGATGCTTGTCGGTGAGGGCCGTGCCGCAGGTGGCGATGGCGGTGAGCACTCCCGCCTGGTGCAGCCCGATGGCGTCGAAGTATCCCTCGACGAAGAGCGCCACCGCGTCCCGGCGGATGGATTCGCGCGCGCGGTCCAGCGCGAAGAGCGTCAGGCCCTTCTGGTACAGCGGCGTGTCGGGCGAGTTGAGGTACTTCGCCTCGCTCTGTCCTTCCAGCAGGCGCCCGCCGAATCCGACGATGCGCCCGCTCTCGCGGATGGGGATCATCAGCCGGCCGCGGAACCGGTCGTAGAGGCCCTGCCCCTTCTTGCGGGGAATCCCCAGTCCGGCCTCCTCGGCGAGACGCGGGTCCACTCCCTTGAGCGCGTGGGAGTTGATCAGCGAGTCCCAGAGATTGGGCGCGTACCCGAGCCTCCAGGCCCGGGCGGTATCCTCGGTGATGCCGCGCTCTCGCAGGTGATCCCGAGCCACCTTGCCCTTGGGATGGTCCCAGAGGATGCGCTCGTAGAAGGTGCAGGCCTTCTCGTTCACCTCGGCGAGCGCCGCCCGCCGTGACGACCTCCGCACTTCTTCCGGGTCCTGCGGCGTCAGGTCGACGCCGGCCTCGTTCGCCAGCTGCTCCACCGCCTCGCGGAAGCTGCGCCCTTCCACCTGCATGACGAACTTGATGGCGTCGCCCGAGACGCCGCAGCCGAAGCAGTGGAACATCTTCTTGTCGGGGACCACGTAGAAGCTGGGCGTCTTCTCTCCGTGGATGGGACAGAGCCCCTTCCAGTCGTGCCCGCTCTTCTTCAGGGGCACGCGCCGCTGGACGACCGCGACGAGGTCCACGCGGTCGCGCAGTTCCTGGAGTTTCTCGTCCGAGATGCTCGCCAAGTGTATCGCCGCCAGGGCCATTCAATCCTACGACGCCGGCTTCGACAAGGCGCTCTTGACCGCATCGCTGACGCGCTTGCCCTCGGCCCGCCCGGCGATCTTCGGCATCAGCACCTTCATCACCGCGCCCATGTCCTTGGCGTCCTTCGCCCCGGAGGCCGCGACCGATTCTTTCACGAGAGCGAGGAGCTCGGCATCGGTCAACTGACGGGGCAGGTAGGTCTCGAGGATGGTGATCTCCGCGTTCTCGTTCTGCGCCAGCTCGGGGCGGCCGCCGGCGAGGTACTGGGCCGCGGAGTCCTTGCGCTGCTTGATCATCGAGCCGATCACGGAAACGACGTCGGAGTCGTCCAGGGGCTTCGCCTTCTCGATCTCGCGGTACTTCATCTGGCTCTTGAGCATCCGCAGCGTGTTGAGGCGGCGCGCATCCTTGGCGCGCGCTGCGGTTTTCATGTCGGAGTCGATCTGGTCGGAGAGCATGTACCTTCTTCTTCTTTCCTTCGACTCGCGAAGACCTTGGGGTGGTTTGGTACGAGTGTTTTTCGATCCGGGACTCCGCGGCGGCGCGGACTCCAGAAGACTCTTGGGTACCCCTTACGTGGCTAGGGGACACCATTGCATGGTGTCCCCGTAGATTCGCAGGTAGATTCGCATGTACCGGCGGATGTAACGATTCCTGGCGAAAGGGATTACATCATCCTTCGTTACATCATCCCTTTTCGCGCTTTTTTGAGGGCGCGCTTCTTGGCCGCAAGTGCCTTCTTCTTCCGCTTGACCGACGGCTTTTCGTAGTGCTCGCGCTTCCTGATCTCGCTCAGGATGCCTGCTTTTTCGCACTGTTTCTTGAAGCGCTTCATGGCGTTCTCGAACGACTCGCCTTCCTTGACGCGCACGCCCGGCATTCTTGGAATCACCACCTTCCGGCCCGCGGAGGGCCTCGCCTGTCGCGGGGGGCCCGCGAAAACGCGGCAGTATAGGCGCAGGCGGGGGGCTGTCAAACCTACCCGTGCAGCCTCGGTGACGATTTGCAGCACCTGGAAGAGTGAGAATAGTGTCCGTCAGGGGATGAGCGAAGCAGCGCGGCTGTCGGTGACGCTTCCCGAGTACGAGACGGAGCTCGCCGTCAACCAGCGCAAGGCGCTGCGGGCGGCGGCGCTGCTGGCGGCTCCGATCCTGCTCGGCTTCACCGTATTGGATTGGTCGACGGCGCGGGACTTCTGGATGCCGCTGCTCGCGATCCGCGCCGCCGCCGCCGCCGGCCTGATGCTGGTGGGCGTGTTCGCCCAACGCGTCGCGAATCCCGTCCCGCTGGCCGCGCTCGCGGTCGCGCTCATCTGCAGCACCATCGAGGCCGGCGTGCTCGCGACCGGCGGCGCGCAAAGCCCGTACGTGACCTCGCATACGTTGGTGATGGCCGGAGTGGGGATCCTCATTCCACTGACCGTCACGCAGTCGCTGAGCATGCAGGCGGTCGGGTTGGCGATCGCCATCCTTCCCTTGCTCTCGCGCCTGACACCGGGCGACGCCATGACGCTGACGACCTCGGCCTCGTACCTGGTCACCATCGCCATCGTGGTCGTGGCTGGATCGCACCTGCAGGACAGCTTGCGGCGGCGGGAACACCGTGCCCGCGTCGAGGTGGCCCGGCAGATCGGCTTGATCAATCTGGGAGCCCTGGCCGGGGGGCTGGCCCACGAGCTCTCCACGCCCTTGACCTGGGTGTCGGTCGAGCTGGAGAGCCTGGAGCTGGACCCGCTCGCCGCCCCGGTGCGCGAGAAGGTGCGGGCGGCGCGCGCGGGCACCGTCCGCATGCGTGAGGTGCTCATCGCCATGCGGCAGGGCGCGCGGCTCGCGGGAGGCGAGCTGCGCGAGGTGATCCTCTGCAGCGAAGTCGACCTGGCCCTGACCCTGGTCGCGCAGCGCATGCGCGCCTCGGCGGTGAGCCTGGTCCGCGAATACGCTCCCGACGTGCCGATGATCTCCTGCCAGCCGACGTTGCTCGGCCAGGTGCTGGTCAATCTGCTGGTGAACGCCCTCGACGCCATGTCCGCCCAGCAGGACGCGCGGCTCACCGTGCGCGTCCGCCGCGGAGACGACTCCGCCATCGTGGAAGTGGAGGACTGCGGTCCGGGCATTCCCGAACAGATCCGGGAGCGCATCTTCGAGCCGTTCTTCAGCACCAAGGGCGAGAAGGGCAACGGGCTGGGCCTCTGGATCTCCTCGGAGATCGCCCGCATCCACGGCGGCGAGCTGACGGCGCATGCCGGCGCCAAGGGCGCGCTGTTCAGGCTTTCGCTGCCCACCATGCCGGACCCGCGGGCCGGCCCAAAGGCCTGAACGGCCGCGCGCCGCGCAAATCGACCTCAACAAATGCCGGAACTTAGGCCGTGCCGGTCTCGGACTTCGGCGGCGCAGCCGGCTGCTTCTGAGGCGCATGCCCGCGATTGACGCGGTCGCGCAGCTCCTTGCCGGTGCGGAAGAGGATCCCGCGCTTGGGCTTGACCGGGATCACCTCTCCGGTCTTGGGGTTACGCCCGTTGTACCCCTGGTAGTTCTTGACGTGGAACGCGCCAAGGCCGCGGATTTCGATGTTGTCGCCCTTGCAGAGAGCCGCTTTCATCGACTCGAAGATCGTCTCGATGGTGAGCTCCGCCTGCTTCTGCGTGAGCTGGCGCTTGGCCACCAGGATGGCGATCAGATCGCTCTTCAACATGCGTGCACTCCGCGCGGGTCCAACGGCCGAAAACGTTCGACGGATGGGAACGTTACATGACCCTGCCCGCTGCGGGCAAGCGCCGCGAAGCACGATTTTCAGGCAGGCTTGCGCACACCTTGTCCCACCCCCAGGGGGAGGGATTCGGACGCCGGCGAGGCCTGGGTGGCCGGGGCCGCCTCGAATCGGCGCAGGAAGTCCTCCAGGGACTCGTCCAGGGCCGTCTGGGCGGCCGTTTCCGCCCGGTCGAGCGACCGGCGGATGGCTTCCGTCACCTCGTCCGGCTCTTGGGTCGGGAACCGCAGGGAAGCCCGCGCCGCCGCGCGGACCTGCGCCAGGGTGATCCGGGCCGGTTCGCGGCAGAGAAGCCACCCACCTTGCCTCGCCTCGACGGCCAGCCCGGCGGCCGCGAGCGAGAGCAGCCCCTCGCGGACCAGGCGCGGCGTCGCCTCCAGTTCCCGGGTCAGGGCCCGGACCCGGATCGGCGCTCCGCGCTCGCGATGCAGTTGGGCCAGCGCGACCAACAGGCGGATGACGAACGTCTCCCGCGCGGACGCTGCCTGGATGGCCGGCTCGGGCTCCGGCTTGCGCGACGCATCCAGCGCGTAGCAGAGCCGGCAGCCGACCAGCGCGATGTACCAGGAGATGTAGATCCAGGTGAGCGTGATGGGCAGCACAGCCACCGAGCCGTAGATGCGGTGCACCTGCACCATCCGGGACGACGCCCAGCCGAAGAGGAACTTGGCCAGCTCCCAAGCCGTGCCGGCGACGAACGCCGCGATCAGCGCGGAGCGGAAGCGCACCCGCGCGTTCGGGATCACCTTGTAGAGGAACGCCAGGCCCGCGTACGTGATGGCCACCGAGGAGAGCGTGGCGAGCACGTGCAGGACCTCGCTGTGGTTCGGATCGCTGTGCGCCGCGTGGACTCCCTGCATCCGGGAGATGACGAAGGCCGCGTAGACCGAGAGGCTGAGGAAGATCGGTCCCAGCGTCAAGAACGACCAGTACTTGAGGAGCCGCTGCACCGGAGAGCGCGGCTTTCGCACCGAGTAGATGTGGTTGAACGCGCTCTCGATGTTCCAGAGCAGCGAGAGCACGGAGACGAGGAGCAGCGCGAAGCCGATGGCGCCCAGCGTCTTCACCGTGGCCTTGGTGGTGAAGGTGGTCAGGGCCGCGGAGATGGCGGCGCCGGCGCCGATGCCGAGCTGCGAATTGACGTAGCTCTGCAAGCGGTCGTGCAGCTGCGCCTCGCCGGTGACGAGGTCGATCACGCTGTAGGCCACCGCCAGCAGCGGCACCAGGGCGAACAAGGTCAGGTAGGTGAGGGCGGCCGAGCGCAGCGTGATGGCCTCGCCGCGAAATCCGCGCCCGACCAGCACCAGCGCCCGCACGAACCGGCGCACCGCGGGAAACGAACCGGCCCGCTCGCGAAAGGCGCCGAGCCGGGCTTTCAGCTTCGCGTTCAGTCGCCCACCTTCACCGCGCCCTCCTCTGGCTGCCTCGGCTCGGGTTGCGCCGCCGGCTGCTCGGCGCGCTGCTGCTGCTGGCCGCGGTTGCCGTCGCGGCGCCCTCCGTCGCGCCGTCCCTGGCCCCGCTGCGCCTGCTGCAGCTCGGGCCGGCTCCACTTGGCGTGCAGGTCGTACTGCTCGAGGTGGTACTGCGGCTGCGGGCGGACCGTGATGCTCTTGTTCAGCTTCATCATCAAGAGGCGCATCGCCTCGCGCTCCGGCCCTTGCAGGAGCTTCGCCACCTCCGGGTGGCAGGAGACGACGAGCTGGTCCTCGCGGTGCTTGCCGGCGGCGCGCTGGACCTCGCGCATGATGTCGTAGGCCATGGTGGTCTTGCTGCGGACGTGCCCGCGGCCGTCGCAGATCGGGCACATCTCGGTGGTCAGCCGGGTGATGCTCTCGCGCACCCGCTTGCGGGTCATCTCCACCAGCCCGATGTCGCTGATCTTGAGGACGTTGGTCTTGGCGCGGTCGGCGGCCAGCGCCTCCTGGAGGTTCTTGAAGACCTTCTCCCGGTTGGCGCCTTTGTCCATGTCGATGAAGTCGATGATGATGATGCCGCCGATGTTGCGCAGCCGGAGCTGGTAGACGATCTCCTTGGCCGCCTCGCAGTTGATCTTGGTGATGGTGTCTTCCAGCGACGCGCCGGCGCCCTTCTTGCCCACGTAGCGGCCGGAGTTCACGTCGATGGCGACCAGGGCTTCGGTCTGGTCGATGATGATGTAGCCGCCGCTCTTCAGCCAGACCTTGCGGTTCTGGGCGCGGATCAGCTCCTGCTCGATGCCGTACTCGTCGAAGATGGGCTCCTCGCCCCCGTACAGCTCGATGCGCTCCTTCAGCTCCGGCGCCGCCTGCTCGACGAAGGCGCGCACGCGCTCGTACTCGGCGCGGTCGTCGATCACCAGCTTCTCCACCTCGTCGGAGAAGAGGTCGCGGATGCTGCGCAGGATCAGGTCGAGGTCCGGGTGGACGCAGGCCGGCGCCTTCATCGATTCGCGCTTCTTCCCCACCTCGTTCCAGAGGCCGAGGAGGAACTTGATGTCCGCGGTCAGCTTCTCGCTGGGCTCGTTCTCGGCGACGGTGCGGACGATGAAGCCCGTGCCCGGCGGCCGGTAGCGGTCCACCAGCTCGCGCAGCCGCCGCCGCTCCTTCTCGTTCTCGATGCGGCGGGAGATGCCCACGTGATCGACGGTGGGCATGAAGACCAGGTGTCGGCCGGGGAGCGAGATGTGGCAGGTGATGCGGGCCCCCTTGGTGCCGATGGGGTCCTTCACCACCTGCACCAGGACCTCGTCGCCCTCCTTCAAGAGCTCCTGGATCTGCGCGCGGTGCTTGCCGTTCCCGTTGCGCTTTTCGCCGTTCCCGCCGCGGCGGTCCTGCCCCTGCCAGGAGCGGGCGTTGGGGTCCTGCCGGCGGTCGCCCTTCGGCTGCTCCCCGGCAGGGCGTGGCCCTTCTCCGCCCCGGCGGCGGCCGCGCCCTCCGCGGCGGCGGCCCCGCCTGCCCTCGCGGGCGGCAGGCCGCTGATCCGCCGGGAGACCGCGGGCGCCGGCAGCCGGAGGATGCGCTTCCGCGGCCGTCTGGGGTTGGGCTTCGGAGGCAGTGGCGGGCGGGGCTCCCGCTGAGGGCGCCGGCGTTTCCGCCTCCGCCTGCTCGGCGGCGAGCGCTTCCTCCGCGGCCGCATGGGCGGCGTCTGCCTCGTCCAGCTCCTCTTCGTCGTCGTCCTCGTCCGGACCCTCGTCGTCCTCGAGGGCATCGTCCGGATGCAAGTCGACGATCTCGGCGGGCTCGTCGGCGCGCGCACCCGCCGCGACCTCGGCCGGAACCTGTGCCTCCGGTCTGGCCTCGATGGGGGGCGGCGGCGCGGAATCGCCAGCGGGGCTCCGAGCCGCCGCGGACTCGATGGCCGTCTCCTCCGCGGCACCCGCTTCGCCGATGGCTGGAGGCGGCGTTGCCACCGCTTGCACCGCGGCGTCTTCCGCAGGCTCGGGCAGATCCTCGGCCTCGAGGGGATCGCCCTCGACCGAGCCCGCCTTGATGTCCATCTCTTCGGAGAAGCCGGGGAAGGTGGGGTCGGAGACGATGTCGCCGACGTAGAGGAAGGCCGCCTTGTCCAGGCCGATGTCGACGAACGCGGCCTGCATCCCCGGGAGCACCCGGACGACCTTTCCTTTGTAGATGTTGCCGACTATTCCTTTCTCGTTCTTGCGCTCCAGGTAGTACTCAGAAATCGTCCCTTGCTCGATCAGCGCCACCCGGGTCTCTTGACCCGAGGCGTTGATCACCAGGATGTTGGACATCGAAAGATCCTTCTCGCGCGGTCGCGCGCAGATCGCGCGGCGGCGTTCGGGCGCCATTCAGGCGCCGCTTCGTGAAATTGGAGAGTGAACCTGGCAGGACCACCCAGCCTCGCTCATGGCGTCTCAGGCGTCGGAGGTGCGCGGCTACGCGCCGCCCCCGCTACCGAAGAAGCGGTGAGGCCCCGGCGGCCGTCGAAAATGCCTCCGGGGCAGACGAAGTGAGCGTAGCATCCAGGTGTCGGTGCCGCAAGAAGACCACGGTCAAGTGGCCGGATTTCTACAAAACAAATCCGGGGCGGCGCCTGTCCCAGCGCGCCGCCCCGTCCCCCCGGAAAGCAGGCGGCTTACGGCTCCTTGACGGGCCGGAAGTCCGGATTGGAGAAGTGCTCGCAAGCCGGAAGAGCACCCGGCATGCCATGCCGATCGCCGCGGAAGGAGCGCTGGACGCAGGTTCGCGGCGTCCGGCGGGTGTGGCGCCGCGCGGCGCTACGACCGAGACCGTCTCACGCCAGCAGCGCCGGCAGCGCCGCCTGTAGCCAGATGTCCGCGGCGCCGTGCGAGACCATCGCGCCTTCCAGCCCGCGCCGCCGGAACATCCAGCCGAAGATCACGCCGGCGATTCCGTTTCCCAGCAGCACGTGCGCGATCACGCCTGCCGTCAGGGGAATGCGCATGAACGCGACCGCGGGCAGGTGGAGGGCGCCGAAGATCAACGCCAAAAGCACGTTGGCGGGCCAGAACGGCTGGCGCGCGCCGGCGCGCTGGAGCAGCACGACCAGGGTGCTGAGGAGGCCCCAGCGGACGATGGTCTCCTCGGCGATGCCGCCATGGAACGCACTGCTGGCGCGCGTCCAGAAGCCGCCCGGCGGGGGCTTCCACAGCTCCGGCGGCACCGAGGAGCGCAGCATCAAGGCGACCGCGGTCACGGCGATCGCCGTCACGCTCCCGATGGCCGCCGCCTCGATGGCCATGCTGCCGAATCCGGCTGGCCGCTCGCGCCGCTCCGCCGTCGCGCGCAGCCAGGGAGCGTCCAGACCGGCGCGGGGCGCGAAGCGGACTCCCGCGTAGGCGGCGACGGCGCAGAGCACCAGCGCCTGCACTTCCTGCACGAGTACCAGCCCCGCAGGGGACATCGGCGGCTGCGCCGCCCGGATGGCTTCGAGCAGGAAGGGAGAGGCCAGGGCGATGCCGGCCGCGCAGAGCGCGACGAGCAGCGCCCAGAGGCGGTTCATGCGGCGGGCGGCCCGAAGACGACGTTTTCCCGCACCAGCCGCGCGACGCCGGGCTTGACCACTTCGGCTCCGAACAAGGCGGCGAGCAGCTCGGAAGGACGCGCCACCGCGTCGGGTTCGCCGGCACGGAGCGTGAACCGGATCTCCCGCGCGCCCGCCGCGACCAGGCCGTCGACGGACTTCTTCAGATCGACGCGCACCGGACGCTTTCCCTCGCGCTCCCGGAGGACCGTCGCTTCGCCGCGGGCGGCGAACTCTTCCAGCCGCCGGCCCACGTCGGGGGCGCCCTCCGGCAGCTCGACCCGGTACTCGATTCCGCGAATGGTGCGGGTGAGCGACTCGCCGCCAGGCTTCAGCGCTTCGCAGGACAACAGCCGGAACCCTTCGGGCAGATGCGCCCGGACGCTTTGGCAGACCTCGGTCGCGTCCTTCGTCCCGAACAGCTCCAGGTCGAGGTACTCGGCCCGGCTCTCGGTGCCCACCGGGCATGCGGGCCCGAAGCCGACCTTCGGCTTGGGATGGAACCCCTGCGAGTGCGGAATCGACAGCTTCGCGCGGCGGAACGTGCGCAAGAGCGCGGTCATCGTCTCCAGGTGGCTGAGCGCGACCGCCACACCCTCCTTCGCGTACCGCAGCCGCAAGAACGTGCGCTCGGACGGGAGCGCCGCCGGCTCCGGGCGCGGTTGCCGGCGGTAGTCCTCGGGGTGGTAGACGATGTTGTCCACCACCTCGTAATCGCAGGCGCCGCAGGCGGTGCAGATCTCCTCGCCGTAGGCGCAGTCGGGCACCTGCCCCTCCTTGCGCGCGGCCATCCTCGCTTTCCATAGGAAAGGCTTGGTGACCTCGCAGTCGATGTGGTCGAAGGGCAGGACCTCCTTCTCGCCCTTCTCCCGGTGCGCGAAGAACTCCATCCCGACGCCGTGCCGCCGCTCGGCCTCGGCGAAGGCTTCGTGCCAGGCCTCCAGGCTGAAGTGCTCCGTCCAGCCGTCGAGCCGCTGCCCGCTGCGCCAGGCGTGCAACACCGCGGTCGCGAGCCGGCGGTCGCCCAGCGCCAGCGCGCCTTCGAGCGCGCCCTGGCGGGCATCGTGCGGCTTGACGTGCAAGTCGCGGTAGGCCCTGCCCAGCTTGCGCAGCTCGTCCCGGAGGATCCCGTGCTTCCGCTGCGTCTCCTCCAGCGGGATCATCGGTTCCCACTGGAAGGGCGTGAACGGCTTGGGGCAGAAGGTGGAGACCCCGACGTTGATCTCCGCCCTGGGGTTCAGCTTCTTTCCCCGCCGCAGCGCCTCGGCGCAGAGGGTGACGATGGCGCGGACGTCCTCGTCGCGCTCGGTGGGGAGCCCGATCATGAAATAGAACTTCACCAGGTCCCATCCGGCCGAGAAGATGGTGTCCACCGCGTGGAGGAGGTCCTTCTCCGCGTTGCCCTTGTTGATCACGCGGCGCATCCGCTCGGTGGCCGCCTCCGGCGCGACCGTGAAGCCGCTCTTGCGCACCCGCTTGATCTGGCTAGCCAACCGCTCGGACATCGTCTCCGTGCGCAAGCTGGGCAGCGAAATGCCGACGTTCTCCGGTCCCAGCTCGTCGAAGAAGTCCTCGAGCACACCGTCGATGCAGGAGTAGTCGCCGGCGCTCAGGGAGAGGAAGCCAACCTCCTCGTAGCCGGTCGCCTCGAGGCCCTTCTCGGCGATCCGGCGTACGTCGTTGGGATCGCGCTGCCGGGTCGGGCGGGTGATCATGCCCACCTGGCAGAAGCGGCAGCCGCGGGTGCAGCCGCGCTGGATCTCCAACGGCAGCCGGTCGTGCACCGTCTGCATGAACGGGACGATCGGCTTCTCCGCCTGCGGCACCAGGTTCAGGTCCGCGATCGCGCGGCGGACGATGCTCTCGTAGCCCGGCTTGAGCGGCTCGTAGCCGGCGATGGTCCGGTCGGCCGCGTACTGGACGCCGAAGAGCGACGGCACGTAGACGCCCGGGATCTCCGCCAGCTGCCAGAGGAGATCCTCACGGGGGGCGGTTGCGTGCTTCCAGGAGGCGACGGCGTCGCTGATCTCATGTACCACTTCCTCGCCCTCGCCGATGACGAAGGCGTCGAAGAAGTCGGCGACGGGCTCGGGGTTGTAGGTGCAAGGACCTCCCCCGAGGATGAGCGGATCGTCGCGCTCGCGATCCTTCGCCTGCAGGGCGATGCCGCCCAACTCCAGCATCGCCAGCACGGTCGTGTAGCAGAGCTCGAACTGCAGCGTGAACCCGACGATGTCGAAGGCGCGCAGCGGCGCGCGGCTCTCGATGGAGAAGAGCGGCTGCCGCTCCGCCTTCAGGGCGGCCTCCATGTCCGGCCAGGGCATGAAGACGCGCTCGCAGGCCACGTCCGGCCGCTCGTTGAGCGCGTGATACAGGAGCCGGAACCCGACGTTGCTCATCCCGACTTCGTAGGTGTCGGGAAAGGCCAGGGCCCACTTCACCCGCGCTTTCATCAGATCCTTGCGGACGGCGTTCAGCTCCCCGCCGGCGTAGCGGGACGGCCGCTGCGCGGAGAGGATCAAACGGTCGAGGACGGGGAGCCGCATGGGCGCACCGGTGTAGGCGCGTCCCCAGACGCGGTCAAGGGCGGCTTTCCTTCCCGCACCAGGGCGGCGGCGGGCCGGCATCCCGCCCAGGGACCGTGATGCGGTCCGACGTCCGCGCTACCAGCAGTCCCTTGTCGAACAGATAGGTGTCGACAAAGTCGCCGCACTCCGTTCGCTCCGCCACCAGGTCGAGGATCAGGTCGTCCTGGTGCCGATCGAGGGAATCGTGCTTGCCCGTCCCCACCACGAGAGTCCGTGGCGTGTCCCGCGTCTCCTTGAAGACCCACCACTGCGCGCTCCAGGCGGGCGCATCGGGAGCGGGCTGCTTCCCGCAATAGGCGTCGACCGCGCGGCGGAGACCCTGCGCGTCCTCCGGCGGGTTCGCCAGCACGAAGGCCTCGAAGATCCGCGGGACGGCTTCGCCCGATCGGGACGCTGCCGTTCCGCGGATCGATTGGATCTTGAAGCAGGCGGTCTCGCGACGGCACGCCCCGGTCGAGACGACAGTGGCGATGAGCGCTGCGCGCGCGAGCACCTAGAACGAGTCCTCGAACTGCTCGTCGAACTCGATCCGGGTGACGAACGGCTTGTACCCCCGCACGCGCTGGAGGAGGAGCCAGGCCCGGAATCCCGCCAGCGCGTTGATGCTCTTGTCCTCGAGGTCCGCCTTGTCCAGGCCGAAGTGGTCGTAGATACGGACGGTCACCCTGGCGCGGTACGCATGCGGGCCGGTCATCTCGTAGTCGACGAGGACCACCTCGTACGCCCAGGTGTCGTTCACGGCGATGGTCAGACCGCCCATGAACTTGTCCTTCAGCGTCCCGTAGACGGGGCTGGGGATGCGCGGCACCCGGGTCACCTTGCCCGCGTCGCCGTCCAACTTGCCCAGCGAGGCGGATAGCTTGCCTCGGAGGTTCGCCAGGAAGCGTTTGGTGGAGTCGTGCTCGCGCGCTTTTCTCGTCAGCACCGCGTTGGTGTACTCCCCGCCCTCGTTCCGCTTGAGCTTGTCGATCATGGCGTTGGTGTTCGCCACCAGCTCGCCGCTGGAGAAGATGTCCACCGCCATCGTCCGGAAAGCGCTGAAGAGCTGATCGTCGGTCTGCGAACCCAGCCCGCCCGGGATGCGGAAGTCGGCGTCGAAGAGGAAGCCGATGTCGCGGTATTGCTGCTCGGTCATGTCGCCCGCGCCGAAGTCGCGACCGACGCCCGGGCGATTGCCGGACGCGTCCGGGTTGGTCCAGGAGTCGGCGATGACGATCGGCTCCAGGACGACGGCGGTCTCGACCCGCGCGCGGTCGTTCGGCGCCAGCGCGTACGCCTGCACCACCAGGCGGCGGTGGCTCCATTGGCCAGGGACGGATGAAAGGATCAGCCGATCCGGCTCGACGACGAAGCGGGGATCGCTCGCCGGATCGATGGTCTCCAGGATCTTCTGGCCGGAGAGGACCTGGATCCTCCATCGGGCAGGCTCGCCTCGCTTGGCCGCCGTCCGCCGGTCCTTCGAGATCGAATAGGTGGCGTTCTTGCCCACCGCGACCTGAGCAGGGCCGGTGATCGCTTCGATCGGCTCGGTTGCCGGCTGCGCTTTCGGCTGCCCGGGTTCCGAGCCGGGATCGCCCATGTCGGACGCGGCCGAGATCCACAGGTCGTAAGCCGTGCAGGTTCCTTTGTCGCCGCTGCCCCCATGGCCGGTGCACTGCGATGCCGGGGGCTTGAAATCGGCGTTCTCGAACACGAGCACTTCGACGCGCCGGTTCGTCTCGCTCTTGCCGCGGGCGGCGCGGTCGGCCTTGTGCCAATCGGCGCAGCCCAGGGTCTGGATCTCCACCGGATCGGGCGTCGTCGTCCCGTCGGCCGCCATGTACTCGGCGATCAGGGCCCGCCGGGTCCGCCGATCCGCCGCGAGAGCCGGGATGCCGTTGACTTTGCGGAACGCGTCGAGACTGCCGTAGTGCGCGCCCCCGAACGGCAGCGCGTCAAGCATGAGCTGATCCTCGCGCGCGCCCCACTGCTTCCAGGCGTCGGACCCGCCCTCGTAGAACTTGAGCCAGGCGTCGGCGTCGTTGCGGAAGTACGCGGCGACCGCTTCGGCGCGCGCCAGCGACAGCCCCTGGTTGTGGGCGAGCGAGCCTTGGGAATCGGTGTGCCCGAGCACCAGGAGCGTCCGTCCAGGCTCCTCCTGGGCATGGGTGGCGATCTGCCGGAACGTCGGGATGGCCTCCGGCAGCGGAAACGTCTTGTCGGTCTCGAAATGAGTGGCCTTGAACCGGCCGACGGCTGAAGGACTGACCTCCTCCGCATCCTCGGCACCCTCTTCCACCTCCGCCTCGTCGCTTCCCTCGCGCTTTCCAGTGGCGGGCGGCGGAGCCTCGCGTCCGCTCCCCTTGTCCTCCAGCTTGAAGGCGTATTCGCCCGGAGGGACGTCGGTGAGGTGGACCTCGCCGTTGCTGTCCGTCATCACCACCATCTCGGTGCCGTCGCTGAGGGTGACTTTTCCGGAAGCGCCGGAGACCGGGTTGCCTTCGGCGTCTTCCACCCGGAGGTCGATGGTGGTGAGCCCGGCGGCGCCGTCCGCGAGCTCGATCGTGTACGGACCCGGAGGCTTGTCGTCGACGTGGACGTGGCCGTCGCCGTCGGTCGTGGCTTCGATCACCTCGCCGGACGCCAGCCGGACGTTGACCTTGACGTTGGAGAGCGCCTTGCCCTGGTCGTCGTGGAGGGTGAAGTCGATGGGCTCGTTCTTCGGCTTCGCGTCCTTCGGCTGCGGCGCCTTGAACGGCTTCTCCTCGAGCTTCGCCTTCCCGCCGTCCTTGGCGCTCTTCGCCTTCTCCTTCTCCGACGAGCTGTCGCCCCACTTGTCCCGGGCGACGTAGAAGATGCAGCTGTACCCGGCGGAGTCGAAGAAGTGGTTCGCCTCGGTCACCAGGTAGTTGCCCGAGTACGCGCCGACCTTCTTCAGATTGACCATCGAGCCCGGCTTCAGCTTGGGATTTCCCCGGACTTCGACCTCGGCGGTGATGAACTCCATCGAGCGGCGGGTGAGGGCCGCCTTCGCCACCGTGTCCGCGTGCTCCTGGGTCGCGACCTGCGACTCCACCACCGACCACTCCGTCTTGGTGGAGCTGAACTTCGCCAGCTTGGCGCCGGGCTGCCCGCCGGGCACCGACCAGAGCTCGTCGCCCGTCTTCGCCTTGCCGGTGATCTCGGCCTTGCCGGAGGCATCCCAGGCTCCGACCTCCACGGACACGGGAGGCTTGCGGAAGTTGGCGACGGGGAGGAACGCCTTGATCTCCTCGCCCAGGGTGAACTCGGCGTCCGACGAACTGGAGAACTGCGGCCGCTCGAAGTGCAGCTCGCTGCCCTCCACCCAGAACATGTACCCCTCGAGCTCGGCCATGGAGCCGAGGAAGTCGAAGTCGGTCTGGTTGGCCTGGAACCGGAACATCTTCACCGGCGCGGGAGAGCCCGCCCGGGTCTTGGCAGTGAGGCCGTACTGGCTGGCGATCTGCTGCGCGCAGTCGAGCGGCGAGGCGTTCGCGTACGTCTTCGTCTTCTTCGCCCGCATCATCCGATGCGATCGGTCCATGCCGCGGAGCACCAGGACCGTGGGGCCCGCGCGCTCCAGCTCCGTGCGCCAGGCGGTGACCTCGCCGTCGAACACCTTCTTCAGCTTGCCCGGGACGCCCAGCTCGATCTGCACTTCCTTGCAATCGATGAAGAGGGGCTTCGCTTGCCAGGAGAGGTCGGGATCGGAGACGACGATCTCGAACGCGCTGGCGCCCGCGCGGGTCTGGAAAACGCGGATGCCGAGGATGGCCGCCGCTTCCTCGGGCTTCAGCTTGGTTCCATCCAGCTGGATGGAAAAGTCCGGCTTCATCCGGGGATCGTCGGGCACCGGCACGGACCTCTGCGACGCAGAACCTGCGCGGTTTGCAGCTTATCCCTTTCGGGGGTTGCCTGGAAGGAGGCCGGGCAAACGACCGAGGCCGGGGCCGGGCTACCGGGCGATCATGAAGGTGCGGAACTCGCCCAGCGCCTTCGACCAGCGCACGCGGACGTTCTCCACTTCCGCCGAGGGGGGCCCGCGCTTGCACCACTCGACGAACTCCTCGATCCGCTCCCTGGGCCCTTCGACGATCGCCTCCACGCTGCCGTCGGGAAGGTTGCGCACCTCCCCGAAAAGGCCCAGGCGCATCCCCTCCTGCTGGGCGCTGGCCCGGTAGAACACGCCCTGCACGCGGCCGAGGATGAGGAGCTCCGCCCGCGTCACCCGAGCATCTCCCGGAAGCCCTCCTCGTCGACGACGCGCACTCCCAGCTCCTGCGCCTTCTGCAGCTTGCTGCCGGCGTCCTCGCCCGCGACCACCAGATCGGTCTTGCGGCTCACCGAACCGGACACCCTGCCGCCCCGGCGCTCGATCTCCGCCTTGGCGCCCTCGCGAGAATACTGCTTCAAGGTCCCGGTGAGGACCACCGTCCTGCCGGCGAACGGACCGGCGGCCGCGACCGCCTGCTCTGGCTCGGGGCGGAGTCCCGCTGCCAGCAGCTGGCGGATGGTCTCGCGCTGCTCCGGCACCGCCAGGAAGTCGTGGATCTGCCGCGCGACCTCGGGCCCCACGTCCCGCACCGCCTGGAGCTGCTCGACGGAAGCGTCCATCAACGCTTCCAGCGACCCGAACCGGCGCGCCAGCGCCAGCGCCGTCGCCTCGCCGACCATCCGGATTCCCAACGCGTAGATGACGTGGCGGAGCGGACGCGTCTTGGAGGCCTCGATGGCCGCGAGCAGGTTGCGCGCGGAGAGATCGGCGAACCGCTCGAGGCCCACCAGCTGCTCGTAGGTCAGGCGGTACAGGTCGGCGGGAGTCTTCACCAGTCCCGTCTCGGTCAGCTGGGTGCTGGTCTCGACGCCCAGGCCTTCGATGTCCATCGCCAGCCGCGAGGCGAAGTGGCGCAGCCGCGAGACGGTCTTCGCCGGGCAGGTCGGATTGGGGCAGCGCGTGATCGCCTCGCCCTCCTCCCGGACCACCGGAGTCCCGCAGGCCGGGCACTGCCTGGGCATCTCCCAGGGCTTGCTGTCGGGTGGGCGGGATTCCGGGATCACGCGCACGATCTCCGGGATGACGTCTCCCGCGCGGCGCAGGAAGACGCGGTCGCCGACCCGGACGTCCTTGCGGCGGAGCTCGTCCTCGTTGTGCAGGGTGGCCCGGCTCACGGTGACCCCGCCGACGTGGACGGGCTTGAGCGCGGCCACCGGCGTGAGCGCTCCGGTCCGGCCCACGCTGACGAAGATGTCCTCGACGGTGGTCGCTTCTTCCTCGGCCGGGAACTTCCAGGCCACGGCCCAGCGCGGCGTCCGGGAGACGGCGCCCAGCCGGCGGCGCTGGTCTTCGGAGTCGACCTTGATCACGCTGCCGTCGATCTCGTAGGGCAGCTCGTGCCGCTTGCTGAGCATGCGTTGGTACTTGTCCTTCACCGCCTCGAGGCTCTCGACCCGCTCGTTCTCGGGATTGGTCCGCAGCCCCAGCTGCCGTAGGAATGCCAGCTTCTCCCAGTGGCTCTGGAAGTCGAGGCCCGGGGTCTCCCCGGTCTCGTAGAAGAAGATGCTCAGGGGCCGCTGGGCGGTGATGCGCGGATCGAGCTGGCGCAGCGCCCCGGCCGCGGAGTTGCGCGGGTTGACGAAGGTCGGCTCGCCGGCCTTTTCCCGATCCTCGTTCATGCGGACGAAGTCGCGCTTGTTGATGAAGACCTCGCCCCGCACCTCGAAGCGCGCCGGCGGCCGTCCCTTGAGCTGCAAGGGGACCATCTTGATGGTGCGCAGGTTGGCGGTGACGTCCTCGCCGGTGAGGCCGTCCCCGCGGGTGGCGCCTTGCACGAAACGGCCGTTCTCGTACGCCAGGGTGACGGCCAGGCCGTCGAGCTTGGGCTCGACCACGTACCGCACCGGCTCGTCCCCGAGCAGCCGGTGCACCCTGCCGTCGAACTCCAGGAACTCCTCCTCGTTCATGGCGTTGGCCAGGGACATCATCTGCCGCCGGTGCGTCACCTTGGCGAACTTCTCGCTCGGGGCGGCTCCCACCCGCCGGGTGGGCGAATCGGGCGTGATCAGGTCGGGGTGCTCCGCCTCCAGCCGCTCCAGCTCGCGGAAGAGGCGGTCGTACTCGGCGTCGCTCAAGGTCGGAGCGTCGAGCACGTAGTACCGGTGGCTGGCCTCGCGCAGCTGCGCCCGCAGCTCTTCGGCGCGAACCGCTGGATTTTCCATGCCCTGCCGAGAATAACGCATTGACGCTCGGCCGCGGGGCGACTACAGTTCGCGCCGTTCCCAGCCAGTCCCCCTCGAACGCGCGCCACCCGACCGGGCGAGCAGCGCTCCCGATCAGATGAACCTGTCCGAGCTGAAGGAAATGAAGATCCTGGCCCTCGCCAAGCTGGCGAAGGAGCTGAACATCGAAGCGCCCGGCGCGCTGCGCAAGCAGGAGCTCATCTTCCACATCCTGCAAGCGCAGAAGAGCGACACGCCGATCAACGCCGAAGGAGTGCTGGAGGTCCTGCCGGACGGATTCGGTTTCCTCCGCAGCCCCGACTTCTCCTTCATGCCGGGGCCGGACGACATCTACGTCTCGCCCTCGCAGATCCGTAGATTCAACCTGCGGACCGGCGACATGATGAAGGGCCAGATCCGGCAACCGAAGGACAGCGAGCGGTACTTCGCGCTCCTCAAGGTCGACCAGATCAACTTCCTGGAGCCGGTCGAGGGCAAGCAGCTCTTGCTCTTCGACAACGTCACCGCGCTCTACCCGACGCGGCGGATCAACCTGGAGCACAAGAACACCGACATGAGCACCCGCATCATCGACCTGCTCAACCCCATCGGGTTCGGGCAGCGGTGCCTGATCGTCGCTCCGCCCCGGGCGGGCAAGACGGTGCTCCTGCAGGACATCGCCCACGCGGTCACCGCCAACCACCCGGACGCGTTCCTGATCGTGCTCTTGATCGACGAGCGGCCGGAGGAAGTCACCGACATGCTCCGCACCGTGCGCGGGCAGGTGGTGTCGAGCACCTTCGACGAGCCCGCCACCCGCCACGTGCAGGTGGCCGAGATGGTCATCGAGCAGGCCAAGCGGCTGGTGGAAGGGGGCAGGGACGTGGTCATCCTGCTCGACTCCATCACCCGTCTGGCGCGGGCCTACAACTCCACCGTCCCGCCTTCCGGGAAGATCCTCTCCGGCGGCGTCGATTCCAACGCGCTCCACAAGCCCAAGCGGTTCTTCGGCGCCGCCCGCAACGCCGAGGAAGGCGGATCGCTCACCATCATCGGCACCGCGCTCGTCGACACGGGCTCGCGCATGGACGAAGTGATCTTCGAGGAGTTCAAGGGCACCGGCAACAGCGAGATCGTCCTCGACCGCAAGCTGATGGAGAAGCGGATCTTCCCCTGCCTCGACATCAACCGCTCCGGGACGCGCAAGGAGGAGCTCTTGATGGACGACAAGCAGCTCAACCGGGTCTGGATCCTGCGCCAGCTGCTGCACCCGCTGAACACCATCGACTCGATGGAGTTCTTGCTCTCGAAGATGCGGGGGACGAAGTCGAACAAGGAGTTCCTCGATTCGATGAGCCGGTAGATGAAGCCGGAGCGCGTCGCGTGGGTGTCCGCGCTGGTGGTCTGCGCGGCGCTGCTCGCGGCGCCCTGGCGCGGCCACGTCGACGATTTCGACGCCCAGGTGTACCGGGTGGTCGCCCGCAACCTGGCGCGCGCCCATGCCTGGTTCGACCTCCGTGGCCTGCCCACGCTCCACCCGGTCTTCCGCGAGCACCTGCCCTTCGGCTTTTGGCCGGCGGCCGCCGCCATCCGCGCCGGCTCGGAGCGGGCGATCGATCCCCTCTACGCCTTGATGACGCTCGGCGCGATCGCCGCGTCCGGAGCGATCGCGCGCCGGCTGGCGGGCGATCGGGCAGGAGTGGCCGCGATCCTGCTGCTCGGGACCTGCGAGTCGATCTGGCAGTACGGGGGGCGGCTGCTCCTCGATCCTCCGCTCTTGCTCTTCGCGACCGCCTCCGCGGGAATGGCCCTCGCCGGCCGCTGGGAGTGGGCGGCAGTGCTGGGCGGCGTGGCCACCCTCATCAAGGGACCCTTCGGGCTCCTGCCGCTCGCTTGCGTCGCCGCGGTGCGGCTGCGGGATTGGCGGGCGCCGGCAGCGGTCGCTGCCGCGATCGTCCCCTTCGCCGTCTTCCTCGCCGTCGATCCGGGCGGCGGCTGGCGAAGCGGCTACTTCGCAGGGCAACTGCTCGCGTCCGCCGCCGGCGGCCGGGGAGACGGCGTCGCCGCCTGGTGGTTCCCGCTGGCGGTCGTCGCGCGCCGCTTCTGGCCCGGACTGCCGTTTCTCCTCTTGGCGGCCTGGGCGGCGCGCCGGAATGCCGCGCTTCGCCCCCTGCTGTTCGCCTGCGCGCTGATGCTGGCCGCCCTCTGCCTCCCGGAGCGGAAGTGGGGGAACCACGCCTACGTTGCCTTTCCCCTGCTGGCAGCGCTGGCCGGAGCGGCGGCGGGACCGCTCCTGGAACGCATTCCCGGCAAGCTGAGCGTCGCGGGCACCGTCGCGCTGGCGGTGATCGCCTGCGGGCTCTCCCTCTCCGGGCTCGGCGCGCTGGTCTTGCGGCCTCCTTGCCCGTATTCGACGACCCTGGGTCCGGCGCTGGCCGAGCCCGGCGACCTGAGCACGCTGGCGGCCGAACGCGACCTCGTTCCCCTGTCCGTGCCGGCCATTCCAGCCGACGCCGGCGTGCGGGACGCCGTCGCGCGCGGCCCGGTCGTGGTTCCCCCCGGGTGGACCGTCACGGCGCGCGCCGGCCCTCTGGCCGTCCTGCGAAACCGGTGAGCGCCGGATCGTCCAGGTTGCGGCAGCTGCTCGTTCCGCTGCTCGCGTTCCTGGCGCAGCGTCTCGTCCTCGCCGCCGCCGCCCTGGCTTCCGGCCACGACCCGCTGGCCCCCTCGTCCTACGTGCGCTGGGACTCGGTCTTCTATCTGGACATCGCGGAGCACGGATACGCTCCGCTCGTCTCCTGTCCTCCGGAGAGCCACTATCTCCCGAGCGCGTGGTGCGGGAACGCCGGGTGGTTCCCGGGCTTCGCCTGGCTGCTGAAACCCGCCGCGCTGCTCGGTCTGTCCCTGCCCGCGACCGCGGTTGCGGTCTGCGCCGCGGCGCAGCTCGGGGTCCTGGTCCTGCTCTGGCGCTGCCTCGACGACGAGCGGCAGTGGCCCGCCCCCGGGACCGCGGCGTTCTTCCCGGGCAACGTGTACCTGGCCGCAGCGTTTCCCACGCCGGTGTTCCTGCTGGCGGCGCGCCGCGCGGCGTGGGTCGCCGCGGCCGTCCTGGTCGGATTCGCCCTCGTGCTCGCGGTGATGCAGCTCGAGGCGGGCAGCTGGACCGCCTACTTCAAGATCCAGGCGAAGTACGGCTACGGCCCCGGCCTCGGAATCGACACCCTGTTGGCCCATCTCAAGCCACTGGTCAATCCGCGGTACCGGAGCGCGAAAGGCATCGTCACTGGAGTCCAGACGCTCCTGACGCTGGCGCTCTTGGCCTCCATCTGTTTCCGCTGGCGCCGGCTGCTGGCTTCTCCGCGCGACGCGCTGCTGGTCATCTACACCGGCGCCTTCTGGCTCGCGCCGCTGATGTTGGGCGGAAACCTCGCGCTGCATCGGTCCGAGGCGCTCCTCCTTCCCGCGACCTTGCTCTTGCCCGACTTTCCCAGGGGAGCCCAGAGAGCAGCGCTCGCGTGCGCCATCTTGCTCTCGTTCCCGATGGCGCTGCTCTTCTTCCAGGGTCTGCTCGTCTGAGCCCCGCGATCAGTGGGCGGTCATCCGCTGGACGGCCGCGAGCGAAGTGAATCCGTCGACGGGGAACCTGCGCAGCCGGAGCAGATCCGAGCTGCCATGGGCGGTCCCGGCGACGGCGACCCGGTACCCCGCCGTTGCGGCCAAGGACGCGGTGTGGGAGCGCAGCGAGTTGTAGGGGTACGCCAGGACCTCGACGGGTCGGCCGATCTCCTTCTCCAGACGAGCCTTGGAGACCTCGAGCTCCTCCTCCGCCGCTTCGTCCTTCAGATCCGGAAGCCGCGGATGCGTCCGCGTGTGCGAGCCGATCTCCATCCCCGCCGCGGCCAGCGCGCGGACGCCCTCCCAGGTGAGGAAGCCGGGCTCTCCTACGCGACCGGTGATGATGAAGAAGGTGGCGCGCATCCCGCGCTTGCGCAGCAGGGGCAGGACCACGCTCAACGCATCCGATCGTCCGTCGTCGAAGGTGAGGACCACCGCGCGCCTGGGCAGGACCCCGGGCCCCGCCCGCGCTTCGGCCAGCTCGTGCAGCGTGATGGTGCGGAATCCTTCTCGCCCGAGCCAATCGAGCTGCTCCTCGAACGCGGCTGCGGGGACGACGTAGTTGGAAGCGGCTTCCCCGACCGAGTGGTAGTTGAGGATCGGCACCTCGGCCTTGTCCCGCGCGGAACAGGCCAGGAGCAGCGCGACGAATACGCGCCTCACCGCGGCTTCCCGATCCCGTTGCGCACCAGCTGGTAGGTGAAGGAGCCGCCGAGAGCGAACACGACCGCGACCGGGAGGAACCCGGCCACCCAGGGGTTGAGCCCGTTTTCCGCCAGCGCCACGCCGAAGCGCGTGAGCGCGT
>WNFP01000884.1_pt1 | contig 23253 bp, 20 predicted proteins | sample 5400201 | NCBI WGS metagenome assembly WNFP01 (sample SAMN13153355, study PRJNA577476) | soil metagenome | isolation source: 115 cm saprolite under Madrone tree | place: USA:California | collected 2016-06-14
CAGCCAAGAAGCGGCTGCACCACAATGTGCTGGCGATCGCGCTCGCCAACAAGCTGGCCCGCATCGCCTGGAGCGTTCTCGCCCATGGCCGCAGTTTCGAGGCGAGCAAGCTTGCTGAGGGGGCCACCCAGCCCGCTTGATCGTTCAACGCACGATGAGGAGCACGCAATGATGTAACCCGTTCTCTACCCGCCGAGGTCTGCGAGAGGATGAGATGGAGGATCGGTCTTCCCGGCGCCTGCGAGCACTGGTGACCCAAATGGCCCGCTGAGGTCTGTCCGCTAATGAGATCGCAGGCGCGCTGATTTCCATGATGGCCCGGAGCGCAATGAGCTCCAATCAAAGGCCGGATACATTGATGCAAGACCGCTTGCCGCCAACTCGACGAAAACCTCTTGCGACGCACGGCCGGACCATACATTGGGTCAAATCCCGCCCTATGCCGAATGGTGGGATAACGGAGATGTCGAATGAAGCGCATCACCGGAATAGTATGCATTTTGATCGCTATGGGCTTAGTGGTTACCCAGGCGCACGCCATGGAGCACGGTAGCTTCTCGCTCCAGCCAGGCGCGGTGCAGGAAGTTCGTACTGGTTCCACCTATCGTCTCCTTCGCACGAAATCGGGAGCGCCGGAGCGATACTCGCTACAATCGGTGACCATGAGCCTCAGACGCTTGCACCTGGTCTTTGCGTCGAAGACAGTGGCGACGTGATCAAACTGCGAAATCAAGCGACCGGAGTGGCAACGGGGACATACCGCCCGATCAGGAACAACTCCGGTAAAGCGTAGGGGCTCTCTCCGCCCAGAGGGTGAAAAGAGAATTCGCGTCGCGCTTTACTTGGGATCACGTCCTGGGGTGGACTTTCTTATGTTGGCCTCTGGCAGCACCGAGGCGTTGCCGAACCATCTGCTGAAAATGCCAGACGCCGTGCTCGCTCCATCCTGCAGCATGATGGGGATCAATCATGAGTTGGCCGGGTTGGTAGCCAAGCGAGTGCAGCCCGCGTTGGACACTCTCAACAAGCCCTAGATCTTCCTTGCCCGCTACCTGGTCCAACCACCTTATTGCTTCTTGTTGTGCCGGGCTCGGCTCCTCGGATTCGAAGTAGAAATCCCAAACCTGCGTTGTCTCCTCAGGCGACCGGGGGATGTTCCGGCAGACCATCAAGGAGTCGGAGTCTTCGGCGGGAAACCGAGGAATAAAGAGATTGGGCCATAGCCACCACGCAGACTGAGAAGTGTATCGTGGTTTTCCATCTAAGGCGGGTTCGTCGTTTTCTATTTTACCTTGGATCGTGTGAATCGTGTAGTTCGTGTGTTTCCAGCTCGCAATATCGAAAGTTTGGTTAAATTTTGGGTGAGCTACCACGCAATGGTAACACTCCAGGTAATTATCCACGATCGTTTTCCAATTAGCGTGGACGTTATAGGTGACCTGATGCGCGTGCTTCAGCGAGTCGATCTTTGGGATAAACCGCCTGATGCTCTCCTCCATTTTAAACGTCTGGCTGTGCAACGAGGCGGCGCTAACATCAAGGTTGACGAATACGAGACCGCAAAATATATCGGTCTTAATCGCCTTTAGCCGCACTCTGCTTCCGTCGAAACACGGAACATCAGAGCTGTGGCGTGCTGTCTTTAGAACTCCGTCGAGTTCGTACACCCATGCATGGTATGGACAAACAATGGTGCGTGTATTCCCCTTGCCCTGCAGCAGTTCGTGCGCCCGGTGAGCACAAACATTGTGGAACCCCCGCAAGACGCCGTCTTTACCCCTGATCACTACGACGCCTTGGTCTGCCACCCAACCAACACTGAAATCTCCCGCATTTTTAACATCGCTTATATGACAGATCATCTGCCAAGAGTTATAAAAGATGAGTCTCTTCTCCTTTTCATAAATTCCGTGGTCGACATAGTAGCGAGCCGGCAAAGCGAGTGAAGGCGCTTGTCCACTGCGCAGATTGCGTTGGCTCCGCGAAAGAGTATGTCGAACTCGTGCTGTCATAGGAATAGTCTCACTCTAAAGTTCGGTCTCGAGACTGGCAGTCCGACTTTCGTCCCGGGGCGCATTGGAGATAGCGCGCCACCTTTATTCGGTGGACCCTACGTCGCCTAGCCGACGCTCAGGCGAACCACCAGCGTTCCGCGATCTTAAATCCGTCGCATAGCCAATTGGCCGCAATGTGGCCGTGTGCAAGCTTCTTCGAGTGGGCATCCACGTAGTTGACAAAGTCCAACACGATGACGCCACCGTTGTCGTGAATAAGTTGTTGCATCTCGGCGTACATGGCAGCGCGCTTTGGGTCCTCGGTCTCGCTGCGCGCCTTGATCAACAAGTCGTTGAAACGCGGATCGTCGTAATGCGTTTCGTTCCAGGCGGCACCCTTAGCGTAAACTGTGGTCAGCATCCAATCGCAACTGGGGCGTCCGCTCCAGAATGAGGCGCACCAGGATTTCTTGAGCCAGACATTGTCCCAATAACCGTCGTTCGGCTCTCTTATGACTTTGATGTCGATCCCTGCCGCCTTGGCGTGCTGCTGATAGAGGATCGCAGAATCGACCGCGCCGTAGAATGCCGCTTCGGCTGCCGAAAGGTCGACCTTGAGTGAGGACAAGCCCGCCTTCTTCAGGTGGAACTTTGCCTTCTCCGGGTCATAGACATATCTTGGCTTGGGATCGATGGCGAACTTCAGCGAGGGCGCGATGGGGTTGTCGTTCCCCGGCTTGGCGTGCCCCAGAAAGAGCTTCTTGTTGATCTCCTCGCGGTTGATCGCGTACTTGAGCGCAAGCCGCACGTCGTTGTTGTCGAAGGGCGGCCGGTCCACCATCATCGAGAACACATTCTGGGCATAACCAGTGACCTCCGTGATGCGGATGTTGGGGTTACGCCTGAGCTGGTCGAGGGTCTTGAGGTCCGCGTACACAATCCAATCGACTTGGCCCGTGATTAGTGCGTTGGTCCGAGCCCCGACGTCGGAGATGGTGAGGAACGTCACCTCGTCGAAATAGGGCTTGCCCGGTTTGTGGTAATTCGGATTGCGCTTGAGCGTTGCTTGCACGCCGGGCTGCCAGGACTCGTAGATGAAAGGGCCGGTGCGCGCCGTGCTCTGCCAGTCGGCCGTGCCGTCCTGTTTCGCCTTGACGATCGTAAGGTGGTAGTCGCCACAGACGTATGGAAAGTCGGCATTGCTGCCGTTCAAGGTGAAGATAACCGTGTTTGGTCCATCTGCCTTGATATCTGTCACTGGCTGCAACAGCGACTTGGCGGCTGACTTAGAATTCGGACCCATGTGGTAGCGAAAGGATGCGATTACATCTTCGGGGGTCAGGTTCTTGCCGTCGTGGAATGTCACGCCTTTGCGCAGCTTGAACACCCAGGTCTTGGCGCCGTCCACGGGTTCCATGCTTTCGACTAGGTCAGGCGTAATATTGCCCTGCCAATCGACCTCTGTAAGGCTGTTCGACATCGCGCCCCAGAACGGCACCTGGGTTCCAAGGTCCCCATAGGCGGCGGGGTCGAGGGTGTCGGTGGCAGCGCCCCCTAACAGACCGAACCGAGCCGAGCCGCCACGCTTCGGCGTGGAGGAGGCGAGTGCGTCCTTGAACATCGACTCCGCAGCGGCCACGGTGACGCCGGAAGCGATGGCAAATTGAATGAACTCGCGACGGTTAATTTTGATCTGAGGAGAGGAGCGAACGAACTGATTGTCTCGGTTCATGGACGAGTCCTCGGGTCTTGAGGTGGTGTTCACTACCATTGGCTTTACCTCGGGTGGCATGAGGCCAAGCGGGCACGTCAACTCGAACTTAAAAATTTTGCTCTTGCTTCGGAAAGTTGTCCTGGAGTAAAGCGACAGAAACATGGACTTTAGCGGCGGCGCCAAATGTCATTTTCGCCGGCAAGGATCGCTGTTCTGCTCCTTCCTTCGTTCAATGCGCTGGCGACGATGGCGCTAGTCGATCCCCTCAGAGCTGCCAATTACATCGATGGAAGACGCCTTTATGAGTGGGACTTTCTTTCTTCCGACGACCAACTCTTGACGGCCAGCAATGCAAGCTGCTTCAGGCCAAATCCACTAAACGAGAGCATCCGCTATCAGTATGTGTTTGTGAGCTCCAGTTGGGCGCCGGAGACCCACGGTGACCCGAAGCTCTATAACTGGCTGAGAAAGTGCGAGCGGGCAGGAGCGATAATTGGTGGCATAGATACTGGAGCATTCGTTTTGGGATTTGCAGGTCTGCTTAAGGGATATGCGGCGACCGTCCATTACGAACATCTGGTGTCGTTTAAGGAGCTATTTCCCGACACTAGGGTCGTCGACTCCCTGTTTGTAAGCGACAGGACGCGCCTCACATGTTGCGGCGGAATAGCTTGCAGCGATGTAGCGCTCTCAATTGTACTGAGAGATTACGGATATGACCTCGCCAATGCTGCGGCACGTTACATGTTTCATGGTCGATTGCGATCCGGCGGCACCCGACAAACAGGGTCGCCGACGGAGCCCATCGGGTACACAGTCCCCGCGACTCTCAGGGCAGCCATCGACACCATGGAGCAAAATTGTGAGAGTCCGTTGACGCTGGCGTCAATCGCTCAGCGCATCGGTCTTTCCCTCAGAAACATGGAACGGCTGTTCAAAACTTACACTGGTCTTTCGCCGGTGCAATATTATGCGAATGTGCGCCTCGACCGCGCTCGGGGAATGGTGACCCAAACTGACATGAAGATCGTCGCGATCGCAGCTGCGTGCGGTTTTTCGTCTCCCGAATATCTGGCGAGGCTTTACAAGAAGCGATTTGGTTTGCAGGCTCGGAAGGACCGCCAGGAAGGACGGATACCCCACCAATTCCGACTCCACCCCTCGCATGCTACACGCTGACGGAGGGTGACCGGTCCCCTGTTCTTTTCGTAAATCAAATCCGAACGTCTTGGTGATGCAGTCCACCGAGACGGAGGTTTGCGAAAATCCGTCCGACGCCTTGAACTTTGCGCGGAACCGGGCCGTCCTTGCGGTGAGAGGGAATCCGACCGTGGACTGGATTGCTCGGCAGATTGTCGAGGCGTCTCCCTAAGGTGAAACGCCCGAACATCTCGTGCGAGACCGAGACGCCGCCTACATCACGAGTACAGCCGGATTTAGTTTATGGTAGGGACAACTGATCGATTCCGGCTGGGGGCCTTGAATAGGTGATCTATCTTTCGGCGGATGTGGGCGGCACCTTCACCGACCTGGTGCTGATAGACAGCGAGGCGGGTCGCACCCTGGTCGAGAAGTTGCCCTCGGGCGCCCGGGGTCGGGCGGACTCCATCGCCACGGGGATCTCCCTCATCGCCGAGGAGGCCGGCCTCTCGCCCGGCGATCTCGACCTCTTCGTCCATGGCTTCACGGTGGCGACCAACGCTTTCCTGATGCGCAAGGGCGCCCGGGCCGCGCTCCTGGTCACCCAGGGCTTCCGCGACATCCTGGAGATCGGCAGCCAGCAGCGTCCCAAACTCTATCCGCTGCGCCAGCAGAAGCCAGCGCCGATGGTCGCGCGATCCCATGTCGTCGAGGTGGCGGAGCGAGTGGACGCCTTCGGCGGCGTGGTCGAGCCGCTGACGGAAGGCGAGATCGCGCGCGTGATTGCGGAGGTAGCTGCGCTCAAGCCCGAGGCGATCGCCATCTGCCTCAACTTCTCCTTCCTCGACGACCGCCATGAGCACCGGCTGGCCAACGCCCTGGCCACGGCCTTCCCGGGGCTGCCGCTCTACCTCTCCAGCACCGTCAATCCACAGATGGAAGAATATCCCCGCGCCAACACCACGGCGCTTGCCGCCTATGTCGGGCTGGTAGTCGACCGATATCTAACCGATGTGGAAGTCCGCATGGCCGAGGCCGGCGCGCGCTGCCCCTTGCGGCTGATGCGCAGCGACGGCGGGGTGGCAACGCCGCGGGCGGCGCGGGCCAACCCGGCCCATATGATGCTCTCCGGCCCCGCCGGGGGAGTTATCGCGGGCCGCGCGCTTGGCCATCGCCTCGGTCGGCGCGATCTCATCACCTTCGACATGGGCGGGACCTCGGCCGATTTCGCGGTCATCGCCGATGGCGAGCCGCGCAGCGTGCGCGAGCGCACCATCGGCGGCCAGCCGCTGCGCCTGCCGAGCCTCGACATCGAGACCATCTCAGCGGGCGGCGGGTCGATTGCTTGGGTCGACCGCGCCGGCGGGCTCAAGGTGGGGCCGGACTCAGCCGGCGCCGTACCCGGCCCGGCCTGCTACGGTCAGGGTGGCAAAGATACCACCATCACCGACGCTGCGGTCGTGCTCGGCCTGCTCGATCCCAGGCGCTATCTTGGCGGACGGATCAAGCTCGACGCCGATCTTGCCGCCGCCTCGATCGAGCAGGCCGTGGCGCGCCCACTGGGGCTCTCCCTCGCCGAGGCGGCCTCGGGCATCATCGCCATCGCCAATGTGCAGATGAGCCAAGCGATCCGCGCCATCTCGGTCGAACGCGGGTTCGACGTGCGCCGCTTCTCGCTGCTCGCCTTCGGCGGCGCCGGGCCGCTGTTTGCCCCATATCTCGCCGCCGGGCTGGAGATGGCCGAGGTGCTGGTGCCGCGCCATCCCGGCGTCTTCTGCGCCGAAGGCCTGCTGATGACCGACATCCGCCACACGGCCCAAACGGTGCATCGCCGACAACTCGAAGATATCAGCCCCGACGAGCTGGCCCTGCGCGTTGCGGCCTTGCGCGACCAACTCGAGGCGGCGCTAGCCGCCGACGGCATCGAACCGGATGCCCGGCAATTCCATCTCGCCGGCGACTTGCGCTATCTCGGTCAGTTCCATGAGCTGGAACTGGACCTGCCCCTGCCGGGCGAGGCCGAATGGTGGGACGGCGCCTCGATCGCCGGGCGCTTCCATGACGCCCATGGGCGCGCCTATGGCCATGCCGACACGCAGAATCCCATCGAGTTGGTCAATCTCAGGTTGACCGGGCTCGGGCGGCTGGAGCGCCCGCCGCTGCCCAAGGAGGAAGAGGGGGAGGCCTGTGAGCCTCAGCCCATCGACGAACAGCCGGCTTGCATGGATCGGCGCGCCGGCTTCGTTGCCTGCCGGCATTTCGATCGCGCCGATCTCAGGCCTGGCGCCCGGGTCCGGGGGCCGGCGCTGATCCATCAACTCGACAGCACAGTGCTGGTAATGCCCGACCACATGGCCCGCGCGCTCGCTGGCGGCGTTCTGTCCATCACGCCCACAACGGGCACGGCCAGATGAACATCGATCCCATCGACCGCGATACCTTCCAGCACGAGATCGTCAGCGCTGCCGAGGAGATGTCCATGGCGCTGCGTCGCTCAGCCTATTCCTCGATCATTTGGGACATGTACGACTATGCCTGCGGGCTGCTGCTGCCCAACGGCGAGATGCTGGCCCAGGCGGAAACGATCCCCGCCCAGCTCGGCATCATGCGGCTCGCCGCCCAGCACATGCTGAAGGCGATCCCGCTCACCGAGTGGCGCGAGGGCGACGTGCTAGTCTGCAACGATCCCTATCGCGGCTGCACCCACACCCCCGACATCGTGCTCTTCAGCCCGGTTTTCCATGAAGGAGAGATCATCGCCATCGCCTCGACTATCGCCCATCACATCGATGTCGGCGGCAAGGTTCCGGGGACGGAGGCCGCCGATAGCCGCGAGGTGTTCGAGGAAGGGCTAATTCTGCCGCCGCTGAAGCTGCTCGAGGGTGGCCGGCCCAGCCAGGCCATCTTCGACATCATCGCCGCCAATGTGCGCGATCCGAAGGCGAGCGCCGGCGATTTGCGGGCCCAGATCGCCGGCTGCCACACCGGCGAGCAGCGGGTGCGTGCGCTGGCCCAACGCTATGGCGCCGAGCGGTTCAGAGCGCTCTCGGCCGCGGTGATGGACTATGCCGAGACCTATGTGCGCCGCTCCCTCGCCGCCATTGGCCATGGCCGGGGCGAAGCCGTGGTGCTGATCGAGGACGGCTTTGGGGCACCCGAGCCCATCGCCATCAAGGTCCGGGCCGCCGTCCAGGGCGATCGGCTGGTGATAGATTTCGCCGGCACCAGCGCGCAGCGCGATTGCGGACTCAACTGCCCGCTTGCCTCGACGCTGTCGATGGTGCATTTCGCGGTCAAGGCGCTCTTCGCCCCCACCCTGCTGCAGAACGAGGGTTGCAACCGGCCTGTCGAGATCCGCATCCCCGAGGGCTCCGTCCTCTCGCCGCGCCGCCCGGCGGCGGTCTCGGTGCGCCATTTAACGCAGCAGGCACTTGCAGATGTGGTGCTGAAGGCGCTGACGCCGCTCGTGCCGGGAACGGCGGCGGCGGGATGCCATATCTCCTTCCCAACGTTCTGCGCCGGCGGGCTGGACGACCGGGCAGGGGCACTGGCCCGGGCGGGTGAGCCCGGCTATTTCCTCATCTCTGACATCATCGGCGGCGGCATGGGCGGCTCGCCTGAGGGCGACGGTCTTCCGGCCGTCGATACCCATGGCGGCAATTGCGCGCTGCTCTCGGCCGAGGTGGTGGAGACCATGAGCCCGATCCGAGTGCTTCGCTCGGCCCTGGTGCCCGGCAGCGGCGGCGCCGGGGAGTTCCGCGGAGGACTGGCGATGGAGCGAGACTATGAGATCCTGGCATCGGTCTGCACCGTCTCCGGCTATTTCCAGCAGGCCGAGCCGGCGACCGCGCCTTGGGGCTGGGCCGGCGGGAAGTCGGGCGGCCTGGCCGGCTGCTGGCTCCGGCCCGCGGGAGGCGGCGAGCGGGCGCTGGCCAGCAAGCATATCGGGCTTCGCCTCAGACGCGGCGACGTGATCCGCTATCGCAGTGCCGGCGGCGGCGGCTGGGGCGATCCTGCGCGACGCTCGGCCGAAGGCGTGGCGGCGGACCGGCGGGCGGGCTTTCTCGATTGATCCGCGGGGCGTGGCCTGCCGGTGCGACTAGTAAGCAGCGATAGCACCACCGTCCTGTTCGCGCGCAGTATTCCCTGTTCCGCCCATTTAATTCCCTGATTCGCTGGAAAAATTCCCTGTTCCGTAGCGTAGGGAATTTCTCGAAAAGTCTCAGAGATAGCAGTGGCTTGTGGGGTGCCAATTCGGCCAAGGATGCCCGTTCTGCCGCAAATTCCCTGTTAATTCCCTGCTTATCAGGGAATTTCGCGCGGAGACGGGTTCGCCAAAGACTGGCCCCACCACCATCCTGCTTCGCGCTGCGCGCTTCGCAGGATTAGCTTCATTCTTGGCCGCGAAGCAGGACGCCCTCTGAAGCCTTGGCGGAGGAGGGCTGTCGCGGATGCATTATGTCTATCTGCTGCAAAGCGAAGCAGTTGCTGGTCAACGCTATGTTGGCGTCACCTCGGACCTCAAGCAGCGACTTGCGGAGCGCAGTGCCGGAACGTTTCCGCACACGTCCAAATACGTTCCTTGGAAATTGGTGACCTATGTCGCATTTTCGGATTTCTTGTCCGGCCCTAAGGCGCTAACACCGGTGGCGTAGCGCGTCGACCAACAGAGCAAAGGCCGCCGAGCACTGCCGCCGGCTGAGGTAATAGACGTGGTAGCCCGAATACGGAGGGCACCATTCCTCAAGCACCCGCTTGAGGCGGCCCTTGGCGACTGAAGGCTTGTAGCCTCATTTGGGCGCGCAAATGGAATCAACCGGATTGAATTGCACGCAACCGGACTGCGCCGATCAGAGCCAAGTAGAGCGATTCCGCTGGAAGTTACCAGGCAAATTCCTTGGCCATAGAACCGACGGGCGATTTCCGTTGTTAGGGCAAGAGCGGACTCGGCGCAGACATGCTGCTGCGGCCGAGATTGACTCAATGCGGACCGTGGTCAAGAGTGCCCAATCTGTGGATCTTGTCGTTTCAATCCTCGTCGTTGCAGGATGGCTCCTTCCATTGACCTCATGCGCGGCTGGCCGCCTCTGATCGCTTGTCATCGACGGTGCTGGTATGATCTCTTCTGAGGCTACTGGGTTGGTCAGCGTCGTCATCCCGGTCCATGACGGGGCGTCGTTCATCGGCGAGGCGCTGGCGAGTGTCTATGCCCAGGACGCTCATCATATAGAGGTGATCATCGTCGACGACGGTTCCGGCGACGACTCACTAGCCATCGCCCAGGCGCACTTTCCGGCGATTCGGGCAATTCGCCAGGAAAACGCCGGGATCGGTGCGGCGCGCAACCGGGGCGTCGAGAATGCCCGCGGCGAATATCTCGCTTTCCTCGATGCTGACGACCGTTGGCCGGCCGGTCGGCTCTCGCGGCTCTTCGCCGCACTGGCGGAACTCAAGGGCCCCGCCATGGCCTTCGGCCATGTCCGCCATTTCCTGTGTCCCAACCTCGAGGAGGAGATCCGGCATCGGCTTCACTGCCCCGCGGGCACGGCGCCAGGATATTTCGCCGGAGCAATGTTGATCCGCCTTGCCGACTTCCTTCGGATCGGCCCCTTCGAGGAGGGCTTGGGGGTGGGGGAGTTCGTCGGCTGGCTCGCCCGTGCACGCGATTGTAGCCTCGCCCAGGCGATGATCGAGGACGTCGTGCTGGAGCGACGCATCCACGCGTCCAATCACACCCTGAGGCGGCGCCAGTCGTTCGGCGACTACGCCCAGATGCTGAAGCGTACGCTCGACAGGCGGCGATCTCAGACGCAGTCATGAAGGCGAAGCGCCCGGTCAGACTCTGGTGAATCCTCAGATTCAATTCGCCCGGACAATGCGCTAGTCGCCCTCTTCGATTTTTACCGCGCCGTTGGCATAGTAATTGGAATACGCCGGCAAGCTCCCCGAATCGTCGGAATGGATAAACTGCCACGCGAGATTCGGCCGGCAAAGATAGGCCGGATAGCGCCCGTGCAAAGTGGCGATTCGGAAATCCGTGTGCATGGAGTTGATAGCAGGATCGAGGAGCACTCGTCTCAGATGGGGGATCATTTCCGAACGGATAATGACGGCATGGAGATCACTGACGAAATCCGACCTGACCAGCCCCGGCGAAATCTTCGTCTTGGTGCCGTTGTTCCTGCCCCCGAGGTAGATGAATTTCCACTCGCACGGCACTCTTGACCGAGGCAGCAATGTCGAAATTCGCGGATGAAAGATGACGTCGTCTTCGAAATGCATGAAGGATGGCGTTTTCGCTCGCTCGACCTCGTCAAGAATCGCAAGCAGGGTCATCGCGTGCGACGCCGCCGCCGGCTTACCTCTATACGCGTGAGGCAGCCCAGCCCATGGAACATCCCTCATATTCACCGGAATTTTCCATTCGGAGTCGATTCCGAGCTCCGTGAATTGCCTTTGGGCATTGCTTCTTCGCTCGTGGTGCCGCTCCAGGCTGACAAGAGCCTTGTAGGGAATGGATTTCAGATCGATCGATTCCGTTCCTTCATCGGGAGTTCCGATTCTCCCGTGACTGAGGATCGAGCCGAATCTTTCTCGGCAAACCTGGAGCGGCTCCTCGATGGCATACTCATGGCGTCTGACGAATGCTTGAGCGATGTTTGCCCATCGTCGATGCAGAGCCCGTGATTTTCGAACCAACTCGGCCACAATCGTTCGGGCCGCAGCGGTCCGGGGGACGATAAAATTCCTACGTCTGTGCCAAAGCATGGAAAGGCGCTGCCGGACCGAGCCTGATGTCATTGTATCGGTCGGGGCATCAGTCAGGCCGCTGTTTGACACCTGCGGAAGCCTTCGCCCGGGCGAGCTTGCGCCGCAGGACATCCAGGCGCCACGGATCAGCCTGTGTGCTGTCGTTGGTCGCGTTGGCGTCGTGGTGACGGCGGATGAGGCCGGATACCTCGCACAACCGGGAGCGCATTCCCGCTTCCAACAGGCGCACATGGAAGTCGAAGTCCTCGCCCATTGGCATGTCCTCGGCGAAGCCGTCGATCCGCTCGAGCAAGCGGCGCCGATAGAGGCCGGAGCCCACCAACCAGGGAGCATGGTGGCCTTGAACCTTGGACTCCGCCGTGATCCGCGCGTCGGGCTCGAAGCGCCGCATAATGCGCCCGAAGGCCGCGTCGAGGTCTTCGTTCCGCCTGAGTGTCATCGTCAAGGTCCCATGCCGGCCGGCGGGCCACATGTCGTCATGATCGAGAAAGGCGATGAACTCGCCCTGCGAGGCCGCGAAGCCCATGTTGCGGGCCGCCGAGACGCCCCGGCCGCCGCCTGACAGCAGGCGCAGGCGGGGATGGACGAAGCTGCCCAGGATGACGGGAGTCTCGTCGGTCGAGCCATCGTCGACGGCCAAAATCTCGTCGCCGACGCCGAGCTGCGCCCGCACCGAGGCGATGGCCTCGGCGACAAATCGCGCACCGTTGCGCACCGGGATGATGACGCTGGTTTCCGGCCTCATGGGCGAGCGGCCCTTTCAGCCCGGCCCTGCGCGCCCGGTGGCCGCGGAGAGCAAGGCAGGATTCGCGGCGCCGGCTGGCGTCGCGCCCGCCGTATCCAGCCTTGGCGCCGAAGCGCGCAAGCGTTTGTGCGCCATGATCTTTCGCAACACCAAAAGGGCAAATTCCCGCTGGGTCACGCCGCGGGTCATGTTTTGCTGATGCCGGCGCACGTAGAGCGAAATCTGCTCGAGACGCTCGATGGCAAGGCCGCTGTCCCGGGCCCGGTAGAACCAATCCACATCTTCGCAATAGGCCAGACTCTCGTCCAGCAGGCCGACCTCGTCGAAGGCCGAGCGCCGATAAAGGGCCCCTCCCAGGTAGTCGAGAAACACCTCCAGGGGGCTGCCGATGAACTCGTACTGTCCCGTATCCGGCATCTGCCGCATGATCTGCGCATAGCCTTGTACGACGTCTCGTCCCGGGCTGCCGGAGATCGCTTCGACCATGAGGCTCAGATTGTCCGACGGCCAGAGGTCGTCGACATCGAGAAAAGCGATGAACTCGCCCCTGGCCTCGCGGAGGCCGCGGTTCCGGGCCGCCGACGGGCCGGAGGGCTCCTGCCTGAAGTACCTGATCGTCGCGGGCAGCCGGCGAAGCGCGTCCTGGATGTCGTCGGTGGATCCGTCGTCGACGACGATGATTTCGAGGGCGGGATAATTCTGGGCTTGGATGCTGGCCACGGCCTGGGGGAGGAAGGAAGCGCCGTCGCGCACGGGAACGATCACACTGACCAGCGGACGATCGGCCGTCGACGCTTCGGCTGCGGGACGGGCCAAGGCTGCAAGGGTCGACGGCGGGTGTTCCAGAAGCTCCCTGATGGTCGCGGGACTGGCAGCGATGTCGGAACCCAGTTCAAGCTGCAGTCCAGGCAGGCTGGCGACGAGCCGCTCGATGAAAGCCATCGTGTGACTCCCGGCATGGGGCAACAGCGTCATGGTCGTGAAGCCAGCGGCGCGCTCCAGCACCGGCCGGGATATGGGCCGCAGCCCACTCGCCGGCCGGTCGACGATGCCGGGCGTCAGAATCGCCTTCAGGCTCAGCGAGCGCACGAGCTGCCCGCCAAAGGCGGGATGTAGATACAGCACCGCCTTGTCCCCTTGCGGTCCGCCGGAGTTTGTGGCGAGGCCGGCAAAGCGGGGGAACCGCGCCATCTGGCTCCATTCGAGCTTGCCAGTGCAGTAGAGGCTGTGCACCCGGACAGTCGGGCCGGGCTCCACCACCAGAAAGTCGTCGGCCAGATATTGCAGGCCCGCGTCGAGGCAGGCGAGGGCCGTGGTCGATTTTCCGAGCCCGCCCCGGCCGGTTATCAGCACGCCTTCGCCGTCGACGCCGATGGCCGCGCCGTGAACGAGCTGGCAGCCCCGGCTTTCCATCCACCAGTGCAAGAGATTGCGCATGGGGGAGGCCGTCGCCCAATAGGGCAGATCGCACGCCGTCCGGATCCAGAATACGCCGGTGGCGGTCTCGACGTCCATCAGGGCCACGGCGACCTCGGCTGCAAGGAAGGCGCTTTTGAACCGTCGGCTCGCCATGCTCCAGATGTCGCCCCGGCCCGTGAAGTGCTCCCGGGCGCAGATGGGGGGCACCATGGCGACGCCCGTCGATTCGCTGTCCCAAACATGAAAGACGGCATCGGCGTGCGAGGACGCGGGAATTTCGAGATGGCCGAGCGCAGGTGCGAGGTATTCTACTAGCCGGTCACCGGCGAAGGATACACGCAAGGTGGCGCCGGCCACTTCGAACCAACGCTCGACGGCGCCGGTCTTCGCCTCCGCCGCAAGTGCACGCCCCAGCGATGCCTCGAAGAAGGCCCGCTGCTCATCCTCCGACACCAGGGGCACGTCGGACATGTGCACGGCCTCCAGCATCGCGGCGCGCGCCTTTTCGACAGGCGGATTCAACGGGCGACCTTCAACGCCATGTGAAGCCGGCGGCTTGCCAAACATGCCGAGCCGCGACCGGGAAGAACTCTCGCCTGTCTCTCAAGCCCCACCGATGCCTCACGAAATGCGAGAGATCGCTCAGCCCGCGCAACAGGTCGGGGCGGCGGTCACTGCGAAGATAGTCGGCAAACACGCCCCACCGGCAGACGGGAAAGTATTTTGGCCGTCGCATTTGGCTGCGCAGGATGACCGTATCGATCGCTTCCGGCAAGCTGGCCCTCGCTCCACGCAGCATATTCAGCGCGTGATCCGGGATCGAGAATCCGAAATGAACCAGAAGCTGCAATTTGCGCCTCAGACGCGACGCCAGTCTTTGCTCTATGGCAAAGGCGGCGATTCGCGCCCAATCGAATTCTTTTGCTGATCCTGCGAAGAGGGAGAATTCGTCGACAACCCAGAGCGTCGGCACCGCTGCAAGCATGGGCGTGTCGGCAAGCAGGGAATGGAGGAGCATCGCTGTCGGCGCGAGATGCCAGGCTTGCGCGCCATGCACGACGCAAGGCTGGCGAGCGGCCCAGAAGAATTCATCGGCCACCGCACTGGGCGCCGCTCCGATAAAATGCCAGTGCAGATCGAGCACTCGCGCGGCCGGCCCCGTAAAGCGCTTTACGTGCTTGTAGGCAACGTCTTCCGCCGCGAGCGGGCGGTCGGCTGCCCAGCCGGCCGCGCTCAACAACCGGGCGGCGAGCTTAGCTTGTCGCGGGGCGACGATGATATCGATTTGCCCGATCCGGCGGGAATAGAGACTCTTGTAATGCGTCAGGACCAGCGGGACCTCACCCACCAGAACGCATGCGATTTGCTCGCGCGCCAGACAGTCGAGCGTCTGTTGTACGCTTGTCAGCAGTGTGTGATTTTCATACCAGGCGCGCCGAGCGAGGCCTGCGAAGACGCCCAGGAGCGGATCGCCCTGCCTCAGCTTAAGAAGCGCCTCGTGGAGCAGAGGAAGCAACGCCGTCATTTCGGGATCGATTGCGCCTTCAAAATTGACGGTTGGCCGCCAGGCCTTGTAGGCCCCCAGCGCCTCTGTCTCGCTGCTCGTAATGGCTCTGAAAAGAAGCTCGTGCTCAAGGATCGGCCGGTGTGCCGTGCGCGCGTGGCCTCGCATGCTCAGGGGAGGCTCGGCGATGGTAAGAAAAGTCCCGCTGCAACGTAATCAGGGGAGCCAGGCGTACTCATGGCTTTGCGTGAGGACGCTTGGGCACGGGCCAACCGGACATCTCTTCTACTTCGTGGATGGGGTCCAACAATAGGACGTCGCGCATGTCCGAATAAACGTTCAGAATGGGCGGCATAAATGCGCCGCCGAGATTGGTCGCCTGTTGCGGCGGCGCACCGGATGCTGGGCCATCGCCTGAGTCGATTTCCCGAATCAACTCATGTCTTAACAGGTCGGCCAGAAATGCGTCGACCGCAGCTGCAATACCGCCTGACGAGTGCGGAAAACTTGCCTCTAATGCGCGCACAATCTGCTCATGGCTTCTCGCCTCGCCGATCCACTGCCAGACTATGGCGCCTATGCCGTCCGCGCTGAAATAGTCGCCCGACGGGTGGTGCAGCATGATGGCTTCGCCATTGATGACTTCACTTGCCACGGCGGAATGATTGATGTCGTAGCGTTGATCCATTGTTCCTGGTGACCCCTCGTCTTGCCCGTCGTACAGGTTCTCTTTCCGAAGCCAAGTCAGCATTGACCAAGAAGCCGCACAAATAGAGTCTCACGTCGGAGCGGCGTAAAGGGTTTGCCTTCGGCCTGGCAAGGTCGATACTACAAGCTTGATGCAAGCACGGATAGTCATTCCAGATATAGTCTTGTCATTTGCGTTCAATCTGCTGAGCTTCGAACCGTCGAAAGCGTGATCGGCTGTGCCGCAGAAACGCTTGGGGAGGCCAAATACTGCTTCCTGATTTCGCAACCAGGTTCCCTGTTCTCTAGATTTTGTTCCGTGATCAGTCGAAAGAATTCCCTGTTCTGCCGCGCAGGGAATTTTCAGAAAAAGCACGGGTGAATGCGGTGGCTTGTCGGCGCAGATACGTCTAAGGGCATCAATTCTAGCGAAAATTTCCCGCTGATTCTCTGCGTAACAGGGAATTCGGGCGGAGATGGGTTCGCTAAGGACTGGCCCCCCACCATTGCTGGAATGTACATCACAAATTGAGCTAGGCTTTTTAGGGGCGGGCCGGAAGGATCTGGGTGCTGGCCCAGCCACCGACGTGGGAGCGCCTCGTGATGCGCATCGGACTCCTCGTACCGCCCGGCTTCGCCGGGTTGAGCTTCGCTCCGCTTTCAGTTTTTGAAGCCGCCAATGGGGTTCTTGGCAAGCCGTTCTACGAGGTCCATGCCGTCTCGCTGTTGGGCGGCCGCATCCCGAATTCCTTCGGCATGGAGCTGGAGACCGAGCGCGTGACGGACGGAACGTTCGACACGCTGCTGATCGGCTCTCCGCCTGAAGTTCGCGCCCAATCGCCGGAGCTGCTGTCCTTTTTGCGGAGTGCACCGGCCTCGACCCGCCGCATCGCATCGATCTGCATTGGCGCCTTCATTCTGGGCGATGCAGGTTTGCTTGACGGTCGCAGGGTGACGACGCATTGGTTCTACGCTGGCGAACTGCAGCGCCGCTATCCGAAGGCGACCGTGGAGATGGATCGCATCTTCATCGCCGACGGTCAGATCTGGACGTCGGCGGGAATGACCGCTGGCATCGACCTCGCGCTCGGTCTGGTGGAGCGCGACATCGGCCGTGAGGCAACGCGCGAACTCGCCCGGATGCTGGTCGTGCACCATCGCCGGGCCGGCGGACAGTCCCAGCACTCCGCGCTACTGGATATGGATGCCACATCCGATCGCGTGCAAATTGCCCTTCAGTTTGCGCGGAGCAACTTGGCCGCGCCCCTCACAGTCGAGAAGCTGGCCGAGGCAGCTCGCCTCAGCCCGCGGCAGTTCAGCCGTGTGTTCCGCTCCGAAACTGGCATATCCCCGGCCAAGGCCATCGAGAATCTACGGCTGGAAGCAGCCCGATTCATGCTCGAGCAGGGCCGGCTCCCCATTGAAGAGATCGCGCATCAAACGGGATTTGGCGACCGCGAGCGCATGCGTCGCAGTTTCATACGCGCCTCCGGCCAGAGCCCGCAATCGGTGCGGAACGACTCGCCCCCATTGGCTTCATTCTGAGCCCAAATGGTGGAGCGTTCTCGGTTGGCCATTTTCCGCCATGTCCGAAATAGCGGCATTTACGACATTGGGAACCTTCGACGAAGCCACATAATTTGCGTCGGTTGGGTCTGCGCCGCAAGCGGGAATGCGACAAAGGGGGCTGTCTCTGAACGCCGATGTTCTGACGACAAGAGTGGCCGATGGAATTGCCGTCGTTACGCTGGGTAGCGCAAAGCGAATTTATTTCGACGAGGAGATGGGCGACGCGCTCACCGAGGCGCTGGAAGGATTCGCCGGCGATCCCGATGTTCGCGTCGTCGTTGTGACGGGCGGCGCACCCGGTTATTTTATTCGTCACTTTTCCATCACTTCTCTCCTGCGCCTCGCAGAGGCCCTGCGCGCTTCCGGTCGCGAGTGGCCCGAGAACGCTACCTACAATGGAGGATTCTTCGATAAGGCCATGGCGCTGTGCGAGAGCATGTCAAAGCCAGTGATCGCCGCCATTTCCGGGACATGCCTGGCCGGTGGGTTCGAGTTCGCGCTATCCTGCGATCTTCGCATCGCCGAGGATGGGGACTACCTGATCGGATTGCCGGAGGTAAATCTTGGACTGCTTCCGGGCGCCGGCGGCACGCAACGGCTGCCACGTACCATCGGAACGCCGGCGGCGCTCATGCACATCCTCATGGGCAATCCCGTCCCCCCACAACAAGCCGCAAGGCAGGGCCTAGTGCACGAGACCTTCAGCGGCAAGGCTCTCGATCGTGCGATAGAGATTGCGCGTCGCCTGTCATCCCATACGCCGGAATCGGTTGCTTGCATCAAGCGTCTCGTCCGCAACGCGACCGAGACGCCGCTGTCACAGGGACTGGCACTCGAACGAAATCTGTTCTTGAAATTGTGCATCAGCGAACCAGCGCTCGCCCGGATGCGGTCCTATGAACGGGCGAACATTACCTCGCCGTCGCGTTCTATCGAGGTCGAAACAAGGAGTGCAAGTCGTGGCTGAGTCAGCTGCGCCCTTGCAGATCATTGAGGAAACGCCTGTATATTGGCGGGTCGTGTTCGACCATCCGCCTTTCAACATCGTCGACGCCACAATATTCCTGGGCCTCCAGGATTTGCTCGCGCGCATGGACGCCAGCCCGAGCCTATGTGTCGTAGTGTTCGAGAGCGCGAATCCCGAGTTCTATCTCGCTCACTTCGATTTGACCGGCAAGACGGGCAACATCACCACCGCCGTGGGGCCTTCGGGCCTCCCGATCCTGACGGATACGTTCGTCCGCCTCACCAGATCTCCAGTGGTCAGCATCGCAAAGATCCGAGGCTGCGTCCGAGGCGCGAGCAGCGAATTCGTCCTAGCCTGCGACATGCGCTTTGCGTCGCGCGAAAACACGCTGCTGGGCCAACCTGAAGTCGGGGTTGGAGTGCATCCCGGCGGAGGCGGCACGGAACGTCTCCCACATCTAGTCGGCCGCGGCCGCGCGCTCGAAATCGTTCTCGGCGCGAATGACTTCGACGGCGACACTGCGGAGCGATACGGATACGTCAACCGAGCACTTCCCGACGCGGAACTGGACGCCCTCGTCGACGCGCTCGCGAGGCGGATCGCTTCCTTCGACCGGCGTGCCATCGCGGCGGCGAAGAATCTCATCAATCAGGTCTCGTTGCCATCCGCCGACCATCTCCTCGACGCTCTGAACTCTTTCCAAACCGCGCTGACGTGGACTGAAACGCCGCAGCGAATCGAGGCTCTGTTAGAGCGCGGGCTCCAACGCGAAAGCGACTTTGAGAAACAGTGGCCCGCACTGCTCGGCAAGCTCTTTGAGACGTAATCCCCGTGTGGCCGGCAGATTTTTTTTAAGATTGAGGTAGATAACGATGTCCAAGCAAAGCAAACCGAGTATCGTTTTCGCTCATGGCCTCTGGGCCGACGGCTCATGCTTCAGCAAATTGATCCCGGCGCTGCAGGCCGAGGGCCACGAAGTGGTTGCATCCCAGCACGGCCTGGACTCCCTGAAAAGCGACGTGGACTGCGTCACCCGTTGTTTCGGGCGGGTCAGCGGCCCTGTGGTCCTTGTCGGCCACTCTTACGGCGGCACCCTGATCACGCACGCGGGGACGGACAACCGGGTCGCCGCGCTCGTCTACATCGCGGCGCTTGCACCCGACGAGACCGAAACCTCGCAAAGCCAGCAGCAGAAATTCCCCGTCACGGATGTGTTTTCTCACATCGAAGTCGCTGATGGACGCGTCTGGCTAAAGCCTGACGGCATCGGGTATTTCGCGGGTGATCTGCCGGAGGCGGAGCAGAAGGTGGTCTGGGCGACCCAAGCTGTGCCGGTGCCGGACCTGTTCACGCAAAAGGTCGACGGCGTCGCCTGGCGGTCTAAGCCGAGCTGGTACATTGTGGCTACCGAAGATCACACCGTCCAACCCGAACTGCACCGCTTCGTTGCGAAGCGCATGGGCGCCACAACCGTCGAGTTGCGCTCCAGTCACGTTCCGATGCTCTCACAGCCGCAGACTGTGCTGGACGTGATCCGCAAAGCCGCAAAGGCGGTCCAGAACGCTTAAAACTCGTCGGAGGATATCAACGGCAATTGTCCTGCTAGAGTTGGAACGGCCGTCGCAAGGCGGCCGCTCCTTTGTATGAGGTTCATCGGCGCACGACGATCTCAGCCACGCTAACCCCGTGTTGAAACTCGTATTTCGATCTTAAGAAGCCAGTGCCCAGTTTGGCCCGGTTGGCCCACCAACCTCCGCTCGCGACGCGATAGAAGACTGCCACGTCGGAGCGCGAAGTACGAAGGCGGGATGGCTGCCCAGGGCCGAGTCTGACCCGCAGCGGACCTTGGGCCCCCCGACTACGAGTCTAGGGGTCAGGAGTCGGCTGGCGGCTCGTTCAAGATGTGTCGTTGGCTGCCTGCTGCCGATTGCGATCCCATTCCAGCGCAGGTGAGATTGAAGTCCGGCCTATTTTCTGCGGTGGTTCGATTGCTTCCAGCCCATGACAGCCTCTGCGCTCCATTCCGCCGTGCCGAGCTTGGCGATGAAGAAGTCAGCCAGCGCACTTACCTTCGCTGGGCGCGCGCGAGCGGTGGGTGTTACGAAGTACAAGCCGCCTTCGGGCAGGCGCCAGTCGGTCAATATCGGTTCAAGCTGCTTGCCCGGAAAATACTGCGTCGCGATGAATTCAGGCAGTTCGGTTATCGCAAGGCCTGCGAGGACCGTGGGCAACAACGCCTCCACGCTTGTTCCGCGTAAAGCGCCTGTCGGTGTGACCGGGCACTCCTCGCCGTTTTTGTGGGTAAAGCGCCAGACGTCGCGCTTGCTCCTGTTTGCGTAGGTGAGGCACTGATGCGCACCAAGGTCATGCGGGTGCTGTGGTCGACCGTAACGTGACAGATAGGTTGGCGATGCCACAACGAACCGGCGTACAGGTGCAACCAGGCGCGCGACAAGCGACGAGTCCTCGAGGATCGCTACGCGAAGGGCCGCGTCGAAGCCGTCGCCGATCAGATCGGCATGGGCGTCCGTGAGATGCAGATCGACGGAAATATCCGGATAGGTTCGAAAGAACTCGGGCAACAGCGGGGCGACCCAGCGGGCGCCGAAGGAAAGAGGTGCGGCTAGTTTTACGAGACCGCGCGGTCGGCTCGAGGTCTCACGGGCGAAATCCTCGGCTTCCTCGGCCTCTGCGTAGATTTTCGTTGCTCGTTCGGCGAGCATGTGGCCGTAGTCGGTAAGCGCGAGCCGTCGGGAGGTACGATTGAACAACCGGCCTCCCAGCCGCTCCTCAAGTCGGGTGACCGCGCGAGACACCGTGGCAACGGAGACCCCCATGGTCCTCGCCGCCGCGGCGAATGAGCGTTCTTCGGCGACCTTCGCGAACATCGCGAGTCCTTCAAAATCCGGCAGCTTTGACATCGACAATCCTGCAACGATGACTTTCATCCATTTCTATTTCGAAAAATCGCGTTCCGCCACAGATTTGTCTCGCCAGCAAGGAGACAGATCATGGCGCGCAGACTCGAAGGACAGATCGCCGTCGTCACCGGCGGCACCACCGGCATCGGCCTCGCCACTGCCAAGCGTTTCGCGACGGAGGGCGCGCGGGTCTTCGTGACCGGCCGCCGTCAGGCCGAACTCGACGCCGCCGTTGAGGCGATCGGGCCGAGGGCCACCGGCGTCCAGGCGGACTCCGCCAATCTCAGCGATCTCAATCGGCTCTACGAGCGCGTGAAGACAGAGGCGGGCCGCATCGACGTGCTGTTCGTCAATGCCGGCGGCGGCTCGATGCTGCCGTTGGGGTCGATTACCGAAGAGCAGTACGACGACACGTTCGGCCGCAATGTGAAGGGCGTGCTCTTCACGGTGCAGAAGGCGTTGCCGCTTCTGGTGGACGGCGCCTCGGTGATCCTCACCGCTTCCAACGTCAGCATCAAGGGCACCCCGGCGTTCAGCGTCTATAGCGCCTCGAAAGCCGCGGTGCGCAATTTCGCCCGGAGCTGGACGCTCGATCTGAAGTCTCGCGGCATCCGCGTGAATGTCATCAGCCCCGGCCCGATCAAGACACCGGGCCTCGTCGACCTGGCCGGCCCCGACGCAGCGCAGCAGCAGGGCCTGCTCGACTACATGGCCTCGACCGTCCCGCTCGGGCGCGTCGGTGATCCCGATGACGTGGCCGGCGCCGCCGTCTTCCTCGCTTCCTCGGACGCAAGCTTCATCGCCGGAACCGAACTCTTCGTCGACGGCGGACAAGCCCAGATCTGAGCAGACTGCTCCCAACGCGACTGGGGGATGCGCCACGGTCAATGGCCAAGGAGAAATGTTATGAATGACCGTATCTACGAACTGCTTCACCGCAACCTTCAGGAGGTCTTCGGCGAAGGCGACGCGGTGCGTCGCCGCGCGGCGATCGACGAGCTCTATACCGAAGACTGTGTGCTCTATGTGCCGCCCGGCACGTTTGTTGGGCGTGAAGCCCTCGACAAATTTGCTGGTGATCTCCGTGCGACCCACCCGCACTTTGCGTACACGCCGCACGGCGAACCGCAGGCTCTCCACAATGCCGGCCGTCTGGCCTGGGGCTCCGGCCCACGCGGCGAAGCGCCCGAATACACCGGCATGGATGTGATCATCGTTCGCGACGGCAAGATCGCGGCGCTCTACGTGTTCCTCGATTCCATCCCTTCATAGCCGCCACGGCGCTCTCGATGATCGCAAGGTTAATCCCAACGAGAGCGCCATCCGCACGTTATCCACAGTTTCCGCCGAAGAGGATTCCGAAGTGATCCTCGGCGTCACTGCCTGAAGTTCAATCACCAGCAAGGAGCCGTATCATGAACAATGACAATGTGGCCGCTGTTCGTAACGCCTATGCGGTTGCCGAACGGAAAGATCTGGAGGGCTGGATCAACTTGTTCACGCCCGATGGGGTGTTCGTCGACAATTCGGTGGGTGTGACCTACCGTGGTCGCGCCCTCGCCGAGCCGGCCCGCAACTACGGCACGGCGTTTTCCAACATGCACCGCGAGCTACATCACATCTATGTCAATGGCAATGTCGTCGTGGTGCAACTAGCTCTGCAGGGTACGCACGATGGCCCGCTGCAGCTTCCCTTTGGCGAGCTGCCTGCCACAGGTAAGAAAATGGACGCCCCGTGCTGCGACGTGTTCGAACTCGAAGACGGCAAGATCAAACGCTTCGACTGCTACCCAGAGGGGTCGATCATCTTTGCTCAGCTCGG
>WNFP01002141.1_pt1 | contig 23241 bp, 23 predicted proteins | sample 5400201 | NCBI WGS metagenome assembly WNFP01 (sample SAMN13153355, study PRJNA577476) | soil metagenome | isolation source: 115 cm saprolite under Madrone tree | place: USA:California | collected 2016-06-14
AGCGGACGTCGCCGAGAAATCCTGCGCCGCGTTCCCCCTATCGATCTGCGAAATGGGCGCGTTTACCTGTGCCTGCGCAACGCTCACGCTCCCAAGCAGCAATGCCGCTAGCAATAGCCTCTTCATGATGCTCCCCTCAGAGGGCCGACCCCACGCTCGGATTCAGCCACGTAGCTACGGTAAACAACACCATGGCCCTTTGTCCATGCTCTTTCGCGGAAAGAAACTAAAAGAGAAAAACGGCGCACTGCCGGTATAAAACGAATAGGCAAGAAAGTCGGGCCGCCTGCGGACGCGCTGCCAGCAAGGATCAACTGGGTCCGGTTGCTGCCCGGGCTCTAACGGCCGTGCCTCAAATAGTCATCGGTCTTGTTGAGCCAGTCTTCGCGCGGTGGATCAAAGACATCGAGGTCCACAGTATCTTCCAGCGCCCAGGCTTCGTGGGGCATATGTGGAGGGATGCACAGCACTTCGCCGGAGTGGACGACGATCTCCTTGCCATCGATGGCAAATTTCAGCGCGCCTTCGAGGATGTACGTCACCTGCTCGTTGTGATGGTGATGCAGCGGCACATGCGCGCCTTTTTTCAGCAACACCCGCGCCAGCATAATCTTATCGCTGACTATCATTTCGCGGCCGATGAGCGGATTCAGTTGCTCGCGCTCGACATTTTTCCAAGCGACGTGCTTCGCTTTCGCCGGAGTGCTCATTTTTCTTCTCCATCTTCCGGTGGATTACTCCATAACCATAAATATTCTCAAATCAGCGCGAAACCGCAGCGCGCCAGTACATCGATACGCGCTGCATGCGTTCTAGCGCTTCCTCGAGTAGCTTTCTTGCACTGACGAGCGAGAAGCGTAGATAGTTCTTGCCGCCCGGACCAAACGCCACCCCAGCGATTCCTGCCACGCCCGCCTTTTCCAGCAAAAGCTTCTGCACCTCTTCGGCGGAAAGCGCAGTCTCTTCAATATTCACCCAAGCATAAAACGCGCCGTCCGGCGCCTGGCAGCGAAATCCGGGGATTTGGTTGAGCCCGGCGACAAATTGGTCGCGCCGTTTGCGGTACTCCGCCACCATCGTATCCACGGCGTTCGTGGAATCGCGCAGCGCTTCGATGGCCGCCACTTGCGTAAACTCCGCCGCGCACGTAAAAGTGTTCAGCACCAGCAGGTCCATGGCGTCGATCACTTCGACGGGCGCCACCGCGTAACCCAGCCGCCAGCCAGTCATCGCAAAACTTTTCGAGAAGCCATCAATGATAACAGTGCGCTCCGCCATCCCGGGAAGCGACCAGATGGACTTGTATTCTCCGCTGAACAGAATGCGCGCGTAGATCTCATCAGCAAGGACCCACAGGTCGTGCTTCGCGGCGAGCGCGGCGAGTTTCTCCAGAACCACGTCGCTGTAGACCGTTCCCGTAGGATTATTCGGCGAATTGAAGACCAACATGGTCGTGCGCGGCGTGATCTTTCGCGCGATCTCCTCCACATCAGGCTGGAACTTGTCTTTCTCTTCGAGCCCATAGGGCACCGCCTTCGCGCCCAACCCGCGCGTGAACGACGGATAAATCGGAAAACTCGGATCAGGGAAAAGCACCTCGTCGCCGGGTTCGATCAGCGCCATCATCGCCAGCGACAGCGCCATCTTGCAACCCGGCGCCACCAGAACTTGTTCTGCCGTCGTATGTACATTGCGCGTGCGCTTCAAGTAGTCGGCAATCGCTTCGCACAGTGCCGGCACGCCGCGCGTGGAGCAGTACCGGTCGCGTCCTGCGGCAACGGCATCGCGCAACGCATCCACAACCGGTGCCGCCGGATGAAAATCCGGTTCGCCAAGTTCCAGATGAATGATCGAACGACCTTGCCGCTCAAGTTCCTTGGCGCGCGAATAGACCGTCAGCGCGCCTTCGCCATTTAATTGTGAAACGCGTGATGCGATTCGTGTCATGGCCTTGTCCGGACGAAAATCTTATCACTTCGCGGTCAACTGCGGCGCAGGCCGCCCTTGACGCCACCGTTCCCCGGCGAGACGATAGCTTTAGGGCACGTCGCGCGTAACCTGCCCGGTCTCCTAACCGTCTAAAGATCAGGGTCGCGCCCCGTAAGGGGATGAATTATGACTTTCCGCAAACTGCTTCCTTCCATCTTGATCTTTCTGTTGATTTCTCTCTTCGCCGGCGCGCATCCCGCTGTGGCGGATTCCAGCCATGTCCGCATCATCCGCCTGAGCCTCGTTCAGGGCGACGTCCGATTCGCCCGAGAAACGCACGGCGACCCTCTCGCGAACTCCAACGCAACCTGGGAGACCGCTGCGCTGAATCTGCCGATTCGCCAAGGATATGTTCTTGCCACCGACAAAGGCCGCGCGGAAGTGGAATTTGAGAACGGCGCCGTTGCTTTCCTGAACGAAAACACCGTGTTGGAGTTCTATGACCTTTCCCTCCATGATTCTGCGCGGACAACGCGTCTCGTTCTCCGGCAGGGTAGCGCTTCTTTCTATGTGAATCCTGCGGGTGGCGACTACTTTAGCGTCACTGGCGGCGACTTCACTGTCGAAGCCGACCACCGAAGCACCTTCCGAGTGGATAATTACGACGATGGCAGCACCGTCGAAACCTATCAGGGCCGCGTTTCCGTTTTGCACAATAAGAACTCCACGCGGCTCGAGAAGGGCCAGTCCCTTTCGATGAAAGCGGGCGACGATTCTTCCCTGAGCGTGGGCCGCCTTCCAGAGGAAGACGACTTCGATCGCTGGGTTTCCGGCCGTACCGAAGGTGTTTCCACTGCAACGACCGCGGCGCTGCAATATACCGGTTCCTCGTATTACGCTCCTGGATTCGCCGACCTGTATACCTATGGCGCCTTTTCCAATTGCGGCGCTTATGGATACGGTTGGAGGCCGTTCGGTGTGGGGTTTGGCTGGTCCCCTTTCACAGATGGCCAATGGGTTTCGGATCCTTTTTTCGGCCCCACTTGGGTTAGCTATCAACCGTGGGGCTGGGCCCCCTATCACTATGGAGGATGGCTCTTCGACTCTTCTTGCGGCGGCTGGTTTTATTCCCCGCCGCTTCTTTACGGATACCCTGGGTACGGCTTCGGCCCCGTGACCCGACACCCCAAGGTCATTCATCCTCCCCGCCTCATCTATCGTCCGGTGACGGCTGTTTTCGTTCACCAAGGCGGCAAGAGCGGCATCGTGCCTATGCATCCGCTCGATGAAAAAGGAAAGACTCCCCTGAATTTGGAACGCGGCGTTTTCTCGAACGTGGGAACCAAGGGCGTCAGCGCGCAGATTCTGCCGGTCGAGCACGGACAAAAATGGGAAACTTTAAAGTCGCCTCCACGCGAAGGCCTCAGCGGCAGCCTGGTGGCCACTGGGCCGCCGGCTCGCGTGTCCAGGACAGTGGTTGAAAGCAAATCCGGAATTAGAGCCGCTTCACTCGGAAAGGATTCTTCCATCGCCTACGATCCGGCCGAACACCGTTTCGTCAATACAAATTCCGTCGCCGCTAGGTCTTCCTTGAACGAAAAGGAAACTCCACTCGAACATGTTCGGGTAGGGACGGCCGCCGCTAGTTCGACCACAGCCGCAGCTGGAGTTACACCGCCGCGAGCTACCGTCGCTCCTCCGGCGACTCGTAGCGCTTCGTCTCCGCCACCGCGTAATACTGTCCCGCCGCCCGCACCGCGCTACTCTGGCGGCGAACGCGGAAGTTCTAGTGCCAGCAGCGGCAGAGGCAGCAGTTGGGGTGGCTCTGCCTCTTCGAGCGGCAGCAGTTCAGGACGATCCTCGTCCTCCCCTTCTCCATCGACGTCTTCGCACCCCTCTTCCGGCCGTCCGCACTAATCGAACCGGAAACGATTGCCAAAAAAAAAAACGGCTCCATATTGCGGAGCCGTTTTTCTATTCGTGGCGGAAAATTGCGATTCTCAACGGTCAGGAAAAAATCATCCCCGCGTAGCCCACCACCGTGCTGCTATCGCCGGACACATCCGCGGACGTCGCGTATTTCACCAATTCCGTTTTTTTCACACCCAGCGCGTTCAGCGCCGTGATCATCGCCACCGCCGGCCCCAGCCCGCACATGGAAATTTCCTCGTTACGGCAAGTGTCGTAGAGTCCGCGCGAATTCAGCGCCAGCAATTGGTCGATAGCCTTGCGGTCCTTGACGCGCGTCGTGGCGTCATCTTCGTAGTGATTCAAGTCCGAGGTCGTCAAAAGCAGCACGTTTTCTTTCGAAGCCCGGAGCACGCGCCTGAGCGCTTCTCCCACACTCACAAGCGATTCAAATTGCACCGTTCCCAGAGCAACGGGAACAAACGTGAAGTCCGGCGCCAGCACCTGAAGAAACGGCAGCTGCACTTCCAACGAATGTTCCGCGCTATGCGCCACGCTGTCTTCGCACAGCAACGGGCAGGATTTTTTCAGCGCCTCCGCCAGATCCTCGTCAATTCGCGCGTCTCCCAGCGGCGTGCGCCAGGCACCGCTCGAAAGTATCGCCGCCGGCTCACCCCGCGGATAATGCCGCACGCCGAGAATAATGATTTTCCTGGGCAGCGCAATCCGCCCAAGCACCGCGCCGGCCACATGCCCCGAATAAACGTAACCGGCGTGCGGCACCAGGCACGCGTTCACCGGAATCGGCGGCTTGCTTGAATCGATCACTGCATATTTGCGAATAAGCGCTGTTAGTTCCGCGGGATTAGAAGGGTAGAAGCGTCCGGAAACCGCAGGCAGGCGAAGCATGTTGCCGCTCCGCGAATCAAATCGGCTTCGAGGGTTTCCCTTTGAACTTGATTGCTTGTTCCGTAGCGGGCACGTAATAAACCGTCACTTTGTCGCCGTACTGGTAACCGCCCTTGTCGATGATTTTCTGCATTTTCGCGGACGCCTCTTGCGAAAGAGGGAACGTCCGGATCGTCATGTCGTTGCCCTTCGCGCGCACGGTTATCTGTGCGTTATTCGCGTGCATCACGAAGCCTTCAAACTTATCAAGTCCGGTCGGCTTCGGCTTCGGTTTCACTGCACCGATGATGATGGGCGCCGCGGTCTCAGCAACGATGACCGGCACGGTCGCCGGACCCTGCGCCGCAGCGGGCGATGAAAAAACACCCGCAGCTACAAGCATCAGCGGCAATCCTGACCCGGCAATCTTCACGATTCTTTTCATTCCGCGTCGTCCGTCGCAATCCGCAGCGACTTCAAAAATCGCACGTCTTGGGGCGTCATGGCCAGCCGCGGTACCGGCTTTTTCTCATTCTCTTCCAAAAAGGATTCCTGATCCACTTGAATCCGCAGGGACTCCAGGAAGCGGCGGTCCTGCGTCGTCAGTTTCGCTGCTTCTGCCGCAGCCGCGTCGCGTTTCGCCAGCCCGATGGTCGCATCCAGCTTCAGCACGATGTCGTATCCGTGCGCGCGCACTCCGGCAATCGCACCCGTGATGCGATCGGAATCGGACACTGTGTCATTGATGGCGTGTCCCAGTTCGCGGAGCAAGTTTTTCAGGTGATCGTCGAGTTGCAAGGCCGGTTCTCCCTTACTTCTTTGGCCATTCTAGGCCCACGTGTAGTTGGATACAAGAGTGCTTCGCTTCGTTGTCTCCAATTCGTCCACAGTACCTTCGTTCAGGTTTTACGGCCCCTTTTTGAGCAAACCTGCCTCCGATTCCTGATGTTCACCGACTTTTGCGTTAAGATGTCTTTATGTCCACGGCCGCAGGCGCAGGCGCAGCCACCGCCACCGCGCCGCAACAGCAGGGCGGTTTTCGCCGTTTCTGGCGCGCGCTCCGCCAGCTTTTTCACGAGCTCATTGCCGCAGTCTTTGCGGTTCTCGCGCTAGCTTGGCTCAACGCCGCGCTGCGCGCTTGGACCCGCGACGCTGCCCCGTGGCTCATTGGCATCGCCGTCGCCGTGGCTCTCATATTTGTGTATTTCGCCGTAACATCGTTTCGCCGCGCGCGCAGCTTGTAGCGGCCACCTTCGGAGGTGGGCGCTCTTGTTGTTTGATGTATTCAACACAGATTTCATTCCATGTCTAACTCCAAAACGAAACCCGCGACGCCTACCGAACGCAAAGAGAAATTCACCACGCTCTCCGGCCTCCCACTCGATCGCCTCTACACCGAAGAAAATCTTGCTGGTTGGAACCCTGACGACTCCCTCGGTTACCCCGGCGAATTCCCCTTCACTCGCGGCATCTACCCCACCATGTACCGTGGCCGTTTCTGGACCATGCGCCAGTACGCCGGCTTCGGCTCCGCCCTCGAATCCAACCAGCGCTATCGCTATCTCCTCAGCAAAGGCCAGGCCGGCCTTTCCGTAGCCTTCGATCTCCCCACGCAAATCGGCATGGACTCCGACCATCCTCTCGCCCTCGGCGAAGTCGGCAAAGTCGGCGTCGCCATCGATTCCCTCGAAGACATGGAAACGCTTTTCGACGGCATCCCCCTCGAAAGAGTTTCCACCTCCATGACCATCAACGCAACGGCCGCCATCCTCCTCTGCCTGTACGTAGCCGTCGCGAAACGCCAAGGCGCCAGCCTGCAAAAACTTTCCGGCACCGTGCAAAACGATGTCCTCAAGGAATACATCGCCCGCGGCACTTATATCTATCCCGTGCGCCCCGCCATGCGCATCGTCACCGACATTTTCGCCTGGTGCCGCGGCCATCTTCCCAAGTGGAACACCATCTCCATTTCCGGCTACCACATTCGCGAAGCCGGCTCGACCGCCGTCCAGGAAGTCGCCTTCACGCTCGCCGACGGCATCGCCTACGTCCAGGCCGCGCTCGACGCCGGCCTCCACGTCGACGACTTCGCCCCGCAGCTTTCTTTCTTCTTCAACGCCCACAGTCATCTTCTAGAAGAAATCGCCAAGTACCGCGCCGCCCGCCGCCTGTGGGCCAGAATCATGGCCGAACGATTCAGCGCGAAAGATTCGCGCTCCTTAATGCTCCGCTTCCACGCGCAAACTGCAGGCTCTTCGCTCACCGCCCAGCAACCGGAAAACAACATCGTTCGCGTTGCCATTCAAGCGCTCGCCGCTGTTCTCGGCGGCTGCCAATCTCTTCACACCAATTCTATGGACGAAGCGCTCGCCCTTCCCACCGAAGACGCCGCGCTGATCGCCCTCCGCACCCAGCAAATCCTCGCCAGCGAAACCGGCGTCGCCAATACCGTCGACCCAGTTGCCGGCTCCTACTCCATCGAGCACCTAACCAACGAAATCGAAAGAGGCGCTCTCGCTTACATCCAGAAATTGGATTCACTGGGCGGAATGCTGCGCGCCATCGAAGCCGGTTACGTCCAGGGTGAAATCCAGAAAGCCGCCTATGAATTCCAGCAAGCCGTCGAGAAAAAAGAGCAAATCGTAGTCGGCGTAAACGATTTCATCGCAGGAGAAGAACGCACCATCCCCACGCTTAGAGTAGATCCCGAAATCGAGCGAACCCAAATCGCCCGCCTGAACGCCCTGCGCGCCAAGCGCGACTCCGCCCGCGCCAAGTCCGCTCTCGCGGAACTCCAGCGCCGCGCCGCTACCACCGAAAATCTCCTCCCCGCCATCCTCGCCGCCGTCGAAGCCTACGCCACCATCGGCGAAATCTCCGACGCCCTCCGCCGCATCTTCGGCGAGTACCAGGAATCCGTAGTCATCTGATTTGGAGTGCGGGAGCGAGGGCTCCCGCTTTTCCGCCCGCCTCTCCCGTCCCATCGCCCGCTTCTTCGCCTGCACCAAAGCACAGGCTGTCTCGACGCTCGGCCTATAGTATTCTTCCCCACCAAGATTCCTTATGAGATTGATTCTCGCTTCCGCCTCCATCCGCCGCGCCGAAATCCTCCGCGACGCCGGCTTCTCCTTCACCGTGCTTTCCTCCGCCATCGACGAAACGCCATACCCGGGCGAATCCGCTCAAAACCTTGTCGAGCGTCTCGCCGTCGCCAAGGCCGAACTCGTCGCCGCGCGCGCCGTTGGCCCCGCCATCGTCATCGGCGCCGACACGGAAGTCACCCTCGAAGGCCACATCTTCGGCAAGCCCCGCTCCTCCGACGACGCCCGCCACATGCTCGAAAAACTTTCCGGCCGCACCCACGCCGTCGTCACCGGCGTCGCCCTCATCCGCCTTCCCGACGCCGAGCGCCTGACCTTCGTCGAGTCCACCCTGGTCCACTTCGCCATGCTTTCTGCGGAAGAAATCTCCCGCTATCTCGCCACCGGCGAGCCCCACGACAAAGCCGGCGCCTACGCCATCCAGGGACGCGCCGGCCGCTACATCCCGCGCATCGAAGGCTGCTACTTCAACGTTGTCGGCCTGCCCCTCTCCCGCCTCCACCACGCCCTCGCCGCCCTCGGCTGGTCCGAAGATTGAATTCCCAGTGGTTGTTCTGAGTCTAAACCCAATTGGGGCTGCCAGATTCCGCGTTGGCCGGCTAGCCGAAGTGAAGGTTCAACCGCGTGAATAGTCCGTTTCGATTGTGCTAAGGTGATCGCCCTCAATGAAGAAACCCTCACTGATGAGGAATATTGGGCTCGGGCTGCTGCTAGCGACGTACACCTTGCTCCTTTATACGGCATTGGCTGCACCCGCTTATGCTCACGCGCACCCACACTTGGACAAGGCCCTTCTGGCCCAGTACGCGTCGCCGTGGCCTGTGGCGTTGGCCTGCTCGCTGGCGATTGTCGGCATCGTTCTGACGCTCGTCCCGATCCGCCGCGGAGAGCGGTGGGCGCTTTGGACTTCGCTCGCGACCCTAATGATCCTCCTCGCCACGCGCGTCACCACCGATCCACGATGTCTCGTGGTACTCGATCCGCACCAGCATGGCTGCCATTCGTTCATGATCGCCGTCGTGCTCGGCGTTATCGGCCTCGCCCTCGTTGGCTTCGACCGGTCGAGCCAAGGCACGCGCGCGGCAACGCCTCCCGGCTTATAATCCCATCCATGGCCAACTCTCCTGCCGAGTTCAACGACGGCTCCGCCGTTCGCCTGGATCGCCAGGACCCCTACCTGCGCCTCCAGTCGGTTACGATTTTCGTCCGTGATCTCGAGCAAAGCCTGCGCTTCTACCTCGACCAGCTCGGCTTCCATCTGGTCTTTGACGCCCGCATTCAACCCGACCGGCGTTTTGTAACCGTCGCTCCTCCCGACGGCACCGCGAACCTCACACTCGTCGCGCCGGAGCCAAGCTCGGAACAGTACAAGCTCATCGGCCGGCCAGCACCAGTCACGTTTGTCACCGAGGATGTGATTGCCAAGTACCGCGAATGGACCAAGCGCGGAGTTCGCTTTCAGTTTGCGCCGCGCCTGAAACGCCTCAAGTATGAGGTGCACGTGCGGGCCCCTCATTCGGGCGATCCATCGGCGCCCAGCCTGGAGCGCTCTCCGATTTGGGGCGGCGTCTTTACCCGTTTCAAGGATCTCGACGGCAATTCCTTTTCACTGGTCAGTTTCGACGAGGTGACCCATGCCGTCGAAGCGCAGCGCCGCGCCCTCGCCGAAAAGCTGGAATCCGAACGCCGTGCCGCCCAGGAAATCGAAATCGCCAAGCAGGTTCAGGCTCGGCTCTTCCCGCAGTCGCAACCGCCGCTCAAGACCCTCGAATACGCCGGCATCTGCATCCAGGCTCGCAAAGTCGGCGGTGATTATTACGACTTTCTGGATCTCGGCAGCGAGCGCCTCGGCTTCGTCATCGGCGACATTTCCGGAAAAGGCATCGCCGCTGCTCTCCTGATGGCCAATCTTCAAGCCAACCTGCGCAGCCAGTGCGCCATCGCTCTCGATCAGCCCCAGCGCCTTTTGTGTTCCGTGAACCAGCTCTTTTGCGACAACACGCCGGATGGCGCCTTCGCCACTCTCTTCTTCGCCGAATACGACGACACCGCCTGCCGCTTGCGCTACGCCAATTGCGGCCATCTTCCCGGTCTATTACTTCGCAGCGACGACACAGTGGAGCGCCTCCACGCCACTGCCACCGTGCTCGGTATCTTCAAGGATTGGGATTGCGAAATCGGAGAATGCCACCTTCACCCGGGAGACACCCTCGCTCTCTATACCGACGGCATCACCGAATCCTACAACTCCGCCGACGAGCAATTCGGCGAACAGCGCCTCATCGAAGCCTTGCAGCGCCATCGCCAAGCCTGTTCACAAGCCGCTCTCGCTTCCATCGTCGACGAAGTCCAGCGTTTCAGTCCCCACGAACAGTACGACGACATCACCCTCATTATTGCCAAACACGTAGGGTACTAGGGGCCTTCATGAAGATGGATCGCGGAATATTGAAGAGTCTCCCCAAGGTTCTGTTGCACGAACACCTGGACGGCGTTCTAAGACCGAAAACTGTAATTGAGTTGGCGCAAAGCGCAAAATACGGCCAGCTCCCGGCACAAGATCCGGAAGGCCTGGCGCGCTGGTTTCATCAGGGGGCCAACCAAGGAAGCCTGCCAAAATATCTGGAAGGCTTTGCGCACACAATCGCCGTGATGCAGACCGAGGAAGCGCTCGAACGAGTAGCCTATGAACAAGCGGAAGACCTAAGCCGGGACGGCGTAGTCTATTTTGAGACTCGCTTTGCCCCGATTTTTCACACTCGCGAAGGATTGAGCCACCAGCAGGTTGTCTCCGCCGTGCTCAGGGGCTTGGAGCGGGGCCGAAAGGACTTTGGAATCTCTTCGGGGTTGATCATCTGCGCGATGCGCAATATGGACGTGTCGCTCGAAATGGCCGAGCTCGCCGTTGACTTTCGCGAGCGCGGAGTTGTGGGATTCGATCTGGCCGGTGAGGAGGGAGGTTTTCCTCCCAAAAAGCACGTGGACGCTTTCCACTATATTCAGCGGCAGAATTTCAACATCACGATTCATGCGGGCGAGGGGTTCGGCAAGGAATCGATTTGGCAGGCTATACAATACTGCGGAGCCCACCGCATCGGACATGGCACACGGTTGATCGATGACATTGCCGTCGCGGACGGTAAGGCAGTGAAATTAGGCGACCTCGCGCAATACGTTCTCGACAAAAGGATCCCGCTGGAGATCTGCTTGATCAGCAACGTTCATACGGGAGCCGCCCGCAGTCTTTCCGAGCATCCCTTTAAGATTTTTTATCAGGAGAAATTTCGCGTCACGCTGAACACCGACAATCGGTTGATGAGCGATACCACCATGACCAAAGAATTCGAGGCCGCTCAGGATACTTTTGGTCTGTCCTTGGAAGACTTTGAGAAGATCACCATCAATGCGATGAAGAGCGCCTTTCTCCCCTACGACCGGCGTTGCGATCTGATCTACTCCGTAATCAAGCCGGGTTACGCCAAAGTCCGCAGCTCTCTGGCAACAAAGTAGCCCCGAGAGTGTGGAAACGTTGTCTTAGATGGGTGACGCGGCGAGAGTTTCCGAACTCCAGCGCTTCAGCCCCCGAACAGCATGGAAACTCACCCGTTACCTTAGAAGACGCTTCCAACTTTCTGTTGACAACACGGTCACTACTTTGGTAGATTATTCATGGAGAGTAGTGCGCCTCGTATTCGTCCGTATCTTCTTTCAGTTCGAGTCCTCTCTCTGGACATTTAGGTGTCCGCCGAACAAATCTGCAGGATCACTGGTCTCTGTTGCCCCGTGACGCCGCCGTGTGACGCGCATTTTGCACAATTTTGGTGCAATGTAACCATCTTTAGAATCAACACTTATAGAGACGCCCGCAAGTGTTGATTCTAAACAACTTAAACAAAATCCTAAGTCCTTTAGATGCAACACTTACAAAAACCACGGGAGGGGGCGCGTTATTGTTAACTAGACATGCGACGAAGCAGGTCTATCCGGGGGAGCGTGGCGACGAGGGATCTCCCTGAGCTCGCGTCAGTGTCCTTGGAAATGTACAACGAAGTCAGCGACCGTAGCGGCGGGCTTGTCGTTGCACATCAGGGGAAGGAACTTCCACGTAGCTACGAGCTTTAAGGCTTCCGCGCTCAGATCGGGACGTTCCGAGGACTCTATCGTTATCGGTTGAACCGTTCCGTTGTCCCAGATATATCCATGCACGATGACATCAACAGTACCGGTGCCCGCAGTCCCCGCTGGCGGCATCGGCATGGAGATTCCGACGGCGCGTCGTTTGTTCTTGCAGCCAAACATTCTTTGCCATTGTCCAGACACAGGTGAAAACGCTTTAGCGTCTACCGGGACTTCAGTTGCGGTCATGCGCTGATTGATTTCGAGCTGAAGGGCACCTCTTACGAAGCGGCGGATGTGTCCGGGCTCCCAAAGGTTTGCTATCTGAAAATACTCGGAGTTTTCAACGACCTCGTCGCCAATATGCCAACGCAAAAGCGCTCCTCGCTCGGTGTCCACGCACACCTGATTTGCCTGGATCTCACTTCCAAAATGCGTGTCAAAATTAATGCATTTTGCTGGGCGGCCAAGGACGCTCATGTCCTCAATTGCGCGTATGACATCTTCGTGATCGAAGCGTCCAAGCTGGATGGGGATGTACCTCAAAAGTTCGCGTATCTCAGGCGGTTCCTCACCTGTCCGGCTGTCGGACAGGCGATCGCCCGAAATGACTCTAATGGCGTGGTAATCGCCCAATGTGAACTCGTCGCGGCGCCCATCCGCGCCCGCCGAGAGTTCGCTGAATGTGCCCTCTTTCACCGAACCATTGCGCACATCATGGACGGTAAATGTAACCGTCTGCTCGTAGTTGCCCAGCCCTCCGGTGAGGCCCACCGCGTTGGCAACTTCCATCAAATGGATGGCCTGTTCGCGCAGCTTGACGTCTTCGGCTAGGAGGGGAGCTGTGGACAACGGAATTACGAGAAAGAGAAAGAAGGAACAAACTGCCCTATGAGCCATGTTCACCCCCAGGTGCAGGAAGGTGGCCTCCTCATCCTACTCTTGGGTGGCGGGATCTTGCAATCTGCTTGACTCCTGCCCGACTGAAAATTGAGGACTCAAAAGAAAAGAGGCGCCCCGGCCTTGACCGGAACGCCTCTCTTTGTTTGGGGGTTGGAGGAAAATTTACGGCTTTGGCTGCGCCTGAGCTTGCGGCTGCGTCTTCGCGTTGTGCTTCTTGTTATAGATGTTCTTCGACGCCGTGTTCTGTTCCTTGTTGACTTGTTTCTTCTCGGACGCTGTCAGCTTTCCACCGTTGGCCTTGCGGTCCGCGGCAACCTGTTTGTTGATGCCTTTTTGCTGATTCTCCAGCTTGGCTGTTTCGCCGGCGGTCAGTTGTCCGCTTTTGATGCCCTGGGCGATGCGGTCCTGCTGATTTTCGCGGCGCTGCCCAACCTTGTTGTTGCCATAGTGCGCCGTGTTGGTGTTGTGCTTGTCCTTATAAATTTGCTTGGAGAGCTGATTCTGCTGCCCGTTGACTTGCTTCTTCTCCGCCGCTGTCAGCTTGCCCCCGTTGGCCGCGCGATCCGCCGCTGTTTCCTTGTTGATGGCCGCTTCTTTGGTTTCCAGGTTGGCGGTCTCGCCGGCCGTCAGTTGGCCGCTCTTCACGCCTTGCGCGATGCGGTCCTGCTGATTTTCCTTGCGCTGCGCAACGGTCGGCTTGGGTTTCTCTGCCGGAGTTGCCGCTGGCGCTGGTGTTGCCGCCGGAGTTGCCGGCGTCGCTGAGCTTCCGGTCTGCGCTTGCGGCGCTGGCTGCTGGCTCGGAGCCGGTTGATCCTGTGCCATCGCCACGCCGCCAATCATCAGCAACGCAGCGGGCAAGGTGCTCCACTTCATCCAAGTGAATTTCATATTTTCTCCTAGTGAACTATTTCGAAGATTTCGATTCCCGGGTCCCCATGCAATACCCGATGCTGAACGCAAAGTTGTGCCGCCGCTACTGGTCGAACGTACAGGTTTTGCGCCTTGGATAAGCGTTTTCCGCTACTCATTGGACACAATTTTGGAGTGCGGCAGCTCGCTGCCGCTTTTCCGTCCTCCACAAGTGTTCTTAAACAGGGCGGGTGTCATCATGAGCGAAAGCGCGCTTCTTGCGCTCCGAAGGGGTTTACGGAGCGAAGGATCTCAACTGTTCGTGCCTCAGATGGAAAGCCGATCGGCTGGAAATTGGTGCTGGTTGGAATTGGGGATAGCAGTCCAAACGAAAAAGGACGGCCACACGGGCCGCCCTTTTCCAATTTTAATCGAATTCTTGCTCCGCGCTTCGGCTACTTCTTTTCTTCAGCCGGTTTCTCCGTCGTCGCGGCAGGAGTCTGAGCGGGAGGCGTGGTCGTGTTTTGCGCGTGCGAACCGGACATCCCTTCCTTGAAACCGCGGACGCCTTCACCCAGGCCGCGCATCAACTCCGGAATTTTCCGGCCGCCAAAAAGGATCAGCACCACTACTAGAATAATCAGCCAGTGCATGGGGAATTCCATATTGCCTCCTACAACCTAACTGACAAAAGCGTAGCACTATTCCGAACGCCGGCCCCAGGGATACCGGCATGAATTTAGAGTATAACACGCTCATCCCCGGCCCGGCGCGTCACATGCTCGCGGTCGAGGTATTCGAGCAGGGGGATGGCATATTTTCGGGTAATTCCGGTCAACTCCTTGAAAACGGGCACAGTTATCCGGTCGCCCTTGGCCTTCTTGTATGCCGAAAGCTGCTCCTTTAATTGTGCCAGCGCTTGGCGGTGAAAAACCAGCTCGGGCGAGATGCGCACCAGATTTTTCTCGCGCAAGAGAATCTGCAAAAGCTTCTCCGCGCGCTTGGATTCTACCGCGAGTTTTGCCAGCACTTCTTTCACTGACGGTACCGCCAGGCTCGCGGAAGCAAACGCCGCTTCGATCTGCTCCTTGGCCTGGGCTTCTTCCGGAAGGAGCGCAATTTCAGATCCCGCTTTCTTCACCAGTTCGCCTGGCGCATCTAGTTTCTTCTGCGCCACCAGTTCCTCGAGTGCTGCGCGAAACGTTTCGCTGCGCACGCGCTTTCCCAGGCTGGCGCGCAAATCCTCGCGCGAAATTCCCGGCAGCAAGGGATTTTCTTTCTGAAATCTTTCGACCTTTTCGACAATTTTCTTGCGGACATCTTCAAACAATTTCCCTGAGACCAGCACCAGCGGTTCGCTGGACACGATTCTTACGCGTCCCGATTCGTGAAGTTTTTCAAGTGCTTCCTGAATTTCTTCTTCCGTCCAACCCGTCCGCGCCACGATCTCCTCATGCCCCAGTCCTAGCAGTGCGCGCTCCGTCATCGCTGCCAGTATTTCTTCATGGTTTCCACGCTCCAGTGTTTTCAGAAACGCCACGCGTCCCGTATCCCGCAGCATCGGCCGCCGCGCCAGCGGGTCCAGCACTGCGCCTCCTCCAATCGTCACCACCGGAGAAAATTGCCGCACAATGAAATGGTCACCCGGCAGCACCAGCACTTCATCCTGCAATTTAAAATTCGCAAGCGCGCTTCCTCCCGGCGGCAATTCTTTCTCGCCGTGAAAAAATACTTCCGCAATGGTCTCCGCCGTTCCCGCGTGAAAATGAACGCGCGCGCCTTGCTTTATTTTTCTCGCGGAAGGCAACAGCTCTAACCGCACGTCGATTCGCCGCGTTTTCCGGAATTTACCCGGCGTCGCCAGGACCATTCCCCGTTTCAGCGCCGTGTGCTCGATTCCCGCGAGATTCACCGCAGTGCGTTGTCCCGGCATTGCGCGTTCCACGGATTTTCCGCCGGATTGCACCTTCATCGCCCGGACCAACGCTTCCGGAAATGAGCGTGCCCGTCACCACCGAACCAAATCCTTTCATCGCAAACGCGCGATCGATCGGCAGCCGGAAATATCGCGACGCATCTCTCGCCGATGCATTTGCCGCCGCGTCGCTCAACGCCTTTTTCAATTCGCCGAGTCCTGTTCCAGTTTTCGCGCTCACGGGCACCAGCGGCGCTTTCTCCAGAAACGATCCGCGCAGGAATTCCTCCGCTTCCATGCGCACGAGGTCCAGCGTTTCGCTGTCCACCATGTCGCTCTTCGTCAGCGCCACCACGCCGCGCTTTACTGCCAGCAAACGGCAAATATCAAAATGCTCGCGCGTCTGCGGCTTGATGGATTCGTCCGCAGCAATCACCAGCAGCAACACGTCGATTCCTGCCGCGCCAGCCAGCATGTTGCTGACAAATCGCTCGTGCCCCGGCACGTCCACAAAACCGAAGCGCACGCCGTTTTCTTCCAGAAAAGCAAAACCCAAATCAATCGTGATTCCGCGGCGCTTTTCTTCGGCAAGGCGGTCCGGGTGCGTGCCGGTCAGTGCTTCGACCAGGGTGGATTTGCCGTGGTCGATGTGTCCGGCCGTGCCAACAATGATGCTCTTCATCGCAATGGACATATTCGAATGGGCGGGAATTCTTCTCCCGCTTGGATGCTACTGGAAGAAAGAATCGGGGGTCAAACGGCGGCCACTATTTTGCGGCTGTGATTTCTTCGACGATGGCCTGTGTCGCCGCTCGAGGATCGGCCGCGGCAAGAATGGGCCTGCCAACGATGAGGAAATCGGCACCGGCGCGAATGGCTTCGGTCGGCGTAGCTTTCCGCGCGTGGTCGTCCGAATTGGATTCCACCGGGGAATCCTTCGAACGAACGCCGGGCGTCGCAATCAGGAAATCACGGCCGCAAGCCTTGCGAATCGCTCGCGCTTCCTGCACCGAAGCGACCACGCCATCGACGCCAACCTGTTTTGCAAGTTGCGCAAGCTTCACGACACGGAGTTTAGGTGCGCCGTTGATTCCGACTTCCTTCATGGTCTTTTGATCCATGCTCGTCAGAACCGTCACGGCCAGCAAACGAGGCCGGTCCGCCCCCATTGGCACCCCTGCGCTGATGGCTTGCACCGCAGCTTCGAGCATGGCTTTACCGCCAAGCGCGTGTACGTTGACAAGCTGCACTCCAGTCATCGCCGCCGAAGAAAGCACGGCCCCGGCGACGGTGTTAGGAATATCGTGGAATTTCAAGTCGAGAAAAATGCCCGGGCCTAGCGCCGCAACTTCTTTGACAGCAGCGGGACCCGCGGCAGTAAAGAGCTGGTTGCCGATCTTGAACATTCCGACAAGATCGGCAACCTGCTTTGCGAATTTCAACGCGGTGGAAAGAGAATCAAAATCTAGCGCGACGATCAGGCTGCTGCGGGGATGGGCGTCGAAGGTCGTCGTGGTCATGGGCGACCCCGACTCCTCCGGGGTCAGTGCTTCTCAGGCAGTTGCATGAGCTCGAGCCGTACCTGGCACACGCCCGAATGGATCAAGCCGATTTTCCGGGCGACGCGATAGGATACATCAATTTCGCGCCCTTCTTGATAGGGACCCCGGTCATTGATGCGCACAAGCTCGAACTTGCCGTTCCGGACGTTGACCACGCGTACGACGGAGCCAAAAGGAAGATTGGGGTGCGCCGCCGTAAGGGCCTCGGAGTCGAAGCGCTCGCCATTGGCGGTTTTGCGGCCATTGAACCCGGGGCCATACCAACTGGAATTACCCACCCAGGTCTTGATCGGCTTCACGGGTTGATTCAGATGCGCTACGAGAGGTGCTTCCATCCCCGGTGCAATGAGGAACATCAGGAGTACCCACCGCAGTGCAGCCCAGCTCATGAATAGTCGATGTCTCATAGTGTGTTCTTTGTGCTACTCAAATCCAGAAAAGTGTAGCAAAAAGTGGTCGTTATGTCAACCATTTTCTGCTAGCTCTCTGCTTGGAATTTGTCTCTTATCTCATTAAAAGTAAAAGCTTTAGTCTTTCCTAGTACGGTCGTAATGGCGTTCACAAGTTGCTCACTGGCCCTCGGGTCAGTAAAGCTGGCTGTCCCGACCTGTACCGCCGAAGCGCCTACAGCCAGGTAGTCAAGCACGTCTTCTACCGTCTCGACGCCTCCGAGGCCTATGATTGGTGTCTTGACCGCCTTCTTCGTTTCCCAGACGAGCTTCAAAGTAATAGGTTTGATGGCCGGGCCGGACAGACCTCCCGTTGGGTTCCCTAAGCGGGACTTTCCGGAGCGGAAATCGATAGCCATTGCGGGATATGTGTTTGCCACCGTCAGGGCGTCGGCTCCAGCTTCCTCGGCGGCCCGGGCAATAAGTCCAATGTCTGTAACGAGTGGGGAGAGTTTGACCCAGAGGGGACGTTTTGCGGCGGCTTTTCGGGCGGCTGCGACGACCTCGGAGACCTGGGTGGGGTCGTTGCCGAACTGCATGCCCCCCCTTTTGACGTTCGGGCAAGAGATGTTGAGTTCGTACCCGGCGAGCCCGTCGGAGTCCTCTAGGACCCGGATCACCTCGACGTAGTCCTCGAGGGTGTAGCCGAAGATATTGGCGATGACAGCCGTATCGAATTTTCGCAGTACCGGGAGTTTTTCGGCTACGAAGGCGCGGACCCCCACATTTTGGAGACCGACAGCGTTGAGCATCCCGGAAGGGGTGGGGTAAAGGCGGGGAGCAGGGGCGCCTTCGATCGGTTCGCGGGAAAGACCCTTGGTGACGAAGCCTCCGAGGCGGTTCAGGTCAACGAGGTGGGCGAATTCGAGGCCGTAACCGAAGGTTCCACTGGCGGCAAGAATAGGATTCCGCAGGCGCAACGCGCCAATTTTTACGCTGAGGTCAACGGCGCCAGCGGGGCTCACTTCGTGCAAAGAATATCACGAAGCCATTCCCACTCCTCGCAAATTCTTACACTCAGTCACATTCTACTCTAGAGACCAAGCAAGGCCTTCCGCTGTAGCTGCAAAGTGCTCGCGACGGGGCTGCTTTCCGGGTCACAACATGCTTAATTCTCGCACTTTGGAGACCGCTGGTAACTAGAATAGATGGGTCGCTCAGAGGTAGCGCCTATGGGAATTGTCTCAAAGAATGGGACGATTAAATTCGGCGTTGAATATTGCCCGTACTCGAGGCGATTCAAGCCAGCAGGCAGGATTTCTAGGGTCTTGTTTTTTCTATCTCTATTCTTGCTCTCTCTCTCTGCGCCGCGCGCTTCGGGACAGGTGAAACATTGGAATCTCGGGAAAAGAGATCGCGTGTCTGAATGTGTAGGACGCATCCTAAAACGGAAAGTCCTGATTTACGAACTAGTGTCTGTTGACCCCTTCGTATGCGAAAGCGTAACCGCTGAGGGAGTGATGAAGCGCTTAGAGGAAAAGGGGTTGAGAGTGATCGCGAATGATCAGTGGGCTCTGATCTCAGACCGTCTCCCGAGCGCCGGGAAGATAATTGTTGTGACCCGTCTAACAGCTCCTGGATTGACGAAAGATCAGCAAGACCACCTTCAAGCGACGCTAATGCAGCAGTCGCGGTTTATCCCTGTCGGATATGGGATCGATAAAGAGGCCGATGGGTCGCAAACGGTAGATATCCTTTTGCACTACATGGTCACCGTAATGCCTGGAGACACCCCCGGGGCTCTAAGGATGGTTGTGTTGCTGCGGCAATCTGACCGCAACCGGATCATCTTCATAGAAATGCATGATGGGGAGTTCGAGGTAAAGTGGGATTCGGGAGAATTGGACGCAGACAGTGTGGGAATAGAGTTCGATGATGTGGACGGCGACGGAAAGCCAGAGATTGTGGCTATGGGAGAGGATGCTGTAGACATTGGGGCCACCAATTATGACGTCTTGGCTGTCTTCGATCTCGAAGGCAGAGAACTGACACGACAAGCAGAAAACCTCAGAGCGGGCTCCAACACCGAAAGAGCTGAAGAAATGGTTTGTCCGATTGAAGGGCCGGACATTTCGTTCATAACTGGGACAATCCCCTGGGAAATTGAAGTGTCGCAGGCCGAGACGTCAAGGCATACGAAAAGTACGATATACAAGCTAATGAAAGAAAAAGGAAGGTATGTCGCGATTGTTTCGCCCATGGCCAGGTCTGCACGGAAAAACACCAAACCTTAGGACCGGGTATCATTAGCGCGATTGGAGTACGCAGCCCCTCACTTCTGAGCGCGGAGAGCTGCATCAGGGGTTTGTGTTTGGAGCTGAAGCTGGTGCGGACTTTAGGAGAGCAGCCTGAGATGGGACGTGGGACTCTTTTGGTTTTTTCAGCGCTTCGGCTAGGACGTGGCCGTCGCGGGAGGAGAGGGTGATGCCGCAGAGGGCGGCGAAAGTTGGGGCGATGTCGGCGGGGGTGATGGGTTGGAAGTATTGCCCGGGTTGGATGCCGTAACCCATCAGCAGAACGGGGACGTGCTGGTCGTAGTTGTAGGGGACGCCGTGGCCAGTGCCGTAGGAGCGCGGCTTTCCTGAGGGAGTGTAATCGAGGAGCCAGTAAGGTTTTGGCAGGATGAATAGGTCACCGCTGCGGCCGGGAAAATAGCTATTCGCGAAGGCGCGAAGCGTAGGGCTTTGCCTGGCGGGGCGGTCGCGCAATTCTTCGGCGCGATAGACGGCGGCGACGCCGGGCTGCGATAGCGCGGTATCCAGAACGCTCTGCATTGCGGCGCGGTCATGCTGGAGATTTTCATAGACGCCGGGCGCAAAATAGATATCGCTCCCATTGATGCGCGCGATCGTGGGCTTTCGATATTTGAAAGCTTCGAGAACCTTCTCTATTCGTTCCTGCAGTTCGGGCAAATGCAGGAGGCCCGCGTCGGCCCCGGTGGTTTGCATGTCTTCGGGAATGGGGACGACGCCGTGGTCGGCGCTCAGCGCGACGACGTAATTCCCTCGGCCGACTTTTTGATCCAAATGCGCGAAAAGATTGCCGAGATCCTTGTCTAGGCTTATTAAGATGTCCTGGATCTCGCGGCTGCGAGGGCCGAATTCGTGGCCAACGTAGTCCACGGGAGAGTAGCCGATGGCGAGAAAATCGGTCCCGGCAGCTTTGCCAAGACTCAAGGCGTCAACTGCTTTCATCGCAAGTTCAGTTAGTGCCGTATCAGCGTAAGGGCTGGAGGCCCATTGTTCGTAAAAGGCGCTATCCGGTTCACCCACGCCCGTCTTTCCGCGCAGCGAGTGGGGAAAGATGAGATCCCAACCTTCGGGAGGGACGGCGCCGAGCGTTTTTTCACCGTACCAATAGGCGCTCGCCGGAAGGGAAAGCGCCCAGGTCTTGCCAAAGTCGGCTTTCGCTGGATGCGACTTGGCTTGCTCTTCCATGAAAGGTTGCATGCCGTAGGCGCTTGAGGTGACCCAGGAACCGCCGTCGAACCAGATGGCGGCGTCGGCTTTATGTCCGGCCATGGTGATGGCCGCGCGGGCTTTCAGGGAGAAAGACACGATGCGCGTTGCGCCGCTGGTCTGAAACTTCAATTCTTCGGCAAACGAAGGCACAACCATGCGCCAGGCGGTGTCCGAACCTTTCGGGGTGGCACCTGCGTAACCAACATTTTTTACGTTGGGGTCGGAATCGGCCGTGCAGGTCACCATTTTCTGCTCTTTGCGGTCCCACCAGGCGTTGGCGACCATGCCGTGAGTGGCAGGGAACGCGCCCGTCGAAATCGTTGCGTGGCCAACGCAGGTTTCCGTGGCGGCGTAGGGATAGGCGGCATCGCGGAACCACGCGCCTTCTTCGACTAGGCGCTTGAGGCCGCCAGTCCACTGCGGGAGGAATTTGTCCACGTAGTCGCCGCGCATCTGGTCAACTACAAGCAGGACGACGAGCTTGGGCTTGGCGGGCACTTGGGACGTTTTGGGAGCGGCCGCCCGAGGCGGCGCGGCCTGAGCCACGGTTCTCTGTGGCAATAGAATGCTGCCAACAAGAAATACTGCCACCACAGTCATCCCACGCCGCAAAAGAGAGCGCTTCCACAAGAATATTCCCGCAAACATAGCCAAGAGGGCCTCCCCAATCCGCCCAAGAGTCTACTACGGCCCCATTAGAGTTCGATGAAAGTGGACTGGATTGACCGGGGCGCGGTCAGGGATGATAGGATTACCCGACCATGCGCATCGTGGAAAAAGCACAGTTGATGTCCGCGCCGGAGATTGACCGCACGCTGCAGCGACTGGCGCACGAAATCGTGGAAAAAAGCGGCGGGACCAAGAACCTGGCGCTGATCGGGATCGTCCGGCGCGGCGTGCCGTTGGCGCAGCGGATCGCGCAGGCCATGCGCGGGATTGACGGCGTCGAAGTTCCCGTGGGCGTGCTGGACATTACTTTGTACCGCGACGACCTTTCAAAAGTGGCGCCGATGGCGGTGTTGCGCTCGTCGGACATTCCTTTTGGCGTCGATAATATGGACTTGGTCCTGATCGACGACGTGCTTTACACGGGGCGGACGATTCGCGCGGCGATGAACGGGCTGTTTGACCTGGGGCGGCCGAAGCGCGTCTCGCTGTGCGTGCTGGTGGACCGCGGGCACCGCGAAATGCCGATCGAGGCACGGTACATCGGGCGCAAGGTGCAGACCAGCGACACGGAAATTATCGAAGTCCGGCTAAAAGAGATCGACAAGGAAGAGCGCGTGGTGCTGGTCGACCGCGTGGAGTAGGTTTGGAAATCTTGCTGGAATTGCGTGGTTCCGCATCCGAGAAGGGACATTGAGTCACAACTTCCGCGATTTGCTGGCCCTCGAACCGCTCACCGCGGACGAACTCGGATTTCTTCTCGATCAAAGCAAACCATTTCAGGCCCTGCAGAAAAATCCGCTGAAGAAACTGGCGACGCTGCGCGGAAAGACCGTGGCGCTGGCGTTTTTCGAAACGTCCACGCGCACGCGAATCAGCTTTGGGGCGGCGGCATCGCGGCTCGGCGCGGACACGATGAATTTGCAGGCGGAAGCGTCCAGCCTGAAGAAAGGAGAGACGCTGCTGGACACGGTCTTCAACTTGAATGCGATGAAGCCGGATTGCCTGGTGATACGGCACGCGGCCTCGGGCGCGGCGAATTACGTGGCGCGGCATTTGGACATTCCGGTGGTGAACGCCGGCGACGGCACGCACGAGCATCCTTCGCAGGGATTGCTGGATGCGCTGACGATTCGCGACCGCCTGGGAACGATAAAAAATCTCAACGTGACGATTCTCGGCGACATCCTGCACAGCCGCGTAGCACGTTCGAACATTCATCTGCTGGGGAAATTTGGATGCAAGTTCACTTTGTGCGGGCCGGCGATGTGGGTGCCGCGCGAGCTGGAAAAAATCGCGCCGGGCACACCGATTCGCTGCGTGTACGGAATCGAAGAGGCGCTGGAAGGCGCAAACGTCATTATGATGTTGCGCGTGCAGACGGAGCGGCTGAATGATCCGCCGCTTTCCGCGAGCGATTACGTTTTGCTCTACCAATTGAATGCGGAGCGGCTGCGCCGGGCGAACCGGGACGCGATCGTGCTGCATCCCGGG
>WNFP01003005.1_pt1 | contig 23232 bp, 13 predicted proteins | sample 5400201 | NCBI WGS metagenome assembly WNFP01 (sample SAMN13153355, study PRJNA577476) | soil metagenome | isolation source: 115 cm saprolite under Madrone tree | place: USA:California | collected 2016-06-14
TATATGGTGGGTTCTATATATGGAGAGGAGATGTTTTAACAAACCATCCTAAAATGTCGTAATTGCCAACCTCCCATCCTCACGCGATGCACGCATGAGTACTTCGTAAGCCCAATATGTAAATTCGCGCGCAATAATGGCTCTGACGCTATTTTGGTGATGTCGATTCAGCCGCCGCCGATAACGCGTGCTTGGAGCAAGTCGAGCTTTCCACGTCCGTACATCTGGCGCTTCACGAGCTTGAGTTTGGTGATCTGACCTTCCGTTTGACCGTTCGACCAAGGCGATGTAATGGCGGCACTAACGGCAGCCTGGTCTTTGATGACGCCATTGGCGAATGATGCGACCAGGCTTGTTCGAGCTCTCTCGAGCCAGGGCTCGAGATCGCTGAGTGATTTCTTTCGGACCATGGCCTGGAATGCGGCGACGATTTCTCGGGCTTCTGTGAGCAACGGCACACCGGCTTCGATCGCGGCGACGGTGACTGTCTCAGCCTTGGAGAGCGCGTCGCGACCGATGGTCATGAAGCGCGCGATAGTTCGCGCCGAAGGGGCGCGGTTCAGTGCGCCATCGGTCTTTTCTGCCCGGCGACGGCGCGATGCCCACTCGGTGACGATTCGAAGGCAGCCACGGAACCCCTGCTTTTTAAGGCGTCTCCACAGCTCCGAGCCGTTGCGATGTCCTGCCGCCCACTGAGCATCGAGCCATTGCAGATAGAGCTCGAGCGAGCTTTCTCGAATACGGAAGACATCTGAGCGTTGACCCCGCAGCACTTTGCGGACAAGGCCGCGGCTGTGTCCCGTGCGGCGTACGATTTCCTTGATCGGGAGTCCTTCCTCTGTCATCCGGAGGATAACGGCGTTGGCCTCTTCCCGGCGAAGGTATCCCTCATATTGAATCCGCTCCGCGGCAGTGAGCAGATCGGGATTGATCGTCGCCGCCCCGATAGCAGCACGGATCTGCCGCATGGACTTGCGCACGGCATCGAGGAAGGCGCGGCTGGCATTTTCCATCAGGTGCCACCGGTCGGCGACCTGGATCGCCTTCGGCAGCGCCTTGGCCGCGGCCAGAACGTAGCCACCGCCTCGATCCCGAGCGACGACCTCGATCTGCGGTTGATCGGAAAGCCAGGTCTGCGCCGTCGCCGGCTCGCGATCCGGCAGCAGTGCAATCGTCTTGCGCCGTTCAAGGTCGCAGATGATCGTCCCATAGCGCTGGTTGCGCCGCCAGGCCCAGTCGTCAATCCCGATCACCGTCGGCGGGATGAAGCGAGGACTGCCGTGCCTTCGTACGACGCGCAGCAGCGTGTCGTTGCTCACCGGCAGCATAAGCCTGCGGGCAAAACTCGCCGCGGGCCGACCGCCCAAAGCAAGCCCGAGGTAGTGGACGATATGGTCAAGCCGAGCGGTACGCCGCGCCCACGGCGCCAGCACATCCCGATCGAAGCGCTCGGTAAAAATGCGCCGCCCGCAGAGCACGGCGTCACAATGAAATCGGCGCGCCATCACCACCATGCGAACCGGCCGGCCCGCCATGGGCAGGTCGGCCAACCGCCGGCGATAGCGGCTATGAACCCGACCGGACCTCGTTCCGCATCCCGGACACGTGCTGGCCCTGCTCACGGCGCGGACGGTAATCAGCGTGCCGACGCCTTCGCAGACGGCGCTCTCCACCACAAAGCCGCGCGGGACAAGGGCCGACACTCGGAAGGCTGGCTGCATTTGTTGGATTCCTCCGTGAAACCAACATCAGCTAGCTCCCAAATTTCAGCAAAAGTGAGTCAGAGCCAATGTTCGGCGCGTATTTGCACTGTGTGGGTCGGATTGTGGCTCCGAGCTTCGATCTCTGCTCGGGACAGCGCGTTTCGATTCAGGGCGCCTGGGTGACACAGCCGGATGGATCGCAGGGTCATTTTCGGGTCGAAGCGATCGAGCCGGACGCCTAATTCAGCTACCAAAGTAAAGATCCGCCTGCCAGGCCGCCGTTCCCGCAATACCCAATTTAAACCCGATTCAATTCAGCGGTTCGTCGCTCCGCCGTCCCCGCCTCAACTCTTCGATCGCCGCCAGTGCGGAGCACCGACCCGACGCATGTGATCGTCGTCAAGATCGATGATACAATCGCGAGGCGCTTGGTCGCCACCAAACGCACCGGTCGGTCTATCTTCCGCAGCCCGAGAAGAACTTTAAAGAAGAGAAAGGGAACGATGAACGATTCACTCGCGGCTCTTTCAGATGGGGCGCTTGAAGATTTGCGCGGGGTGTTCGCCAAGCTGCGCGACGATGCCGCCGAGCCGCTCATCGAGGCAATCGCCGCCGCCAAACGTATCGTGGTGTTCGGGTGCGGCCGCGAGGGGCTGCAGATGCGCGGTTTTGCGATGCGCTTGTTCCATATGGGGCGGAGCGTTGCCGTGTGGGGCGACATGACCACGCCGCCGGTCGGGAAGGGAGACCTGTTGATCGTGTCGGCGGGTCCGGGCTATCTGGCGACCGCCCACGTACTTATCGACATCGCGCGCAAGGCCGGCGCTCGCACGGCGCTGATTACCGCGCAAGCGAAGGCAGAACTGGCCGAGCACGTGGACGTCGTCGTCGTTATACCTGCGCAGACAATGGCCGATGACCGGGGAGGGAGTCCATCAATCTTGCCGATGGGTTCGCTTTTTGAAACCGCTCAGATGATATTCGTCGAATTGGTGATCCTGAAGCTTCGTCCGCGCTTCGCCGAGACTCCGGCGACCATGCGCGCCCGGCACACCAATCTGGAGTAACGGCTTCGCCACCTCTTCAGCGGGGCCGGGTACACGCGCCGGCCGGCCAAAAGAAAAGCCCCGCCGGAGCGGGGCTGGGCTACTTAAGGGACTTACCGTCAAGTTTGGCAAGCCTGTGTCAAGCGACGGAACCGTAGCATTCCCAATCGCCAAAGATACCGTCATGAGACTAACCAGATCGGCTCGACTATGCACCGTCAGCCGTGCATTCTTTTGGACGTTCAATCAGGCACCCCGGAAACTGAAGTGTAGCAACTCCAGTCTCCTCGAACTGCCCCGAATGGACAACCTACTGAAAGCTGATAGCTAGAGCGCCGGATACTCTAATGGAATTGGAGCGGCTCACTGTCCTGTTGGTTACCCATCGGACTTGTCCGATGCTCTTGCTAGAGGAGGACGTGCATGCGCTATGAGATGATGCTGCCTTACCAGATTCGCACCGCTATTGCGGAAAATTGGCCAGTGGCGCTACCGCTCGGCGTGCTCGAATACCACGGCGAGCACATGGCGGTGGGCATGGACACCCTCGCGGTCATTAAGGCGCTTGAACTGCTCGAGAGCGAAATGGATCTTGTCATCCTGCCGCCTTTCTACTACGGCGCCGCGAGCTACGCGGTCGAACCGCCGGAAGGGAACGGCTCGGTGCATGTGGATGCCGGCAAGCTCTTTCCGTTCGCCCAAGAGCTGTTCAAAGGTCTGCTGCGGGTGGGGTTCCGCAACATCCACTTCTTCATTCACCATCAGACCGAGAATTATTTCGCCGGTATGCCGACCGACCTGGCTTTCAAGTTCGGTGCCCGCCAGGCAGTCTTCGAATTTCTCGAGAAGGAGCGTGGCGAAGGCTGGTGGGGTAACGAAAAAATGGCCGACTATTACGCCAGCCAGGCAAACGCTGCTGATCCTTTCAACTGGATCAAGGGTCATCCCCTGCTTACGGCCGAGGCGTTGAGGCATTACCCCTTCGATCACGCCGGCGAAGGCGAGACATCGCTCATGCTGGCCCTATGCCCCGACGCGGTCGAAATGGAGCGGCTGGGCGAGGCGCGCTGGTACACCAGGACTGCGCGCGAGGGCTCCGCCGAAACTGGCGGCAGGGGCCGCGATCTGATCCTCGCCCATTTGCGCGAGGCGCTCGCAAAGCGATAGATCGCAGCTAATTCAACCGCAACCCAGTTTCCGCATCGAAGAGGTGCGCCGCACCGGCAACCGGCGTCAGCGCCAGGATTTCTCCGGGTGCGACACTGACGCGTTCGCGAAACACGCCGAGCAGCTTATTCTCGCCAATCTGGGCAAAAACCTGGGTCTCAGAACCTGTGGGTTCGACAACAGAGACCTTGGCACCGAGTGCCCCGCCGAGCGAGAAATGCTCCGGCCGGATGCCATAAATCACTGGGCGGCCATCATTGCCCGACGGCGCGTTGGAAACCGGCAGCGCCACGCCGTCATCGGTGAAGAACTGCGCGACCCCGTCCACCTTGAGCCGACCTTTGAGCATATTCATCGCTGGTGACCCGATGAACCCGGCAACGAACAAATTCGCTGGCCGATCGTAAAGATCGAGCGGTGATCCGATCTGCTCGACGATCCCGTCATGCAGCACCACGATCCGGTCGGCCATGGTCATGGCCTCGATCTGGTCGTGGGTGACATAAATCGTCGTCGTTTTGAGTCGCTGGTGCAGTTCCTTGATCTCGGCCCGCATTTGTACTCTGAGCTTGGCGTCGAGGTTGGAAAGCGGCTCATCGAACAGGAAGACCTTCGGGTCACGCACGATTGCCCGGCCCATCGCGACACGCTGGCGCTGTCCGCCGGAAAGCTCACGCGGATAACGGCTGAGATAGGGAGCCAGGCCGAGGATCCCGGCCGCCCGGTTGACCCGCGCCTCGATTTCGGACTTCGGCGCGTGCCGCACCTTGAGCGCGAAGCCCATATTCTCGGCAACCGTCTTGTGCGGATAGAGCGCGTAGCTCTGGAATACCATGGCGATGTCGCGATCGCGCGGCGGTAAATCGTTGACGAACCGGTCGCCGATCTTGAGCCCGCCCGCACTGATCGGCTCAAGCCCCGCAATCATCCTCAGCAGTGTCGATTTTCCACAGCCGGACGGCCCGACAAGAGTGACGAACTCGCCGTCGGCAACACTGATCGATACGCCGTGGATTACTTCGTGCCCGCCATAAGACTTCTTGATGTCGATGATATCTACCGAGGCCATGCACGTCCCCTCTTCGGCGCCAGCTGGCCGGTCACGGAACTGTCAGCTAATCCGTCGGAAAGGTGCCATTGCCGCACGGCGATCAGTGGCTTGGCATCACCGGAACCGCGGCTGAAATTCCCGCTCACGCCAAGGCCTCGCCGCCGGCTCCAACCTTTTGGCAAGGGCATCATTTGATGGATCCGGCCGTCAGCCCCATGACGATGTAGCGTTCCAGGAAAATGCCGACGATCGCAAGGGGGGCGATCGCGGTCGTCGACAGCGCCGCCATCGACCACCAGTTGATGCCTTGCGAACCGGTCTGGCTTGCCACCATCACCGGCAGGGTTTTGGCGGCGCTGCTCGTGAGGAGCGCCGCGAAGTAATATTCGTTCCAGGTGAGCACCATCGACAGGATAAGCGCCGCGACCATTCCCGGCAGGGCGATCGGCAGGATGATATGCCAAAAGGCGCCCCATACCGAGAGGCCATCAACGAGCGCGGCCTGGTCGAGTTCGGTGGGGATCGTGTCGAACTGATCACGCATGATCCAGATCACGATCGGCAGCACGGTCAGGGTGTAGAGGAGGACGAGGCCGATGGTCGTGTCGAGGAGTGCCAGCTCCCGATAGAGCACGAGGAACGGGAGTGCCAGCACCACCGGCGGCAGGATCAGTTGCGACAGGAAGAAAAAAGAGATGTCCCTGTTCCGCATCCAGGCAAACTTGTACTGGAAGCGGCTGAGCCCATAAGCCGCGAGCGACCCGATCATCACCGCCAGCAGCGAGGCGCTGAGCGAGGTGACGACGCTATTGGTGAAGCGCGAAACGAATTCGTCGCGCACCGTCGAGGTATCGGAGATCGTATCCGGTGAGAGCCCAAGCGAACGCCAGCCTTTCCAAGCCGGCTGGAAATCCAACCACGGCAGCAAATGCCCCTGCGTGACGTCGACTGCCGTCTTCATCGACGTACTGACGGTCCAGTAGATCGGAAACAGGCAGACGAATGCCCAAAGGATCAACGCGGCATAGGTCAGCGCCCGGCTGAAGATGACGGTCGCGCGAAAAGTCCTCTGCCCGCTTGGCATCGCATCATCGATGGAGTTTCTGATCGCCATGGATTTCACACCCGCGAGCCCGTTCAGGTGACCTGCCGCACGAAGCGGCCGGCGAGCTTCAGCAATGTGGTCACGACGATGATGATGATCACCAGGTAAAACATCGCCAGCATGGTGCCGTAGCCGACATTGGACCGGTCGCGATACTCCCGGTAGATGAAGCTCGAAACCGTATCGGTCGCCCCGCCCGGACCGCCCGACGTGGTGTTGATAACGATGTCGGCGAGCTTGAGCTTGAAAATGATTCTGAGGACGACGGCGGTGATGCTGACCGGCAGCATCAGCGGAAAGGTAATCTCCCGGAACTGCTGCCAGCCAGTGGCGCCATCGATCCTGGAGGCCTCGATCACCTCCTTGGGCAGGGCCTGCAGGCCGGCCAGGAGCAGGATCATGATGAAGGGGATCGAGACCCAGGCATCCATCGTCTCGATGCTGATGCGGGCGATCCAGGGATCGGTGAAGAAGGACGGGCTCTGCCAGCCGAGATGGCGCATCAGCGTCGCCATCGGTCCGTAGCGGTATTCCATCATGGATTTGCCCACCATCCAGCTCACCGCCACCGGGCTCAGCATAAAGGGCAGCAAGAACACGACGCGAAAGAATTTGCGGGCCCTGATCTCGGCGCTGAGCAAGAGTGCAAGACCAAAGGCGATGGCGTATTCGATCAGCACCGCCAGTACGTAGTAGACCATGTTGACAAGCGCATTCCAAAAATAGGCGTCGTGGAAAAGCCCCACCAGATTGTCGATACCGTTGAAATGCTGGCCGGTGAACGAGCTCAAATTCCAGTCGGTGAAAGCGATGTAGAGGCCGAAAAGGGTCGGAAAGATCACCATCGCCACCACGAAGAGCGCGGCGGGCAGGATGAACAATGCTCGCTCTCCGGCATCCCCGCGGATCACCACCTGCCCGATGCCAAGCGCCACGCTCCAGGCAACGAAGGCAAGGAGGACCGGCCGCCAGTTTTCGAACCCGAGGTCCGTTGCCCCACCCTTGTGCAGCGCTTCGATGAGGATCAACGCCAACAGCACAGCGGACGCGGCAGCAATGAGCCCGCGCCCGAAGCTGCGGCGACCACTGGAAATGGATGACGAGACGGCTTGGTAGCTTTGCGGGCCCGGCAGCGGCGAGAAATCCTGCATCAACCTTCCACTCTGTCGCGGGCTGGCGACCCGGCGCTTCCCCTGATATGGCGGGCGGCGAATGACCGCCGCCCGCCGAACCGGAGTCCCGGCCGCTGCCCAGGCTTGCGGTGGCGCTACACGCCCAGTGAGCCCTTGTAGAGTTTGATCTGACTGTCGCGGCCGATCTGGTCGGTCAGCTTCTCCCACGCCGCGGCGATATTGTCGGCTCCCGCCTGTGCGGTTTCCTTGCCGGCGAAGATCTTTGCGAGCTCATCCTCGGCAATGCTGTAGTACTGGAAAATGCCGGGAATGCGCGGCTCGATCGCCCCGTTCGGATGGTTGTACGAATTGAACTGGGAGTCGAGATAGTTGGTGATGAAGTCCTTGTCGTAACCGGCCGCCACCCACTCGTCGATATTGTGTTGGCTGTTGCGATAGCACTGAAAGCCGGAAGGATAGGCGGCCGTCCACAGGGCAAGATTCTTGCCGCCCAGATGCGCCGCGGCACTCCAGGCCGCTTTGTGCTTCAACTCGTCCTTGTCGACGCGGGCCATCACATAAATGCCCCAGCCGAGATAGGCGAGGTTGGGCGCAAAGTTCGTCCCGCTCGCCAACTTCTCCCACTTGCCGGACTTGGCGTTGTAGACATCGTCCGAGCCGGGCAGAATGTCGAAGCCGCATTTGTCGCCGACGACCGAGGCGTCGTTCGTCTTGGCATTCGAGCCGATATCGCCCCACCAGACGCACATCGAACCCGTGCCGCCAAGGAATTGCTGGAAGCCGGTGGTGTTCGGATCGGCGTTGAGCTGATCCGCAGGTTCGGATGGCAAGGCATCGATCACATCTTGGATGGCGCGCACCCAGGCTGGATTGTTGATGCGCGGCTTCATCGTATCCACGTCGAAGAGCCATGCCTTGTCATCCGGGTGTTTCGCATAAGCGGTCGCGCGGCTGCCGAGGAAATAGAAGCCGAAACCGCCCCAGGGCTTCGGCGCGTCGAGATAGCCATAGGCGTCCTGCCCGCCGATCTTCTTGCCCTTGAGGAATTTGGTGACGGCTTGTACCTGTTGCCAAGTTTTCGGCACGCCCCAATCTGTGGTGTTGCCCGCGTCCTTCCAAGCCTTGGCGAGGTCCGCGTCCTTGAAGTAGTCGGTGCGGTAGTTGAAGTTGTGCGTGTCGCCGTCGATGGTGACCCGGTACTGCTTGCCATTCCAGGTGCCGACCGGTGGCTTGAGATAATTCACGAGATCGTCGAAATCGATTTGCATTTTCACCCAGTTCGGCATTTCGGATGCGAGACCCTTGCCGCAGACGTCCCCCTCGAAGGGTGCGCCCATTTCTAGGATATCGAAGTCGACGGTGCCGGTGGCGATCGTTTGCTGCAGGCGCGGATTGTAGTCGGCCTGGGCGAGGTCGATCCAAGTGATCTTGGCGCCGGTGTAGGCTTCCCACGGCTTCAAGAAGCCGCGGAACAGCAAATTATGCAGATTCTGGTTGTTGAGGCCCATGAACGAGAGCTCGACGCCCTTGAACTCGCCTTTCTTGACATTGGCCTTGGTGGCATCGAGGCATAGCGCCCCGACCTTCTGCCAATCGGCATCGGTGGGCGAACCCTTGCCGACACCCGGAATCTGCAGAAGCTTGGCGCGCAGGTCGCCCTCTGCATCGGCGAAGGCGGGCTGGGTCAATGCGCCAAGGCCAATGCCGTCAAAAGCGGCCAAGGCGCCAACGCCCGCCGCACCCTTGAGCAAGGCCCGCCTGCTGGTCTGCAGTGCAATAAGCCAGTTGTAATCGTGTAATTTCACAGCTATTCCTCCCGTTTTTTATTGTTGGATGTGGGCCTCTCGCACCGGGAAGCTAATCCCGAACGACGGGGCTTGCCCCGATGGGGCAAACGGCGACAGTCGACCGGTAAGCCGGAACGTCCGCGAATCATCCTCCCCGGTGAATTATTGGGCGATGGCGAAGGCCACTGATCGTAGGAAGCCCCGTTGGCAGATGTCAACATAATCCCTGCCCTGCCGTAACTTAGGGCCTGCTCGCCGGCATCTGATGTCATCGAGCGGCACTCAGGCATCAGGTGGAACGACACCCTTCTTGAACACGAAGCAGCCATAGAAGCGGCGCTCCCCCGTCTGGACGACGCAATAAGCCTTCCGCGCGAGATCGTAAAAGGCGAAACGCTCGATCGAGCCCATTGGCCAGGACCGGCCCTCAGCCGCATCGATTTCGTGCTGCACTTCGGCCTGCACGGGAGGCAACTCGTGCGGCCGATCGACGATTTCCATCCTCAATGCCGGTTTTTCGACAAAGTTGTCGAGCGGCAACACCGAAAGAATGGCGCGAGTTGCACGCGCTGCGGTCACGTTGTCGATCCTAAGCAGAGTACCAAGCACCGTCTGTCGAGCCACCGAATCCGCCGGGAAATTGGTATCGCAGATGACGAGGTCGTCCCCGTGACCCATGGCCCTCAGCGCACTGAGCACATTGGCATTCAAAATCGGATCGATCCCCTTGAGCACTTCAGTCTCCTCCCTCTTCGTCGCCGCGAACGCACCGCACAAGGCTGGCAAGGCGCCTGACCTTCCGAACACTGTAGCGGCAGATTTATGCCGCGCCAGCGCGTATTCAGCAGGGAGCGAGTTGCGACAGTCCTAAGGACGGACAAATCGCACCGAGCACTCTGACTCACGCGAAGGACCGGTGGGTACGATCTTCCCGCTGTCAACCCGGAACGAAAATCCATCGTTGGCCGGCATAAGAATACATCAGCAGCGTTGGCGACAAGGCCCCAGCGGGGAGCCTTCTTGAATTTCGGCTTTGTGCGGAGTCGAGCAGTTCATTGCGTCTTGCCTGGGACTGATTTCGAATCCAATCCTACATAGCGCTGCTCCGGCAGGTCGATCTTGGCGCCCTGGGCCCCGAAGAGGGTTCGATCGACCGTTTCGGTCGGCGTCCATCATCGCTATGGTCGAATCTAGTTTTCGGTAAAGACAGTCGTCAGCCCACTAGAACTCGCGCCCTGGTCCTGACAACTCCACTCCTGCGTACTGCGGCGGACGACCTAAATGACCGCTGTTGGCACTAACCGGCCTTGCTCGCATGCCTAGCTGTATATCCGCTTTCAGCCTTAAGCGGTGTTCGGGTGCGGACCTCTGTCAATTCCGCAGATGACCCATTCCGGAAGTGCGGGCCGATAGACTCCCTGACGGGCCGCACATACAATTTACACCCGCGCACCCGCTGAAAGTGGTCACTCTGGATGGCAGCAGAACGCGCTCAGCCCCGTGTTGCTGCAAACTTAGCGGCCGACGTAGTCGGCTACACCTGCCTGATACAGCAGGACGAGGCAGACATGCTGGGCGCTCTCAAGGCCCGACGTTCAGAGGTCCTCCAACCGGCGGTTTCTAAACATCGCGGCCGCTTCATCAAGCTCATGGGCGATGGGGTCTTGATCGAATTCGCCAGCCGTGGACGCGGTCGAATGCGCTATCCAGCTGCAGGAGGCCATGGAGAGCGCCAATGCGGGCTTGGCGGATGACCGCCGAGGCTGCCCTAGGATTGGATGCTGCGAACGCAATTACAGCCGATGACTCGATTAAGCGGATGATGTCGCACCAGCTGGCCGGTGGGATCCTGAGCAAGTGACCGCCGGTTCCGGATACTCTGTGGCGAAGCGGCGACAAGCGGAGCGGGTGATGGTGTACAAGATCAAGCCTGAGCAGGACCGGCAATACATCGAGGAATTCCGTCAGAAGCCCATCGGTACCCATAGCCCCGGTCTGCAACGCCTTCTCAACGTGCTGCGCCATGATCCGACTGGCTGGCAGACGATTCTGGTCTGCCGCCGCCCCTTCGCCGAATGGGTGCTGGGGCGAATGCCGCCGGGCCGTACCGATCCTGTTCATATCGAGGACGAGCGTTTCTTCACGAGCCGGGAAGAAGCGGAATGGGAGGTCTTCCGCCGGCGCTGGCGCGCCCATACAGGCGAAGACATCAATATGCCGTTCCGCGATTGAACGAGCCTAACATTCCAACCTTCCAATCCGTTCCATAGGGGACTCCCGTGCTCAAGATCGTCGGCTATCCCGACCGCTACTCCGTCGCCCCCGGCGAGAAGATTGCCTTCATGCTGTCGGTGGAGGAGGGCAAGCATTTCGACGCCCGGCTCGTCCGCGTCGTGCATGGCGACAGGAACCCCGAGGGGCCCGGCCTCAAATTTGTCCATGTTCCGACATCGATCGACGGTCGGCACGCAGGCTGGCAGCAGCGAATCGATTCTGGCTCCTATATGGTCGTCGACGCGATGTCGGCGGTGGCGGAGAGTGCCTTCACCTTCTTCGCCACGATCTGGCCGACAAGACCTGCCGCTGCCGACCAGACAATCCTCGCCCAATGGGATGCAGAGCGTCGGGCGGGCTTTCACATCGGAATCTCAGCTGGCGGCTTTCTCTCGGTCAGCGTCGGCGGCGGGTCGGGGGCCGGCGCGATGCTGAGCGCGAGCCAGCCGATGCTGGAGCGGCAGTGGTATGCGATCTCAGTCTCGATCGACCCGACAGCGCGGCGGATTGCAATCGACCAAAGGCCACTGCGGCCTTATGCGCACATCGCGGACCGGGCGCAACTAACCAGCGTCGTCGCCGTTGGTCCGGCGCCGATCAAGGGGCCGCTCCATCTCGCCGGATGCCCAGATGTCGATGGAACGGTGGGCCGCCACTTTGATGGAAAGATCGATGGGCCAATGCTCCTCGCCGGGATTCATCCATCGGAACGGCACCTCGCGATTCTGAGCGGGTCGGTCGACCGAGCGCTGGCGGCCTCCATCACTGCACGCTGGGATTTCTCGCAAGAGATTGCGACCACGAGTGCCGTTGATGTTGGGCCGTACGGCCTTCATGGCCGGCTTGTTAATATGCCGGCGCGCGGCATGAAGGGCTGGAACTGGGCGGGGGAGGAGCACAACTGGACGAGAAAGCCAGAGCACTACGGAGCGATCCACTTCCACTGCGACGATCTCTACGACGCAGCGTGGGAGACCTCCCTCGAGCTGATGATTCCCGAGGATCTCAGAAGCGGGCCCTATGCGCTTCACGTTGCCTGCGGGAAGAGCGACGAGACGGCGACGCGAGAAACCTATCTTGCCTTCTTCGTGAGACCGCCCCGGGCCCCAGCGCAGCGCAAGAACCGCCCGCGGGTACTCTTTCTGGCGCCCACTTGCTCTTACATCGCTTATGCCAATCACGCCGAGCACATCACCACCCGCCTCGCCGAGCGGCAGCTGGGACGACTGCTCGCCTTCGGACATAGCGATCTCTGGATGTACTATCATCCGGAGATTGGCGGTTCGCTCTACGACGCCCATATCGACGGTTCTGGGGTCTGCTATTCGAGCCGCCTGCGCCCTAACGTGAATTTCTCGCCTTGCTATCATTCCTGGCTCGGCGGCCACGGCTCGGGCCTTTGGCAATACAATTCTGACACCCACCTCTTTGATTGGCTCGATCACCAGGGGGTCGACTACGACGTCGTCACGGATGAAGACCTGCACACCGACGGGTTCGACCTCCTCCGAGATTACAGCGTGATCATCACCGGCACGCACCCCGAATACCACTCGACGGCCATGTGGGATGCGATGAAGGTGTGGATCGATCATGGCGGTCGCCTCATGTACATGGGCGGCAACGGTTGGTATTGGAGGATCGCGTTCCACGAGGAACTGCCAGGAGTCATTGAAGTGCGCCGCGCCGAGGACGGTATCCGCACTTGGGCCGCCGAGCCAGGCGAGTATTATCACTCCTTCACCGGCGAGTATGGCGGGCTGTGGCGACGCATCGGTCGGGCTCCGAACGTGATCTGCGGCGTCGGCTTCATCGCCCAGGGATTCGACATCTCCTCCTACTATCGGCGCGCGCCCGACGCGGACAACCCTCGCGCGGCCTTTATATTCGAGGGAGTTCCGGATCAGATCATCGGCGATTTCGGATTGGTCGGCGGCGGCGCGGCCGGCCTCGAGATTGACTGCCTCTCGACAGCCCTCGGCTCGCCGCCGAACATGCTGCGGCTCGCCTCCTCTGAGAATCATTCTCCAATGATTCTGCTGGTCAACGAGGAGTTCGGCGTCGTGCCGCCCAATCTCGGCGCCGATCAGAACGAGCGTGTCAAGGCGGACCTCGCCTTTGGCGAGACGCCGTCCGGCGGTGCCCTGTTCGCGACCTCGTCGATCGCCTGGTGCGGTTCGCTATCGCACAACAACTACGACAACAACGTTTCCCAGGCGAAGGCCCATCAGTTGCGTGATATTGCGGAGCCAAACGACGCCGCAGACGAGGACTGCATCAGCGAGGCGTTTAACCTTACTGTTGATTCTGGAAGGAGCTTCCCACATCTATTTCTATCATCAGAACGGACGCCTCTATCATCCTTGGGCAGAGGCGATCCTCGATCGGTTCGAGCCGCACCCTATTCTCGTCGGGGTTCCCCCATCCCGGCAAATTCGGGGAGCTGAGCCACGACGATATGCATCGGCGCACCACCGTAAACGAGGGTATAGGCCGCATGATCGTCGCGCTCGGAGTGGACAACGTAAAGAGCGAGTGATCTTAGTCGCACTCCCTGTAGTTCGACTGCAGACATGTGCGAGCCAGCGCCTGTGCCTGCTCAATCTGAGTGGGTGTCATCTTCGCAGCAATTGCGTCTCGATTGTCCGCCGCAGCTTTCCGTCTTTCGCCCTGCAATGATAACGCAGCAACATTGAACCACATGTGAGCACGCACGTAGTCCTGCGCGACGCCCTCGCCGTTCTCATGCATCGCGCCGAGATTGTTTAGTGCATCTGCATTTCCCTGCCCTGCAGCGAGGCGATACCATTTGTGTGCTTCCTTGTAGTCCTGGGGCACGCCTTCACCGTTTTCATACATCAGGCCAAGATTATCTTGTGCAGCCGCATCTCCCAGCGCTGCTGCGAGCCGAAACCATTTTTCTGCTTCTTCGTAATTTTTCGTGACGCCCTCGCCGTTCCGATACATATAGCCAAGGCCAGTTTGCGCTGCCGAAACCCCCTGCGCCGCAGCAAGCCGGTACCATTTTTCTGCTTCCTTGTAGTCCGGCGTGACGCCATCACCATCCTCGTACATCACGCCGAGATTACTCTGTGCTCTTGCATTTCCCTGCGCTGCGGCAAGTTGCCACCACTTCAGAGCTTCCTTGTACTCCTGCCTCACGCCCTCACCACCTGCATACATGTCGCCGAGTTGGGTTTGTGCATCTGCATTTCCCTGCTCAGCCGCCTTGCGATACCAGCCTGCTGCCGCCGCAGAATCCTGCGCGAGACCCAGTCCATTCAAGTACATCCCACCCAGAGCGTTCTGGCTGGCTGCGTTTCCCCTCTCAGCCAGCGGTCGCAACAGGGTCAGCGCAATCGCATAGTCACCGCTTTTGGCAGCAGCGATTGCGTCCTCGTACTGCCCCGCTTTCGCGGCGAACGCGCTCCATACCAGAAGCGCCACGCAAAACAGCAATGTCCGAGGGGTGCGCATCATCGCGGCAGCTTTCAATCCAGTGTTCAGAGCAAAACGTATCACTGACACAGGGACGAATCAGCGCCATCTACAAACACGGCTATTCGGTCATGGTTAGCGCCACAACTTGATTTTTTGAGGCACCTGGGCCGTAAGGCTGTCTACTTCGTGTTCCGGAACCAACTTGTCATTTCGAGCCCGGTTCAACGCTTCCTCGGCGAATTCCGCATCAGTTGGACCGCCCTCTCGCTTCGCTATCGCTATCGGATAGGTTTTAAGGCGTCTTCCAAGCTTGTCGCACACGGCGACGTTTCGCGTCTGCATTAGATGGTCCCTATGTTGTGGCGGGGATCGTCTGTACCACACTCGCGGCCATCGGATACAGACCATGTCTGAAAATCCGCGCAAATTGTGCTGGCCGCTATGACGGCCTGACTACCCTTCACTGGGGTACAGCATCAGCAAATCTCGTCCATTTCAGTTCGAAGGAAAAGGTGCCGACTTGCTGCCTGTCCCGATTTTGTTGCCGCTCGCGTCCAATGCGTTAACAGTGAACCGATAAGTATGCGAGCCGGATGGTGGGCACGGCCCGTTGTAGTCGTTCAAAGCGCCTGCTGAGATATCGGCCTTTGGATTCGCCACCACAGTTCCACCGCCATGATGATAGGTCGGCACGTCTAAGTCTTGCAGAACGACCTCAAATAGCAAATGCTAGTTCAACATCGGGCCGCGTCAAGCTCGGCCATGGCGCTCCACCGTTCGCCCAATCTGTCAGCGCCCGCTCAAGAGCACGGCCTACCGCCGCGGGCCGGGTCGATTCCTGAGGGTCAAGTAGCCCACGCGATACCAGGAAACGCAACGCACTCTCGCTCACTTCCACCGAGTAGACCCCGACACTGTCATTCCGCCGCCGATCTCTCAGGCGCTGCATTCTCTTCCACGACGAACTCATCAACCAATCTGCCGGCCAGCAATTCGAGACGGGTCGGCCACATCGGTAAACCGATACTGTGTGGTCAGTGTCGTTTTTAATGGTGACCGCGTGTCAGCCGTCAATTATCAAGGGCGTACTGGTAATCTACTCACTCAAGGCGAGGAATGTGCTTACGCGGTGCAAAACTGTGTCGGACAAGCGCCTGCCGCTTCCCAGGCGCCGCTTCCGCTACCTGCACCGGCTGCAACGCCACCCCCCGCCGTGGCTTCAATCGCTGCCCCACCTCCGTCAAATACCGCCGCGTCGGCTGCTACTTCCAGGGGCCTAACCTCCTCACCTAGTTCAAATCGGCAGGAGCAGTGGGCTCCCCGGCTAAGCTTAGTTATTGAAGCCTGCCAAAAAGAACAGATCGCGCTTAACGCATCGAGGGAAGAAGCTGTGAAAACCTGCGGATGTGCAATCAATGACCAATCCCTCCACGCCATGCTCAAATCATCAGAGGGAGAGTTTTACACCTGATATGATTGGGCGAAAGCGCCAGATCGCATTTTTGCGCCCTACACGACATCGATGCCGAGCTTGAGCAGTTCGCCACGAATGCGGGTGCACCCCAGAGCGGGTTGGCCGCGCTGAAGGCCTCACGGTGACGATTAGGCCTGAGACAGTCGCCCTTGTAAAACATTTCGCGCAAAGGTCTTCTAAAGCTGATATATTGATATAAAGATATCCTTATGTTATTAATCAGCCATCGAACGCAGATATGGTCTGCCATATATGAGACATCTCGCCGAAGAGCGATCCGGCCGGTCCCAAGGTATAGCCGACGGTGCCGAAATCCTCGCTGCGCTAACGGCGACGGCGTCCGAGCGTCTGCTGATCCTCGACGGCGCCATGGGAACACAGATTCAGGGGCTCGGCTTCGACGAGGAGCAGTTCCGCGGCGCCCATTTCGCCGGTTGCGACCACCATCTGAAGGGCAACAACGACCTCCTGACGCTGACCCAGCCCGACGCGATCGAGACGATCCATTTCACCTATGCGGTCGCCGGCGCCGACATCCTCGAGACCAACACCTTCTCCTCCACCGCGATCGCCCAGGCCGACTACGGCACGGAGCGGGTGGTCTACGACCTCAACCGCGAAGGCGCCCGGCTCGCCCGCCGGGCTGCCGCCAAGGCACGGCTGCTCGACGGTCGCCGCCGTTTTGTCGCGGGCGCTCTGGGGCCGACCAACCGCACCGCCTCACTTTCGCCGGATGTGAACAACCCCGGCTTTCGCGCGGTCACCTTCGATGTGCTGCGCGACGCCTATGCCGAGCAAGTGCGCGGCCTGATCGACGGTGGCGCCGAGATCATCCTGGTCGAGACCATCTTCGACACGCTAAACGCCAAGGCGGCGGTGTTCGGGGTCGAGCTGGTCTTCGCCGAGAAGGGCGTGCGCCTCCCGATGATGATCTCCGGCACCATTACCGACCTCTCCGGCCGCACCCTGTCGGGGCAGACGCCGACCGCCTTCTGGCATTCGCTGCGCCACGCCCGGCCCTTCACCATCGGCCTCAACTGCGCGCTCGGTGCCGCTGCGATGCGGGCCCATCTGGCCGAGCTCGCCGCGGTCGCCGACACCTTCGTTTGCGCCTATCCCAATGCCGGCCTGCCGAACGAATTCGGTCAGTACGACGAGACGCCGGAGGCGATGGCCGCCCAGATCCGGGGCTTCGCCGAGGAGGGGCTGGTCAACATCGTCGGCGGCTGCTGCGGCTCGACGCCGGAGCACATCCGCGCCATTGCCGATGCGATCCAGGGCCTGCCGCCGCGCGCCGTGCCTACCCACCCGCCGCTGATGCGCCTGTCGGGGCTGGAGCCCTTCACCCTCACCGCCAATATCCGCTTCGTCAATGTGGGCGAGCGCACCAACGTCACCGGCTCGGCGCGGTTCCGCAAGCTGATCACGGCCGGCGACTACGCCGCCGGGCTCGAGGTGGCGCGCGACCAGGTCGCCAAAGGGGCGCAGATCATCGACGTCAACATGGATGAGGGCCTGCTCGATTCTGAGCGTGCCATGATCGAGTTCCTGAATCTCGTTGCGGCCGAGCCGGATATCGCCCGCGTGCCGGTGATGATCGACAGCTCCAAATTCTCGGTCATCGAGGCGGGGTTGAAATGCGTCCAGGGCAAGCCCCTGGTGAACTCGATCTCGCTGAAGGAGGGGGAGGACGCCTTCCTGCATCATGCGCGGCTGGTCAGGTCCTATGGCGCCGCCGTGGTGGTTATGGCCTTCGACGAAGCCGGCCAGGCCGACACGCTTGAGCGCAAGGTGGCGATCTGCGCCCGCGCCTATCGGCTCCTGACCGAGCAGGCCGGATTCCTGCCGGAGGACATCGTCTTCGACCCCAACATCTTCGCCGTCGCGACCGGGATCGAGGAGCATAACGGCTACGGCGTCGCCTTCATCGAGGCCACGCGGCTGATCCGGCAGACTCTGCCCCAGGTCCATGTCTCGGGCGGCGTCTCCAACCTCTCCTTCTCGTTCCGCGGCAACGAGCCGGTGCGCGAGGCGATGCACGCCGTGTTCCTCTACCACGCGATCCAGGCGGGGATGGACATGGGCATCGTCAATGCCGGCCAGCTCGCCATCTACGAGGCGATCGAGCCCGAGCTGCGCGAGGCCTGCGAGGATGTCGTCCTAAACCGGCGCGCCGACGCGACGGAACGCCTTCTGGCGTTGGCGGAGCGGTTCAGGGGTGCGGCGGGGCGCGAGGCCAACGTGCGGGACCTGGCCTGGCGCCAGCGCCCGGTCGAAAAGCGATTGGAGCATGCCCTGGTCAACGGCATCACCGACTTCATCGAAGCCGATGTCGAGGAAGCGCGGCTGGCGGCCGACCGCCCCCTGCATGTAATCGAAGGCCCGCTGATGGCCGGCATGAACGTCGTCGGCGACCTGTTCGGTGCCGGCAAGATGTTCTTGCCCCAGGTGGTGAAGTCCGCCCGGGTGATGAAGCAGGCGGTCGCTTATCTTCTCCCTTATATGGAGGCCGAGAAGGCGGCCCGGGGCGAGGGCGGGGCCGGAGACGAGGGCAGGCGCCACAGCGCCGGCCGGATCCTAATGGCGACGGTCAAGGGCGATGTGCACGACATCGGCAAGAACATCGTCGGCGTCGTGCTCGCCTGCAACAACTACGAGGTGATCGATCTCGGCGTCATGGTGCCGAAGACCAGGATCCTGGAGACGGCACGCGAGAGGCAGGTCGACATCATCGGCCTCTCCGGCCTGATCACCCCCTCGCTCGACGAGATGGCGCATGTCGCGGCCGAGATGGAGCGGGAAGGCTTCGTTGTCCCGCTCCTGATCGGCGGTGCCACCACCAGCCGGGTCCATACTGCGGTGAAGATCCACCCCCGCTACGCGCGCGGCCAGACGGTCCATGTCACCGACGCCAGCCGCGCGGTCGGTGTCGTCTCGAACCTGCTCTCGCCTGAGACGCGGGGGCCCTATGTCGAGACGGTGCGCGCCGAATACCGCAAGCTGGCCGACGGCCACGCTCAGGCTGAGGCAGAGAAGCAGCGCCTGCCGCTGGCCCAGGCGCGCGCCAGCCCGTTCCAGCCCGACTGGTCGTCGTACGACCCGCCGCAACCCTCTTTCCTCGGCACCCAAGTGTTCGAGGACTATGACCTCGCCACGCTGGCGCGCTACATCGATTGGACGCCCTTCTTCCAGACCTGGGAGCTGAAGGGCCGCCATCCCGCCATCCTCGACGACGCCAAGCAGGGCGCCGCCGCGCGACAGCTGTTCCAGGACGCGCAGGCGATGCTGGCCCGTATCGTGGGGGAACGCTGGTTCCGGCCGAAGGCCGTGATCGGCTTCTGGCGGGCCGGCGCGGTGCAGGACGACATCCGCCTGTTCGCCGACGAGACGCGGCGCGACGTCCTGGCAACCCTTTTCACCCTGCGGCAGCAGCTGTCGAAGCGCGACGGGCGCTCGCGGGTGGCGCTGTCGGATTTCGTCGCGCCGGTCGAGAGCGGGAAGGCGGACTATCTCGGCGCCTTCGTGGTCACCGCCGGCTTCGAGGAAAGGGCGATTGCGGAGCGCTTCGCGCGCGCCAATGACGATTATTCCTCCATCCTCGTCAAGGCACTTGCCGACCGTATCGCGGAAGCCTTCGCCGAGGCCATGCACCAGCGGGTGCGCAGGGAGCTCTGGGGCTATGCGCCGGAGGAGACCGTGACGCCGGATGAATTGATCCGCGAGGCCTATCGGGGCATCCGCCCGGCGCCGGGCTATCCGGCCCAGCCGGATCACACCGAAAAGGCGACGCTGTTCCGCCTGCTCGACGCCGAGCGCCGGATCGGCGTGCGCCTGACCGAGAACTACGCCATGTGGCCCGCCTCCTCGGTTTCCGGGATCTATCTGGCGCATCCGGACGCGTACTACTTCGGCGTCGCCAAGGTGGAGCGCGACCAGGTCGAGGACTACGCCGTCCGCAAGGGAATGGCCGTTGCGGAAGTCGAGCGTTGGCTCGGACCGATCCTGAACTATGTCCCAACGCCGAACGCGGAGGCCGCGGAGTAGGCCCGCGTCTGGGATTGATGTTGGTTGCTCATAACGACACCCCTATGAGCGATTCGAAAAAGCCAGCATAACTGCGGAAATCCTAGTTTTCGTTGGGTCTGACTCAATCGAGCTCCAAACCGTTTCTTTCGCTGTCGCAGCAAGCTGGCGGCAGCGCGTAGGTTTAAGGCGAAGGACCGCAACCACTTATACCGAACAGTCGTTCGGTAGCCCTGAGGGCACGCAACTACCTATACCGAACAGCAATTAGCTGGCGTCCGGGCGGCGCAGCCCCGGCCTAAGCCGCCAGTCGCCGGGTAGGGCGCCACCCCGGGTCCGCAGTCATCCCGCGACTCCAATCCCTGCCCGCCACTCCAGGGACTCGAAACTCGCGATGTTGGCGATGAAGTACGCGCCGAACAACGAGACCGCGAAGCTGTATCGGACGCCGGTGACCGTCCCCCGCGCAGTATTAACAACTGCGAGCTGGTCGAGGCTGCCGGCTTTTATTTTGGGAGCTTGTCCACAAGAACTCCGAGCTTGTGAATCTCTGGCGGCTTGGCAAATAGATCTCCGGCCTTGGCCTTCTCCATCAAGGCGGCCGCCACCTTGCCGTTGAGGTGCGCGTCCCGTCCGGCCTCGTCGTCAAACGTGTCGAAGATTGCGAACGAGGACGGTCCTTCTTGAATGGCGAACCAAGCGATTGTGCCTGCTTCAGCATTTACCAAGGGTACGGCGGAACGCAGAAAATCCGCTACCTCCTTCTCCTTACCCGGCTTCGCCGGCAGCGGAACGTAAAGGGCAAATTTCGTCATCGGCTTTCTCCTGCTTAGAACAAGGCCATTGATATCTGCCAGAAACACAACCGGTTACGATAGCATTCTTGCCATCGCCTAGAGGTGAGTGGGTCCGATCGTGGCACTAAGCCGAGCACCTCGCTCAACCTATTTTAGGCGTCAGGCCAGGTGGTGAGTGTCAGATTTCATCCACAAGTCCTGTGCGCTCGGCCCCTTCGATGCGGACCATGTCATTGCGGCAAGGGCCTAGTCTGCAGCCAGCCCGAGGATATTCTGACCCCCGCCGAGCTTCGCTGGCGACTTTCCCGCAGGTAGCTCAGTAGGCAGTCGGTCAGCCCCGATGCTGAACGCGGAAATTTCCCTCGCGCCGGAGCCGACAACGTACAGGAACTTGCCGTCCTTCGAGATCGCCATGTCCTTCGTGTCTGCGGCCGAATTTTCGACGCGGCGCTTGGTGGTTCCAAGCAGAGTCAACTTCCCGCCGGTGCCAACATCGAATGTGCTGATCGAATTGCTCACGAAGTTCGCGGCAAAAAGGGTCTTGCCGTCGGACGAGAGCACGGTCCAGCAGGCGGCCGTCCCCTGGGTCCCGAGTGTCCCGCCCACCTGCTTTACACTGCCGTCCTTGCTGATGTCGAAGACGGCTACGGCGCTTCCGCGGAAGTTCGACACATAGACCTGGTCACCTCCCGGGTTCCATGAAAAACCAACGTCGCCCGACGCGCCCATCACGTGGACAGGAGAGCCGGACGCTTCTTTGAGCATGCCGTCCGCCTGAACCGTGTAACTGTGGACGCTGCTGGTCGCTTCCTCCTGAAAGCCGGAGGTCACCACAATAGTTTCGCCGCCTGGGCTGAACTCGACCTCCGCCGGGCCGTGGCCGACGGGGAACGTGATCGTCGAGTTCGTGATCGGCGTCAGCTTCCCATCGCTGTCCATCCGAAAACCGGCAATGTTGGGGGCGGCCGACGCGTTTGCAAACGGTGGTGCTTGATTTGCCACATAGACCAGATCCCCGTGGATGGTAAGGCTCAGCGGCGCGGGACCACCCGATGGAAACGGCGAGCCAGCAACTGGAGTGAGCATGCCGCCATCGCCTTTACGGAACACCGCCACGCTGTCGCTGCCCGGGTTCACTGCCAGCACATAGTTGCCGTGGACGCGGATAGCGCCCTGCTGGTCGATGTCCCCGCCGCCGAGGCCCTTGCCTCTGGTTGGGAATGGCGAGCCAGCTATTTCGGTCAATGATCCGTCGGCATTCTGCTCCAGGACAGCGACGCCGTTTTTCTGGGTATCATTGTTGACCGAATAAAGGTATCCGACTGCAACGGCTTCGCTGGCAAACGACGTGACTGCCAGTAGGGGCGGTAAAGCGAGCGCAACAGCGCAGATGGCTGTATGGAACGGAGACACTCTGGTCATGGTCTACCTCCCCGATGTGGCGATGGCGAGATCAGCTCCCAAGGACAGGATGGGTGACGGCCATTGAACCGACGCCATATCGCCTTGGCCGTTCATCACCAGTCTGCCGGTGATCCGTCAGCCCGAGAAATGCCAAGCTGCTATGATTTCGATGCCCGGTCGGCATTGCCACGCACCTGCTCGGTTGGCGAGGGTACGTCCGAGCACCTGTTGACGAACCTGCGCTCGTGGCGACGAAACCTTCTGCGGCCCGGTGATGGTCAACCCTTAGCCCTGCCTTGGGCCGACGTGCATCTAAATATCACACCCGTTCATCATGCCGCGAGCGATTCTCTCGCAGGTGCCGTCCGGATCGCTGCGGCGGGACGGCACAGGCGTGGCTGATCGGGCGAGGCTATGAAGGGGCGTTGCCGGATTTCGAGGGGGCTGAGCGGTCAAATCCTCATAAGTGCAATGCACCGGTCGAGCTTTTCCAGATGCGGGATCACGTTGCGCCAGTGATCCGAGGACGTCGGATTCCCTTGCAGGACGCCCTGCCGACTGGAACGAGGACGCGTCCCTACCGTTAGCGCCATTGGAATCGCCGGCCGGCGGGCTGGCGATTTACCGGGCCGACTGGCTGGCACCCCCATGCTACAGTCGGGGAGCGCGTTCCAATGACAATACGCCGCGTTCGGCCGCCGTCATGATCGCCTTGGCGGCGGCTCCCGCCAATGGCGGTCGGCTAGGCCCATCTCCGGTCAGGGGCGGCGCTCAGCGGCTGGACGCAACACGGCTGGTCGCTGCGGACATTGTTGACCAACGTGCTC
>WNFP01000995.1_pt1 | contig 23195 bp, 19 predicted proteins | sample 5400201 | NCBI WGS metagenome assembly WNFP01 (sample SAMN13153355, study PRJNA577476) | soil metagenome | isolation source: 115 cm saprolite under Madrone tree | place: USA:California | collected 2016-06-14
CAAGGAATTGAATCCGTGATTCTCGAACCCGGCCAATATGAGACTCCTGTTTTCGGCAATACAGTGAGGGCTGCCGATGAGGCTCGCACCAATACGTATGGCGCCGTCAAGGAGATCCCTGCGAAGGTCAACGCGGCATTTTCGTCAACAGCCGGCAACGCTCAGGACGTCGCGGACGCCGTTCTGCGGATTATCGAGACTCCCGCGGGAGAGAAACAGCTGCGGTATTTCGTCGGCCCCCAAGACTTCGGTCTCAACCAGATCAACGCCCTCTCAAAGCAAGTGCAAACCAGCATGCTGGAAGCCTTCGGCCTCGCTGCCGACACCAGATTCCTCAAAGGTAAAGCAGTCGGCTCCGTTTAGACTCTCTCTTGATATAAGGAGGGTAATCTGGAAATTTTGCACAACGCAGCGAGGAGCGAGGCAAGAATGAGGGTTGAGCTCAATGTACCTGAGTCTGTCACAGAGCCGCGCATGTGGGTGAAGCATCAGTCGGTTCTCGCCATGGCGTTACGGCCTGGTTCCATTGAACTGGGTTTACGCCGTTCAGACATGAGAAGACTTACCTTCGGCGCGGGCGAAATGAGCGTGATCCCTCGTCATTTAGAGAAATGGTTTCGAAACGAAGACTTGCACGGTCTGTGCATCGCCATTTCGGACGCCGCGCTAACGGCAGCCTCCGATGGGACAAGCGGTGAGGTCGAGTTGCGCAGAGTGGATAAGCTGGTTGACGCGCGACTGGGTACGTTGGTCGAGGCAGTGAATGCGGAGAGGATTGCTGGGTTTCCGAGCGGGGGCTCTTTCTAGATTCTGTCGAGCAGGCGCTTGCCGTGGCGCTGGTCAACGGTTATGCAGTGCGACACCGTTCTGCGCAGACACATCGAGGCGGGCTAGGTTCCGCACGCTTGCGAAGGATTAAAGAGTTCGTACACGCGAAGATGGAAGACGAGTTGACCCTTTGCGAGATGGCGCAATCGGTGGAGTTGAGCACAGCTCATTTCTCGCGGATGTTTCGCAAGTCAACCGGCGAGAGCCCGCATCACTTTGTTCTGCGTCATAGGGTAGAGCGCGCGAAGGAGATGTTGCGCGCGGCCGAGGGGCGTGTGTTGGACGTCGCGGTGGCCTGCGGCTTCAAAACGCAGCAGCACTTTGCACGGATATTCCGGCGTATGTGCGGAGTTAGCCCTACAGAATATCGCCAGGAATTTCTGGGGCATTGAGTGGCTTGCTCTTTGCAGACCTGCTCCCACGGTACGTCCACTTTTGCTGTCACCGTTTCCGCGGGCAGGTTTGTGACGATCTGTCAGATGCTCGCGACTCATAGATGGTCCCAAGTTCATCCAGACTTCGCACCCAATCGCACTTGAACTCTCGTCGTTTGCCTCCTTCATGACGGTCCCCTGGACGGATGGCTCATCCGTTGGATTCCTGCTTGTCATGAAGAATTCCGAAGGATTCGGCCCAGAGGCGCAATTACAGGCACAACTCCCTATCCACGATGTGGTTTGCTGATTGAGTTGCGAGATCCACCAAGGCGGACAAGCCATGGCAGGACGCAGCTCGGTAGGTTATCGGGTCACCGAGGTTGGCCACGCAGCGGCGAGAGACCGGCGATCAAATAAATTCGGGAGTAAATATGACTGAAGTTCTAGATGTCGTAACCCGCACTTACGAGTATCAACGTGCACAACCCGCCCCTTTCGTTGGCACGATGAGCGGTCTCCAGACGGCGCAGCTTGCCCAGGACGGTAAGCTACCAACTCCACCGATCGTCGCCACGTTGGGCATCTCGCTTGTGGAGGTGGCAGAGGGCCGCGCCGTCTTCGAGGGTTCGCCGGCCGAGTGGCAATACAATCAGCTCGCAACCGTGCATGGAGGATGGCTCTCCGCGCTGCTCGACTCAGCGCTCGGGTATGCGGTCCACACCGTGATGCCCGCAGGTCGTGGGTTCGCCACGCTCGATTTGCATGTTCGGTTCGTGCGCGCCGTAACCGTGGCAGTATCTCGATTACGCGTGGAGGCACAAGTGACCCACGCTGGAAGCCGAACTGTAACCGCCGAGGGTCGCATCGTTGGCCCGGATGGGAAGGTCTACGCCACCGGAACCACATCGTGCCTCGTGCTGAAGACGGAGCGATGAAGGAGACCCATGCCGAAGCGAGGCGGGTCGTCGTTTTTTGCGGAAAGGAGTCGGCTCCCCGCGCAGCAATTATTCAGCGCCCTATGGGACAAGCACGTCGGCGACGAGTTCGTGGCAAAAGATACGACTGCCACGCTCGAACGATGGTGCCCGATGCCTACGTGAACCACATCCCTGTACTGACCGGCGGTGTAGGCCGTGATCAGTTGGAGGAATTCTATTCCACCAGCCTGCGTGGGCGAAGCAGCTCCACCTCGCCACTCATACCGAGAACATGCTCAGGCTGCACTTCCAGGTACGGCTCTTTAACAGAATCCAAGCATATCCACTGCTACTTTCATCCTTCTCTCACTCCCACTCACGCCACCCTGTTTCATACATTTCTCATTACTTGGCCGCACCTCCCATCATGAAGAATCCAGCACGATTCGGCCCAGCCGAGTAGATACAGGCACAACTCCCTATCCCAATTGCAGTTTACTGATTGAGTTGTGAGATCCGCCAAGGCGGACAAGCCATCGCAGGCCTCATACGGTCAAGGAGCACTGAGATGAATTCGAATGATGAAAAACAATCAGCAGTAGATTTCGTGGAGCGCGTTCGCGTGAATCAGCGGAAGCTCAGGTCCAATCTAAAGTCGCATTACGACTTCATCGTCTGTGGCTCAGGCTCCTCTGGCTCGGTGGTGGCGCGTCGCCTGGCCGAGAATCCCGATGTCACCGTGTTGTTGCTTGAGGCTGGTGGTGACGATGATGTGCCGAGTGTTATGGACGTCGATCAGTGGTTCACCAATCTGGGGACCGAGCGCGATTGGAACTTTGTGGCCCAGCCCAATCCACACCTCAACGGACGTTCCATACCGCTAAATATGGGCAAGGTGCTCGGCGGGGGATCGAGCATCAACGTGATGTATTGGGCGCGCGGCCACAAGAATGATTGGAATTACTTCGCGGACGAGGCGGGCGACGCTGCATGGAACTACGACTCCGTGCTGAACCTCTACCGCGGCATTGAAGATTGGCATGGTGAGCCGGATCCAAGCTACCGCGGAACCGGAGGACCGATGTTCGTCCAACCCTCGCTCCCCACCAGCCCAATGGGTCGTGCCATGTTCGAGGGCGCACTCTCTCTCGGAATTCCTACTTTTGAGAACCGTAATGGTCGAATGATGGAAGGCGACGGAGGCTGCTCCTTAGTCGAGCGGGGAATTCGTGATGGAAGGCGTCTCTCAGTATTCCGCTCCTATACCTTTCCCTACATGGATCGGCCGAACCTCACAGTCCTCACACAGGCAATGGTTACACGGCTGATTATTGAGGACAAACGGACAACGGGTGCAGAGATTGTTTACGATGGAAAGGTCCTTCGCTTTGGTGCCGGATTTGAAGTAGTTCTGTCGCTCGGCGCAATTAATACGCCGAAAGTCCTGATGCTATCCGGCATCGGCGACCAGCCTGAATTGCAGCGTCTTGGAATACCCTTGGTCCAACATCTCCCAGGCGTGGGGCAAAATCTTCAGGATCATCTTCTGCTTCTGAGTTGTGTCTGGGAGCATCAGCAGCCCGAGCCGGTTGCCCAGAGAGAGCAGTCAGTCTTGCTGTGGAAGAGCAATTCCAGTCTAGACACTCCGGACATGCTGTGCGTCCATGGCGAAGGTGTGTTTGTCAGCGCAGAGACAGCGAAGTTCAATCCACCGGCGAATTCGTCCAGCATTATCCCAGGCATTGTTCACCCCAAGAGCCGAGGTCATATCCGTCTTACGGGAGCGGACCCTCACGACCCCGTCGAGATCGAAGCCAACTTTTTGGGTGACCCGGATGATCTGAAAGCCATGATTAGGAGTGTGGAATTCTGTCGTGAACTCGTTAACTCCGCTTCCCTTCATCCTTTTGTGAAACGCGAAGTAATACCGGGAGGCATGAAAGGAAAAGCCCTGGAGAACTTTGTGCGAGATTCCGTTAGCACCTATTGGCATCAGACCTGTACTGCCAAAATGGGGCGCGATTCGATGTCGGTCGTAGACGCCCAACTTAAGGTCTATGGAATCGAAAACCTTCGCATCGCAGATGGCTCGATCATGCCGCGCGTGACGACCGGCAACACCATGGCTCCCTGCATCATCATCGGCGAGCGTGCCGCAGAGGCGTTGCGGAGCGAACACAGGTTAGAGACATCGTCGATGTCGCGTTCTGTTCGCGCTTGAACGGCAGCTTCAAGAAAACCATGGCTAGATCGAACGAAACAGGGACTCGAGAATGGAGAACAATGCGACTTGACAGGAAGAAACTGGCATTTCTCGCGGCCTGGAGCATCTGTGCTGCAGGCAGGGCGTACCCCCAAAACGCAATAGATAGGCTTCAGCCCTTGGTGGAAACCTCCGCTCAAAGGCTTGTCATCGCAGAGCAGGTCGCACTGGCTAAATGGGAAAGTGGGACGCCAGTCGAGGACGTGCCTCGTGAGGCACAGGTCATTGTGAGTGCTATTAAGGCGGGAGAGTCGAGAGGCTTGGATCCGGCTGCGGTGTCAAACTTCTTCAGAGCCCAGATCGAGGCCAACAAGCTCGTTCAGTACTCACTGTTGGCAGAGTGGCGCCGGTCCGGCCAAGCGCCGGATCACACGCCGGTCAATCTGGCCGAAACGATTCGTCCGGAGTTAGATCAACTGGAGACGGCACTGATCGCGGAATTGGCGGAAACTGCAGGCATCCGTGCAAGCCCGTCATGTCGCACCGAGGTCGCGAAGGCTGTTGGCAAATATGTGTCGACGTATAAGAACCACTTCACCCCACTGAGAGCCATAGCGCTTGATCGGGCCATGGCGGCCTCCTGCACATCATGAAGGCGATTCTCGTTGCGCGGGTCCCAGTGCGGCGTCTGAGGTCCCCCGACGAGACCGCCTTCGACGACAGTAGCCATATCACCAGTATCGGCTATTTACTTGCGGCGGTTTCGCGCAGGTCTGACCGTCTTTATTGCAGCAAGAACATCGAAATTAAAGCGGAGGCAACAGCAAAGATAATGCGCTACTGCCGATTGGAGGCCCGGAGCTTTTTTAGGGCCATGGCAGCCGAATGCGACTTGCCCCAGTGGCACATCGAGTCCAATAACGGACGCAGAGACTTTCCGAGAGGAGTAATGGCGTATACGACTCGCGGGGGAGTGTCCGCGTATACAGTACGCTCAACAATTCCTGTGCTCTGGAGGGCGCGGAGTTGCTGGGAGAGCGTTCGTTGGGTGATTCCCGTAATAGAGCGTTTTAGCACGGAAAATCGTTTTGTGCCTTGGAAGAGTTGTTCGAGAACGGCAGCTTTCCAGCGTCCACCGACGATGCGTGCGGTGGTTTCTACGGGGCAAAGTTCTGGGCGTTTGATCATGTTGGGCCTAGTTCCACATTGTATACCACGTATCGTAATGTGTGTCACGTATCCCCATGTAACCATGCTCGCCCATTCTTCATCTATCTTGACCAAGACGATATCAGGGCTGGATCTCTAAGCAACACAGTAGGCCCCCGACACCAATCGTCGAGGCCGGAACGGGAAACGCAGAGAATGACTTCGGAGAGGCACATGCAACTCGAGACAGAGGACCCATCGAAAAGCAAGAACCTCGGCATCCTAACACCGCAGTTAATGCTGGCCATCGGATTGGCGACTCTTGCTGGCCTAAATGGCGGGTGTTCCAGCTCGGCTCAATCCAAGGCCCCATCCCCAGTCCCAGTGGAAGTGAGCGTAGCGGAAGTAGCCTGCAAGCAAATCAGCGACAGCGATGAGTTCACCGGCCGGCTCGAAGCCGTAGACACAGTCGAGGTTCGTCCGCGAGTTTCCGGCTACTTGCAGAGCGTGCATTTCAAGGAAGGTGCGATTGTTCGCCAAGGAGACCTCTTGTTCCAAATCGATCCGCGTCCCTTCCAGGCAGAAGTAGACCGTTTAAAGGGCGATCTTGCGCAGGCGCGAGCTCAACTTTCGCGAGCGCAAAGCGATTTTCGACGAGCGGAACGCCTTCACAACAATGATGGAATGTCGGCCGAGGAGTACGACCGGCGGGCCGCAGTTCGCAGCGAAGCCGAAGCTCGCATCGCGTCGACGGAGGGAGCGCTTCGTGGGGCGGAACTCAATCTTGAGTTCACGCGTGTTACGGCTCCAATTTCCGGCCGTGTGGGCCGCGCGGAGATCACCGAAGGCAATTTGGTCGAGGGAGGCGCCGGGCAGATTAAACCCTTAACGACTCTGGTTTCGCTCGATCCAATCTATGTCTACTTCGACGTCGACGAGCAAACCTACCTCAAGTATGCCCGAGTCACGCAAAGCCGCCAGGCGAGCTCACACGAACTGCGCAGCGCCGCGCACTTAGGCCTCGCGGACGAAGACGGATTCCCCCATGTCGGCCAGGTGAGTTTTGTAGACAATCAAGTAAGTTCCTCGACGGGAACGATTCGCTTACGAGCAACTTTTGCGAACAAGAATCTAGCCCTAACGCCCGGGCTGTTTGCGAGGATTCGCTTGCAAGGGAGCGGAGCGCAAAGTGGCTGCCTGGCGAGAGACGAGGCCGTCATTACGGACTTGAATCAGAAATATGTGTTTGTGGTCGGCAAGAACAACACGCTCGAATATCGGCCGGTGAAACTTGGCCCGATGACGGACGGATTGCGTGTCGTGCGTGATGGTTTGCGCGAGGGCGACGTCATCGTAGTCAGCGGCCTTCAGCGCGTGCGTCCCGGAGTTGTCGTCACACCTAAGAAGGTTTCTATGGCGGCCCAGCCTGGCCCGCTTAGTAACACATCCACGCAATCCGCCCTTGTAGATCACAAAGAGAAACCGCGCGCGTCGAAAGCACGGGAATAGGGTAAGACAGCCATGAATATCTCTGATTTCTTTATCAAACGCCCCATCTTTGCGGCAGTGATTTCCATCATCGTTTTCGCCATCGGAGCGATCGCCTATTTCCGCCTTCCTTTGAGCGAGTATCCTGAAGTCGTGCCGCCCACTGTCGTCGTACGCACAACGTATCCGGGCGCAAATCCCACTGTCATTGCGGACACCGTGGCCTCGCCGCTCGAACAGCAAATCAATGGCGTCGAAGGCATGCTCTACATGTTTTCGCAAGCTACGGCCGACGGCGTGATGACCCTGACCATCACGTTCGGACTGGGCACAGATCTCGACAACGCGCAAGTGCAGGTGCAGAACCGCGTATCGCAGGCGCTCCCGCGTTTGCCCGAGGAAGTCCAGCGACTCGGTGTAACGACGGAAAAAACCTCGCCGGATTTGCTGATGGTTGTGCACCTGGTGTCTCCGGACAACCGTTACGATATGTTGTATCTGGCGAATCTCGCCATTCTCCAAGTGAAAGACGAGTTAGGCCGCCTGCCCGGCGTCGGCAACGTACAGGTCTTTGGCGCGGGCGATTTCAGCATGCGCGTATGGCTCAATCCAAACAAATTGGCCTCACACAACTTGACGGCCACAGATGTCGTCCAGTCGATCCGTGAGCAGAACATCCAGGTTGCGGCAGGTGTACTAGGTGCTCCGCCTACAAATACGGGTAGCACCGCGTTTCAATTGCTTGTAAACACCCAGGGGCGCCTCACGACAGAGGAAGAGTTCGGCAACATCATTGTGCGCGCCGCGAAGGACGGCCAGATTACGCGCATTCGCGATCTGGGCCGCGTTGAACTAGGCTCCAGCACGTACGCGCTCCGAAGTTTGCTGGACAACAAGCCAGCTGCAGCTCTTCCAATCTCGCAGCGGCCCGGTTCGAACGCCCTCGAAACTTCGCAGCAAGTCCGCGACACCATGGAACGCCTCAAGAAATCATTTCCCGAAGGCGTGGATTACAAAATCGTCTACGACCCAACGATTTTCGTTCGCGAGTCAATCCACGCTGTAGGTCACACGTTTGTGGAGGCGTTGATCTTGGTCGTGCTGGTGGTGCTGATTTTCCTCCAGACGTGGAGGGCCTCCATCATTCCTCTTTTAGCACTTCCGGTGTCGCTGGTCGGAACGTTTTCGATCATGCTGGCACTGGGCTTTTCGCTGAATACGCTGTCGCTGTTTGGGCTGGTGCTGGCGATTGGAATCGTCGTAGACGATGCGATCGTCGTCGTCGAAAACGTGGAACGGAATATCGCCCTGGGACTCGAACCCCACGAAGCTACGCGCCGTGCGATGCAGGAAGTCAGCGGACCGATCGTGGCAATCGCTTTGGTGTTGTGCGCGGTTTTCGTTCCCACGGCGTTCATCGTAGGACTTTCGGGACAGTTCTATAAGCAGTTCGCGCTGACCATCGCCATTTCCACGGTGATTTCAGCGTTTAACTCACTCACGTTGAGCCCGGCTCTGGCTGCGTTGCTCCTAAAACCTCACGGGGCTAAAAAGGATCGTCTTACGCGGGCGATTGATTTCGCGATCGGCTGGTTTTTCAAGCTATTCAACCGCTTCTTTGGCCGCGCATCGGGCGGTTACGGAAAGCTTGTGACGCACACTCTGCGCTCGAGCCTGATTGCTATTGTGATCTATGCCGGACTGATCGGGCTGACCATTCTCGGCTTCTCGCGCGTCCCCTCAGGATTTGTTCCGACGCAGGACAAGGGATATCTCGTGGCCTTCGCGCAATTGCCGAATGGCGCGACACTCGACCGCACCGAGGATGTGATCCGTAAAATGTCCGACATTGCCTTGAAGAACCCCGGAGTGCAGAACGCGGTTTCCTTTCCTGGGCTATCAATCAATGGCTTCACGAACAGCCCCAATTCCGGAATCGTGTTCACCCCTTTGAAGCCTTCGGATGAGCGATTGTCTCCTGAGCTCTCCGCCAATGCCATCGCGGCCGATCTGAACAAACAATACGCATCGATCCCCGAAGCATTTATTGCAATATTCCCTCCGCCGCCTGTTCAAGGATTGGGCACCGTGGCCGGGTTCAAACTCTACATTGAAGATCGTTCCGGCACAGGCTTGGAATCACTCTACAAGGAAACCGCTGCCACGCTTCAGAAAGGCAACCAGACACCAGGGTTGTTGGGAGTGTTTTCCAGTTTCGACATCAACGTGCCGCAAATCGATTCGCATGTCGACCGCGAGAAAGCAAAGACCTACGGGATTCCGCTCAACGACGTGTTTGACACTCTGCAGGTTTACCTCGGTTCGCTTTATGTGAATGACTTCAACCGTTTCGGCAGAACGTACCAGGTCAATGTGCAAGCAGAGTCGCCGTACCGGCTGCAGCCGGAAGATATTAGTCATCTCAGGACAAGAAACTCGGCCGGAGAAATGATTCCGCTGGGATCGGTGGTCACCGTCAGGCCAACCTATGGACCTGACCGCGTCATGCGTTACAACGGTTATCCCGCGGCGGAAATTAATGGGGCGGCTGCTCCGGGATTCAGTACCGGCCAATCGGAGGCGGCAATCGCCAAGATTCTGGACAATCAACTGCCAAATGGAATGAAATACGAGTGGACCGAGCTCACCTACCAAAAGATCCTTGCCGGCAACACGATGGTTTACATTTTTCCGCTCTCCGTTTTTCTCGTGTACCTGGTTCTTGCCGCTCAGTACGAAAGCTGGTCGCTGCCTTTGGTGATCATTCTGATTGTTCCCATGACTTTGTTTTCCGCTATCGCCGGGGTCTGGGTGCTTAGTGGCGACAATAACGTCTTCACCCAGATCAGTTTGATTGTTCTTGTCGGGTTGGCCTGTAAGAACGCCATCCTGATCGTGGAGTTTGCCAGGGAGAAACAGCTTCAAGAGCGGATGAACAGAGTCGATGCGGTGCTGGAAGCATGCCGGTTGCGTTTGCGGCCAATCTTGATGACTTCTCTCGCCTTCACGATGGGCGTCATCCCCCTGATGCTGTCTACAGGAGCCGGATCAGAAATGCGGCGCGCCATTGGAGTTGCAGTATTTTTCGGGATGCTTGGCGTCACTGCGTTTGGTTTGGTACTCACCCCAGTCTTCTACGTAGTGGTTCAACGATTCGTCGAAGGGCGTGAGGTAAAGAAATCAACTGTCAGCGCGGGGCTCTCGCCCAGTGCATCGGCGGAGGCGTAGAACCGTGTCCATGCGCTTGTTAAAATACACTCTGTTTTTCGCCGCTATGCTTGCCGTAACCGGCTGCGCGGTTGGCCCGCACTACAAAGCGCCACAACCTGCAGCCGTGACCTATCATGACGCAGATCCACAACTCCTCACCGATGCGCCATTCGATCCGCGCTGGTGGAAACAATTCGAGGATCCGGTTCTCGATTCGCTGATCCAAAAGTCGCTTACGGCTAACACCAGCATTCGCGTTGCAGAAGCACGGCTTGCGGAATCGCGCGCTGTCTTTGATGAGCGAAAACTCGATCGCTATCCTACAGTTCCCGCGGATGCGAGTTACACGTACGCAAAACAGCAGATTCCCGGGTTTTTTAACAGTCCGGCAACCATAAACACGTTCCGCTCGGGATTCGACGCTTACTGGGAGATCGATTTATTCGGACGAGTTCGTCATAGCGTGGCCGCCGCCGCAAGCGACGATCAAGCGGTGGAAGCAGATTTGCACGACGTCGAAGTCAGTGTTGTGGCCGAACTGGCGCGCAACTATTTTGAGTTGCGCGGAGCGCAGTGGCGCCTCGCGGTGGCGCAACGCAGTTTGGAGAATCAGCGAGAAACGCTGCGACTGACGGAGCTCCGTCGCGATGCGGGCGTCGGAGAAGAGCAAGACGTGGCGAGCGCGGCAGCGCGCGTGGCAGCTACGGACGCAACGATACCATTGCTGCGACTTGAGACGAAGCGAGCGGAATACCGGCTCGCAGTGTTGACGGGAACGCGGCCAGGTGAGCTTTCCGCAGATCTCTCTCCGCGGAACTATGCTCCGATCGACAAAGCCTTGCCCATCGGCAATGCCGCTGACTTATTGAGGCGCCGCCCGGATGTACGCGCAGCGGAACGGCGTCTTTCTGCGGCTACCGAACGTCAAGGAGTTGCCGTTGCTCAGCTATTTCCGCAGGTCAGCGTCTCTGCGTTCGTTGGATTCCTGGCCGGACGCGGCAGTCTCTTCTTCACAACGCAATCCTTTGCAACAACGGCGTCGCCCAGTGTCACGTGGTCGGCCTTCGATCTGGGCCGTGCGCGTGCGCGCGTGCGCGGTTCGAGCGCTGCCACGGACGAGGCTCTCGCTTCGTACGATGAAACCGTTCTGCGCGCTCTCGAAGAAACGGAAAACTCTTTTTCCAACTACCACGCGCAACAAGATCGACTCGTGAAGCTGAACACGCAGGCTCAGGAGAGCAAACGGGCGGCCGACATCGCAAGACTACGTTACCGCGAGGGGGTGATCGATTTTTTGTCTCTCTTGGACGCGGAGCGCACTCAACTTCTAGCGGAGGACGCAGTCGCCGAGAGCGAGCGAGATGTCTATGTAGCGGTCATCGCTCTCTATAAGGCACTTGGCGGAGTGCCGAGTTAACCCGTACCGTCTTGCCATCCTGGATGTTTAGCTCGTCTAACCGCTCTATGTTGGCAAGCGCATTTTCTTCAGTAGCTCTGCGTATCGCGGGTCCTGGCGGAGGCTTCTCATCAGCGGGCCAGTCTTCAACTCGGGAGTGCCGGGGTCGCGCTGTCGATATGCACGCTCGAGCCACGCGAATGCTTTGTCGGTCTCTCCGCGATATGCGTAGGCCTCGGCAATTTGATACGCGGAGTCATTTTGATGGGAAGCGATGAGTTTTTTCAAGGCCTTGTCGGACTCCTCACGGCGGCCAAGCGCGTGATAAGCCAACGCTTCACCTGACAGTTTCTCCCACTCACCGGTTTCTCTCTCCATTTCTGCCAGTGCCTCCTGCTGACGCCCTTCCGAGAATAGAATCTTTCCGCGAGTAAGGTGAAGAGAAGAGAGTTGCGGGTTCAATTCCTGAGCCTTTCGTAGCGCGGCCCGAGCCTCTTCATATCGGCCCACGAAGTAAAGCTCGTATCCCAACGCCAAGTGAAAATTGGCTCTAAGTGGGTCGCGCGCGATCGCCTGTTTGTATAGTTCTATCGCCTCGTCCACGCGGCCCAGAGTCCTGGTCAAGTAAGCTCGATGGCCTAACAAGTCGGCGCTACCCGGCTCCAACTGTCCTGCCTTCCTGAAAGAGGCCTCAGCACCTTCCCAATCCCAGTCGTGGTTGATCTGGACCATCCCCATCGCCATGTAACCGGCGGCGAGGTTGGGATCTAGCGCAATGGCCTTCTTCGCGCTCTCGCGCGCGCGTCGAAATCCCTCGGTATTTTCGATGAGGTTGACACCGGCCATAGTTTCGAGCACCTGTGATCGTAGCGCCCACGCTGTGGCGTAGTTCGCATCAAGCTTGATGGCCTGATCGGCATATGAAAGCCCCGTATCGAGATCTCGCTTGTCTTGACCACGAGCAGTGAAGTATTTCGACTGCAGGTAAGCCTGATATGCCTCCGGATTCGCGCTGCGCAAGTTCGAAACAACCGGTTGGCCGCTGACTCCCAGCAACTTCAGTTGCAACGCCTCGGTCGCGGCTTGGGCGATTTCATCCTGTACAGCAAAGATGTCATTGATCTCCCGATCGTACGTCTGCGACCAAAGCTGAAAACCATCCTCCACCTTGATCAGGTTCGCGGTGATGCGTACATGGTTGCCCTCGCGGCGCACACTTCCCTCAAGGATATTGGCCACGCCGAGCTTCCGACCCACAACGCGCAAGTCTTCGTTCTTGCCCCCGAACTGAAAGGCTGAGGAGCGTCCGACGACCTTTAGTCCTGACACTCTGGAAAGCTCGTGAATCAATTGTTCTGCGAGCCCATCTGAAAAATATTCCTGGTTTTTGTCCGGGCTCATGTCCGCAAAGGGCAGCACGGCGATCGAAGGATTCTTCGACGAGGTGGCGTTCGCATTTCGTACGAGCCGGAAGTACGCACCCATTCCCGCCGCCGCAACCACAGACAGCACGGGTATTAACGCAAGCTTCCACAGCCTGCGTCTACCAGAAGAGCCTTCCCGTTCTGAATGGGCAGTTTCGTGCTCAACGTTCTCGTCTGTTAGATGCTCTTGTTTTGCATGTGACGTGGGCGAGTCTGGGGGCTCGGTCGCGCTCTCGTCTACGACGTGAGCAATAAACCGGTATCCCCGCTTGGTCACGGTTTCGATGAACTCTGGTTTATTACGCCGGTCACCCAGGATTTTTCGGATGTCCAGAATGTATTTTCTGAGGACTTCTGGGTTGACATAGGTGTCGGTCCACAGTTTTTCCAGAATCTCGTCCTGCGTGATCAGGCGCCCAGGGTTTTCGACAAAATGACGCAGGACATCGTAGGCTTTCGGGGGCATGGGCACACGCTCTTCCCCGCGCCAAAGACATTGGTTTTCGGTGTCGAGGCGGAATGACCGGAAAGATTTCATTTACCGGACCTGGTTTTCTTGGATCGCCAAAAGCATCACGCCTCGAACTGATATAGAGTATTTCAGCGCCATCATCGATACATGTCCTGCTGCCGTCTTTCCTCCAGACCTTGGTTGGAAGCCTAAGGGCCTTGTTTTCAGTGATGTGGAAGCCGCACAAAGAATCCACAAAATCCGGACAGGAACTTCACACCTTGTTTCGGCCAAACCCTCTAATGTGGGCGCGGGACCGTCGAGGGTCTTGCATTCGCAGTCCGTCATCCGAGATCCAAAGGAGAGGAGGAAGCGAAGTTCCGTATTCGCGGTGCCCAGCTGGCCCAGAAACTATTAGAGGAGGGGGAGGGAATGGTATCGCTGAACAACGGAGACAGGCATGAGGTTCTAAGCGTGGCTGGTGATAGTCATCTGTCTCGCTCGGCTCGGACGCGATTGGCAACAGAGCTCTTTAATGGTCGGTTTCAGCCAAGGCAGTCGGTGCAGCTACACGAGATTGCAGTCGAGTATGAACTGGACACCGAGTCGGTCTTGAAAGCCTTTGCAGAATTTCAAGCGCTCGGAATGGTTACGCTTACCGGAAACTCCTCTGCAGTCGTCCGGTCCCAAAACCCGGAAGAGACTCAAGAAGCCTATGAGATACGGGCCGCGACCGAAGAAATCGCTGGACGAACCGCAGCGACTGTGCTGAAAGGCTACACAGGCGAACTACAGAATGAATTGGCGGCCATGCGGACAGCCGCTGCTCGTGGCGACCTCGACGCCTGTGCAGAACACGACGTGAAGTTCCACAGAGACATCCTCAAGGCCGCGCAAAACGACGTGTTGCTTCGCGTATGGGACACTCTGGCGTTTGATCTGCGAATCCGCGCAGCGATGGAAACGGTCTCGAAAGGCCTGCCTGATGTCGTTGAATCGCACCGACCAATTGTCGACGCTCTTGAGAAGGGTTGCGGGAGAGAAGCTGGGCTGCTGCTGCGGAATCACGTGGAAACGGTTTTGGAGTATCTCACAAGAGTCGAACCCGACTCGGAATCTCACAGAGAGCCCCGGCGGGATCTGGCGCTGTTCGATAGCTACACAGTGGAGCGCGGTTCTGCGCGGACATATCGAAGCGGACTAAGCCCCGCACGGTTGCGAAGGGTTACGGAGTTAATGCATGAAAAGATCGAAGACGAGTTGAGTCTCGAAGAAATGGCAGAATCGGCGGGGCTGAGCACGACTCATTTCTCGCTCATGTTCCGCGAGTCGACGGGTGTAAGCCCTCATCAGTTTGTCCTGCGCGTTAGGGTGGAGCGAGCGAAGGAGATGTTGCGCTCGGCTGAGGTGCGGGTGCTGGATGCCGCCGTGGCTTGCGGCTTCAAAACACAGCAGCACTTTGCGCGGGTGTTCCGCCGTATGTGCGGAGTCAGCCCTACAGAATATCGCCAAGAATTTCTGCGTTAGACGCGATGTGGCTTTGCCTCGTCTCTTTGTCTCACTTGCCAGCCCCTGGCACGTGGTCTCGTCATCGAGAATTCCGAAAGATTCGGCCCAAATTCACATCTTCAGACCCAACTCGTCCTCTCTGACGTGGTTTCCTGGTTCTGCGGTGAGTAAGGACTACTAAAGAATAAGGGAGACTTTCAGATGAAGACATTACGGCGCATCGGCGCGAGTACAGCATTAGCTTTGTTTCTCACGACCGTTTGCTTAGGTCAGCACTACAACCAAACCAATCTTGTTTCCAACACGGTTGGAGCCGCTCCTGTCACCGATCCTCAGTTAATCAACCCCTGGGGTCTGTCCCGCAGTTCTGGGAGCCCATGGTGGATCTCTGACAATGCAACGGGCTTCAGTACGCTTTACAACGGCGCGGGCGTCAAGCAGTCCCTAATCGTCATCATTCCCCCAGCCGATCCGAATAACAAGAACACTCCGACGGGCACACCAACCGGCACCATCGCCAACAGCAGTCAAACAGATTTCTTGTTGGCCCCAGGTAAACCAGCCGCGTTCCTCTTCTCCACCATCGACGGGACGATTGCTGGATGGAATCCAACTGTGGGTGTGGCTCAAGGAGCCGCACCGCCTTCGACGAATGCTGTGACCGTGGTCAAGACCACCGACGGATCTAGCTATACGGGCTTGACCAGCGCGTTTATCAATGGCAATCGATTCCTGTACGCCGCAAACTTCACCAAAGGCCGCGTGGATGTTTATGACAGCGGATTTCAGCCAGTAAAACTGTCCAAGGAACACTCCAACCAGGACTCCCCCGATCGCGACGGCCACTCCTCTGAAAATTCTTTCGTGGATGAGAACCTGCCACACGGATACGTACCTTTCAATGTGCAAGCCATCGGCGACGACATTGTCGTCACCTATGTGCTTCACGAGGAAGGTTCGCCCTTTGAAACCGACGGCCCGGGCCTAGGCTTCGTGGACATTTATACTTCCGCTGGCCGCCTTTTGCAGCGTCTCGAACACGGTGACTGGCTGAATGCTCCGTGGGGCGTGGCTCTGGCTCCGCTCGATTTCGGACGCTTCAGTCACGACCTGCTCATCGGGCAATTCGCAGGTGGTGGGGATACCCAGTCAAGTGGATTCATCGCCGCTTACGACCTCGCTACGGGAAAATTTGACGGAGTACTGCAGGATGCTAGCGGGAAGCCGCTAGCCATCAATGGCATCTGGTCACTCAGCCCCGGGAATGTCAGCCCAGCTAACAACGATGCGGCGGCCGCGCCCGCGGCAGAAATGTACTTCACCGCCGGACCGAATCATGGCTCAGGAGGGTTGTTTGGCTATTTGACGGCGGTTTCCACGGAGTTGACCGAAGGGAACTCGCAGTAAATTCGGGTCCGCTGCGCACAGCACTCAGAGCGTGGAATGCACCATTTCAGATGGATGCATTCCACGTGCCTCAGACTCGAACGAGTCCAGGAAAGAAACCTGCAGCCACACACGGTAAACGCGAATTACCGGCGTGCGTTCTCTCGTTCCAGATCGATGGATATATTCCAAGCGCATCCCACTCGAACGCTTGCGGTTGCTCCCTTCATGACCGTCCAGCTGGGTGAATGTCTGGTCCGTTGGATATCTGTCGTGAAGAATTCAGCGCGATTCGGCGCAGAGGCACAGATACAGACACAACTCCTCGTGCGCTATGCAGTTTACTGATGAAGTGTGGGGTTCTCCAAGGCGGACAAGCCGCAGCAGCGCTCAAAAAATGCTAGCCGTGCAAAGAGATTCATGAAGCGGAAATAAAATGAAAGGGAGGACCGAGATGAGTGAAATTCCGACTGCAGTGGCAGCTCTGGAAGGGGTGGTATTGACTGCGCTGGCGCACTTAAACAATGGAGACGTCGACGACGCGGTCGCCCGCTTTGCCGAGGAGTTCAGGTTCAAGGATCACGGGATGGGACTGGAGTTTAAGGACAAGGATCGCTTGGCGGAATTCTTCCAGAAGGCACGGGAGCTTTACCCAGACTCTTTGCGCAAGACCAACACAATTTTCGTGAGTGGAGATCACGTAATCACCGAATGGACGCTACAAGCGACATTAACAGAGCCTTTCCACGGACTCTTACTAAAGGTCCCAGTCTCGGTGCACGGAACCTCCATCGTGCGGACGCACAATCGGAAGATTACCGACTGGGCGGACTACTACGACGGACTGACCTCACGGCGCACAGCCCTGGGTGCGCATTTCACGGAATGGGTCGAACTCTGAACGGTGGTGCGTGCCGCAGAGCCGCGTAAACACAAACATTCGTTAAGAGAAATAGGAAGAAGTCACGAAACGCGGCAGTGCGTAGTGTCACTGAAAGCCGCCGTGACGAGAGAAGTTTCGTTGATCGAGTTCCCAATGGTTTCTCGCAATGCCTTATAGAAGGAGAACGCCAATGACTTTCGATGAGCTGTGGCGCTTGAATCTACACCGAGACTGTGCCCGCGCGGATTCAGTCGACAAAGCAGAAGCCGTCGGCCTACTCGCGGTCGTGGGCGAGAACGCGAACGAGCTGCAGATGACCGCCGAGGACTGTGTGTTTCTGTTTGAGGTGGGAATCAGGCCTTGAAAAAGCCCCGCGCCGCTCCAAGCCCGTAACTGAAGGCGACGAGAGACCCCACCCGAGAAGATTCCGAAAGATTCGGCCCAGAGGCACACCTTCAGACACAACTCAATCTCCGTGGCGTGGTTTCCTGATCGCGTTGCGAGAAGGACCATTGGTAAGGAGACTTGCAAATGAAAGCGTTACTGCGCTTCGCTGCGGGAACGGCATTGGCTCTGATCATGGGAACCGCTTGCTTTGGACAACGCTACACCCAAACCAATCTTGTTTCAAATGCAGACGGAGCCGCTCGTGTCACCGATCCTCAGTTGATCAATCCTTGGGGCATGTCTCGGAGCCCCGGCAGTACGTGGTGGTTATCTGACCAAAGGACAGGTTTTAGCACCGCGTACAACGGAGTAGGAGCCAAGCAGGCTCTGAGCATCACTATCCCGCCGTCCGACCCGAATAACAACAGCATGCCAACGGGTACATCAACCGGCGCCACCTTCAACAACAGTCAAACAGATTTCTTGCTAGCCCCCGGCAAACCAGCCAGATTCCTCTTCTCCACGATTGACGGGACGATCGCCGGATGGAACCCAAACGTGGCTGTAGCTCAAGGGACCGCACTGCCTTCAAGGCATGCAGTGACCGTAGTCAAACCCGGCGACGGATCAAGCTACACCGGCCTGACCTGCGCGTTCATTGATGGCAAGCCCTATCTCTACGCAGCGAACTTCATCAAGGGCCGTGTGGATGTTTATGACAGTGCATTTCATCTTGTAAGACCGTCCGGAGAGGGTCCGACCGGGGATTGGTCTGATGACCACCCCTACTTTTCTGAAAACTCTTTTGAGGATGATGGCCTGCCACGCCCCTACGCGCCTTTCAACGTGCAGGCTATTGGGAACGATATCGTCGTCACCTACGCGATTCACCAGCAGCAAGTCTCGCCCTTAGAAACCGATGGCCCGGGCTTAGGATTCGTGGACATTTATAACTCCAAGGGCCATCTCCTGTTGCGTCTCGAGCACGGAGAGTGGTTGAACGCTCCCTGGGGTGTCGCACTGGCTCCAGCGGATTTCGGACAATTCAGCGATAATCTGCTCATTGGACAATTCGCGGGGGGCGGAGATACTCAGTCGAGCGGATACATCGCCGCATACGATTTGACTACCGGAAAATTTAACGGACTGCTGCAGGATGCAAGCGGGAAGCCGCTCGTCATTAAGGGTATTTGGGCACTTAGCCCCGGAAGCGTTAGACCGAACAATAGCGATTCCACAGCCCCGCCTGCCGCACAGGTGTACTTCTCCGCAGGAACGAACAATGGCACTGGAGAGCTATTTGGTTATTTGGCGGCAGTTTCGACGGAGGACCGCGTTGAAGAAGCACCCCAATGGTCACCGAGATCTGCGAGCGACACACGCGCACATATCAGCTCCACTCCCGCCGGTGCGGACATTCAAGTGGATGGAGACTACGTCGGCGCCACCCCTTCCGATATCGACCTGACATGCTGCTGGCATGACGTGACCATCATCAAGCCAGGACGAAAACCTTGGACGAGAAGGGTGCGAATTGCCGGCGGGCACCTGAACATCAACGCGCAATTGCAGAAATGAGCGCGGGATCTTGTGGAAGTGGCGAGATCGGCGAGTCCCTTTCGAGTGGATCGGTGCGATTCCATTGTGAGCTGATGATTCTGGAACTCAGGAATCGATTCCGCTATTTGCCATATACAATCGGCTGTCGAAGCGCCCATCTTCAAAAACCGTTGAAACAGTGAGATGCCGCCATCTCTCGGCCTCGCTCACACGCGCAGCTTCCGCTCGTTGCACCCGCTTTTCCACATCGACACCGAGGATCAGCCGCACCGGTACCTCGTCGCTATTCGCCTGTTGCACAATTACATCCGCGATCTTCCGCGGATCGCCTTCCGAACGCCCTTCGAGGCTTCCCAACATCTTGAGTATCGAACCGACCGAGGTCTCGTAGTCCGGCAGCAGGTTCGGCGCATTCTGACCGGCCCGCCGTGCCCAGTTGGTCCGAATACCTCCCGGCTCCAGTGTGCAGATCTTGACCCCGAACGGCGCGACTTCCATTGCAAGAGAGTCGCTGAAACCGCCCACAGCCCACTTGGCCGCGTGATACGGCGTATTGCCGGCAACCGCGAGGCGACCACCGGCCGAAGACACCTGAAAGACGTGACCGCTCTTCTGCTTGCGCAGGTGAGCAAAGGCGTGGCGCATCTTGAGAGCAGGTCTCCCGAGCACAAGTAGTTCGATTCCCACATCTCACTTTTCGACACGCCGTAGATACAGGACAATGGAAAACCATGCCTCTGAAAATTGTTCAAGCAGGCGAACCCCTCTTGCGCGCCCAGGCACGCCAGCTAACGCACGAGGAGATTATTTCCGACGAAATACAGCGGCTTATCGGGGACATGCGCGAGACGATGCGGGACGCTCCAGGTGTCGGACTGGCGGCGCCGCAGGTGGGTTTGGGGCTGCAACTCGCAGTGATTGAAGATCGCGAAGAGCTGTTGAACAGCTTGCCTGCGGAGGAACTCGCTGAAAAACAACGCCAGGCAGTGCCATTCCACGTCATTATCAATCCCAAGATCACTCTTCTCGGAGACGACACAGCCGATTTCTATGAGGGTTGTCTCAGCTTGTCTGGATTTTCGGCCATCGTACCGAGAGCCCGCAGGGTTCGCGTCGCATACTTAGATGAATATGCAGAACCACAATCTGTTGACGCTTCTGGATGGTACGCCCGGATACTCCAGCACGAAATTGATCATCTGCGAGGGACGCTCTACATCGACCGGATGCAGGGCCGCACGTTCACTTCGCTCGACAACTGGAGTCGTTTCTGGAAAGGCAAGCCGGTCCGGGACATCGTCGAAAGCTTATCCAATCCGTTAGGAGCTATCCGGTGAGCCATATTCCATTGGCGCGCGAAACGGTGGCAGCAAAGCCCCTAGCCTCACGAGAGTGGATATGAAAAACCTAAGTCGTTCCGTGGCTCAGAGATTCCCGGCGATATTCTGTAGCGCTGGCTCCGCACATCCAGCGGAACACGCGTGCGAGTACTGCATGCGTTTTGAAGCCGCATGCCACGATGGAGAAATCGCCGTCTATGCATTCGATCAGACCCTAGATGTCATTTGTCATGGTTGTCTTTAGATGCCATGGGGACGCGGGTGCTGTGCATGAAAATGATCTTCCAGTTCCCTGCCTGTTTCTCCAGGAAGGCCGATTCCACCCACTTCTGGTTCGTTGTACCGGAGGCGTCAGTGATGCTGCCTTGATTGACGTAGGCAATCCAAGCGGTGTTGCCGCTGATGTGGACGTCCGGTTCGGTCACTTTCCATTCATAGCGCTTGCCCGCGGCATGTTGGGCTTTGATGAGGGCCATGATCGCGTCCCCGTTGAATCGCACGCCCCCGTCGTAGATGTAAAAGTCTAATGCAATGACGGAGTCGAACTTCGCAACATCGTCCGTGCGCGCTGCAGCGAATATCATGCTCACCGTGTTCACGATCTGAGTCTCCTCGGCGGTGAGGCGTTTCTCCTGGGCTCCCGCAGTGGAGACGTGTGCAGAAAAGATTAGTGCGAGGGCAACGGTTAGCAAGCAGGTTCGGAGTCGTGACGACATGGGACAAGCCTCCTATTTCGCTCACGACGATAGACACCCCAGTGTTTTATTTATTCCCCGCGCCCGACGTCTACTCTATGGGAATGAAGAAGTAGTTGACGCGTTTATGCCTATAGCACGGTATCGGACGACCGCCGGCCACCATCGTCTGCCCGAGAGCGATCACCTCATTCTCATGATGTTTACGTGTTCGAGCGAGACGATCCTTCCTGTTACGTCGATGGTGAGGCTTTAGATCATGTGGGGAAGGGAAAGAAATGAGCCCTGTTCTCGCCAGTAAGAACACACGTTTCGACGCGCTTCTGCGCGGGCCGTCCTCGCGCGGGTGTCGAGCCAAGGACTAAACTGGAAAGGCTTTCTGATTGAGAGGCACAGTGTAGAACCAGATGAGCGGCCGGAATCGATTTCGGAGGGGTACATTCTTGGGCTCTAGTGCAACACCGTCAGTGGCGAGCACTCCAATAGGCGCGGCAGCCGCGTTCCCTACACAAAGCACCCGGGCACGATTACCTTTGCCCCTCCGGGTATCGTTCCGGCTGTACGTCAACATAACCGCGACGCACAGCAAAAGCGATTCGCATGCTCTTGGGAGCAGCCGGAATGAAATTACACAAACGATTCATGCTCTCGATAGCGGAAGATTGAACAGGTTTAATGTTTAACTCTTGGATAGACGCGTTATCGGACATATGCCGAGGTAGCGATCTTACTCCAACCAAATCGCAGAAGATATGTCTTGACGAGTTCCGAAGAAGAGGGTAGTGCTTGTAGAAAGACCAGCATAGTGCATCACTGGCAGCAGCTGGAGACTGAGGAAAGCCCTCAGCCAAGGCTGGCCGTTCCCACCTACCTCCGCCGATTTCGACTCAGGCAAGGCGGAAAATCCTAGGCATCAGACAAGCGACCGTTTCTGGGCTCCAATTGCACCAAGCAATTCGGGGTTCTCTGGGTGATGGACCCGACTCGACGAGTTGGTCCCAAGACCATCGCCAGGATAACTTGTCCGCTCTGCAAAAAGAGATTCTACCAAGATGCCAAAGACCTTCTTGAAATCGAGTCTCAGATGCAAAGCTTCGTCTTTGGTCGCCCCGTGCGGAGCGTGGAAGTAGACTATGATTGCCCCCATTGTAGCAACCGTGGAATCTTGGTATCGCTTCTGCACACTGATTTGCCGTGGGGTGAATTGTCCAAGGAACATGTGCAGACCGCAGTCTGCGACAATAGCCTTTGTCCACAGAAGGGATTACTTCAGAAATTGAGGCCTAGCCGCGTTGTGCTGGGGTCTCTAAATCCAATCTAGACATCGGTTTCTTTTAGTTATCTACTCCGATTACCGGACTTCTACCCGCCAGGTATCGCCAGCGATTCCACTTCTCTAGTACACGCGTTTATCGTCCAAGTGAACCTAACCAAGGTATTGGGGGACTTTACCCGAACCTAACTCGTCACAGGGGCCCTTACTGGTCCAGGTTTTTCGCTAATGGACCAACGGAAAAATCTGTAATCGCATTTCTCACAACGAAACGGTCGCACGAAAATCATGGCCAGAAGCCCTGATTCAAGGACATCTCTAAGCTTAGATCGATGGATTCTTTGGCTCTGACAGTACGGGCAATTAATCGACGTCATGACCTCATGATTCTCTCTATATCGCCAATTCGCGAGTTATAGCGAGGAATGCGCAGGCATCAGAACCATCCGATTTACTTCTGTAGCCGGCGGTCGTGAGAATGTTCGGAATGACCATTGATGTCCAGCCAGGCCAGAAGACTGCGAATACTCCCGTGCGCCAACGCAATGCTCGAATCGGCGGCACCATAGTAGAGATTGATAGTGTCCCCATCCGATGCCAGCGTGTAGCCGCAAGGAAACACCACGTCTTGGACGTCGCCATGACGTTCATATTCCGCTTCAGGGGCAAACATCCAAGAATCCCCCCGAATCAGGCATTTTTCTGGCTGCTCAAGGTCG
>WNFP01001117.1_pt1 | contig 23133 bp, 15 predicted proteins | sample 5400201 | NCBI WGS metagenome assembly WNFP01 (sample SAMN13153355, study PRJNA577476) | soil metagenome | isolation source: 115 cm saprolite under Madrone tree | place: USA:California | collected 2016-06-14
CCCGCCCAGGAATACAGGATGGCTCCCGGGGCCATCCCCAACGCGGTACCGATCACGAGATCGCGCAACCGCATCGGCGTGAGCCCCAGCACGGCATTGGTGGGCGTGAACGGCAAGAGCGGAGAGAGCCGGATCAGCGCGACCGTCACGATCCCGCCTTCGGCGGCCAGATCGGCCAGCGCGCGCGCCTGGGGCCGCTCGAGCAAAGCCTGCGCCGCCGCGCGGCGGCCGAGCGCCCGCGCGATGCTGAACGAGGTCGCCGCGCTGGCGACCGCTGCCGGGAGCGAAATCAGGAATCCCCACGGTCCAAAGAGCCATCCGCAAGCGACTTTCAGCGGGATGATGGGGACGAGCAGCAGGATCAAGAGCCAGATGGCGGCGGCGGCCGCGATCAATCCCGGCCAGCCGAGCGCGTGGATCTGGCGGGCGCCCTCGACGATCCAGGGCAGCAGCGGAAGCTGCCGCACCAGCGCGTAGAGCCCGAAGAGGATCGCCAGCGCGAAGAGGACGCGCGCCGCGTTGCGCAGCGGCATCTACGGCTTTTTCAGCAAGGGGTCGTCGGCGAGCTGCGCGTGCGTCTCCGCCCTGGCCTCCGCCTGCAGGGCTTCCCACTCCCGCCGCTCGGCGTCGTCCATCCGGTCGAGCGCGAAGTTCAGGCGCGCGCGTGCCTTCAGCGCCCGCGTGCGCGCTTCCTGCGCCTCCGTCTTGCCTTGCGCCAGCAGATCGGCGGCTTCCAGCGGGTTCAAGCCGGCGGTCCGGGCGCGCTCCTGCTTCTCTTCGCCCGCCCTCTGCGCCGCTTCCGCCTCTTGCAGCTCGCGGCGCGACTCGAACGCGAGCTCCCGCGCCGCGCTGCGCAGCCGATCGCCGCCCGCGTGCTTCTTGCGCGCCTCTTCCTGCGCCCGGGCCTGCGCCTCGAGGTGCTGCATCTTGAGGATCAGCTCGTCTGCCTCGTCGGGCATGTCGGGAGCATACACCTGCTAGTCTCGCTCGGTGCTCTGGATCGCCGGCGCAAAGCTAGCGGACCCCTCGCCACGCGAAGGCGCCCTTCGCATCGAAGGCGCGAAGATCACCGGCAAGGCGGTGGCGGCCCCGCGCGGCGCCAAGCTGGTGGACGCGCGTGGGTTGATCCTCGTGCCCGCGTTCGTCGACGCGCACGTGCACCTGGCGGTGGCCGGCGAGCCCGGGGTCGTGTCGCGGGAGGAAGCGCGGGGTGGTGTCGCGGCCGTTCTCGATCTCGGCGCGCCCGAGCGCCTCCTGCCGTTCGCTCATGCTCCATTGCGGATCCGTTGGGCGGGTCCCTTGCTCACCGCTCCCGGCGGTTACCCGACCCGGTCCTGGGGGACGAAGGGCGAAGGCCTCGAGCTCTCCAGCCCGACCGAAGCCCGCGCCTCGGTCCGGCGGTTGGCGGCGGCGAAGGCGCGATTCGTCAAGCTCGCCTTCGATCCCCGCTTTCCGGTGCTGGACGCGGAGGTCGCTCGCGCGGCTGCGGACGAGGCGCATGGGTTGGGTCTCCTGGTCGCGGCGCACGCGTTGGAAGAGGCCTCGGTCCGGCAGGCGCTGGACGCGGGCGCGGACGTGCTCGCCCACACGCCGCGGGATCCGCTGCCCACGGATCTGCTGGGGCGGATGAAGGGCAAGTGGGTGATCTCCACGCTCAACGCCTTCGACGTTGCACCGGAGCGGCTGCGAAAGCTGCGCGACGCCGGCGCGCGCGTCGCGTACGGGACCGACCTCGGCAACGAAGGGACCGCTCCCGGCATCGACGTCCGGGAGCTGGAGCTGCTCGAGGCCGCCGGCATCGACCCCATCCCGGCTGCGACTTCCGCGGCGGCGGCGCTCTTGTCCTTCCCCGATCTCGGCGGGCTCGCCGTCGGCTGCGCGGCCAGCCTGCTCGCCGTGCGCAGTCTTGCGCCCGAGGACCTTGCCCGGCCGGAGTGGGTGATGATCGACGGGAAGAAGATCGTTTGACGCGGGCTCAGGCCGGCTGCAGCCGGAGCAGCGTGATCTCCGCCGGCGCGAACACGCGCATCGGCGGCCCCCAGAACCCGGTGCCACGGCTGACGTAGAGCTGCGACTCGCCGCGCCGATGCAGGCCCGCGAGGTACGGCTGGGCGAGAGCCACCAGCCAGGAGAACGGCCAGATCTGGCCGCCGTGGGTATGGCCGGAGAGCGTCAGCGAGACGCCGCGCCGCGCCGCTTCGGCGAACTGGCGCGGCTGGTGGGCGAGCAGCACGAGCGCGCCCGCGGGATCGCGCCCGCGCAGCGCGGCCGTCAGATCTGGATCTCCGGTCGGGTCCTCGATCCCGGCGAGCTCCAGTCCCGGCGCCACCTCGACCCGCTCGTTGCGGAGCGGCCGGACGCCGATGCTGGGAAGGTGCGCGTACCATTCCTCCACGCCCGAGTAGTACTCGTGGTTGCCGGTGACGAAGTACACGCCGCGGCGGGCGTCGATGTTCGCCAGCGGCGCGACCTGGTCGCGGAGCTCGCTGACGCGCCCGTCGACGAGGTCCCCCGTGATCGCCACCAGGTCGGGCGACAAGGCGCGGATGCGCTCCACGATGTGGGAGACCCAGTCCTTGCGCAGCAAGGGGCCCACGTGCACGTCGGAGATCTGCACCAGGCGGAACCCGGCCAGCTCGCGCGGCAGCCCGCGCAGCTTCACGTCCAGCTCCTTGATCTGAACGCCGTGCAGCGCGCTGCGGATTCCGAAGGCCGAAAGGCCGGCGACCACTCCGCCCACGCCGGCCGCCAGCGTGCGCGCGAGCACGACGCGGCGCGCGGGGTCCGGATCCGGCGCGCCGCGCAACCGCGCGAGCAGGAAGGCGAACAGGCGGGCGAGATCCGCCGCGCCGAAGAAGGCGACGAGAAGAAAGCCGACGCCCATCCAGATGAAGGCGAACCAGATCAGCGGCCGGATCGCCGGCCCGGGCAGCAGCCGCGCGGTGAACAGCGCGGCGGGCATGGTGATGGCCAGCGCGACGATCGAGAGCGTCAGCATCCGCGGCCACGGCTGGGGAAGTTGCAGATCCCGCACCAGCCGGACCCAGAGGTAGTAGTGCATCCCGGCGACCAGGGTCAGGGCCACGACGAGGAAGACCAGGAACGGAAGGAGGCGCGTCACCCTCGAAGGATGCCTCATTTCAGGCTTCGGTGCCCAAGAGCGCTGCGAGCCGCGCCGCGTCCAGGCGGACTCGCATCACCTTTTCCTGCGTCACGATGACGCTTCCGGGCGCGGACCCCTTTGGCTTGCGCACGTACTTGCAGCGCGTCCAGGCCACCTCCACTCCCTCCTGGCCACGCGCCGAGGAGAAATGCGCGGCGAGCAGGGCGGCGTCTCCGAGCACGCGCGCATCCGGCGACTCGCCGGCTCCGGGCACGATGACGTGAGCGCCTTGCATCCCGCGCGCATGCAGCCAGAGATCGTTGCCGCGCGCGACCCGCAGCGTCAGCGCGTCGTTGTCGCGCGCGCTGCGGCCCACCAGGATCGGCGCGCCCGACTGCGAGAGGAACTTGCGGTAGGGCAGCCGCGGCGCCTTCTCGCTCCGGCGAGCGCGCGGCGCCGCCGGAGCTTCGGTCTCCACCGCGGCGAGCTGCCCGGCATCCTGGGCGGCCTCCGCCTGCGAGAGCAGCGATTGCGCCCGCGCCAGCTCCCCCTCCACTTCCTTGCGCCGCGCGGTGATCCGCTCGGCCGCCGCTTCGTACCGCTTGGCGCGGCGGAGCCACCGCTGCGCGTTCTCCGCCGGGCTCAAGGCGGGATCGAGCGCGATCGGCACTTCCGCCGGGCGTCCCTGGTCGTCGACCCGGGACCAATCGGGCACGCGCGCCTCCCGTGAACCGCGCGGCAGGCGGGAAGCGAGCGGGAGGAGCAGCTCCGCCTTGGCGCGCTCCATGCCGGCGTTCACCGCCCGGGCGGCGTCCTGCTCGACCGCGGTCAGCGTCCGCGCCAGCTTGCGGACGCGCGAGCGCAAGCGCGCGACCACCTCCTTGCGGCGCGCCGCCACGCCGGCCTGTTCCTCGCGCGCGAGGGCGCCGCGCACCAGCTCGTCGCGGGATTCAAGGGGCGTCGTTTCCCCGAGCGGGATCTCGCTGGCGGGCGGGTAGGTGCTTCCTGGTCTTCGCCGGGCGCCGGAGGAGGCCCAGAGGATCCGGGAGGTCGCCGCCTCCACCAGGAGGAGCGCTTCCTCGCCGATCAGGAAGCGATCGCCGAACGCCAGCCGGACCGAGGGCGTGCGGCGGTCCTGCGGCACCATGAGATCTGCGCCGGTGAGCTTCGCTCCCTCCAGCGCGTTGCGCAGCGTCGCTTGCGACCGCGGCGCGCTCTCGGGCGAGGTCGGCCGCTCCGATGCGAGCGCCGCCATCGGCATCCGCGCGTCGAGCACCGCCAGCGCCGTCCGCCCCGGCGACCGGAGCTGCAAGACGCAGACTTGCGCGGAAGGCAGCCAGAGCTTCTGCAGCGTCGCGCCGGTCAGCGCGCGAAGCTCCAGGAGGAGCCGCTTCCGATCCTCGTCGCTGATGATGGGGGGCACTGCGGGACTACCGGCCTTCAGGACCCGCGGGCGGCCTCTCGGATTCCCGGAGGCCGCCCGGATACGTCCGGGCTACTTCTTGCGCGAGCTCTTCCGCTTCGTGGATCGCTTCGCGCCCTTCCTGCTGCCCTTCTTTGAGCCCTTCTTCCGTGCCATCAGGTCCTCCTCCCGTGCCCAATGTGTCGCTCCCGCGCGGAGCTTGTGCTGCACGATACAGACGCGGATCCGAAGCGTCAAACATCCGGACGCGTGATCCGATGCTTGAAGCAAGGCGGCTGCGGTCGCTAGAGTGCTCCACAGCCATGCGGCAGCTCTCTCTGTTCCCCGGCGAGACCGCTCCCAAGTCGGAACCGCGCCTCGCCGTCGCGCTCGACGTTCCCGACAAGCCTTCTCGCATCCACGTCGTTCCGCACGGAGCGAGCCTGGTGCTGGCCACACGCCTGTCTTCGCTCTTGCGCGAGCCGGTCGAAGTGGAGCTCACCGACAACGCCTGGACGATGGTCAGCTACCGGCGCGTGCAGGGCCGGCTGCGCTTCCGGCTGCACCACATGTTCGCCGGTGCACACGAGCCGGTGATGCGCGCGCTGGCCGGGTTCACCGGACGCAACCGCCGCGCCCATGGCCGGGCGATCGACGAATACGTCCGCCAGAACCGCGAGCTCATCCGCCCGGCGCCGCCGCGGCCGGAAGCGCCGCTGTCGCCGCGCGGCCGCGTGCACGATCTGGCGGACATCTACGCGGGGCTGAACGCCCGCTATTTCGAAAGCGCAGTGCGCGCGCGCATCGGCTGGGGGAGGCGGAGCCCGGGCGGCCGCCGCCGGTCCATCAAGATGGGCGTCTACTTCCACGACCAGAAGGTCATCCGCATCCACCCGGCGCTCGACGACGGGCGGGTTCCCCGGTACTTCGTGGAGATGGTCGTGTTCCACGAGATGCTCCACCAGGTGTTCCCGCCGGAGATGGACCGCGCCGGCCGCCGGATCGTCCACGGCCGCGAGTTCCGCGCCGCGGAGCGCCGCTTTCCCGGATACGAGCGGGCCCGCGCCTGGGAGAAGGCGCACCTGCATCTGTTGCTGCGCCAACGCTCCTGAGACGGCGAAACCTGCCCTGCGGGCGGGCCAAGCTACGGTCGTGATCCTTGTCCCGTTCGCCTCTCGCCCTCCTGCTGCTCGCCGCTTGCGCGACCCCGTACGAGCCGTTCGAGGGACGCCCGGTGCTGGCGGCGATCCGGTTCGAGGGCAACGGCAACATCTCCAGCGGGGATCTGCTCGGCCACATCGCCACCGCGCCCACCACCGGCTTCTTCAGCAAGACGGCCCGCTACTACGACGCCGACCTGTTCGCCATCGACGTCAAGCGCATCGAGCGCTACTACAACCAGAGGGGCTTCTACCAGGCCAGGGTCAAGGACGTGCAGGAGCTGCGCGACGACAAGGGCCGCGTGACACTGGTGGTGAAGATCGAAGAGGGCCGCCGCGCGTACGTCCGCAAGATGGATTTCGAAGGCCTGGACGATCTGCCGCGCGACGAGGTGAACGACTTCGACGACGCCCTTCCCATGCATCCGGGCGACGAGTTCAACGAGGAGGTCTACGACAAGGCCAAGGACGTGCTGCTCCAGCAGTTGCGCGAGCACGGATTCGCGCAGGCGCAGGTGCGGGGACGCGTCGAGGTCGCGCCGGAGGAGGGCGCCGCCCACGTTGTGTTCGAGGCCACGCATGGTCTACGTTTCCAGTTCGGGAAGGTCAACGTGACTGGGAACCGCCGGATTCCGCCGGACTCCATCGCGGAGGTGACCGGAATCCAGCGCGGGGATCCCTACAGCCCGAAGGCGCTGGCGCTGGCGCAGCAGCGCGTCTACAACCTGGGCACGTTCTCCGGCGTGCGGGTCGGGATCGAGCCGCTCGGAGACACGCCCGTGGCCGCGGTGCGCGTCAACGTCCGCGAGGCGCCGTTCCAGACGCTGAAGCTCAGCCTGGGCGGGTCGGCGGAGTCGACGCGATGGGAGCTGCCCCGGCTGCGCGCGGAGTACACCAATCGCTCGCTCTTCGGGGGGCTGCGGCGCCTGGAGCTGTCCAGCACGATCGGGTACGCGTTCGTTCCGAACCCGTTTCCCGGTCAGTATAGCTCGTCGCAGTCGGGTGTGACGAACCTCACCTCCGCACAGCTCACCATCCCGAGCATCTTCCTCCCCGGTTTCGACTGGATCAGCCGGGTGGAGTTCGCCCGGGAAGTCCAGAACGGCTATTCCTACGATGACGTCGCGGCACGGACCGGTCTGCTCTACCGGCGAGGTGCCCACACGGTCAGCGGATCGCTGAACTACGTCCGCTACTTCCACGTGAGCGTGACGGGCATCACCGCCCAGAACGCGCCGAACACGGCCGTCCTGCAGGAATGCCTGAATGGCTGCACGCTCACCTACCCGGAGCTGCGGTACGCCTTCGACGGCCGCGACAATGCCATCGAGCCATCGCAGGGCGCCTTCCTCTCCATCGGCCTCCAGCAGACGATCAATCCACTGTCGCCGAGCACCGCGTTGAATACCAACTTCAGTTACTTCCGCATCAACCCGGACATCCGCGGTTACGCGCCCCTGGGCCGCTTTGCGGTGCTCGCGATGCGCGCCGAGTATGGCGGACTCTTCACGGAAACCGCGAACGGCCCCAGCCCGTTCCAGCAGCGGTTCTTCCTCGGAGGACAGAACGATCAGCGCGGATACGCGCCGCAGCGGCAGGGTCCGAAGTGGGGGTACAACGCCTGTACTTCAGGCACCGCGGGATGCACTCAACCATTTTTCCTTGGATTGGCCGTTCCTCGGTTCGCCACTTCGTCCACGCCCATGGGGGGAACCTCGGCAGTGCTGCTCTCGGCCGAGCTTCGCGTCCATGCGGACGCCCTGCTCAATCACCTGGGGATCGTGCCCTTCGTCGACGCCAGCAGCGTGGCCGATTCCCCGAGCCGGCCGTTCGCCGGCGGGCTGGAGGTGGCCGCCGGGCTCGGGCTCCGGTACCTGACGGTGGTCGGCCCCATCCGTCTCGACTTCGGTTACTTGATCAACCCGAGGGACGTGTACACCGTCCCGCTTTCCCCCAATGAGACGGTACCGACGCGCGTGTCGGTCCATTGTAAGGACGCCAGCTGCATCAGTGAATTGCGTTGGGCTATCCACGTCAGTCTGGGAGAGGCTTTTTGACTCCGGCGTTGTCTATCGACGGTCCCGGCCCGCACGGGGGGTGCAGCCGGGCGGGTTTGTGAGAAGAATCCAGCAAGGTGACCGAGCATCCGCCAGAGCCGAGCTACGAGCCGCCGCGCCCGACGCCTCGGCCGCGAACGGCAAGGTCGCGATGGCGCAAGGTGGCGCGTGCCACCTGCATCGGCGCTCTCTCGCTGCTCGGCCTCGTCGTGCTGGCAGTCGTGGTGGCGCTCGTCTGGCTGCACACCGGGAGGGGTGCCGAAGAGCTCGGGCACTACGTCACCAACGAGGCGCGCAACGCCATCCAGGGCGATCTGCGGGTCCAGGCCATCCACGTCAGCGGCTTCTTGCGCGTCTGCGTCGACAACCTCGATCTGCGGGATCCGGACGGCCATCGCGTCCTCACCGCCGAGCGCGCCTGCGTGCGCCTGCAGCCGCTCGCGCTCCAGGCACACCGGATCATCGTCACCGAGGCCCAGCTCGAGAAGCCTTGGATCGAGATCGCCAAGGTGCCGGGGACGGCCGAGACGCCCGGGGCGGCGGAGACGACCCTGCAAAGGGCCATCAAGCCGCGCAACCCGCCGAAGCCGGCGCAGCAGGGCGGAGGTCCGTTCGAATGGCGAATCGAGGTCCGCGACCTGGAGCTGCGTTCGGGGACCGTCACCATCCGCCCCGAGGTGGGCAAGGAAGCGACGTTCGCGCTGCGGGACCTGAACGTCGCCGACGCACGCGGGCGGTATTCCGCCGACTCGGCGGCGGCGGCGTTGAACCTCTCCGCCCAGCTCACGGCGCCCGGCGAGGCGCCGGTCGCGTTCACCCTGGACGCGACGTTCGACGGCGCGGCGCCCAACACGACGGTCGGGTTGAGGTCGCTTCATGTGAAGCTCGGCGAGAGCGGATTCGCCGCGGACGGCTCCTGGGACCTGGCCCGGCGGGCCGGCGAAGTCCGGCTGCGGCAGCTCGCGCTGCGACCGCAGGATCTCGGGATCCTGCTTCCTGCCGCGCCGCTCGACGGACCGGTCCGCGGAGAAGCGGACCTCAAGAGCGACGGCAAGACGGCTGGCGTCGACGTCAAGCTGGACGCCGGCGGCGGCCGGATCACCTTGAAGCTCACTTCGACGCTGGAGGACACGCCGACCTGGGACGTCCAGCTCTCGCTGGAGTCGGTCGATCCGGGAGCCGTCACCGGGCTGGCGCCCAAAGGCGAGGTGAACGCGCGTTTGTCCCTCCATGGCAAAGGCACGCCCCGCTTTGACGAGCACGGGGTGCAGGGGGAGCTGGAAGGCGCTCTGCACGTCGGACCCGCGCGACTGGATCGCGTGGGCCCGGTCCTCGTCGATCTCGACGCCCGCCTGCTGCGCCGGTACGCCATCGTCCGCGCCTTCACCGCCACGGCTTTCGGGCTGCAAGTGAAAGCCCACGGCGCGGCCGCATACGACGAGCTCTCGCTCGACCTGGAAGTGCGCGCGCCGGATCTCGCCCATGTCGGACGGACCATCGGCGCCGCCGTTCGCAAGCCGTCGTTACCGGTGTCCGGCTCGGCGTACCTGACCGCGCGCGTGACCGGGTCTCCCACGGTGCCGTACGCGGCGGTCCATCTTCGCGCGCCGGCGCTGCGTTGGAGCAGCACCCTGTCCGCGGACGGGCTGTCCGTCGACGGCACGTTGCATGGGCCCCTGCGCCGGCCGGACGGCGCGCTGCGCATCACCGCGAAGCGGTTCCTGGCCAGCGCCATCGACCTCGGCTCGCCGCGAATCGACATGGCCTTGCAAGGGCCGCTCGCCCATCTGCAGATCGATGCCGGCGTCGCGGACGGCGCGGTGCGGCTCGCGGGAGACGCGCGGGTCGACGAGGACCGGGACGGCCTGGTGTTGTCGAACTTCCTGGTTTCGTATCCGGGCAACGAGCTGCGTCTGGCGCAGGACGCCCGCATCCGCTTCCGCGACACGCTGGTGCTCGAGCCGATCGAGCTGGTCGGCGATCACGGGAGCGTTCGGCTCCAGGCCCAGCTCCAGCCGCCGCCCGGCCGGATCGATGCCAACCTGGTGGTGACGAAGTTCGAGTTGGACAAGCTCCCTCGCTTCGCGATGCCCAAGGACCTGGGGCTGCACGGCGTCCTGGACGCGAACGCCATCGTCCAGGGGCCGCGCGCGACCCCCGATGTCGACGTCAACGTCGACGTGCGCGGAACGGGTGCGCAGATGGCCGGCGATCTGACCGTCGACGGGCGGACGCGCGCGCGCATCCGCAAGGGCTTGCTCCAGACCGACGGCTGGGTGGCGGGGAACGACGGGTTTCGTCTCGATTTCCAGGGCGAGGTGCCGGTGAGCGCCATCTCGACGCAGTCGCCGGCCACCCCCATCCAATTCGAAGCGCGCCTGGCCCAGCTCGATCTGGCGCGCCTTGCGGAGACCGCCCGCATTCCCGCGCTCCAGCGGCAGAAGGTGCACGGGGTGGTCGACGCCCGCGTGGTGGCCAGCGGGACGTTGGCGGCCCCGAAGGCCACGTTGTCCCTCGAGGCCAAGGACGTCGGCACGGGAACGGTCCGGCAGGTGAATGCGCGCGCGGGCATCCTGGTGGAGAAGGGAGTGGCCGCCCTCGACGGCAACGTCCTGATCGGAAACGAAGACGCGCTGGGGCTCACCGCGCAGATTCCTTTCGATCTGGTCCGCGCTCTTCGGGACCCGGCTTATCTGAGATCGCTGCCGGAGCGGCCGCTCAAGGCCGAGCTCGTGGTCAACCAGCTCCCCCTCGAGAGGCTCTCCAATTCCGGGCTCCTACCGCCCGGCAGCCTTGGCACCGTCAACCTTTCGCTGCGGCTGAGCGGGACTCCGGCGCTGCCGACCCTGGCGCTGAACACCTCCGGCGAGAACGTCAGCATCGGCCGGTTGCATGGGCTCGCGTTCCAGGGCGAGCTGGGGATCGCGGACAAGGTCAAGGCGACGCTCGGCGCGCAGTCGCAGGGCGACGTCGTCGCCCACCTGGAAGCGGGCGCTTCGGTGTCGGGCGCGGAGCTGGTCGAGCTGTTCGTCCGTCGCGGCGACCCCGACGCGATCGTCCCGCTGCTCGACCGCTCGCTCTCGCTAAATCTAGAGATCCCCGGTCTGGCCATCGGCCGCGCCTCCGAGCTGGCGGGAAAGGCGAATCTCGCCGAAGGCCGCATCACGGGCCGCGTGGCGCTTTCCGGTACGGCGGCGCGGCCCCAGCTCACGGGCCAGCTCAACATGCGCGACGTCTCGTCGGAGAACAAGAAGCTCGGCACCGCCGACGTGTATGTGGAGGGGAACGCCAACGGCGCACTGCTGCACCTCGGCATCGATCCTCCCGGCGGCGGCAACTTCCTCGGCCACGCGAAGGTCGACGCGGACCTGGGCGGACGCGCGCTGCTCTCCCGGGGAAAGGACGCCATCCTCGAAGGCCGCCTCTCCGGCGAGGTGACCTCGAAACAGCTCGACCTGGGATTCATGTCCGGCATGATCCGCAACTTGCGCCGCGCCGGCGGCAACCTCGACGGCCAGGTGAAGCTGGGCGGAACGGTGTCCAGGCCGGTGGGGGAGGGCGAGGCGCACTTGCGCAAGGGCCTCTTCGACATCGTCGGACAGGGCGTGTTCGACGACGTGCGCGCCGACGCCAGCTTCTCGCCCAAGGAGGTGGTCATCGATCGCATCTCCGGCAGCGAGGGGACCGGCACCTTCAGCGCGATCTTCGCGGCTTCGCGCCGGCCGGTTCCCGGGGGCTCCGATCCCGACCGCGTGGAGTTCACCGGAGAGGTGCACCTGGGCGACGCGGAGTCGGTGCGCGGCCGGACCGTCCCGGGCGCCGATCAGCCGCTCCAGGCCGGCCCGCTCCCCCTCCGCCAGGCCGCGGAGCAGCGGGCGGACCTTTCCGGTGAGCTGGACCTCTTCGGCGATTACACCGACGGTCTCTTGACGGTGAACGGCAAGATTCCCGACGCGCGGATGGTGATCCGGCAGCTTCCGGACAAGAAGCTGCCTGGCTTGAAGGAGCACCCCGACGTGGTCCTCGTCCACCCCGGTGAGCGGCCGCACCCGCCGGGGCGCGAGCCAGGGGAGGTGGAAGCGGAGCAGGAAGCGCGAAGGAAGGCGAGCTTCCGGATGCACGCGCACCTGGACCTCAACCACACGTACGTGAAGGCGCCGGACTTCGAGTTCCCGGTCCAGAGCAACATGAATTTCGACTACGACGCGCGCAATCCCGACGACCTGACCGCGGACGGCACCGTGCACGTGCCCCAGGGGTCCTTCACGGCGCTGGGCCGCCGGTTCACCATCGACGACGCCAAGATCATCGAGACCGGCGGCGACATCACCGATCCCGAGCTGGAGATCAAGGCCCTCTTCGACAACCCGCAGGCCAAGGTGACCATCACGGTCACCGGGACGGCGAAGAACCCGCAGCTGGAGATGTCCTCGAATCCGCCGATGGACCAGGACCAGATCGCGTTCTTCCTCGCCACGGGCCGCATCCAGGGGCGGGCGACGCAGCAGGCGGGCGGCATCGATCTGTCCGGCGCGGCGACCAGCGTGGTGGGGAGCCTGTTGTTCGGCCAGGTGCGCAAGGAGCTGGCCGGCATCCTGCCCGTGGACGTGATCACCATCGACAGCGGGCCCCAAGGAGTGTCGGGCGCGAGCGTCGGCAAGTACATCGGGGACCGGATCTTCGTCGGGTACCGCCAGCGCTTCTTCACCGATCCGAGCAACACCACCGAGAACACGGTCGAGGGGCACCTGGAATACGAGATCAGCCGCTCGCTGTCGGCGGAGATCACCTACGGCGACCGCACCCAGGACTTCTCGGTCCTCTGGACCAAGGACTTCTGAGCCCTCAGCGGTGCCGGATCCGGATCGTCCATCCCAGCTTGACGAGCCCCTTGAGCACGCGCGGCACCCGGCGCAAGAGCGCGGTGGACGGGGGGCGCTTCTCCCGGAGCGCGATGGGAATCTCGCGCACGTCCCGGCCCATCCGCTGCGCGCGGATCACGAGCTCGCTGGCGAACAGATCGCGGTCCACCACGCAGGCACGCGCCACCGGGACCAGCCGCTCGCGCTTGAACGCCTTGAGGCCGTGCGTATCGGTGCCGCGAAACCCGGTGACCATCCGCAACAACAGTGTGATGACGCGGGTGGCGAGGCGGCGCACGAGCGGGCGCGCGTCATTGGCCCCCTTCATGGCCTTGGAACCCACCACCAGATCGGCGCCCTGCTCGAGGATGGGCAGGGCGCGCCGGTAGAAGTCGACGTCGCAGAGATCGATCTCGTCGCAGATGACCACGTCGCCGCGCGCCTCGAGGATGCCGCGCTTGAGCGCCCGGCCATAGTTGGGTTCCGCCTCGTGCAGCCAGCGGACCCGCGGGAGACGGGAGGGGAGCGACTCGAGGATCCCCACCGTCCCGTCGCGAGATCCGTTCTCGGTGAAGAGCAGCTCGTAGTCCCAGCCCATCTCGTCGAGCTTGCGGCAGAGCTCGGCCGCCGCCTCCGCGACGATGCCCGCCTCGTTGTAGACGGGGATGACGATCGAGATCATGCGAGCTTGTGGGCGGCTTCGCGGCCGGAGAGGAGCGCGTCCTCCATCGAGCTGTATTCCCACTTCCCGTAGCGGCCCGCGAGCTGCACGCCGTGCGCCTCGAAGTGGCGCTGCACGGTGGCCCGGGCCTGGGCGTGGTGGTGATCGAAGAGCACGTAGGCCACCGGGATCGTGCGCGCGCGGGAGAGCACGACCTCGCGGCGGTCGATGAGCCCGCAGCGCTCGAGTCCGGCCAGCGCTTGCCCGATCAGGCGCGGGTGATCGGCCGGGCCGCGGTGCGCGAACTCCACGGCGAAGCTGCGGAAGCCGGGTGGCGCCAACGCCGGGTTCACCTCGGAGGGAGAGCCGATCCGGTAGAAGGAGAACTGTTTCTCGGGAAGGTAGGCCCAGTGGAAGCGCTCGCCCCCGGTGTCGCGCGCCCCCACTTCCACCACGGTGACCGAGACCGCCCGCAGCCGCGAGGCGGCCTCGCGCACCTCCGGGGGGGATTCGGTCAGCAGCCGCGCGCACGCGGGCAAGGGAGCGGTCAACACCAGCGCGTCGTACGCGAGCTCTTCGCCCGAGGCGAGGCGCAGCTTGCGCGCCAGAAGGTCGATCGCTTGCACGCGCGCCGCGAGGCGGACCTCGGCGCGCAGCTCGGCCGCCACGCCCCGGGGCAGCGACTCGATCCCGCCCTGCCGCGGATACCAGAAGGACGCGTTGTAGCCGACGTCCTCGCGCGCCGGTCCGGCGGCGCCGTTCACGACGTCGAGCAGGGTCGGCTTCGGAATGAAGCGGCCGCCCCACTCCGGCGACAGCTCCTCGCAGGGCACGGTGTAGAGCTTCTCGTTGTAGGGGAACATGAAGTGCCGGGCGATGCCCTCGCCGAGATCGCGGAGGATGAACTCGGCCGCGTTTCTCAGAGGACGCCCGCGCAGCGCGGCGCCGCCCGGTCCCATGGTCGCGTCGATGAAGCCGAGGACGCACTCCGACACGGTGCGCCCGGGCAGCCCATATAAATGAAACTGGTAGGGAAACGTCGTCCAGACGCCTTCACTGTAGATCCGCGCTCGCCGCTTGACTTGCAGCAGATTGCCGGCGAGCCATCTCTCCTCGATGGCCTTGCGCATCTGCGGATCGCGCGCGTGCAGCCAGTGCCCGGTCCAGTCGAAGGAAAATCCTTCGACCACTTCGGTGCGGCAAAGTCCGCCCAGGCGATCCTCCGCCTCGAGCAGCGTGCACGACTTCCCCAGCTCGAGGGCGCACGAAAGTCCGGCGAGTCCGCCGCCGACGACGATGGCTCTCCCACCCCGCCGCATAGGCACCACGCCTGTACCACGAAACGGCGGGGGCGTTTCGTTGGCGGGCGCTGGATCCCGATGCTAGCGTGGCCCAGATACCAATGCGCTTCGAGCACGCTGAGGTCCACGCCTCGTGAAGATCTCCTGCCCAAGTTGCGCCGCCGCCTACGAGCTGGACGAAGCGCGGGTCTCACCCTCCGGCCTCAACATCAAGTGCCCGAAGTGCAAGAAGCCGTTCACGGTGCATCGGCCGAAAAGCGAAGCGGCCAAGCCGGGCGCGAAGCCCGCCGTTCCGCTTCCGGGCCAAGCCGGCGCGAAGGCTCCGGCCTCGAAGCCCGCCGGCGCGAAGCCCGGAAAGCCCGGGCAAGCCGGAGCCGTCCCCCTTCCCGGAATGAGCGACGATGAAGGCGCCGCTGATTCGCCGCCGCTGCCGGATCTCGAGGTGCCGGGGGCCGTGGCCCTGCCGGGTCTGGACGGCGGCGGCACGCTGCGGAAACCGCCGGAGCCTCGTGCCGCGTCACCGATGCGAACGCCGGGCGCGAGCTCCGATCCGATCATTCCCTTGCCGGGCTTCGACGACCCGGAGCCGCCATCCGCGCCGCCGCCGGAAGATCCCTTCGCCGCGGTCGACTTCGCCGCCGGAGCCGCGCCGGCCCCAGCGGCCGAGCCTCCGCCCGGGCCGCCGCCCGCTCCGCCCGACGATCCGTTCTCCGAGCTTGCGGAGGCCGGGGCGCCGCCGCCGGCCCCTGCCGCCGGAGCGGAGTCGATGAACTACGACTTCGTCGAGTCGAAGCCGTCCAGGCCGGAAGGCGCCGCGGACGTGCTCGACTTCGTCGACGAGGGGGCGAAGGACGGCGCCGCCAGGAAGCGGCCTGCTCCGCCGGTCGTGCCCAAGGGGCCGGAGGCGAAGGCGGAGGACCCCTTCGACTTCACCAATGACGCTTCCGCCGCCGCCGCGCCTTCCAAACAGGCGGAGAAGGACCGCAAGAAGAAGGAGCGGGAGGATCGGGCCGCGTTCGAGAAGGAGGAGCGGGCCCGGCGCAAGGCGATCCGGGGACCGGGACGGCTGCAGACCGCGGTGCAGTCGCTGGCGAAGCCGCGACAGGCCGTCGCGGCGGCCGTGCTGCTCGCGCTGGTCGCCGTGGGCATCCTCGGCTTCCGGGCACGCCGCACGCCGGCCGGGCTCTTCTGGATCAACAGGTACCTCCCTTCGAAGCGGGCGGCGAGCGCGGCGGAGGCCAAGGTCATCGAGGAGGGTTTGCAGAAGCTGAACCGGGGCGATTTCACCAGCGCGCGGGAAGCGCTCTCCGCCGCGGCGCAGCTCATCGCCGCCGTTCCCGACGACGAGGAAGTGCAGGCGTTCTTCGTGCTCGCCGTGGCGGAAGTGAAGCTCGAGTACGGGCAGATGGGCAGCGACTGGGACCAGGCCCGGCGGCTGGTGGAGAGGCTCAAGGCCTCGCGCCCCTCGCAGAACCGGGCCCGCGGCGCCTTCGCGCTCGCTTCGGGCGACGTGCAGACGGCCAAGCAATACCTGGCCGCGCTGGGCGACACTCCCAACGCGGACCAGGACTCCACCTGGCTGTACGCCGTGGCCCTCGTCGCCGCGAACGAACCCTTGCGCGCCGCGCCGGTGCTGGACACCGCTCTACGGACGCGGGCCACCTCGACGCGCCTCCTCCTCCTGCGCGGAGCGATCGCGCGCGACCGCGGAGAGCTCGCCCAGGCGGCCGATTTCTTCGAGCGGGCGCTGAAGAGCGCGCCGGACAACGCCCGGGTGATGGTCGAGCTCGCCTCCGTCCGCTTGCGGCAGGACGATTCGAAAGGCGCTTCCGAGCTTCTCGCCAAGGCCCTCGACACCGACGCCCGCAAGACGCTGGATGCCGCGGAAGAAGCGAAGGCGAACATGCACCGTGGATCGCTCGCCATCGCGGCGCGGAACCCGAGGGCGGCGGAGGCCGCTTACGAACGGGCGGTGGTCCTCGATCCGAACTCCGCGCGGGTGCACGAAGCCTACGGTCAGTTCCGCCTGCAGCGCCTGGAATGGGAGAAGGCGGCGCGGCAGTTCGAGCAAGCCGGCGGCTCGGCCGCGGCCTTGGCCGGCGCGGCGCGCGCCTATCTGGGACAGAACCGTCTCCTGGAGGCGGACAAGGCCATCAACGACGCGGTCAGCAAGGACCCCGCCAACGCGCGCTACCTCTACCTGCAAGGGCGGGTGGCGGATGCCATCGGCAAGGCCGAGGAGGCCTACCGCAAGTACGAGGCGGCGCTGAAGGCCAAGCCCGACCTGGTCGAAGCGCTCTGCGCGGAAGGGATGGTCTGGCTGTCCCGGAACGACAACGCCCAGGCGCGCGACCGCCTCGACGCGGCCCTGCGCGTGCCCGTGGAAGGGCTCACCACCCTCGAGGACGAAGCCATCGGCGAGCTGGCGCTGGGCCTGGGCGATCGCGACATCGCCCGGGAGGCGTACGCGCGCGCGCTGCACAAGTCGCCAGACGACGCGCTCGCGCACTCCGGCATGGGGAAGGCGCTGGCGGCGCAGGGGAATCTGATGTCCGCCCGCCGGGAGATGGAGACCGCCCTGGCGCAGCTCGATACCGACGCCTCGCTGGCGTTCGAGTACGGATCGCTCTTGCGCCGCATGGGCGAAACCCAGACGGCGGTGGAGTCCTTCCGCAAGGCCGTGAAGCTCGACTCCAAGGAGCCCCGATACCGCGCGCGCCTGGGGGGCGTCCTGGTGGAGCGCGGCGAGTTCGAGGAAGCGGAGCAGCAGCTGCGCCAGGCCGTCGCCTTGAACGACCACAACGGCGAGGCCCTGTACTACCTCGCCCGCGCCCTGGCGGGCCGCAAGAATCTGGGCGAGGCGATCGATCTGATGAAGAAGGCGGTGGACATCGACCCGGACAACGCCGAGTACCTGTATCACCTCGGGCTCATCTACGAGCACGGTCAGCAGATCCGCAACGCCATCGACGCCTTCTCCCGCGCCATCGACAAGGGCAACCGCACCGCCGAGGCCCAGGAGCGCCTGGGCTCGGTCCTGATGGTCGAGAACCGCTTCGCCGAGGCGGTCAAGGCCTTCACCAAGGCGAGCGAGATGGAAGTGCGGCGCCCCCGGATCTGGGCCGAGCTGGCCGACGCGCAGCAGCAGGCCGGCGACCTGGAGGGAGCCATCCGCAATTTCCAGCGGGCGCTGACGCTCGATCCCAGCCTTCCGTCCGCCTGGACGAAGCTGGGGATCGCGTACAAGGACAAGGACTGCCACGGGTGCCGCACCAAGGCGGTGGACGCCCTCCAGCGCGCCACCCGGGTGAATCCGAAGGATGCGGTGGCGCACTACGAGCTCGGGTACATGTTCAAGGACGACGGCCGGCGCAAGGAAGCGATCGCCGAATTCCGGCGCTACCTGGACCTGCGCCCCGATGCGGGCGATGCTGCCAGCGTCCAGGACGACATCTATTACATGCAGGAGGAGTCGCGGCGCGTCCCCTGATCTGGTCCGTCTCCGTCGATCTCGACGGGCTCGGCTGTTACGCCGCGATCCATGGCCTCGACTTGCGCCTCGACGACCGCGCCCAGCGCGCGGTCCCGGAGCTGGCCGTCCAGAGGCTCTGCGATCTCTTCGAGGGGCTGAGGGTGCGCGGGACGTTCTTCGTCATCGGCCGTGACGCCGGGATCGCGCCTTCCTCGCTCAAATCGGCCGCGGGCGCCGGGCACGAGATCGCCTCCCACTCGCACGCGCACGACTACGCGCTCTCCCGCCGGACGCGCCAGGAGATCGCGCGCGACCTCGCCCTCTCCGAGCGCGCCATCGCGGACGCCTGCGGGCAGACTCCGCGTGGGTTTCGCGCCCCTGGCTACACCGTCTCGGCCGCGCTGCTCGACGCCGTTCGCGATCGTGGCTACGCGTACGACTCGTCGCTCTTGCCGAGCCCTCCGTATTACGCCGCGAAGGCGGCGGCCCTGGCCCTCTACGGGCTCCGGCGCAGGCGAAGCGAGAGCATCCTGGGGGGCGTCGGGCAGCTCTTCGCGTCCCGCGGGCCGCATCGGCGCCGGGGAGTGCGGGAGCTGCCGGTGGCGACGCTGCCCGTGCTGCGGGCGCCGGTGATCGGCACGACGGTCGTCCCCCTTCCCTGGCTGGCCCGGGCCGCGTTCGCCCGGGGTCACCTCAACCTCGAGCTGCACGGCATCGACGTCCTCGACCGCAGCGACGTTCCCGGCGCCATCGCGGCGGCGCAGCCCGGCCTGGGGATGCGGGCGGCCGAAAAGCTCCGCAGACTGCGGGAATTGCTCGAATCGCTTCCGGGCGAGCACCGCACCTTGCACGATGCGGCGATCCAGCTCTTGCCCTGACGGTGTTCGCGGCGTTACACGGGCCCGTCCATGTCCACCGCGCTGGTGCGCTACGATCAGGAGAAGCCGCGCGGCCTGCTTGGCCGCCTGCGCGGCGCCATGCAGAAGTGGACCCTCTCCCAGGGAGGGCCGGAGTTGGAGGCGCGGCTTGCCCGCCTGGTGGCGCCGCAGAACGAGTACGGGGTCGATCCGTTCGGACTGGAGCTGGATTTCGTCAAGACGGCCATCGCCCCGGTGCTCTGGCTGTACCGGAACTACTTCCGGGTGGAGACCCACGGCATCGAGCACGTCCCCGCCGGCCGGGTGATGCTGATCGGAAACCACTCCGGCCAGCTCCCCATCGACGCGGCGATGATCGCCATGTCGCTCCTGCTCGAGGCGGAGCCTCCGCGCGTGACCCGGGCGATGGTGGAGAAGTGGGCCCCGACGCTGCCGTTCGTCGCGCCCTTCTTCGCCCGCATCGGCCAGGTGGTCGGAACGCCGGAGAACTGCAAGCGGCTGCTGGCGGCGGGCGAGACGATCATGGTCTTCCCCGAGGGCACCCGCGGGCTGAACAAGACCTATGACAAGCGGTACCGGCTGCAGGAGTTCGGCACCGGCTTCATGCGCCTCGCGGTGGAGACCCAGACGCCGATCCTTCCGGTGGCGGTCATCGGCGCCGAGGAGCAGGCCCCCGCGCTCTTCGACTTCAAGCAGGTGGCGAAGGCGATCGGATTTCCCGCGCTGCCCATCACGCCCACCCTGCTGCCGCTGCCGCTGCCGGTGAAGTACCACCTCTGGTTCGGGGAGCCGATGCGCTTCTCCGGACGGGTCGACGACGACGACACGGAGCTCTCGCGCAAGGTGGCCGAGGTGAAGCGGGCCATCGAAGCGCTGCTCAAGCGCGGCTTGACCGCCCGTGGCTCAATCTTCCGTTGAGGGCGTTAGCTGTATCGCGCGTCAATCCGATGGTCTAATGTGGCTGCATGGCGCGCGACGCCGTCCTCGTCACCGGCATCAGCGGCAACCTCGCGCGCGGGCTTGCGAGGCTGCTGCACAAGACCGACCGGGTCATCGGAGTAGACCGGCGCGAGTTCGCCGGCGCTCCCAAGGACCTCGAGGTCCACAACCTCGACATCCGCAAGCGCAAGATCGAGGACCTGTTCCGCCGGGGAGACATCCAGGCCATGATCCACATGGCCATCGTCCACGATCCCCGGCTCTCGCAGGAGGAGCACCACAGCTACAACGTCCTGGGGACGAAGGCGGTGCTCGAGTACGCAGCGAAGTACGGCGTGCGGAAGGTCGTGGTGCTCAGCTCGGCCAACGTCTACGGGCCGCAGCCGGGGAACGACAACTTCCTCACCGAGGAGTCGCCGCTGCTCGGCTCGCAGCGCTTCCCCGACATCCGCGACCTGGTGGAAGTGGACATGTACGCGCAGCAGTACATGTGGAAGCACCCGGACGTGGAGACCGTGATCCTGCGGCCGGTGCACGTCGTCGGGCCCACGGTCAAGAACGCCCCGTCCACCTATCTGCGGCTTCCGCGTCCCTGGACGCTGGCGGGATTCGATCCCATGGTCCAGCTCATCCACGAGGAGGACGTGGCCCGGGCGCTCGCTCTCTCCCTGCGCCCGGGGCTGCGCGGGGTCTACAACGTCTGCGGGCCAGGCGAGCTGCCCTTGTCGGCCGTGCTGCGCGAGCTGGGACGCGCGCACATCCCCATTCCGCACCTCTTCGCCCGGCCCTTGCTCGACAAGCTCTTCCAGTACCGCCTCGCCGGGTTCCCTTCCGCGGAGCTGGACCACTTGCAATTCCTCTGCACCGTGGACGGCAGCCGCTACGAGCGCGAGGCGGGGTTCCGCGCGACGTTCACCCTGCGGGAGACCATCCGCAGCGTGCTCGGCGAGGTCCCGCCCCGCATCCACGTCGTGCCCGAAGGCTCGCAAGGCGCGGCCTGAAGGAAATTCTCCGGCCACCCGTCCGAAGAACCGCTAGAGTCGGAGGGTGGCTGATTCCGTCCTCACGCTGAACGCTCCCGCGGCAGGATTGCGCCTCGTCGTCTGCATGGCGGCCGGCGTGTCGCGAAAGGCCGGCGCCCGGCATGGCCTTGCGGCCGGAAGCGGCGCCGTGCTCGGTCAGCCGGGCTGATCTCGGTCCTTCGAGCGCCTTCCGGACCGGACAGCGCGCATCGCGCCGCGTTTCCCTTCGCCGGAGCGGATGTCGGGGCCGCGCTCACCCTGGTGCTGCGCGGCGAGCGGGAGGAGGGCGGAGAGATGGCATTGGAGGCGCTGGTCTCGGCGCGCGAGCCGCTGGCGGTCGTCGCGGGCGTCATCGTCGCCCCGCTCAGGGCCGCGGACGCGGAGATCGCCCGGGCGCTGGGCAAGCCGCTGCGCCAAGGGGGTCTCCTCGCCGCGCTCCATGGAGCCGACCACGCGCGGGCGGTCGCCGATCGTCTTTCCCGCGCCTTCCACCTGGGCGCGCTGCAGGCGGTCGCCGAGATCCAGCCGCGGTTCACCTGCCGCTGCTCGCGCGAGCGGGTGGAGCGCGCGCTGCGCTCGCTGGGAGCCCCGGAGCTCGACGACATGGCGAGACGGGACGGCGGCGCCCGCCTGACCTGCGACTTCTGCAACGCCGCCTACAATTTCTCCGCGGACGAGCTGCTGCGGATCGCTCAGCCCTGAACCAGCTTCTTGAGCTTCTGCACCGCGTGGTGGAAGTTCACCTTCGCGTTCACCTCGGTGATCTGGAGCGTCCGGGCGATCTCGGCGAACGGCAGATCGCCGTCGATGCGGAGGAGGAGCACCTCGCGCTGGCGCCTCGGCAACCTGGCCACCGCCTCGCGTAGCCTCCCCTGCTCCTGCGCTCGCGCGATCCGGTCCTCCGCATCGGCGGCGGTGGGTTCCGGCTCTCGCGCTTGCGCCTCGTCGGAGCGCTCGAATCGGGCGATGTCCCGCAGATGGTTCTTCGCCAGGTTCACCACGATGCGGAACAGCCAGGACTTGAAGGTGCCTCCCCGCCATCCGCCGGCCCGCTGGCTGGCGTTGATGAAGGCGCGCTGGGCCAGGTCTTCGGCGTCGTCCAGATCGCGCGCGAACCGCCGGGCGATGGCGAGCACCGGCCGCTGGTAGCGCCGCACGAGCGTCTCGAACGCCCGGACGTCGCCCGCGCGGAACGCGTCGAGGAGATCGGCGTCAGTCGGGTCGCCCATCCGATCCGTCCACCCTTAACGATTGACGCGCAAAAAAGCGAGGGACCGCGGTTCGGACATGGAAGCGGGGCAGGATTCCGACCAGCGGCGTCTCTGTGGCGACGAACGGCCGCCGAGCGCGGACGAGGGGCGGGGCCGATCGATGCTAGTGGACAGCGCGTCCGCGCGATGCGCTGGGGACAGTGGCGAAAAAGGCGACGAACGGCCAATTCCCCCGGACGAACATCGGAGCAGCCGCTTATGCCGCGACTAAAATTTGAGACATGAAGATCGTCCTCGAGAGCCCCGTCGAGAAGCCTCGCTGATGACCCGCCTCCGCGCCCTGGTGCTCGAGGACGAATGGCCGGCGCGCAATTACCTCGTGCGCCTCATCGAGACCACGGAGCTGGCCGAGGTGATCGGCGCGGTTGCCAGCACCGGCGAGGCGCGGGAAGTGCTGGCGACGGTCCCGGTCGATGTCGTTTTCGTCGACGTGCGCCTCTCGTGCGGAGGCAATGGCCTCGAGCTCATCCACTCGCTGGCTTCGCCGCCCGATGCACCGCTAGACGGGCACTCGTGGAACGGCGTCGCGCGCCCCTTGTTCGTGCTGGCCACTGCCTTCGGCCAGCACGCCCTGGAGGCGTTCGATCTCGGTGTCGCCGACTACCTGCTGAAGCCGTTCAGCCAGAAACGTGTCGAGCAATGCCTGCGCCGGCTCCACGAGCGGCGGCCGCACGGCGGTCCAGGCCCGCTCCGCGTGGTCGCGCGGCGCAAGAGGAACCTCGTCTTCCTCGACCCGGCGGAGATCTGGGCGTTCGAGGCCTTCGACCGGTTGAGCTTCGTGCACTCGCGTCATGGCAAGTTCGACATCGATCTTTCGCTCGCCGCCATCGAGACCTCCTTCGGCCGATCGTTCATCCGCGTCCATCGCAACTGGCTGGTGAAGCTCGCCTTCACGAGGGAGCTGGAACGGGAAAACGGCGAGACCACGCTTTTCGTCGGCGCGTCGATCGGTGATGAGAGTCAGGGCATCCGCGTCCCCGTCTCCCGTGATCGCGCACAGCCGCT
>WNFP01001087.1_pt1 | contig 23125 bp, 18 predicted proteins | sample 5400201 | NCBI WGS metagenome assembly WNFP01 (sample SAMN13153355, study PRJNA577476) | soil metagenome | isolation source: 115 cm saprolite under Madrone tree | place: USA:California | collected 2016-06-14
CTCCCTTGCCATCTTACTAATATCAGGTTTGGGAAAGAGTTTCAAACGCTCGCGGATAATCTGGGCGCGCAGATGGTCGCGTTCTTCGGCATTCAGTTTTTGTTGAGAGCTTTTTTGCAAGTGTGCTGGCTGCGTCTCGATAAACAATTCATCGATCTGCAGACGCTGGTCTTCCGGAAACGCGCCCAAATCCATGCCGAGCTTAATGACCGAGAGCAGATTCAGCGCTTCCTTCGACGGCATTGCGTGCGCGTAGGTCAAAACTCCATACGCGCGACCGATCTGGTCACAAAGCGTGTTCGGCTTTTTCTGGAGCAAAATTTGACGCGCGTCATGTTCCTTTTCGATAATCGTTTCAATGACTTTGCTCAGGCGATTGATGATCTCGTCCTCTTTCTCACCGAGCGTGGTCTGATTTGAAATCTGAAAGAGGTTGCCCATCGCTTCAGTTCCCTCGCCGTAAAGTCCACGCACTGCGAGCCCGATTTTACCTACAGCTTGAATCACTTGATTAATCAGCTCGCTCAGAACAAGGCCTGGTAAGTGGAGCATCGCGGAGGCGCGCATCCCGGTGCCAACGTTCGTCGGGCACGCAGTCAGGTATCCGAGCCGGGAATCAAAAGCGAAGTCCAGTTTGCCTTCAAGTGCGCTGTCGATTTTGTCCACCAGCTTGAATGCCTGTTTCAGCTGCAGCCCCGAGCGAATCGATTGCATCCGCAGATGATCTTCTTCGTTGATCATGATGCTAACGGTTTGCCGCCGATTCACCACCACCGCGCTGCCCCCGCCTTTGGCCGCATGCTCGCGACTGATTAGATGACGCTCTACCAACACCTGCCTGTCCAAGGCCGAAAGATCCTGCAAGCTTTCCGAGAATGACTCCTGCATCTCCGGAAGCGCTTCCACCTGCGACCTGATCAGTTCCAGGATTGAATTCCGTTCCGCTTTCTTCGCCCAGCCTGGAAAAGGTCGGTTCCGAAGATTGCGCGCGAGGCGCACACGGCTGCTAATTACAACTTGGTGATGTGGCCCTTCACCGCGCAGCCATTCTCCAGCAGTAGCCAGCATATTCGAGAATTTCATGGGGAGTTGGAGAGTTCGCTTTCAAGCTGTTTAATTTGGTCGCGCAACGATGCGGCCGTCTCGTAGTTCTCGTCGGCCACGGCTTTTTGCAGATTTTCTGTCAGCGCGCGCATCCTGTGGTTGAGCGCCACGGCGCGCTGTGCGCGTTCCGGCAATTTCCCCACGTGTTCGGTGCCTTTATGCATTGCTTTCAAAAGCGAAGTCAGACCTTCTGAGAACGTGACGTAGCATTCGCTGCATCCCAGGCGTCCAGTTTTTTTGAAATCAGCCTGGCTAAAACCACATACCGGGCATTTTTGCGTGGGCGCTCCTTTTTCGATCTCTTCCGCTGCTCCAATGCCAAGCAGCAGATCGGCGAGAGCAAAGCTCGTGGGGTCCTGTACACCTTTTTCTTTCGAGCAGGCTTCGCACAGATTCACCTTGTGCATTTTGCCCTCCAGAATCTGTGTCAGGAACACCGTCGCATCATTGCATTTGCAAACGTCGCACAACATCGCTGCTAATTAGACCCTGATATTTTAGAAACATTCAACCCTGAATATTCCCCGGCATTCTCTGCCTCAGAAACGGCTTTGCTCAATGCTAGGCGAAAATCGGTGTGCCCGTTTCGCGTGTCATTTCCCGGAACCGCGCAATGATACGCGTAGTGGTGGGGCCGGGTTTTCCGTTACCGATCAAACGCCCATCGGCTTTGACCACGGGAACAATCTCCGCAGCCGTCCCGGTGAGGAAACATTCGTCTGCAGCGTAAACATCGTGGCGAGTGATGTCTGCCTTTAACGTTTTGAAGCCGAGTTCCCCGGCGATCTCAAACGCTACCGACCGGGTAATGCCGCGGAGCGCGCCTGCAGTAACGGGCGGAGTAACGATTTGACCGCGCTTGATCACGAAAATGTTGTCGGCCGTGCATTCGGCAACATTGCCCACATCGTTCAACATCAGCGCCTCGTCCGCGTCAGCCAAATTCGCCTCCAGGCGTGCCATCACGTTGTTCAAGTAATTGAGGGACTTGACTGCGGGATTGAGCGCACCCGGATTGCAGCGGCGCGTTGCACATGTCACGATCGTTAATCCCTTTCGATAAAGGTTCTCATGGTAGAGCGTGATTGCCGCCACAATGATGATCACGCTCGGCCATTTACATTGCGTCGGATTTAAACCCAGATTGCCAATCCCGCGCGTCACCACCAGTCGGACGTAACCGTCCCGCAGATGATTTTGCCGGATCGCCTCCAAGAGGGCTTCCGTCATCGCCTCCTTGGTCATTGGAATTTCCAGGCAGATCGAACGAGCCGAATCCCACAAACGATCAAGATGTTCGCCAAGTCGGAAGACACGGCCATTATAAAAACGAATCCCCTCGAAAACTCCGTCGCCGTACAGGAGACCATGGTCGAAGACGGAGATTTTCGCGTCCGCTTCAGAGTAAAATTTTCCGTCGATGTAAATCTTTGCTTCCTTGATGCCCACTGAGGTGGGCCGCGGACGACCTTCAATCGCCGGTTCAACAACTGCCTCCGCAGTAGGCTCATGGATTTTGGGTTCGTCTAACACCGCTGCATCAGTGGTTTTCATAATCGCAAAAAAATCTTCGACGTTTAATTGCGTAATTCAAGCAGCAAATCTAAACCGTTGAAACGTTCAAACGTTACATCGTTGAATCGGACAACGCTTCAGTAATTCGTAATGCTTTAACTTTTCGTTCACTGCAACACGCCGTCTTTGATGTGCAACTGCCGGTCGCCGCGTATTGCCAGACGAGCGTCGTGCGTCACGACAAGAAGTGTCTTCTTCCGATTGCGTGCCAGATTTAACAGCAGATCCATAATGGCGTCGCCCGTTTTGGAATCGAGATTGCCAGTCGGTTCATCGGCAAAAATGATGTCGGGATCGTTCGTCAACGCCCGCGCGATTGCGACGCGCTGTTGTTCGCCACCGGAAAGCTCTGCTGGCAAGTGATGCAGCCGATCAGCGAGGCCGACCGCAGTCAGGCTCTCCTCAGCCTGGTGTTTTGTCGCACGGCCGCCAATCATTCCCGGCAGCAGGACGTTTTCGAATGCAGTAAGTTCCGGTAACAGAAAATACCCCTGAAAAACAAAACCCATTTTTTCGTTCCGTAAACGCGCCTCTGCGGAGGAGCCACTACAATACAATCGTTGGCCTTCGAATTCGACACTTCCCGACTCGGGACGCTCGAGACCGGCTAATGTGTAAAGAAGCGTCGTTTTGCCCGCGCCGGAAGCGCCCGAGAGAAAGACTGCTTCGTTATGCTGGACCTCCATCGAGATGCCGCGCAGGACCTCGATCCGGCGCGAACCCATTCGAAACGACTGATAAATATCGCGCGCGATTAGCTGGGGCGGCTGCACGAGCAACTATCTCTCACTGGGAACGAGATCGCACAAGATCAGCCAAACGCCCAAGCTTAAAAATCGGCGAAGCCCCGACCCCATCTGAAATTGTGCCGAACCTGGCACCTTCCGTTACAAACTACGTGCTGCGCGGCAGAATTTTCGTTAGGCTATTCCCAACGATTCGAGGGTCGGCCGATCAATTGCTGACGTCATATACAGGCCGTGATCGCGCTGGTAATCCGCAATTGCAGCGCGCGTGAGCGGGCCAAGTAGACCATCCACTTCGCTCCGATAATAACCCTGCTGTTGCAGCGCCGCCTGCACGTTCGCAATTACCTGATCGGGTGGTAAACCATTGTACCCATAGATTGGGCCATTGTAGGCGTAATACGCATTCGGAGCGTAGCCCCACGCTGGATACCACCAGCCCCCGTTCCAGGCATACCAGCCGCCAGAGATAAACACGACGCGGTTGTAGTGATTGCGCCACCACCACTGATCATGCCATTCGGGGTGGTAACTTCTGAAGGCTGCGTACCTCTCACCCTTCCAGTTTTGGGATCCCTGAATGTAATAACTCTTGTCGAACTTCACGTTCTGAATCTTTGGGTTGGGTTTATAAGAAAGGTTGTAGTGTTTCGTTTTTACCTTTGCGTTGTACCCTTGCCCACCAGACCACTTATTAGGGTTATTCGCGTTGCTCCAATTCTTCGCCTTGTTCCCCTTATTGGCTTTGTTTGAATAGTTAACGTTGTTGTTGGGATTGTTCCAATTTTTCTGCTTCTTTCCCTTGTTGGAGTTGTTGGGGTTGTTCCAATTGCTCGCATGGGTTGCTTCTGCTGAGGTTTGGCCCTTCTTGCTCTTTTGACCCTCATAACCTCCCCCTGAGGTTTGCCCCTTGTTGCCCTTGTGCCCCTGATAAGCTTCTGCTGAGGGTTGGCCATGCTTACCCTTCTGCCCTTGATAAGTTCCCATTGAGCCTTGACCTTTCTTGCCCTGATAGGCTCCCATTGACGTTTTCTTGGGGCCCGCTCCAGCACCCGTCGCATGTCCGGCCGTCGGTCGAGGTGCGTGCTGTGCCGTTGGCGGCTGCTTTTTCTTCTGTTTGTTTTCTTCTTGTTGCGCGCCGTACGCGCCACTCACGAGCCCAAGACTGCAAATTAGAACAACAAATATTTTCATAAGCTGGTTTCCTTTTGGCGTTGTTAGACTTTTGGGAATCTGTATTTATTCAACGTTGGAGCGATCTCTTTCGGATGCCTTCGCTGCCACAAAACGCCGGCTGTTGCGCTCAGTCTGCGACTCATCGGTGCTGTTGGCGCGCGGCCTCAAACAACACAATCGCAACAGCCGTAGCAAGGTTTAGGCTTCGCGTCCCGCGCATCGGGATAGTGATGCAGTTATCAATATTCGCAGCCAGCAAATCCTCCGGCAGACCTTTCGTTTCGCGCCCAAAAACGAGAAAATCATTTTTCTGAAATCTGACTTCGTAATATGGGCGTTTGCTTTTTGTTGTCAGAAAAAAGTAGCGCGTTCCGGGCCGCTGTGCGCGCAGCAACGAGTCGAAGGAATTCCACAATTGCAGAGGTACCTCCTCCCAGTAATCGAGGCCGGCTCGGCGCAATTCCCGATTATCCAGCGAAAAGCCAAGCGGTTTGACCAAATGCAACGTTGACCGCGTTGCGAGACAAAGCCGACCGACATTGCCAGTGTTCGGCGGGATCTCCGGTTCAACGAGAACAACGTTAAACACGAATCTCTCAGGAACCCAGGAAAGCAGGAAACGACAAACGAAAATTAAATTCCTGCGTTCCTGCTTTCTTTAGAGATTTAGAGTTTGCTTGCGACGAACTTTTCCAGTTTCACCACGTCAGCCGCGAACTTGCGAATGCCCTCGCCAGTTTTTTCGTACGCCATCGCATTCTCGTTTAACAACCAGCGGAATTTCTTTTCGTCCAACTCAAGCTTGTCGATCTTCGCCGATTTCGCTTTTTCGGGATCAAGTTTCCTTTCGAGCGGATCGCTCGACTCGGAAAGTTCCTTCATTAGTTCGGGGCTGATCGTGAGCGCGTCGCAACCGGCCAGCTCACGGATTTGGCCGATATTCCGGAAGCTCGCACCCATGACCTCGGTCCTGTAATCGAATTTCTTATAGTACGTATAAATTTCCTTAACTGACTGCGCTCCTGGATCTTCCGGTCCGGTGTAATCGCGTTTATATTCTTTCTTGTACCAATCGTAGATCCGCCCGACGAACGGCGAAATGAGCTGCACTTTCGCTTCCGCCGCCCGCACGGCCTGCGGCAACGAAAACAGCAGCGTCAGGTTACAGCGAATCCCTTCCTTTTGCAGTTGCTCGGCCGCAAGAAGTCCTTCCCAGGTCGACGCGATTTTAATCAACACGCGCTCACGCGGAATTTTGCGTTCCTCGTAAAGCTGAATCAGTCGCCGCGCTTTATTGATCGAGCCTTCGACATCAAACGACAACCGCGCGTCTGTCTCGGTCGAAACGCGTCCCGGAACAATCTGGAGAATGTCGCACCCGAACTGGACAAGCAGATGATCGCAGATGTCTTCAATCTGCGCGTGGCCGCTCAAACCTGAGCTCTTCCGATCAGCGATCACCTCTTCGAGCAGATGTGCGTACTCTGGCTTTTGTGTAGCGACATAAACCAGGCTCGGGTTGGTCGTCGCGTCCTCTGGTTTAAAATCCTTGATCGATTCGAAATCAGCCGTGTCGGCAACTACTTTCGTGAACTTCTTCAGTTGCTCGAGCTGATTCAGCTTTGTCTTTTTTTCCTCCGCGACCGCAGTACTCATGATAAATCCTCCTTTTGGTTTCAGCCCAAAACCTACGCCGCAACGAAAGATCGACAACGACAAATCTGTAGCGGCGGTCTGTAACTGCGGCGTGACTAGCCAAACCACGGTCGGATCGGTCGTGCTAGTAACAGCAGGTAACGGTGCGGTACGTAATCTACCCTGCTAACGGTGCGACTAAGTAGATGAGCCTTCAGGCTGAGACCGGACGTGGTTCGACCGACTTGCGCGAGCCGAGAGCGGCGCGAACAAAATTGTTTCCGAGCTCCCACATTGGGCCCGGGAATTTGCGGCACTCGGTCAGAACGTCGTCCAGCGCGTTCACGAACATGTCCACTTCCTTTTCGCCGATGATGAGCGGCGGGAGAATTTTCATCACGTCCATCGCGTGCCCGGCTACCTGGGTAAGAATGCGATGCTTGCTCAACATTTGCGTCACGACCATCTGCGCGAACAGCACCTTGTCGATCTTGTGCAGAAGTTTCCAAGCCATCTTGAGTTTGAACTCGCTCGGCTCATGAAATTCGATCCCGATCATCAGGCCTTTGCCGCGAACTTCTTTGATAAACGAATGCTTCGCGCGCAGGGCATCGATCTTTTCCATCAGTAGAGCGCCGATCTTCGCCGCGCGCTCCACCAGATTTTCGTTGTCGATCACTTCAAGTGCTGCGAGTCCGCAGGCCATCGCCAGGTTGTTCCGGCCGAAGGTCGTCGAATGCACAACGCAGCGGTCCATTCGCGAAAACGTCTTCTGATAAATGTCGCGCCGGGTCACGATTGCGCCGCATGGCACATAACCACCGCTCAAAGTTTTCGCGAGCGTAATGATGTCCGGTTCCAAATTCCAATGTTGGAATCCGAACATCCTGCCCGTGCGGCCAAGTCCGGTCTGAACTTCGTCCGAAATGAGAAGCGTCCCGTACTTGCGACAAAGCTCTTGCGCGCGGACAAAGAAATCTGTTTTTGATGTTTGGCAGCCTTTGCCTTGAACGGTCTCGATCACGAACGCGGCGACATCGCGCGATCGAAGTTGTCGATCCAATTGATCGATATCATCAAGCGGCACACGCACATCAAAGCCTTCCATTAACGGCCCAAAGCCTTCGGTGAAGCTTTCGCAACCCATCAGCGAGAGCGATCCGAGACTAAGCCCGTGAAACGCGCTCGCTAGCGACACCGCGCGCTTCCTGCCAGTTGCAGCGCGTGCGAATTTGAGCGCGCCTTCCATCGCTTCGGTGCCGGAGTTGCAAAAGAAAACGGCATCCAAATGCGGGGGTGTGCGTTTGGTGATTGCTTCCGCAAGCAAACCGCTCAACAGCGAGCAATCCATCTGCACCATGTTCGGGAGATCGAGATCCAGCACGTCGCGGATCGCTTGTTGCACCATCGGATGATTCCGTCCGATATTGTAAACGCTGTAGCCGCTCAGAAAATCCAGATACGGCTGATTATCCATGTCGTACAGGTATGCGCCCTCCGCTCGCGCATAAACCTTGTCGAACCCGATCACCCGCTGTGCCGCCACCAACGTGCGGTTCAGATGCCGCTCGTGCAGCTCGTAGTTTTCGCCGAGCCGCGACGCAATAATCTCCTTTAAATCGAAAGCCATTTAGGGACAAAACTTCCGCGATTTCGCAGCGAAACGCAACCAAGTGGCGATCACTGCGTTGGGATAAATCTGTGACGCCAAAGGAGCACAGCAGCATCAGCCTGGGATGTCGCCCCAGAATTCATGTCACCCCACAGGAGCTACAGCACTGAAGGTGCGATTTCACTCTCAGTTCCCATTTATTTGATCCGCAAGATTGAAACGCGCCTTCAGCGCTTATTTACATGGCGATTACGATTCCTGGGGCGATGCCCCAGGCTTCTATGATGCAGCGCCTGTGGCGCTAAACAGAATCGGCCTTCAGAGAACGCGATCCATCTTGATCGGGCAGAACATCGCCCACGAAACGAAAAAAAGCTGCAGGATCAAAAGCGATCCTGCAGCTTTAAGTTTACGACTGATTCTCTTTTAATCCTCGACGATCACTCGCTCAACCGTACGACTTTCACCTGGGCCCGTGTAATAAACGCGTACCTTTTGACCAGGTCGCAGCGGTGCGGTCACCACTTTACCAGCCGTATCAACAATTCGCGCGGCTGTGCCTAGCGCGAAGCTAACAGGTCCCTGATCGCTCTTAACCACAACGGTCTTCCCCGGCTCATACGTAGTTACCGCGCCCGTGGCGTAAGTTGTGGTTGTAGTGGTTTCACTTGTCGTCGCTGGTTTTGTGCTTGTTGTCGTTTCCTCGGTCGTGGTCGTGCTGGTTTGCGCAAAAGCTAACGGCGCAATCAGCGCGCACACCAAACCAATGATTGTTCTCTTCACTCTTTTCCCTCCTGTTTATGGTTAGTTTTACCCCACAAATTCGTGACTCATGGGTTGAACGGACGCTCCATGTCCGTCGAATGTTTTGACTGAGTCCACCAGCGCGGTATTCGAATTATTTGCTATTTGTGTCATTGAGCGTGCCTGGCGAATTCATTAACGTAAGATGCCGATGAGCCGCAAAACGCTGCCCGCTGATCCAGTTGTTACACCTGAAGTTGTCAAGCAGCACGGTCTCACCCCGGAAGAGTTCAAGCGCATCAAAAAAATTCTCGGTCGCCAGCCGAACTTCACCGAGCTCGGAGTTTTTTCGGTCATGTGGAGCGAACATTGCTCGTACAAAAATTCGAGAAAAGAGCTGAAAAAATTTCCCACGACCGGGCCAAACATTTTGGTCCTAGCGGGCGAAGAGAACGCGGGCGTCGTGGATATTGGCGATGGCTGGGCGGTCGCATTCAAAATGGAGAGCCACAATCATCCGAGCGCCATCGAGCCATTCCAAGGCGCCGCGACTGGCGTGGGCGGAATCATCCGTGACATTTTTACGATGGGCGCACGGCCGGAGTTTTGCCTGAACTCGCTGCGCTTTGGACCCATAACGGATGCGAATTCGAAATCCGAAACCCGAAAATCGAAAATCGCAGCGAACCGGAGATTGTTCACAGGCGTCGTCTCCGGTATTGCGCACTACGGAAACTGTGTCGGCATCCCGACCATTGGCGGCGAGATTTATTTTGATGAAAGCTTCGAGGGCAATCCTCTGGTAAATGTTTTTTGCCTCGGTGTGTTGCGCCACGAACAACTCGCGCGTGGGACGGCGGAAGGCACTGGGAATCCCGTTTTTTACGTCGGCGCCGAAACAGGTCGTGATGGTCTCGCGGGTGCAGCTTTTGCGTCACGCGAACTAACCGAACAATCGCGCGAAGATCGTCCTGCCGTGCAAGTGGGCGATCCGTTCAAGGAGAAGTTATTGCTTGAAGCATGTCTCGAACTGCTCGCTCGCGGTGCTGTTGCCGGAATTCAAGACATGGGAGCGGCCGGTCTGACTTGCTCGACGTGCGAAACTGCCAGTCGTTCCGGCAGCGGTATCGAAATCGATCTGGCCAAGGTGCCCAAGCGCGAGCCCGGTATGACGCCGTACGAGATCCTCCTGAGCGAATCACAAGAGCGAATGCTGATCATTGCCAGACGGGGAAAGGAGCATGTTGTCCGTGAAGTGTTCGAGAAATGGGACGTGCCATGCGCAGAAATTGGTCGCGTCACGAGCGACGGCATGATGCGCGTGCGAAATAACGGTGACCTTGCTGCGGAGATTCCAGCAAGAGCGCTGGCTGAAGAAGCGCCGCTGTATTCTCGAGAAGCTCGAAAGCCTGTAGCCACACGCCTGTGGCGCGTTGGGGAGGAACGGCCCACAGGGCCGTGGCTACAAGAGCTTAAAGAGGCCGATAACCACGACGCGCTTCGGCAATTATTGCGCGATCCTACGATCGCGTCCAAAAACTGGGTTTACCGGCAATATGATCACACGGTCCGCACGGGCACACTGGTGAAGCCGGGCTCAGACGCCGCTGTGTTCTTTGTCCGTTACGCTAACAAGATTTTGGCGGCGACGACCGATTGCAATTCGACCTATTGCGCGCTTGACCCGCGTGAGGGCGGCAAAATCGCTGTCGCCGAATCTGCACGCAATCTTACCTGCTCAGGCGCGAGGCCGCTCGCCCTGACCGATTGCCTGAATTTTGGCAATCCTTACAAGCCGCAAAATTTCTGGCAGCTACGTGAAGCAGTTGAAGGAGTAGCAGAAGCATGCCGCGCATTTGGCACGCCTGTTACCGGCGGAAATGTTTCGCTGTACAACGAAAGCCCCGCCGGAGTTGTCGATCCAACGCCAACGATCGCGATGGTGGGATTAATTGATCACGAAAATCACATCACCACGCAATGGTTCAAAAATGAAGGCGACGCGATCATTCTCGTTGGTAACATAGGAGACGAGCTTGGCGGCTCGCAGTTCTTGAAAACTTGCCACGGACGCAAAGAAGGTCCGCCACCACATATCGATCTTGAACTTGAGATCAAGGTGCAAACCGCTGTGCGCGATTTGATCCGCGGCCAGCTCGTAAAAAGCGCGCACGATTGCAGTGAAGGCGGGGTCGCCGTTGCGCTGGCGGAAAGCTGTTTTAATCCCGACAAACTTTTTGGAGCCGAGATTAGTGTAGCGCGAGCCTCCGGCTTGCGCGGCGAAGAAGATCGCAAGCGAGACGCATGCGCTACGCTTTTTAATGAATCGCAATCGCGCATTGTTATTTCGGTCGCGCCTGAAAATCTCGACAACACGATTTCGATGTTGCGCGAGCGCGACGTTCCATTTCAACAACTCGGAAAAGTCGGCGGCGATCAATTGCGGATTCAAGTGAACGGCGAGAAGTTTGCATGGCCGATTGCCGATCTTTACAACGATTGGTGGAATTCGATCCGTCGCCTCGTTGAAAGCGACTCATCCGCGGAGCGCATTCCAAGTTTGTGAAGCGCGATCGAAATGTCCTTTTCCAGGGATCGGTGCCAGAAAATTACGACCGCTATCTCGGTCCCGTAATATTCGAACCGTGGGCCGAAGATTTGGTCTTGCGGCTGGCAGGAAAGAAATACGAACGGATTCTTGAGATTGCCTGTGGCACGGGAATCGTTACGCGTCGATTGCGAGACGCCTTGCCTGCGACAACCGAAATTATCGCAACTGATTTGAACTCGGACATGTTCGAATTCGCGAAGCCGAAATTTAGCAGCGGCGAGAATGTTGTCTGGCAACAGGCAGACGCATCCGATCTTCCGTTTCCCAATTACTTATTCGACGCTGTCGTTTGTCAGTTCGGTCTAATGTTCGTTCCAGATAAAGCCGCTACCATGGGCGAGTCTTATCGCGTCTTGCGCCCCGGCGGCGTTTTTCTGTTTAACGTCTGGGATGGGTTCGCGGCGAATCCGTTTGGCCAAATTGCCCACGCAACGATCGCTTCCTTTTTCGATCACGACCCGCCTCGATTTTATGAGATCCCATTTGGTTTTCACGATTCTACAGTGATCCGAAAACTGCTGCAGGACGCTGGCTTCGAAGAAATTGAATCGTTTTCTGAAACGAAGCCTTGCCGGAGCGGCTCAGCCAGGGAATTCGCGACTGGGTTGGTGCGCGGCAATCCGGTCGCCACGGAGGCGACAGAGCGCGGCGTCGATCCTGAGAACCTGATCGACGCCATCGCAAAACGAATCGCAGAGCGTTTCGGCGATGCCCCGACCGAGAGCACGATGCGCGCGATTGTCTGGCAGGCGATGAAGTTTTAATCCCGCGATTGAATGTGAAACAATTTGGTGGATTATTTGGTGTGATCTCCCCCACGGGCAAAACTGATCCAGACCAGGCGCCTGACTCTGCCGTGCTGCCGCAGCACGAGTGTGGGCTTTTCGGCGTGTTCGGTCACCCGAAGGCGGCCGTTTTGACGTATTACGGTCTGTTTGCCTTGCAACATCGAGGGCAGGAGAGCGCCGGGATCGTCACGAGCAACGGTCCGGGCACGAGTTTTCTAATGCACAAGGACATGGGTCTGGTCTCACAGGTATTTGGGCAGGAAGAACTGGCGAAATTGAAAGGCACCCGTGCGATCGGCCATACGCGTTACTCGACCACGGGCACCAGCACGATCAAAAACGCGCAACCGTTCGTGGTCGATTGTGTCCGCGGCCAGATGGCAATTGCGCACAATGGCAATCTAATTAATGCCGATATTTTGCGCGATGAGCTGGAACGGAGAGGCTCGATTTTCCAAACCACCGCCGACAGCGAAATCATTTTGCATCTTCTCGCGCAGCCATCGGACAATGGCGGAAATGTGCTGGCAGCGTTGCGCCGAATTCAAGGCGCGTTCTCGCTGATCATCATGAGCGAACGGGAGCTGATCGCAGTGCGCGATCCTTTTGGCTGGCGCCCACTTGCGCTTGGTAAGCTCGACGGCGGTTATGTAGTAGCATCTGAAACATGCGCGTTTGATCTGATTCACGCCGAGTTCGTTCGCGAAATTGAACCTGGCGAAGTGCTGATCATCGACGAGACCGGACTGCGATCGGAACGGCCATTCCCTGACGAGCGGCCTGCATTTTGCATGTTTGAATATGTGTATTTTGCGCGACCGGATAGCATGATCGGCGGCGTGAATGTCGGAAAGGTGCGCATGGAAATGGGGCGCGAACTCGCGCGAAAGTTTCCCGTTGAGGCCGACATCGTCGTGCCGGTACCGGATTCGGGAAATTACGCGGCTCTCGGTTTCGCTCAGGAACTAAATATTCCTTACGCCCACGCGTTCGTCCGCAATCACTACATCGGCCGGACATTTTTGCAGCCGAGTCAGCTGATCCGCGATTTCGACGTGCGAGTAAAGCTGAATCTGGTCAAGGAAATGGTTGCCGGAAAACGTGTCGTGGTTGTGGACGACTCGATCGTGCGCGGAACCACTGCCCGCGCGCGTGTTGTGAACCTTCGCGAGGCGGGAGCCAAGGAAGTGCACATGCGCGTGAGCTGTCCACCACATCGGTTCGCCTGTCACTACGGGATCGATTTTCCTGACCCTGAAAAATTAATCGCAAACCAGATGTCGATGGAAGACATCTGCAAATATCTCGGGGTTGATAGCCTCGGCTACCTCGACGTGGAAGGCATGGTGCGAGCAACGGGAAGGCCATTGAATAGTTTTTGCCTCGCCTGTTTCAACGGGGATTATCCCCTGCCCGTCGATCCTGCATTAGACAAGTTCATCATGGAACGCCGCGAACAGCGCGCCAAAGCGCTGGCCGATCAGGAAACGCACCCCACGTTGTTCGCCGATTTGAAGTGATTTCTTCATGTGTGTCATCCTGAGCGAAGCGAAGGACCTCACCTACGAACCCTGGATCACGCATGTTGGTAGGCGTGATTCAATGGAGCCTGTGTGAGATCCCTCGCCGTCTCCGCGGCTCGGGATGACCGCGCGAAAAAGCTTACGCGCGCGCGGGTGTGGTTGGCAATCGACTGAAACGCCAAATTCAGTCGCTGGTGAGTACTTCCTTTGGCGCGAGGGAGGCGACGATTTTTTCGAAGCGCGGATCGCCGCGGAGCGGATCCCACCACGGCATCAGTTTCAGTTCGCCATAGCTGACGTTGCTGGGCGGCTGGACGACGACGGCGAGCTGTTCGCAGGCGAGATCTTTTTCTCCAACCCACGCTGCAATCACTGCGAAGTATCTGGCGAGGTACTGGCCGACGAGCGCATCTTTCTCCACCGGAAGAAGCTCAAGTGCGCGGCGACCTTCGCGCAGCGCTTCCTCTTTTCGGCCGAGGCCGGCGTCGATCATGCCCAGCACACACCAAGCCGGGCCGAAATCGGGTTGCGCCTCGACGATTTTCTCCTGCTCTGCGCGTGCAGCGGCAAAAGCCAATTGCGCGTTGCGCTCGTCATTTGTCATGCGCGCGATGAGACCTTCGACAAAATGACGATTGAATGAAACCTGATCGCCCAGGGAAATTTCATTTTCATTCAGCGCGCTCAAGGCTTGTGTTGCGGCAGCGCCATCGCGTTCGGCTAATGCGCAGAAGAGCCAATCATGAGCGATAGCAGACGTTCCAGCGGCGGGATTTGTCGCCCGAAGCGAATCGATCGCCTCATGCAATGGGCGGGTATTAGCGTTCACATCCAGTTCCCCCTCCGGAAGAGCTAGTTTCATAGAGATGTCGTCCGGTTCGGCGACAGCTACTGCGCGGGTCAGCCATGTCTTTGCTTCCGCATAGCGTCGAAACCTCGCGTAATCCGATGAAAGGTCTTCGAGCGTGCCTAGGTTGCGGGGATCGAGGTCAGCAGCGCGTTCCAGATTTCGCGTGGACTCTTCCCAGCGCCCTTGCCGTCTCTGAATGAACCCCATCAGTTGGAATATTCGTGCCTGATTGGGAAGAGTCTGGCGGGCAATTTCGAGTTCGGCCAGCGCGCCGTCATAATCGCCATAACCTCGATAGAGATGCACCGCTTGTGCGAAGTGCGCCTCGCCCGAATCCGGTTTCAGACGAAAGGCGGAGTCGATCGCGTCCTTTGCCATGGCCAATCGGGCCGGGGTACGGTCGATCCCGGCAAAATAAAGCTGATCATGAACGAAAGCCAGTTGGCAATACGCCTCCAGAAACGATGGGTCGCGCGCGACGGCCCGGTTCAGCAGATCGACAGCTTGCACGTAATCTGCTGTCCCGCTGTTTTTCCCCCAAAGAATATCATTGAAAAGAATATCATTGGCTCGCGAATAAAGACCAAAAGCAACGAGATCCCCCGTTGGCTTGCGCTCAATGGCCACTTTCTCCGCGGGCGTAATTTTGGCATGAAGCTGGTCAGCAACTTTTTGCGCGATCTCGCTTTGGATTGCGAACACGTCGTTCAAATCGCGGTCATACTGTTCAACCCAGACGTGGGTATCGGTCCGCGTGTCGATCAACTGCGCGTTCAAATGAAGATGCGTGCCCGTCCTGCGGACGCTGCCCTCCAGAACATGCGATACGCGTAGCTCGTTACCGATCTGGCGCATATTTCGTTTGCCGCGGTAATCCATGACGCTTGTCCGGCTGATGACTTTCAAGTCGGCGATCTTCGCAAGCTTGGTCAAAATGTCGTCCTGTACGCCATCGGCAAAGGCCGCGTTCTCTGTCTGCTCGCTCAGATTTTTAAAGGGCAGCACGGCGATTCCGGTTGTTACCGGTTGCCGGATCAATTCACTTTTCCAAATATTCCATCCAACAGCCGCGGCGAATGCAATTAGAGACGCCATCAGCAACGCGCCGGTTGGATTGCGTCGCACCCATTTTCCGGAGCGCGTGAGCGGTCCCGCGCGCCGCGCATGAATGGCGCGCCGATTACGGAAGCGGTCGAGATCGTCGGCGAGAGCGGCAGCAGATGGGTAGCGCCAGGCCGGTTCTTTTTCGAGGCACTTGAGGCAGATCGTCTCCAGATCGGGCGGGATACTGCGGTTCGTTTGGCGCGGCCGCGGCGCCGGTTGTTCGGCGGCGCGGCGCAGCACTTTCATGGGTGTGTCGCCGGTGAATGGCGGCTGGCCCGTAAGCAGGTGATACAGGATTGCGCCCAGACTATAGACATCGGCGCTCGCGGTCACCATGTGCGACGCGATCGCCTGCTCCGGCGCCATGTAAAATGGGGTGCCGAGCACCGCCAATGTCTGGGTAAGATCGCTTTCGCGTGCGAGCCATTTGGCGAGACCGAAATCGCTCACGTACGGTTTGCCTGCGCCGTCGAAAAGCACGTTCGCCGGCTTCAGGTCGCGATGCAGAATGCCACGTTCGTGCGCATAAGCGACCGCGCGCGCCAAAGCCGCAACCAGCGCCGCCGCGTCACGCAGTTTTGCTCGATACTGGCCTAACCGATCCGCAAGCGTGCCGCCCTCGGCGAACTTCATGCTGTAAAACGGAGCGCCGTCGTGCTCGCCCACGGCGTAAATCGGCAGAATGCCTTCATGCTCCAGACTCGCCGCCGCTTCCGTTTCGGCGCGGAACCGCTTCATCGCATCCGCAGAGCCGACATGCGCCGGCAGAATCATTTTCAACGCCACAATGCGCACGGGCACACGCTGCCGCGCGCGATAGACGATTCCCATTCCACCGCGCGCGACTTCGTTCAGCAGCTCGTAATCTTGAATGCGACTGCCACTGATGGATTCTTCCAGGTCGCCTTCTTCAATCGCCGTCGTCAACAAACATGCCGGGCACAACCCGGCAGGCGATTCCGCACGCAAGGTCGCCCCGCAGGTTTCGCATATTTCGCGTGCTGCGCCTGTTGCCATGATCAGAATGCCTGTTGCCCCGCGCGCGCAAAGACACTGCGCAGCCGGCGCAGTTCATCGTCCACCTCGTGCGGTGCACTCACGGTCTGCATGATCTCGCGCCGGACCGCGCTCGCAAATTGTTGCCGCAAGCGGTAGATCAACGTCTTCACTGCGCCAAGACCGAGGTTCATCCGATCCGCCACTTCCTGATAACTAGCGTGCGGTTTCATTCCTCCAAGAAAAGGCGACAGCGTTTCGAACAGATTCGTCTTGCCTTCCGCAGCACAGTCTGCGCGAACCTTGTCGAGTGCGCGCTCCAGCACCACGCCCGCCCAACGGGCATCGAGCACTTCATCCGGCGCCGCTTCACGATCGGCGCGCAGGTGATGCAGCTCCTCGGCCTCGAGCTCGTCCGTCGAGATAATTCGCATCCCGCCGCCGCGTTTCAACGTATGCTGCTGCATGTGCTCGTTTGCCAGACAGCGCTTCAGCGCTCCGAGAAGGAAACTGCGGAAGCGCCCCCTCTCCCGCGAAGCGCGCTGGAGCGTCTCGTTTTCCAACAGGTGCTGGAAAAATGACTGCGTTAAATCTTCGGCGTCGTGCCTCGGGTGGCCGATGCGGCGCAGGTAAGCGTAAATGGGACGCCAATAGATGCGGCACAACTCCGCCATTGCCGTGTGCGCACGCGCTGGGGTCGTTGCTCTCGCGGCGATGACGACGCTCCACGCGGTTTCCGCAAAACGCTCGTCCGTTTCGCCGGACACAGACGATGAGACCACGTCTGCATCTTACGCATAAATCCGAAGTCGCGACAAGCTTGTCCGGCTATTCGGATATCGGCGATCGAAAAGTACGTCATCAGCGTTAAGGGTGTTCCGCCTCGAAGGCACCGATGTGGATGCTGGCCGCTGCGGCGAATTAGTCAGGAAAACGGCGGGGTGATCCCCCGCCGTTTTCTATTGGGCTGACTTAGCGCGCTTGATCTGCACCAGGAAGTGCTGGCGACACCCGTGTTACTGTCCCCTCAAACACGGCTGGCATTGGACCGGTCTGGATCATCCAAAGCTGCTTCCCCGTCGGTTCGACGAATATATCGAAGGTTGCGCCTCCGGTAAATGCGAGGGTACCCGTACAATCTGCTGCGACTGTATAGGACCCTACCGATCCACTGGAATGGATGATCGTGCCATTTATGCTGACCGTGGCGAATGGACTGACCAGCGTACCATCTCCGTTGAAGTCAATTCCTTCAACGATGGCTTTCGGTACCGCAACGCCTCCGACGATGTTCCACCCGTGCGTGGCGAACAGGTACGAGCCGCGCAGCGTTTGCACACTGCAACCTTGCGGAGCCAATGCCGCACGCACGCTATGAGACGTGCCCAGCGACATTGCGGCAACCAGGCCGACCAATGCACACGCGAACAGTAAGGAGCTCGTTATGCTCTTAACTAATTTTGTTTTCATAAGTGTTTCTTTCTTTCTTTTGGTTTCCTTTTCTTGTTTGGCCTTCTTTGATTGCTCATCGTGAGGAATCATTTCTGGCCGGTCATTTCCTGTTCTCTCCAGATTGCGCCGAAAAAGTTTCAGGAAATTTTGTGATCTGTTGCACGGAAAGTCCGAGAACCACCACGGATCCGCCTGCGCCAAGGCTACGGCGTGACAGGTTACACGGATTTCACGGATCGTGTCTCAGCAGGGCCTGACACGAATTACACGAATTCACACGAGCGATTCACAGATTTTGGTCAGGATCAGTGCAATTCGCGCCCGTCTTCGGACGTCGATCTTGCAACGAGCTGTGATATGGTCCTGCCAAATGGAAACGGCGACGAATTATCGCTACATTGTGAAGACAGAGGGAATTCGCGGCGGTAACGCGCGGATCGAAGGAACACGCATCGGTGTGCACGACGTGATCGGCCTTTTACAAAACGGCGAAACAATCGATTCTATCTCGAGCTGTTTTCCCGATATTACTCGCGCGCAGGTTTACGAATGCCTCGCCTATTACGAAGATCACCGTGGCGAAATCGATTTGTTGATCGCGCGGCAATTGACTGAGCCTGCGCAATAATTGCGTGCGTTTTCTGCTCGACAACGACGTGCCTGACGTGGTCGCGCGGGTGCTCTTAGAAGCAGGCCACGAGGTGTTTCTTCTTCGCAGCGTGCTGCCCAAGAAATCCGTGGACTCGGCTGTGCTTGATTATGCCACAGCCAACGCATTAGTCATCATCACCTGTAATCGCGACGATTTCATCCCGCTGGCCAGCATCCGGGCACATTCCGGATTGATCATTCTGATCCGGCGGCGGTCGCGGATTTTAGAATTTGCAATTGTTGGAATCCGCAGGCGAATCCGGACTCGCCGGGAACATTAACTTCGCGTAATTCGTCTGGGAACACATGATCGGCCACGGCTTCTCCCCCCCCAAAAAAAAGAAAGCGTATGCGCGCGCGGGCGTGGATGTCGATCTTGGGAACAAGCTGAAGCGACAAATTCAATCGCTGGTTAGGGAAACGCACGGCCCGCAGGTGCTCGGGAAAATTGGCGGGTTCGGCGGATTATTTCGCGCGAGTTTTCCCGGGATGCGCGACCCGGTTCTGGTCGCGAGCGTCGATGGCGTCGGGACGAAGTTGAAAATTGCTTTTGCCATGAACAAGCACGACACCGTCGGCGCCGACCTGGTAAACCACTGCGTAAACGACATTGCAGCTCTCGGCGCGCGTCCTCTTTTCTTTCTGGATTACATTGGGTGCGAAAGACTCGAGCGTCGCGTGTTCCAACAACTGTTGCGCGGCTTTTCTCGGGCCTGCCGAGCCGCCGGCTGCGCTCTCCTCGGTGGTGAAACAGCGCAAATGCCTGGAATGTACCGAAAAGGCGAATACGATCTCGCCGGTTGCATTGTGGGCGCGGTCGATCGCGCCAAGATCATCGACGGCAGGAAGATTCGTCCTGGCGACGTAATTCTCGCACTGGAATCGAATGGTTTGCATACCAACGGCTACTCGCTGGCACGCGAAATTCTGTTCCGCAAAATGCGACTCAAAGTTACTTCGCGCCTGCCTGGATCGACGGGAAGTGTTGGCGCAGAACTGCTTCGGGTGCACAGAAATTATCAGCCGCTGCTTGGAAAAGTGCCGAGCGGGATGATCAAAGGTCTCGCTCACATTACCGGCGGCGGCTTGATCGACAACCTGCCACGGATTCTGCCCCCGAATTGTGATGCGGTGATTGAAACGAAAAGCTGGAAGGTCCCGCGCATCTTCCAAATCTTGCAGCAAAATGCAAAGATCGATCTTCGAGAGATGTATCAGGTTTTCAACATGGGCATCGGAATGGCAGTGGTCGTCGCGGAGCAAGATGCAAACCGCGCGATGTCGATCTTACGAGCAAAACGAATCGGCCGGATCGAACGCGGATCAGGGAAAACCGTTTTGAACCTGTAGTCCTTTGTGTCAGACGCGATTAGGGTTCACGGCAGTTGCGGCGATGCGGGATCAGTCACATTCACTGGCACCTGAACTTCCATTGTCGACTCAGCACTGGGGATTTTACCTCGGCGAATTACCCGCTGTAGACCCGCGCGATTGGCTGCGAGATCAACAAGCTCCGCCACCCGTGACTTCAGTGCACGTGCTCGCGTCCAAAGGAAAAACAGAAAGAGCAGGTAGGCACCAATAGACCAAAGATCAAAATGGGAAACGTTGAGCTGCCGATAGATCAACAGACTTACCGCAATAAGATTGATAATGATGGTGGTGGTAACCAGCCGGTTCCGAAGCCGAACACGCGTTAAGCATTTCCCACCGCCGTGATATTCCGTGACAGTTTGCAACGCTATGCTCCACCAAAAATTGCCGTAGATCTGAATGTCCCATTCGTTCCATCCGCTGTCGGTCGAGTACCGCCAGCCTTCTTCCTCGAGCAACTCGAAGATTGCACCCAGCAGATAATGGCGGTCCCTGCCCTGCTCGTTCCAAAAAACACGGCGACTCAGACTTCCCGCAGATCGGGCGCGATCCGGGAAATGTTCGTGCCGCCGAATCACGCTAGCCGGTGTTCGTTTGAATCGCAGCCAGGTGAAATAGCGAGAAAATCCGCGCACAAGCGGCTGGATAAACGCCAGCGTCATCACGAGGAGTCGTGCGCGCACCGTATCGAATTTCGGCTCAATGGAAGCGCGCACCATGTAGGAAAGCGCCACGCAAAGCGTGCCACCCAGCATGAGGTACGGGACGATACGCAGCGCCGGCAGAAAGATTCCCAGGCCAAAAAGGAAAATCATCAGCGCAAACCATTCAATACTGCTCAGGTACGCGGCTACGTCTGATTGCGGCGTGGGATAAATCGATTGAAAAAATCCTTCACCGAAAAGTCCGTGATAAATCACCGGCCGGTTAACAAACCAACTGAAACGCGGCGTGCCGTAGATCTGGCCACGCCATTTCGCAGTGCCAGTCGGGCCGAAAAAAATCAAATGCTTGAATCGCAGCAGCGATTCCGCTTCGCCGTAGCCATCCTGCTGTCTTAAGAAAGCGCGAAGAGTAAAACGCCGGTAGTGCCAGACGATTGCGGCTGGACTGAAAGCAATTACCCAGCCGGCCTGTTGGATACGCCAGCAGAAATCGACGTCGTCCCCCGCTTTGTGGTATTCGGGATCGAACCCGCCCAGGCTTTCAAACGCCCACCGGTAAAAAGCCATGTTACAGCCGGGAATGTGTTCGGCGACTGTGTCAGTAAGCAGGACATGGCTTGGACCGCCTGGTGCTGCCGCAACACACGCTTGAATCCAATTTTGTGCCGGCCCCAGTGTTCCGCGCGTGACTTAGCCCATGATTATCCTGATGAATGTAGCGGACCTGCGGGAACTGCGCTGCTATGTAGGCTGTGTCATCGGTCGAACCGTCATCGACTAGAATGACTTCATACTCCGGATAATTCAGTTTACTTAACGAATCGAGGCAGGCCGCAAGCGTGTGGCCTCCGTTGTACGAACAGACGATCACCGAGACAAACGGCGCCCGCGGCAATGCGCGATGAGGCAAAGCGAAATCGCTTCGCCCCAGTTTTTCTTGAAGCGTGTAAAAGGCTTTCTTCGCCTTGCGCTCTCGCGTGACAATCCCGAATGCCCAATCTGTAATTTCCTGGCCGCCAGTAAACCATTCGTCCGTCCAAGTAAAAAGAACGGTCCCGGCGAGACCGCATTTTATTACGCTGTCGACGTGCCACCCGAGCATTTCGGCTTGCTCGTCCTCCGAATGCCGGATCGTGTCCATACCGAATTCCCCGAGGATGAGTGGATGCTCGCTACAGAGATTTTGCAGCCGCAGCAGGTAACCCTCGAAATCCCGCTGGTTGTGGAGATAAACATTGAAACAGCAAAAATCGGCATTCTGCGGCAGCAGATATTCCGTTGGCGGATACGTGGCATAAGAGAAAAGCGCATCGGGATCGATTCCACGTCCGATGCGAATTAATTGCTCCACAAATTCGATCACGCGACGCGCGCCGAGCCAGCGCGCCATGGTGCTGGAAATTTCGTTGCCGACCAGGTAACCAAAGATCGCGGGATGTCCCGCGTGCGCCTTTACAGCAGCGCGAACGTTTTCGGCAATTTGTTTCCTTGTCGATCGTTCGCGCAGGAATTCGATATGTTTTTCCCACGGAAGCGTCACCAGCACGCGCATCCCGGCAGCAGCACAACGATCCAGAAACCAGCGTGGCGGCGTATGGTAAATCCGAACAACATTCAGACCAGCTTGCCGCATGCGAGCAAGATCGATGTCGACTTGCTCAGGCCGGCCTAGATAGTTGCCTTCAGCATCCGGCTTGAAAGGGCCGTAGGTAACTCCTTTGACAAAAAACTTTCTGTCGCCCTCGAAAAAGAATTTCGCAGCGGGACGAATTGGTGAGTTTGCTATCGTTGTCATGTCCAGCGAAGTCGCCTAGCAAGTCGTAGCTTTATGCGAAGGTCTGGAGACATCTCAAGATTAGCTGGGATTCAATGAAGAGATTAGTAAAGCCTTAGCAACAACGCGTTGCCTTAATCTGTAGGGGAAGCTGACAGCTTCCCTACAAAGTACCTAGCACTTCGCGCATAACAGCGCCTGTTCGTTCGATTTCTTTGGGCGTGTGCGCTGTGGAAATGAATCCGGTCTCAAACTGAGATGGCGCGAAGTAAACGCCGCGTTTCAAACAAGCATGGAAAAACCTGGCGAACATTTTCAAGTCGCTTCGTCGCGCGCCGGCGAGATCGATAATTGGCCCGGACGCAAAGAACAAACAAGAAATTGAGCCGAGCCGGTGAAACGTGATGTCGATCTTTGCATTCTTGATCGCGTCGAGCGCGAGCTTTTCGAATTGCGCGCCCAATTCTTCGAGCAATTTCCAGCCACTGATCCGCGCGAGCTCCCGCAGTTGCGCCAGACCGGCAGCCATCGCCAGCGGATTGCCGGATAACGTCCCCGCCTGATAAACCGGACCATCTGGCGAAAGCTGGTCCATGATTTCAGCGCGTCCGCCAAATGCGCCGACTGGTAAACCGCCGCCAATGATTTTCCCGAGCGCGGTCAGATCAGGTTTAACTCCGTAAATTTCCTGCGCGCCGCCACGCGCCACACGGAAACCGGTGATTACTTCGTCAAAAATCAGAAG